>Ga0302314_10002815_pt1 | contig 32239 bp, 30 predicted proteins | sample III_Palsa_N2_3_FD_200533 | JGI IMG/M metagenome (GOLD analysis project Ga0302314, IMG submission 200533) | Peat permafrost microbial communities from Stordalen Mire near Abisko, Sweden - III_Palsa_N2_3 | ecosystem: Environmental > Terrestrial > Soil > Palsa > Peat permafrost | place: Sweden... | reverse complement strand
GTCCTGCTCCCATCAACTCTGGCGCCGAGAGACAAAGATGCCGGCTGGGAGCCGGCGCTCCGGCGGATAGAACGAGCTCCTGGCCTGAAGCTGGAGCCTAGGGGCTTGACGAATCCGTCTCTAATTGCAATATGCGATATGGCCGTGCATTTGCGCGCCAGCGATGGATCTGGAGAAAAATCCCCGATGACCGCAGGAACGCCAGCATGCGGCGGAAAAGTCTCGCAGACCGGGGTCTGCGGAAAACTATTCAATAAATTCAACAAACTGTCATCTGATCCAAGGTCATTTGGACCGCCATCACACGCCTTCCGACCGCCATTGGACCGCCAACCGACCGCCCTCGGGCCGCCGATCCACCGCCATCCCACCGCCCTCACGCCGCCACCTGACCGCCTGCCGACCTGCTTGTAGGCGGGGCCCCGCGCCGCCCGCTCAGCAACGATTTGTGGCGCAACGCGCCTTCGGGTGATACACGCCCGCTTTCTTGCCCTGCCGATCCAAAATCGCCGACCCCGAAAGCCGTTTCGTCAATGTTGCTCAACCTGCTCCTGACCCTGAATGTCATGGTGTGTATCGCCCTCATCGGCGTGGTGCTCCTCCAGCGCTCCGAAGGCGGCGCCTTGGGCGGTGGCAGCCCGACGGGTCTGATCACGACGCGTGGGGCGGGTGATCTGCTGACGCGGACGACCTGGATCCTGTTCGCGACTTTCCTGACTCTGAGCCTGGCCTTGACCTTGCTCGGGGCGCACGAGCGTTCCGACCGCGCCACGCTCAATCGCCTCAAGGGCCTGACCATAAATCCCGACAGCATCAAGAAACCGGGTCCGCCGGCTCCGGCCACAAACGCTCCGCCTCCGCCCGTGCAGCTGCCGCCTCTCGGCAGCCAGCCCTCCGCTCGCCCGGTTTCGGCGCCGGCGCCCACCAGCGCGGCGGCGGCGTCCGGCGTTTCGCTTCCGCCGCTGAGCTCGCCCGCAAAATAATTCAGGTTCGGCGCGGGGTTGACGAATATCGTCCAAACGGCGCGAGCGTTTGCCCGAATCAGTGTTAACCTGATCTCCCATGGTCCGGTATATTTTCATAACCGGGGGCGTGGTCTCCTCCTTGGGAAAAGGTCTCGCTTCCGCGGCGCTTGGCGCCCTCCTGCAGGCGCGCGGCTATGGCGTGCGGCTGCGCAAGCTCGATCCCTATCTGAACGTCGATCCGGGGACGATGAGCCCCTACCAGCACGGCGAGGTGTTCGTCACCGACGACGGGGCGGAGACCGATCTCGATCTGGGCCACTATGAGCGTTTCACCGGCGTGTCGGCGACGCGGGCCGACAACATCACCACCGGCCAGATCTACAAGACGATCCTGGAGAAGGAGAGGCGCGGCGACTACCTCGGCGCCACCGTCCAGGTCATTCCCCATGTGACCGACGAGATAAAGCGCTTCGTTCTGGCCGATCCGGGCGAGGGGGTGGATTTTGTCCTCGTAGAGATCGGCGGCACGGTCGGGGACATCGAGGGCCTGCCGTTCTTCGAGGCGATCCGGCAGTTGGGACAGGATCTGCCGCGTGGGGACACCTGTTTCGTCCACCTCACCTTGCTGCCGTACATAAAGACCGCCGGCGAGATGAAGACGAAGCCGACCCAGCACTCGGTCAAAGAGCTTCGCTCGATCGGCATTCAGCCCGACATTCTCCTGTGCCGGTGCGAACAACCCATCCCGCCGGAGGAACAGCGCAAGATCGGCCTGTTCTGCAACGTCAGGCCGTCGGCGGTCATCCAGGCATTGGACGCATCCAACATCTATGGGGTTCCATTGGCCTACCATCACCAGGGCCTCGACGCCGAGGTTCTGGACGTATTCGGCATTCGTGACGCGCCGCCGCCGAACCTGTCGCGCTGGGAGGAGATCGACCAGCGGTTCAGCCACCCGGACGGCGAGGTGACCATTGCCGTGGTGGGCAAATATACCCAGCTGAAGGATGCCTATAAGTCTCTGATCGAAGCACTGGTTCACGGCGGTCTCGCCAACCGCGTGAAGGTCAATTTCGATTGGGTGGAGAGCGAAGCCTTCGAGGGCGAAGACGGAGCGGCCGCCGCCCGTCTCGAGGGCGTGCACGGCATTCTCGTGCCGGGCGGGTTCGGCGAGCGCGGCGCCGAAGGCAAGATCCGCGCCGCTCAGTTCGCCCGCGAACATGGCGTGCCCTATTTCGGCGTCTGCTTCGGCATGCAGATGGCCGTCATCGAGGCGCTGCGCAATGTCGCCGGCATCAAGGGCGCCTCGTCGACCGAGTTTCGTCCCGCGCTCGACCCCGTGGTGGGCCTGCTGACGGAATGGACCCGCGGCAATCAAAAGGAATTGCGCGGCGAGGATGATGATCTGGGCGGCACTATGCGGCTAGGAGCCTATGAAGCGTCGCTGGCGGCGGAATCCAAGATCGCCGGCATCTACGGTTCGACGACGATCAGCGAGCGTCATCGCCATCGCTACGAGGTGAATATCGCCTATCGGGATGCCTTCGAGGCAGCGGGTCTCAAGCTGAGCGGTGTTTCTCCCGATGGTTTGTTGCCCGAAACCGTCGAACGCGACGACCACCCATGGTTCATCGGGGTCCAGTTCCATCCTGAACTGAAGAGCCGCCCGTTTGCGCCCCACCCCTTGTACGCGAGCTTCATCGCCGCCGCCGTGGAACAAAGCCGCCTGGTTTGATCCCCCCTCAAGCGCAGCGCCGACGGGGAGGGTAGACTGACACCCATCGGCCACAAGACTGTTGAGTTTGGGGCACACTAGGGCATATGTACCCCACCATGTTGGCCGCGCTTGATGCGAATCCTCCGCCATCGGTCGTCCAGGACGGACGCCCGGCCCGGCGGGTGTTGATGGGCGGCGCCTATGCCATGGCGGCGGGTCTGACGGCTGTCTCCGTCGCGCTTGGATCGTCTCCGAACCTGAGCGGCGCCTTGGGGCCGGCCAGCCCGATGGTGCTGTCCTTCCTGGGTCTCGGCTTCCTGATCGTGGTCGCGCTCGGCGCACTGCTGGGCTGGCGCCTGTTGCGGCTGCTGGGCGCTCAGTCGAGCGATGCGGGCGCCAGGCTGCACCTTCGGTTCGTGGCGCTGTTCTCGCTCGCGGCGGTGGCGCCGGCCGTGATCGTAGCGCTCTTCTTCGGTGTCCTCGTTACCCGAGGTGTGGACAACTGGTTCAGCGCCAGGGTGCAGACCGTCGTCGAGAACTCCGCGACGGTCGCGCGTTCCTATGTGGAGGAGCAGAAGGACTATATCGGCAATCATATGTCGGCTATGGCGCTGGGCCTCGATCAGGCCGCGCCGACGCTGGCCGATACGCCGGTCGCGTTCGCGCACTTCCTGCGCGACTTGGCCAACGACAATGGCTTCTCCGCCGCCTATCTGATCGATCGGGAGGGCAGGGTTCTGGCGCGCGCGGACACCCCGGGATCTCCAGTCTATCTGGTGCCACCTCTGTCGACCTACGCGGCCGCCGATGATGGCGACGTGTCCGTCGGTTCCTTCGAATCGCTCGACCTGTTTCGCGCCCTCTACCGCCTGCACGGCTACCCCGACGCTTATCTGTACGTGGTGCGACCGCTCGATCGCGGGATATTCCGCCACTTGCGTGAGACGGAAGCGTCGCTGCTCGCCTATCGGGAAGCAAAGCAGGGACGCGCTCGCATCCAGGCTGCATTCGCGTTCAGCTATGTCGAGACAGTGCTCCTCGTCCTGGTCGGCGCGGTTTGGCTGGGGATGTCTGCGGCCAACGGGATCGCCGCTCCGGTCGCGAGGCTGGTGCAGGCGGCCGGGCGGGTCGCCAGCGGCGATCTCACGGCGAGGGTGGACACCGCCCACGACCCTGAAGAGATCGCCGTGCTGTCGCGGGCGTTCAATCGCATGACACGTGATCTGCGCGAACAGCAGGAAGCGTTACGGGCGGCGCATGTGGACGCCGAGTCGCGGCGGCTTTTCATGGAGGCGGTCCTCCTGGGGGTCAGCGCTGGAGTCATCGGGCTGGACCCGCAGGGGCGGGTCTCTGTGGTTAACCGGCAGGCCGCGCGCCTGCTGGGTCTATCGTCGGGACCGGGATTTGGCCGCCTGCTTTCGGAGATCGCTCCCGAACTTGTCGCGGTGGCCGAGAATGCCCGGCTCCTGGGCGGCGATGCGGAGGCGGACGTAGACCTTTCACGGGGCGGTGAAGCACGCCGCCTGAGAGTCCGCGCCAGTCGTGACGCCGAGGGTCTGGTCCTGACCTTCGACGACATCACCCGGCTCGTCGCCGCCCAGCGCAACGCCGCCTGGAAGGACGTGGCCAGACGGATCGCGCATGAGATCAAGAACCCGTTGACGCCCATTCAGCTCTCGGCCGAGCGTCTGCGCCGTAAATACCGTGGCGAGATATCGAGTGATCTCGAGGTCTTCGATCGCTGCACCGACACGATCATCCGCCAGGTGGGGGACATAGGGCGGATGGTCGACGAGTTCTCGGCTTTCGCGCGGATGCCGGCGCCGCAGTTCGCCGAATACGATGCGCCCGAACTGCTCCGTCGGGCGGTGTTTGCTCAGCGGGTGGCCGATCCCGAGGTCGCCGTCGAAATCACCGATCCACTGCCGGAAGCCAGGCTCGTGTGCGACGGCAGGATCGTCGGGCAGGCGCTCGCCAACGTCTTGAAGAACGGGGGTGAGGCGATCGCCGCTCGGCAGGCCGTGCGCCCACAACCGGCTGGCCTCATCCGGACATCCTTGATCGTCGGATCCGATCGTCTGGAATTTGCGATCGAGGACAACGGGATCGGCCTTCCGGACAAGGACCGTGATCGTCTGACCGAGCCGTACGTGACGACCCGCGAGAAGGGCACCGGCCTTGGCCTGGCGATCGTAAAGCGCATCCTGGAGGACCACGGCGGACGGCTGCTGTTGGGAGACGCGGAAGGACTTTGCGGCGCACGGGTCGTGCTGTCGTTTCCATATTCCCGCGGCGCCGTCGCCGCCAAGAATGATCTCGAGGTGCGAGTATGACCGGTGACATTCTGGTGGTCGATGACGAGGCCGATATCCGTGATCTGGTGGCGGCCATCCTGGAGGATGACGGCTACTCCGTCCGCACCGCCCAGGATTCCGCGAGTGCGCTCGCGGCCATCAAGGCGCGCAAGCCGTCGCTGGTCGTGCTCGACATCTGGATGAAGGGCGGCGGCCTCGATGGTCTGGAGCTGCTCGACGTGGTCAAGGGGCTCGACGTCGACCTGCCGGTGATCATGATCTCAGGCCACGGCAATATCGAGACCGCGGTCAGCGCCATCAAGCGTGGCGCCTATGACTTCGTGGAAAAGCCGTTCAAGTCCGATCGCCTCCTGCTGCTTGTGGAGCGCGCGCTCGAGGCGGCGACTCTGCGGCGCGAAAACCGCCATCTGCGTGCGCAGGCGGTGTTGCCGGACGGCATGGTCGGCTCCTCGCCGGCTGCACAGCAGCTGCGCGCGATGATCGCCCGGGTCGCGCCGGCCAACAGCCGGGTGCTGATTTCAGGGCCGCCGGGGTCGGGCAAGGAAACCGCGGCCCGCCTCATCCACGCCGCCAGCCCAAGGGCGAAGAGTGAATTCGTGGCCATCAGCGCCGCCGGTATGACGCCGGAGCGAATGGACTTGGAACTGTTTGGCGAAGAAGGCGACGGGGGACGGCCGCGCAAGATCGGTGTATTCGAACGCGCTCACGGCGGCACGCTCTACATCGACGACGTCGAGGGCATGCCGCGCGAAAGCCAGAGCCGGATCCTGCGGGTGCTCGTCGACCAGCGATTCCGCAGGGTGGGCGGCGATATGGATGTTCAGGTCGATGTCCGCGTCATCTCGTCGACGTCTCGCGACCTGCGTGATGAAATCATCGCCGGACGACTGCGGGAGGACCTGTTCCACAGGCTGAATGTCGTACCGTTGAGAGTGCCTGGTCTCGCCGAACGGCGCGAGGACATCCCCGCCTTGATCGCCTACTACATTGATCGTCTGAGCCATGCGTCGGGCCTACCCAAGCGGGCGCTCGCGGATGACGCCATGGCGACCCTTCAGGTCCAGTCGTGGCCCGGCAACGTGCGCCAGCTGCGCAATCTGGTCGAGCGCATCCTGATCCTTGCCGCCGGAGATCCCGCCGAACCGATAACGGCCGACTCCCTGCCGCCGGATACTCACCCGACGCCGCCGACGGGCGGGCTGGGGGCTGAGCGGATCATCGCACTGCCATTGCGCGAAGCCCGGGAATTGTTCGAGCGTGAGTACCTGAACGCCCAAATATTAAGATTCAGCGGAAACATATCCCGGACGGCCTCATTCATCGGCATGGAGCGATCGGCTTTGCACAGTAAACTGAAATCCCTCGGGTTTGGAGCCGCGAGGGCCGGTGAGCAGGACGAAGAGCTGTGACGCGCGTCGCCTATGTCAACGGCGCGTTCGTCCGCCACGCCGACGCGGCCGTCCATATCGAGGATCGCGGCTACCAGCTCGCTGACGGGGTCTATGAGGTATGGGCGGTGTTGGACGGGCGCCTGATCGATGCAGCGGGGCATTTCACGCGGCTCGATCGCAGCCTCGGCGAGCTTCGCATCCGCTGGCCGGTCAGCAAGGCCGCGCTGCCGTTGCTCCTGGCCGAGACCTTGCGTCGCAACCGGATCAAGGACGGCCTAGTGTATCTGCAGATCACCAGGGGCGTTGCCAGCCGCGACCATCCGTTCCCCAATCCCCCCGTGGCGCCCAGCCTGGTCCTGACCGCCAAACGCGTCGATGTCGCCGCGGCCGAAGCCAGGGCGGCCAAGGGCGTCGCGGTGATCACCACGCCGGAAAACCGTTGGGGCCGCTGTGACATCAAAACGATCGGCCTCCTGCCGAACGTTCTGGCCAAGCAGAAGGCGCGCGAAGCCGGGGCCTATGAAGCCTGGTTCGTCGACGACATGGGCGTCGTCACCGAAGGCGCGTCCACCAATGCCTGGATCATAGACGCGGACGGCGTGTTGCGGACAAGGAGCATCCAGGCCAACATCCTTCGCGGGATCACCCGCGCCACTCTGCTCGAGGTGGTTGCAAACGAGGGCATGAAGGTCGATCAGCGCGGATTCACCATCGACGAGGTCAAGACCGCCCGTGAAGCCTTCATAACGGGCGCCGGTACTTTGGTGATGCCTGTTGTCAGCATCGATGGCCATCCCATCGGCGGTGGAGAACCGGGCCCGGTGGCGAAACGGCTGCGCCGCCTCTATATCGCGGAGGCGCGCCGGCCACCAGCCGCCGCGACATAACAACAAAGGGCAATCAACCCGTGGCCAACGAAAAGAAACAAAACTTGCAGGACGCTTTTCTCAATGCGGTCCGGCGTTCAAAAACTCCTCTCACGATCTTTCTTGTCAATGGCGTCAAGCTGCAGGGCGTCGTGAGCTGGTTCGACAACTTCTGTGTGTTGCTGCGCCGGGACGGTCAGGCGCAACTGGTGTACAAGCACGCCATTTCCACAATTATGCCCGCACAGCCCGTCCAACTCTACGAGCCGGCGGCGGACGAAGACGGATACGATTGAAAGCATCACGCTCGATAGACCGCAGGGTTCCGGCCCAGGCGGCTCTGGTCATCCATCCCGCGCATGCGCGGGGCGATTCCGCTCGGGCGCCTGAAGCGCGCCTGGAAGAAGCGGTCGGGCTGGCGCGCGCCCTTGAACTGGACGTGCGCCAAGCCCTGGTCGCGCCATTGCGCATGGCGACCCCGGCGACACTGTTCGGCAAGGGTAGGGTCGAGGAGGTCGGCGCCCTGTGCGAAGCCGGGGACATCGACGTCGTCGCGGTCGACGACGCATTGACTCCGATCCAGCAGCGCAATCTGGAACGAGCCTGGGGTGTGAAGGTGATCGACCGCACCGGCCTGATCCTGGAGATCTTCGGCCGACGCGCCCGCACACGCGAAGGGCGATTGCAGGTCGAGCTGGCGCGGCTCGACTATGAGCGCTCGCGGCTGGTGCGCACCTGGACCCACCTCGAGCGTCAACGTGGCGGCTTCGGCTTTCTCGGCGGACCCGGCGAAACCCAGATCGAGGCTGACCGCCGGTTGCTGGTCGACCGCATCGTCGCGTTGAAGGCCGAACTCACCGATGTGCGCCGAACCCGTGGTCTTCAGCGCCAGGCGCGAAAGCGCGTGCCCTATCCGACGATCGCTCTGGTCGGCTACACCAATGCCGGCAAGTCGACGCTGTTCAACCGCCTGACCCGAGCCGAAGTCCTGGCCCAGGACATGCTGTTCGCCACCCTCGATCCGACCTTGCGGCAGGTGAAGCTGCCCGGCGGCCGCCCGGCGATCTTGTCGGACACCGTGGGGTTCATCTCCGACCTCCCGCACGAACTGGTCGAGGCGTTTCGCGCCACCCTGGAAGAGGTGCGCGAGGCCGACGTGATCCTGCACGTGCGCGACATCGCTGGGCCCGACAGCGCCGCCGAGGGCGCGGACGTGGCCAAGGTTCTGGCTGAACTGGGCATCGATCCTTCGTCGGGGCGCACCATGCTGGAGGTGTGGAACAAGGCCGATCTGGTCGACCCGGCCCTGCGCGATGAACTGGCCGACGCCGCCCGCCACGCCGGCGCTGTCGCCGTTTCGGCCACGACGGGAGAGGGCATCGAGGCGCTGTTGCGCCGTCTGGCCGGCCTGGTGGATTCAGGTCCCGACCTGGTGCTCGAGCTCGCCCAATCGGATGGCGAGGCCCTCGCCTGGCTCTACCGTCATGGCCGCATCACCGCGCGCGAGGAGCTCAACGGGTCGGTCGTCCTCTCCGCCCGCCTGGATCCCCAAGCCCTCGGGCGCTTCGAACGCATGCGCCCCGACGCCTTCGGGCCGCCGGCTACGAGGGGCGCGGGCGTCCCGCCGGCCTAAAAAACCAGCGGGCGGGACGCCCGCGCTCTTTTACGTTGCGCTTCGCTCCGCCACTTTCGCTTTCACCCAGAGCGCTTCCATCTCCGCCAGATCGGACTCTGCCGGTGACCGGCCCTGCGATCTCAAGGCGGTTTCGATGAACCCGAAGCGTCGCGTGAACTTTGCGTTGGCCCCGCGCAGGGCGTCTTCGGGATCGACATCGAGGTCGCGGGCGATGTTGGCGCAGACGAACAGTATGTCGCCCAGTTCTTCGCGAGCCTTGCCGTGGTCCCCGGCGGCGAGTTCGACGCGCAGTTCGGCGATTTCTTCCTGCAGCTTGTCCAGCACCCCCTCGATCGAGGGCCACACGAAACCGACGCGGGCGGCGCGGCGCGAGAGCTTTACGGCGCGGGTTAGAGCAGGCAGCGCGACCGCGACGCCATCCAGGACGCTGGCGGGACCGCTTGCCTTGGCCGCTCGCTCACGCGCTTTGAGAGTTTCCCAGGCCTGCGTCTGCTCATCGGCAGTGCGCACCGAGGTTTGGCCGAACACATGGGGATGGCGGCGGATCATCTTGTCGGCGATGGCGGCGGCGATGTCGGCGAAATCGAACGACCCCGCTTCACTCGCCATTTGTGCGTGGTAGATGACCTGAAGCAACAGATCGCCAAGCTCCTCGCGCAGATCGCCAAGATCGCCGCGGGCGATGGCGTCGGCAACCTCATAGGCTTCTTCGATAGTGTATGGCGCTATGCTGTCGAAGGTCTGCTCCAGATCCCACGGACAGCCGCCCACTGGGTCGCGAAGTCGCCTCATCACCTCGACAAGGCGGAAAATGGGGTGTTCGGCCGACTCGGCCTGGGACGTCTCGGAATCAGTCATCGACGGGCTCAGTCGCGCTGGCCGAGACGCTCCCGCGCCGAAATCAGGCCCCATCCGTCCGGGCGCAGAATCTCAAGCGGCGAAAAGCGCGCCTTGTAATCCATCTTCTCGCTCCCGCTTACCCAGTAGCCCAGATAGACGTAAGGGACGTTCAGCAACATGGCCTGGACCACGTGGTCCAGAATAATGAACGAGCCTGGGCTGTCGCGCGAAATCTCCGGGTCGAAGAAGCTGTAGACCAGCGACAGGCCGTCGGCGAGTTGATCGACGAGAGCGCAGGCGGCGAGGGCGCCCGGCCCGCCATCCTCCGGCTGGACCCGGTATTCGACCATGTGCGTGCGCACCGTGGTGTCCTCGACCATGGCGACGTAGTCCGCCCAGGTCATGTCCGCCATGCCTCCCCCCGCGTGACGCGAGACAAGGTAGGTTCGCAAAAGGTCGAACTGTTCGACCGTCGCTTCGGCCTCGACGACGTGTCGGGTCAGGGACTGGTTGCGCGTCAGGACGCGGCGTTCCGAGCGTGAGAACAGATAGTCGCTGACCGGCAACCGGGCGGACACGCAGGCGGAGCAGCCTTCGCACGCCGGCCGGTAGGCGATCGTCTGCGACCGCCGGAACCCACCGAGCGTCAATGAATCATTGACCGTCGGCCCATCGAGCATCGGCAGATGCGCGAATACTTTCCGCTCCTGCCGGCCCGGAAGGTATGGGCATGGCGATGGCGCGGTGAGGAAGAATCTCAGCCGTCGTGTCGGAACGTGCTGGGTCACTTGACGAGATCACCCTGGGAAGCGCCTTTCTCAATCAACAATTAGGGGCCATGCCGGGCTCGCGCGCAAGCCGGTTCTCATCGTCGGAGATCAAGACATGAAAGTTGCCTTCATTGGCATGGGAGTCATGGGGTTTCCCATGGCCGGACACCTCGCCAAGGCCGGTCACGCGGTCAATGTTTTCAACCGCTCGCCCGACAAGAGCGCCGCCTGGGTGCGGGCCCATGGAGGCCGCGCAGGCGAATCAGTCGTCGATACGATGGCCGACGCCGAGTTGGTGGCGCTTTGCGTCGGCAATGACGATGACGTGCGCGGAGTCGTTATCGAAGGCCTGCCGGTCCTAGCGGGTGGTGCGGTCATCGTCGACCATACTACCACATCGGCGAAGCTGGCGCGCGAGATGGCGGAATTGGCGATCGCAGGTGGCGTCCACTTTCTCGATGCGCCGGTGTCGGGCGGGGAGGCCGGCGCGAAGCCGAGGGGGTGGCCAAAGCCGAGCCGGTGATCGGCGCCTACGCCAAGTCAATCCGCCACATGGGGCAGGCCGGGTCCGGCCAGCTGACCAAGATGGTCAACCAGATCTGTATCGCCGGGGTGGTCCAGGGCCTGGCGGAGGCGGTCGCGTTCGCCGATCGCGCCGGCCTGGATCCGGAACAGGTCTATGAAGCTATCTCCCAGGGTGCGGCGCAGTCGTGGCAGATGGACAACCGCTGGGCGACGATGGCGCGCGGCGAATTCGAATTCGGCTTCGCGGTCGACTGGATGCGCAAGGACCTTGGCCTTGTGCTCGACGAAGCCCGATCCAACGGCGCCCGCGCCGAGGTCACCGCAATCGTCGATCAATTCTACGCAGAGGTCCAGTCGATGGGCGGTCGCCGCTGGGACACCTCCAGCCTGGCGGCGCGGCTGATGCGGCCGGGCGGCGCGCGGTAAGAGGTGTTCACCTCATTGTAGCCGGGCGACGGCGGGGATCAAAGGTCACCTGGCCTTCTATCCGTACCGGGTGGTGAGCACCGAAGTCGATTAGCGCGCGCTCTTCGCGCTACGCGCCCAGCATCCTCGCCGCGCGTGGCGCGAAGTAGGTGATCACGCCCGCGCAACCGGCGCGTTTGAAGGCGCCCAGGCTCTCGAGCACGGCGCGATCCTCGTCGAGCCAGCCGTTCAGGCCAGCGGCGCGGATCATGGCGTATTCGCCGCTGACCTGGAACGCAAAGGTCGGCACCGCGAAGGCGTCGACGACGCGGCGGACGATATCGAGGTAGGGGAGGCCCGGCTTGACCATGACCATGTCCGCCCCTTCGGCAATGTCGAGCGCCACCTCGCGTAGCGCCTCCTCGGAGTTGGCGGCGTCCATCTGATAGGTCTTTTTATCAGGCGGATTGTCCACAGGGCCGCCGCCGAGTTTTCCCGAGCCGATGGCGTCGCGATAGGGTCCGTAGAAAGCCGATGCGAACTTGGCTGCGTAGGACATGATCATTGTATCCTGCAGGCCCTCCGCTTCGAGCGCCCTGCGCAGGACGCCGATCCGGCCATCCATCATGTCGGACGGCGCGAGGATGTCGCAGCCGGCACGCGCCTGCATCAGCCCCTGTTCGACCAGACGCTCGATGGTCGGATCGTTGGCGATCGCGCCCTTCTCGATCACGCCGTCGTGGCCGTGATCGGTGAACGGATCCAGGGCGACATCGCACATCACCCCGACATTGGGTGCGGCGTCCTTCATCGCCTTGACGACGCGGGCGATCAGGCCGTCGGGATCGGCGGCCTGGGACCCCACGGAGTCTTTGGCGGCCCCGTCGATGTGTGGAAACACCGCTATAACCGGAATACCCAGCGCATCGGCTTCTCGCGCAGCTTGGGCGGCGTCGGCGACCGACAGGCGATCGGCGCCCGGCATCGACGGCACTCGAACGCGGCCTTCGCCTTCGTGCACGACCATGGCCCAGATCAGGTCCGATGGCGTCAGCAAGGTCTCGCGCACCAGGCGCCGCGTCCAGTCGGCTTGGCGCAGGCGGCGGAGCCGCAGGGCGGGGTAGGGGGCGAGCGGCGCTCGGCTCATGGGAGGGATCTCCGATCGGTGCGGCCGGGATGACGGCGTGGGTAAGGTGGTCTAAGGGATTTCACAACGGGCAATCGGGAATGCGAGATATGACACGCACGGTCTTTGCGGCGGCGCTCGGCGCCTTGACGGTCCTGGTGGCCACGACAGCGATCGCGACGCCCTCCAACCTTGCCGTGGCCATCGCCGATTCGCACCGCACAGACGCCGACCGAGCCCTCGACGCGACCCGCAAGCCCCTGGATCTGATGACCTTCGCAGGCATCAAACGTGGACAGACAGTGGTCGATGTGTTTCCCGGCCCCTATTTCGACCGCCTGTTCGGCGACGTGGTGGGGCCGGAGGGCAAGGTCCTGATGTTCATTCCCACAGAGGCGGTCGCGGTGCATGACGAGCCGTCGACTCCGGACGGTTCCCAACCGTTCGCCGATCTGCCCAATGTCACCACCATCACCGCGCCGATCAACAGCTTCTCCGTGCCAGTACCGGCCGATGTGATCTGGTTCCGGCAGAACTATCACGACCTGCACGACAAGTTCATGGGTCCGGCTGATGTGCCCGCGTTCAACGCCGCGGTCTTCAAGGCCTTGAAGCCTGGCGGTGTCTTCATCGTCATCGACCACTACGCGCCCGACGGCTCCGGTCTCGCCGACACCGACACCACTCATCGGATCGACGCCGAGGAAGTGAAGAAAGAGGTCACGGCGGCCGGTTTCGTGTTCGACGGCCAGAGCAACGTCTTGCGCAAACCCGCCGATCCGCGCACCGCCCTGGTGTTCGACAAGTCGATTCGCGGCCACACCGATCAGTTCGTATTCAAGTTCCGGAAACCGAAATAACATCATGACGACAATAGCATTCATCGGCCTGGGCAACATGGGCGCCGGCATGGCGGCCAACCTCGCCAAGGCCGGTCAGACGGTCAACGCCTTCGATCTCGCCCCGGCGGCGCTAGAGCGGGCGGCGGGCGCCGGTTGCCATGTCGCGAGTTCGGCGGGCGAGGCAGTGCGCGGCGCGGACATCGTGGTGACCATGCTGCCGGCTGGCGCGCACGTGCGCGCAGTGTGGACGACCGAGGTGATCCCCAACGCCAAACCCGGCGCCCTGGTCATCGACTGCTCGACGGTCGACGTCGAAAGCGCTCGCGCCGTCGCCAAGGCGGCCACGGAGGCGGGACTGCGGGCGGCCGACGCACCGGTGTCAGGTGGAATCATGGCCGCCGACGCCGGGACACTGGCGTTTATGGTCGGTTGCGAAGATGCTGCATTCGCCGAGGTTGAGGCCGTGCTGGCCCCAATGGCGCGGGTGGTGATCCACGCGGGCGGCGCCGGGGCGGGGCAGGCCGCGAAGATCTGCAACAACATGGTGCTGGGCATATCGATGTTGGGGGTCTGCGAGGCGTTCGCCCTGGCCGAGAAGCTCGGCCTGGACGCGGAGCGGTTCTTCGACATCGCCAGCAAGTCGTCTGGCCAATGCTGGTCGCTAACCACCTATTGCCCCTGGCCCGGTCCGGTGCCGACCGCCCCGTCGAACCGCAACTATGAAGGGGGCTTCCTCAGCGCCCTGATGCTCAAAGATCTGAAACTGGCCCAGGAGGCGGCCGCCAAGAGCGGTGCGTCGACGCCGATGGGGGCGCAGGCCGAAGCACTCTATGCGCTCTTCGACAATCTGGGCTATGGTGGACGCGACTTCTCGGCCGTCCTGCAATTGATGCGCGGCAAGCTGAGCGAGCTCTAGTCATCGGGCGTTTTTGTACAATATGTCATCGGGGATAGCTGCTAGATGACAGCGTGGCTGCAATCATGCGAAAAACCACCCACGAGTGGACGAGCGAGTTGACACGAATGGACTACAGGGCCGCCTTCAGGGACTCCGTCGAACGCGTGCGCGGCGAAGGTCGCTACCGTGTGTTCGCCGATCTGAAGCGTCACCGCGGCCGGTTTCCGTTCGCCACCTGGACGGCCCCGACCGGCGAGACGCGCGATGTGGTTGTCTGGTGCTCGAACGACTATCTGGGCCAGGGCCAGAATCCCGTGATCCTCGACGCGATGCACAAGGCCATCGACGAGGCCGGTTCCGGATCGGGCGGCACGCGCAACATCTCGGGCACGACGCGCTACCACGTGGAATTGGAGGCCGAGCTCGCCGACCTGCACGGCAAGGATGCCGCGCTGCTGTTCACATCAGGCTATGTGTCGAACGAGGCGACGCTGGCGACTCTGCAAAAGATCCTGCCCGGCCTGATCGTGTTTTCCGACGAACTGAACCACGCCTCGATGATCGCCGGAATCCGCAACGGCGGCGGCCCGCGCAAGATCTTCCGGCACAATGATCTGGCGCATCTGGAAGAACTGCTGGCCGCCGCGCCCGCCGACGCTCCCAAGCTTGTCGCCTTCGAGAGCGTCTATTCGATGGACGGAGACATTTCCGACCTCGCCGCGACGGCGGCGTTGGCGCGCAAGTACGGCGCGATGACCTATCTCGACGAGGTCCACGCGGTGGGACTCTACGGCCGTCGCGGCGGCGGCGTCTCCGATCGCGACGGCGTCGCCGACCAGATCGACATCATCGAGGGCACGCTCGGCAAGGCGTTTGGCGTGATGGGGGGTTATATCGCCGCCGACGCCGTCATCGTCGATGCGATCCGCTCGCACGCGCCCGGCTTCATCTTCACCACCTCCCTTCCTCCGGTCCTGACCGCCGGCGCGATCGCCTCGATCCGCTGGCTGAAGGAGCATGATGAGGTGCGCGGCATTCACCAGGAACGAGCTCGCGTTCTGAAGGCGCGCATGGCCGCCGCCGGATTGCCGGTGATGCCGTCGGTCAGCCATATCGTGCCGGTGCTGGTCGGCGATCCAGTGCACTGTAAACTGATCTCCGACATGTTGCTTGCCGACCACGGCATCTATGTGCAGCCGATCAACTATCCCACGGTCCCTAAGGGCACCGAACGCCTGCGCTTCACGCCGACCCCGTTCCACACCGATGCGATGATGGACGATCTGGTGGTTGCGATGGAGGCGCTGTGGGCGCGCTGCAACATCAAGCGGCTGGGCGGCATCGCCGCCTGACTCGCTTCCGGCCGCCACCCGGGCGCCCCCTCAGGACCCGAGCACTTTGCAGACTGCGCCGGTGAGTTTGTCGAGTTCGACGTCCGTCATGGTGAACGACGGCGTCAGATAGACGACCTTGCCCATCGGGCGGATCCAGACCCCTTCCACCGCAAAGCGGGCGCAGAGACGCCCTACCTCAACCGGTTCCGCGAATTCCACCACGCCGATGGCGCCGCGCACCCTCACGTCGACGACGCCAGGGGCGTCGCGGCAGGGGGCGAGCCCGGCCGCCAGCCCCGCGGCGATGCGAGCGACCTGGCCGCGCCAGTCGCCGGCCTCGAAGATGTCGAGGGACGCGTTGGCCGCCGCGCAGGCCAACGGATTGGCCATGTAGGTGGGACCGTGCATCAGCGCCGCGCCCGGATCGTTCGACCAGAAGGCCTCGAACACCGCGCGACTGGCGATGGCCGCCGACAGCGGCAGCGTCCCGCCGGTAAGGGCCTTCGACAGAGTGATGATGTCCGGCGCCACGCCGGCGCCGACGCAGGCGAACAAGTCGCCGGTTCGGCCGAAGCCCGTGAATATCTCGTCGAAGATCAGCAGCACACCGTGTCTGTCGGCGAGCCGCCGCAGCCGGCGCAGCACTTCGTCGCGGTGGAACAGCATACCGCCGGCCCCCTGCACGCGCGGTTCGACGATCATCGCCGCTATCTCCTGGCAATGCTGGGCCAGGAGATGATCGAGCGCCGCTTCCGACGCCGCGTCTTTCGGGAGGGGACACACGTGCTGCGCCGGCATGACCCCCGCGAACAGGCTGTGCATCCCCTCCTCAGGGTCGCAGATCGTCATCGTCGCGAGGGTGTCGCCATGATAGCCGCCGGTGAACGCGAGGAAACGGGTACGTCCGGTCACGCCCCGGTTGATCCAGTGCTGCACGGCCATTTTCATGGCGATTTCCACCGAGACCGAGCCGCTCTCGGCAAAGAACACATGGTTGAGGTCACCGGGCAGCATGGCGGCCAGGCGCTCCGCCAGCCGATAGGCCGGCTCGTGCGCCAGACCTCCGAACATCACGTGCGGCGCGCGGGACAGCTGCAATTCCACCGCTTGGCGGATGTGCGGATGGTTGTAGCCGTGGCAAGCGGTCCACCATGACGCGATGCCATCGATCAACTCGCGGCCGTCTTCCAGAATGATGCGGCAACCCTCTGTCCGCATCACCGGCAGGGGAGGGAGGGCGGTCTTCATCTGGCAATAGGGCCGCCACACGTGGCGGGCGCCGCGGGTCAGCCAGTCGAGGTCCGCCACAACTCATCTCCGATCAGGGAAAGAGAACGCCCTGACAGGGGTTCGCTGGCCGCACGGGTGTTGCTAAACCGCGCTGGCGACCGGGGCCAGCGGAGATTCCATGGACAGCCAGCAAACATTTGCCAATGTGAAATTCGACGTTCCGGTGAGCCGGCCCTTGGTGTGGCACTGAGTCGTGCCGACGCTGTTCATCGCCGGAACCGGCACTGATGTTGGGAAGACCTACGTGACTTCATCGTTGATCCACGGGCTACGTGGAGCCGGTGTCGCCGTGGAGGCTCTGAAGCCAGTGGTCAGCGGCTTCGATCCAGACGCACCTGCTGGCAGCGACCCGGCGGTGTTGTTAGAGGCGCTGGGGCGCGACTGGTCGGCGGAAGCCTTAGCCGAGATCGCGCCCTGGCGGTTCCGGGCTCCTCTATCTCCGCCCCTCGCCGCGGCGCGCGAGGGCGAGCGCCTGTCGGGCGAGGCGGTGATTGCCCATTGCCGCGACCGCGCGGCGCGGACGCCGGACGGGACATGGCTGCTTGTCGAGAGCGCGGGCGGCGTCATGTCGCCGCTTGACGACAAGTGGACCATGCTCGACCTCGCCGCGGCCCTGGAGGCGCCCGTGCTGCTGGTGGCCGGGAGCTATCTGGGCACGATCAGCCACACCCTCACCGCCGTCGCGGTGATCGAGGCAGCGGGCTTGGCGGTTGCCGGAGTGGTGATGAGCGAGAGCAGCGCCGGCGCGCCGCCGCTGGACGAAACGGTGGCGGCGGTGTCCGGGCATTTGAAAGCAAAGCTCGTGAGCAGCCTGCGACGCGGGTGCGCGGTGAACTCCGCGACGCTGGCCGGCCTGGGGATGATCTGATCCGGACTGGGGCTAGGTCGAGAGACGTTTTCCGTCGCGGGCGAGCGCAGCCACCGTCGCCGTACCGATCGCCCCTGTTTCATCGTAGATCCAGCATTCGCCGATGGCGACGCCGGCGGTCGCCTGATGGTTGACCACTTCGAATCCGATCCACTCGCCCAGGGGGGTGCGATGCAGATACAGCGTCACGTCGCTATTGATGTAGTTCAGCATCCTGTCGCCGGCGTTGGCGTAGGGGCTGGCGAAATCGGCGGCCAGCGCCACGCGCACGAACGGCGACAAAGGCTCGCCACCGACCAGGTCGCGCGCCTCGGCCATCCACAGCCGTCGCGGCCCGATATCGCCCATCGCCCCGACGATCGGACGCATCTTCCACATTCCGCCCAGCGCCATCGCCGGGTCGCCTGCTCCAATGGCGTCCGGCGCGGGAACCGACCAGTTCGGCGGCGACCAGACCGTTCCCGCCGGGGACTCGCTCCGGCGCAGCAGCTGACATGACGCCCGCGCCATGCTGACGCCGCCGCTGAATAGCTCGGCCTCGATGACCTTGATCCGATAGCCGTCGCGGATCGCGCGTGTAGTCACCTCGATGGGATCGAGGCCGGGCAGCCTGTACATGTCGACGGTCAACCGTGCCGGAACGTATTCCGGCGCCCCGTGGCGCTGCTCGATCACCGCGCCCATGAGGCCGATGACCACGCGGCCGTGCAGTGACTTCGGATCCCATGGCCCACGGCTGACCGTGGTGGGCTGATATCGATCGCCATCGCGGGTGAAGAAGGGCGTGCTATCCATTCCAGTCCCGTGACCGAAGCCATGCCGCATGGCAAGAGTGGAGCCAACCTCTTGAATGAACCCAATCGATGAAACTTGGGGCCACAGATCTGCCGATCCATTCGGAGACGCTTTGGGCCGTCGTGCTCGGTGCGCTGCTGGCGACGTTGAGTGGCCTCGTCGCCACCCAGTTCGAGGCTCACCTGCGACGCCGTGAGCGCGAGCATGACGCGGCGCTGCTGTTCGGCGAAATCCTCTACACGCTCAAGATCTTGATCAGACGCGCGGACGAAGCCCGCGGCCGAGGCGATCCCTATGGTCGTATCACCCTCCGCCTCCTGAGCGCTGTGCGACGCGAGCTGGACATCTACGATCGCAATCGCGAAGCTCTATATGATCTTCGAGACGCAGACCTGCGGATCCGCCTGCATACCCTGGTCGTGCGCCTGGGTTTCGGCATCGAGTCAGTCCGTGATCCGCATGAGGCGCTGCAATCGCTGACCCCGGCGCCGCAGGACGGTTCCACCGACGACCTTGCCGCGGCTCGCGAAGCCGGCTTTGCGTTTCTCATGGAGAGCGCCGCCGAGATCGACGACCTGCTGCAAGCGCTCGCGCGGCCGGCTGGCCGCAGTTTCGCGGCGCGCTCGGACTGATGTCGTTGGCGAGCGCGCATCAGGGGGCTGGCATGGTCGCGCGCAAGGAATGCCCTTCGATGTCGCCCGAGAGCATCGCCGACTTGAGCACACCGCGAGGACAACGCTCAAGCCATCCGCGTCAACCACTTCGGCGTCGCCGGTGGCGGCGAGGGCGGCTTGGGGGTAGGGTAGGGGCGCCTTGGGAGATGGACGGGGAGCGTGGTGAGGGTTGTCGAGAGGGATGAAGGGGGCTTCGGCGCGGAGGTGAGGGGCCTCGACCTCGCCGCACCCCTGGCCGACGATGTCGTGGAAGCGCTGGAGGAGGCGTTCGCTCGCCACGGCGTGCTCTGGTTCCCTGACCAACCTCTGACCCACGATCAGCTGGAGGCGTTCACCTTGCGGTTCGGCGCGTTTGGCTGGGACCCTTATGTGGCGCCGCTGGCCGATCGGCCGCACATCCTCGAAGTGCGCCGCGATCCAGACGAGACGTCCAGTCCGTTCGGCGGCGCCTGGCATTCCGACTGGAGCTTTCAGGAGACGCCGCCGAAAGCGACTATCCTGCATGCCAAGGTTGTGCCACCGGCCGGCGGCGACACCCTCTATGCCGACGGCGTCGCCGCCTATGAAGCGCTGTCGCCGGCGTTCCAGCGGATGATCGAGCCGTTGCGAGCCGTCCATTCCGCGCGCGGTCCCTATGGCGCCGAGGGCTTCTACGCCAACGAGAAGGGGCGGACGGGCATGACGATCCTGCCCAGTCCCGAGGCCGACAAGACCTGGAGCCACCCGATGGTGCGCACGCAGCCCCGGTCCGGCGCCAAGGCCCTGTTCATCAACCCGATCTACACGATCGGGGTCGAGGGCTTCACCGAGGAGAAATCGTCCGCGCTGCTCGGCCACCTCTACCGGCACATGGTCCAGGAGCGTTTTGTATATCGCCACCGCTGGGCCCCCAACATGCTGACCATGTGGGACAATCGCCGCCTGATGCACAACGCCACCGGCGGCTACGACGGTCACCTGCGCCTCATGCACCGCACAACGGTGGCCGGCGAACGGCCGGTCTAGGACGGCGCGCGGCGCAGCCCGCCGGGCCGCGGCAGCAGCGCCAGCCAGTAGCAGGCCGGGCCGGCGAGGCTGAGCAGTGCGAACGGAAGGTACTGCGCGGTGTGGCCGAGGCCGCCAAACGGCGAGTAGCGCAGGAAATCGACCGCAAAGGCATAGGCAATAAAATTCATCGCGAGCAGGCGCAGCCACCACCAGGTGCGGCGGCCGAGCGCCTGTTGCAGGCGTGGCGCGGAGAGCAGCGTGAGGCCGGCGACACAGGCCAGCGCGCTGCCGAACAACAGGAACACGCCGCGGCCCGGCGCGGCCCCGAGCCAGCACAGCCACGCCACCAGCCCGGCATGCACCAGCATGACGGCGGCGAAGGCGAGGCCAAGGGTGCGGCCGCGCCGCGGCAGCCACGCGAAGCCGGGGCCGGCCAGCCGGGCCAGCGCGCCGCCGGCATAGGCCGGCAGGAACAGCAGGAAGGCGACGCGCGCGGTGGCGCGCAACGCCAGCTTGACGCCGTGCTCGCCGGCGCCGAACGCCAGCAGCACCAGCCCGGCCAGCCCGGCCGCGACGGCGAACGCGCCGGCTATCCACCAGGTGGCTGGCCACTCTTTGGTCGGCAGATCGATTGGCATATGGCAATCTACCACGGCCCACGGCATTCGAGCAGCGTTGGAGTGAGCGCGCATGCAAGTCAACGTTGAAAAATTCGCGCCGGCCGGCCAGCGCTGAGCCGGCCGATTCAGCCGCCCCGCCGCCACGCCGCCGGGCGGCTCCAGGCGCGGCGGAAGCGGGCGTCCAGCGTGCGGTCGTGGCCGAAGCGTTCGCCGAACACCCGCTGCACGACGAACGGCGCGTCCGCGCGCACGCCGTCGGTGTCGAAGCACAGGCCGATGCACGGGTGCTGCCGGCGCAGCTCGGCGAGCCATTCGCGGTCGAGACCGCCGCCGGAATACGGGAAGGCGAACGGCGTCGATGGCTGGCCGGTGATGCCCTGCACGATGCGGCAGGACTCCACGATCTCCGCCGCCGCCTCGGCCGGCGGCAGAGCCTGAAGCAAGCGATGGCTGCGGCTGTGCGCGCCGATGGTGAAGCCGTCCGCCTGCAGCTGGCGCAACTGCGGCGTCGTCAGGTACGGCCGCGCCGTGCGCAGATAGTCCTGTGGATCGAGGCCGAGCCGTGCCGACAGCCGGCGCAACAGCGCCGCGTCGGTGGCGCCGAGCGTCAGCAGCCAGTGCAGCAGAGGCCACAGCCGAGGGTCCGCCTGCTCCAGCCCGGCGATGGCCAGCGGAGCGCGCGTTTGCTCGAACCATCGGGGCCGCGGCGGCTCGGGCAGGTGCGCGGCAAAATCCAGCTCGCGCAGGATGTCATCCACATGCCCGGCCGGCAGGCGGGCAATCGCGGAAATGCACAGCGCCGCCTCGCTCTCGCGGAACAGGGTGGTGTTGTCTATGAGGTCGGTGACGACGAAGAACACCGCCGGGATGCCGGCCCGACGCAGCAGCGGCGCGATCACGGTGGCGCACTCGGCAAAGCCGTCGTCGAACGTCAGGATCACCGCGTTGTCGCGCGCCGGCGCCGCCGTGCTGCGCCGCTCGGCGAGCGCCGCATACGAGATGAAGCCGAACATGCGTTGCAGATAGGTCAGATCCTCCTCGAACGCGGCGGGACTGAGCACCGGATAATGCCGGATGTGCGGCGGCGCCACGTCGGCCACCGCGTGATAGCAGACGCCGAGCGCCGACTTCGGCGCCAGCCGCCGCCACAGCGCGATCGGCGCCTGCCGCAGCGCCGCCGCCGCCGCCGCCCGCACGGCTGCCCGCGCTTCCATCGTCAGATGCTGAAATGGATGATCGCGCCGTTCCACATCGTGCCGGTGTCTTCGGCGACGATCCGGAAGCCGTGGTGGAGCACCAAGGCGCGCATCTGCTCGGGCGTGTTGTCGGCAAAGCCCGGCTCCCGCGCCATCGGCTTGGTTTTGTCGGAGTAGTGGATCACCACGTTGCCGCCGGGTTTGAGGATGGTGCGGATGTTGCCGAGATAACCGTCGATCAGCGCCTGGTTGAGATGACCGAAGCAGCCGAACGACAGGGTGTAGTCGACCGAGTGCGGGGCGACGCCGGGGAAATCGGCGCCGTTGTTCTTGATCGGCCGGACGTGCGGGTATTTGTCGAAGGTGCGGCGAAACTCGGCCACCAGCTCAGGGTAGTAATCCACCGCATGGACGGTCTGGAAGCCCAGCAGGTAGCGGGTCCAGCGGCCGCCGCCGCAGCCGATGTCCAAGGCGGTGTGCGCCGGATCGACGAACGGTAGGACGTAGCGGTCGCGGATGAACTGCAGTGGTGTCCAGACATCCGGGTCGCCCCATTCCAGGCCATAGATCTCGGGGCCCCGCGTCACCTCGCGGTAGATCGCGCGCACGATGCGGACGGGCAGCAACCGGGCGCGGCGCGCGTGCGCTAGCTGGTCCGTATGTAACGAGGTGCCGAGATCGACCAACGACATGCGCGGAACCTAAATCTGTTGTGGTGCGGTAACATAAGGCCGGCGGGTAATATTGCACCTGAATTCGGCGATGCCGGGCCGTTTCGGCCGGCTTAATCGCAACATATGCCCGGCCCCGCCGCCCGCGGCATGGCGCTCGGCTTCTTGCAAGCCGTTGATGTTGCGCCGAAAAGTCGCGGTGCTGACGCCAGAATTCCTGCTAAGCATCCGCGCGCGTCGCCGGCATGGGCGGCCGGGACAAGTACATGGGCGGATCATGACGCGCTACACCGAACTTCAGATCAGCAGCGGCATCCTCGACCAGCCGGCATTTTCCGGCGAACCAAAGAAGATCTTCATCTGCTCGACACCACGCACCGGCAGTTATCTGCTTTGCCGTTACATGATCAACGCCGGGCTCGGCGTGCCGCATGAATACTTCAATCCCTTCGTCATCAACCAGATCGCGCCGCGCCTGGGGTTCGACGACGCCTTTCGCGCGCTACAATGGTCTCCGCCCGGCCGCAAGGACCGCCTCGGCCTGCGCCGGGCCGAGCGGGCCGCCGAGCAGGCATTCCTGGCGCGCTATCTGCAGGCGCTGGCGTCTCGGCGCTGCCAGGGCGGCGTGTTCGCGGCAAAAATCCATTTCCGCGACTTCCAGCGGGTGCTGGACAACCCGGTCGGCCAACGGCTGCTCGACGGCGGGCTGTTCGTCTATCTGTATCGCGAAGATTTCCTCAGGCAAGCGGTCTCCGAGCATTTCGGGCAACTGAGCGGGCGCTGGGGCATCGATGACGCGGTGACCACGCCGCCAGCGCAGGGCGGGGATTACTTCGATGTGGCGGCGATCGACCGGGCGGTCAACGACTTGTCCGAGCAGGAGCGCGGCTGGCGGGTGTTCCTGGCGCGGCGCGGCGCGGCGCCGATGTCGATTTCCTACGAAAAACTCTGCGAGGACCCGTTCAGCTTCGTCGAGGCGATCGCCCGCCGGGTCGGCGTGGACCCGGCGACGCTGAGCCGTGGATACAGCGAGACAGCCGCGGAGGCCCCGGGCGATGCGCAGCTGCCGAGCAAGACGGAGGCGGCGCGGCGCTATCTTGCCGCCGTGCCCGGCTTCAAGGAACCCTGGGCGCCGGGCCGCGGCCTCGCTGCGATGCTGCACCTGCTCGGGGTATGAGCGGGGCGGCCTGCGCCGTCCGCTCAGTCCCAGTTGTACAAAGAGAGCGGCGGCCGCAGCCCCAGCCGTTGCAGACTCTTGCGCGCCAGCGCCCGCGGCAGCCGCACCAGCTTGGCGGCGCCCTCGGCGGCCTCATAGCCGACATTGCGCGCCAGCCACGCCGCGTAGGGCGGGTGGGTCGGCGCGAGGTCGGGCGCCAGCTGCCGCGCCTGCGCCAGGTACTGGCGGAACGCCGCGCGGTCCTGCGCATACAGCAACCGCGCCCACACCGTGCAGTCGTCCAGCAGGTCGTGCCGATCGGCTGCCGACAGGCCGAGTTCGGCCAGCGGCCGCTGCTCCGCCGCCTTGCGGATCTGCTCGATCCAGCCCAGCGCCACCGGCGCCGAGCGGTAGCGCGCGTCCTCGCCGCCGATGTAGATCTTGTCGCGGTGCATGCGCCAGCAATAGGCTGGCTCCGCCATTTGCACGCGCTCCAGCCGGCCGGCTTTGGCGAGGCGGAACGTGACCTCCTCGCATTCCCAGAAGCGCAGCGTTTCGTCGAAGCCGCCGATATGTTCGAGCGCGCTGCGGCGGGCGAGCCCAGCCGAATGCAGCGGGCGCAAGCCGCCGACCAGGCACATGATCGGCGCGCGGCCTTGCATGTCGGGTTCGACCTGCGAGCCTTCCCAGGTGATCTGCCCGGCGTCGTAGTATCAGCGCCGCCACGGCGAGTAGACGAACGTCACGTCCGAAGCGGCCTGCGCGCAATGCGCCATCTGCTGCGCCAGCTTGCCCGGCGCCATGAAGTCGTCGCTGTCGAGATACTGAACCCAGTCGCCGCCAGCATGGCGCAGACCGGCATTGCGCGCCGCACTCGGGCCGCGATTGGCGCCGAGTTCGATGATCTGCCAAGGGTGGCGGAAATCCCGCGCCAGCTTGTCGCGCACCACGGCCACCGTGTCGTCCGGCGAGCCATCGTCCACGACAATCAGTTCAAGGTGCGGATAGCTTTGCGCGCTGACGCTGTCGATCGTATCGGCGACCCATTTGGCGGCGCGATAGGTCGGCATGATCACGCTCACCAGGCTCATCGCGCCACCGGCGGGCAATAAAGATGCAAGTATTGCATGCCAAGACAGCTCCAGAACGCGGTTATTTGTGCGTTCCAGAAGACACGAGGTCGGTCAAGCACACAAAACGCCACAGACGAAATGGGTTTTTCGGCACATATTCTCTCCTTATAGTTGCATTGGCGTCGACGGCACAGCAACCTGCGCGAACAACGGGGCGCCGGACACAACCGTACGTCGTCGTCGGCGAAGGCCGGCAGAGACGTACGGTTGTGTCCGGCGCCAGACGCCCTTTACCGCCCAATGGCTGAAGCGTCGATGGCCGTTTTTCCAGTCGCCGAACCGTTCAGGCAGATCATGCCAGGGCACGCCGGCGCGATGTCGAAAATGCACCCCCTCGACAAACAAGCGGTTGGCCGCCGCGGTTACGTCGCGATGGCCCTCCCGTCCCGGCGGGAGCCCGCAAATCCGCCCCCATTGAACATCGGACAGGGCGTATCCTCTCGGTGGCTCCATCAGTGTCAGCTCCAAAATCGCCGACACCCCATGAATCAAGATTTTCTAGCCGAGGGAATCCCGCAAATGACGACAGACCCCAGTCCAGGAGGCGTCGTGACGCTGCGGATCATCGACCGCGAAACGGTCGCGAAACTGCTGACCTATGACGCCGCCATCCCGTTGATGCGCGACGCGATGATCGCTCTGTCGGCCGGGCGAACCAGGCAGCTGCTTCGCCAGATCATTCCGCTGGACGAGGACGCGATGTTCGGCGTCATGCCCGGGGCGAACGAGCAGACGTTTGGCGCCAAGCTGATCAGCGTATTTCCCGGCAACTTCGCCAAGGGACTGCAGTCACACCAGGGCGGAGTGCTGCTGTTCGATCCGTCCTCGGGCGCGCCGGTCGCCATGCTCCACGCCGGCGAGATTACCGCTATCCGCACCGCCGCCGCCAGCGCGGCCGCCACCGACGCCCTGGCGCGTGCCGACGCCTCGGTACTCGCCCTCCTGGGCTACGGCGAGCAGGCCTTGACCCATGCCCGTGCAATCAGCCATGTGCGGGTGATCCGCAAGATCCGTATCTGGGGCCGCCACCCGGATCGCGCCGAGCGTTCGCGCACAAGCTGGCCGCGGAACTAGGTATCGCCGCAAGCATTGCCGAGACCACCGCCGAGGCGGTGCGGGAGGCGGACATCGTGTGCGCCGTGTCGGCCGCAGCCGAGCCGATCCTGTTTTCGCGAGATCTAGCCGATGGCGCCCACGTCAATCTGGTCGGCGCCGGCACGGCCGCGTTCCGGGAGGTCGACGACGCCCTGGTCGCGCGCGGGCGCCTGTTCGCGGATCATCGCGAGGGCGTACTGCGGCAAGGCGGTGAGGTTTTGCACGCCATCGCCGCCGGGCTGATCGGCGAGGACCACGTCCTGGGCGAAATCGGCGAGGTGATGGCCGGCGACAAGCTGGGGCGTATCAGCCCGGCCGATGTCACGATCTACAAATCTCTGGGCGCCATCGTCCAGGACCTGGCGTCCGGATGGTTCGTCTATCAACGGGCGGTCGAGCGGGGGATGGGAACCATCGCGTCGTTCTGAGCGGCGGGGGGCTAGCCACGAGGGTTAGTACCGCCGTCGCCGACGGATGCGCTCGAAAGCGGCGATGACGCTCGCCGCGAACGCCATCGATCGGGCGCGGGCCTCTTCGTCGGTCAGCAGATCGACGGTATCGATCGAACGGATGGGGCCGACCTCGTGCGAACCGGTTCCATGCCTGTCGACGCCGTGCCCGTCCGGTGGAATCTGATTGTCCATGGCGATCCTTTCTCGAGGCGCAGCCTGCGCGACCGCGGCGCAGATCGTCGGGGTCATCCCATGGAGATTTTGTGCAGTATCGGCGCAGGGTCGGCCGAGAAGGCTTTCAGCGGGTGATCGGGAGTTCGAGTTCGAACGCCGCTCCGGTGTCCGCTTCCGCCAGCCGGATCACGCCATGACTGGCGCCCAGGAGCGAGCGGGCGATCGACAGACCCAGTCCCGTTCCGCCTTCGGAGCGGCGGCTGGTGAAAAAGGGCTCGAACAGGCGGTCTCGATCTCCCTTGGGGATCCCGACGCCGTTGTCCGAAACCAGCAGGCTGACGAAGTCGCCGGCCGACCTGGCGCTGATGGACACGACACTGGCGCCGGCCTTGCGGCTGTTGTCGATCAGGGCGCTCAGGATCGACTCGAGGGCGGGTTCGGGTATGGCGACGGGCGGCAGATCGCCGGGCAACAGGGGCGTCACCACACAGGTGCGGTCGGTATTGGCGTCGGCGACCCGGCGGACCGTCATCGCCACCTCCGTGGCCGCGTGCGATTGCGGACGGGCCATGTCCGCCCGCGCCAGGTCCAGTAGCCGTGTGACGAGGTGTGAGAGCCGCTGACCACCCGCGGCGATGTTTCGCAGGAACTGGTCACGGTCCTGTGCGCTCATGATGTCGCCGTGATCGCGCATCAGTTCGACGGCGCCTCGGATGCCGGCCAGGGGGGTCTTGAATTCGTGGCTGACGGCGGCCGCGAAGTCGCGCAAATAGCTTGAGCGCCTGTCGATGGCCTCGGCCATGGCCCGAAAATCATCGTAGAGATTGCGAATCTCGACCGCGGCCGTCGCCGGGGTTTCGGGGAAGTCGCCGCGTCCTTCGGCTACGTCCCGCGATGCCCGGCTGAGCCTTTCGATGGGCCGAGTGATGCCGCGCGACACCAGCCCCGCAAGACCAAGCAGCACGGCGAAGATAACCGCGACGCCCAGGGCGATCTTGGCGCGGTCCTCATACAACCCTCGGAAGAGAGCGCGCGGCGAGCGCGACAGCAGCAGGACCCCCACGACCCGGCCGTCGACCAGGATCGGCCGGGCGTGGTGCAGGCGCAGGTCCGATGCGCGGCTCAGCCATTCGAAGGCATAGCGTGATTGGTAGGCGCCGTTGCGCCGCAGCACGGTTCGCGGCCGACCCGCCATGGCCTCGCGGACCTCCGGCAGGTTTGAAAGATCGCCGCCTACATCCGGCCCACGGACGATAAGGCCGGTGCGGTCGAGCACCCAGATCGACGCTAGTGTGGTTCGTGTGGTCCGGTCGATGACGGGGGCGATCAGGGCTGCCGCTTTCAGGGCGTCGGGATCGACCGGGCGGGTAGATGGGCGCGGCCTGGGCCGTTCCGGCAGGATCGCGGAGGTCCGCAGGTCGACGGTTGTGAATTCCGGCTGATAGAAGTGATCGGGCCTGTGGGCGGGAGCTTTCTCGGCGGACTGCGCTCCGGGCCAGAATACCGCCGACGTCGCGGCCAGTGCGGCGCCTTGAGCGACCAGTTCCGCTTCGGTCTGGCGCATCAGGGTGTTCTCGTAGACCCGCAGGCCAATGGCGCTCACGCCCGGCATGGCGGCGACGAAGAAAAAGACCCCAAACAGGATTGTCCGCAGCCGCAGGGCGGGCCAACGCCGCTTGGCCCAGGCCTTGGCCTCCTCGATCATTCGATGCTCACTCGGGGCCCCCGAGGCAGGGGCCCAGGCGATAGCCGACACCCGGCCGGGTCTCGACGACGTCGTGACCCCCCAGTCGGGCGAACTTCCCGCGCAGGTTGCGCACATGGCTGTCGATGGTGCGGTCGGTGACGGCGAAGCCGGGCCCGTGCAGACGGTCGATGATGGTCTCGCGGCTGAACACCCGGCCGGGCGCGGCCGCCGAGGTCCTCAGGAGGCTGAATTCGGTGACGGTCAGCGCGACCTCCTGGTCGCCCCAACGCGCCGTCCACGCCTCGGTGTCCACGGTCAGGCGTCCACGAGTGGGGACGGTGGGAAGCTTCGGCGCTTCGCCCCTCGCCGTCGCGCGGCGCAGGATCGCGGTGACCCGCGCCACCACCTCGCGAGGGCTGAACGGTTTCGTCACATAGTCATCGCCGCCCATTTCGATCCCGAGCACCCGATCGATCTCGTCGTCCCGCGAGGACAGAAACAGGATCGGCACATCGCTGCGCGCCCGCAGGCGACGGCAGACCTCCAGGCCGTCCAGCCGCGGCATGTTGATGTCGAGGATCACCAGGTCCGGCGGGTCAGCCAAGATCATCGCCAGCGCCTGTTCCCCATCCTCGGCCTCGCGCGCGCCCAGGCCCGCCTTGGTCAGGGCAAAGCTGAGCAGTTGGCGTATGTGGGGGTCGTCGTCGGCGATCAGGATGGTCCGCTGCATCGCGTGCATGTTCATCGCGCCATCGGCGAGGTCAACGGGCGCGGGGAATGTTGGTGTCAGTCCTCGCATGGCGCGGCGTGGGAAGTCTGATTCATGTATCCAGGCAGCGCCCGCGCCTCCTGAAGTCTGCGCAGGCCGCGCCAGGTCCAGGTGCGCCAGTCGCCCTGGTGCTTTGCCAGGTCATCCTGCGCGATCGACCGCAACACGGCGACGTTGGATTTCATCGCGGCGGGCAGGTCACGTTGTTCCAGCCGCGCCAGCGACACCAGGCCCGCGTCGCCGAAGTTTTCCAGATAGCAGAGATCGAGTTCGGCCCCGCGACCGCCGACCTCGCGGGCGTGATCGACATTCCAGGCGGCCGAGGCCGCATCGAGGTCCACACCGCTCATGATCGTCAGGACCAGCCCGGCGGCCAACAGATTGGCGTCGATCAGCCAGCTGGAGGTCTTTTCACGCAGCATGCGCCAGCAGATCAGCATCAGGCCTGTCGCCACCAGTCCCATCCAGGCCAGGGCGGCGATCCGCAGGGGCGTCAGGCAGTAGGCGTCGATATAGTCAAGCGTCCGCAGGATACTGGAGGCCACCAGGAAGACATTCTGGCCCACCCAGAGCACGACCAGATTGCGGGTCAGGGCGTGGCGAGCACCGGCCGAACCGGGTCTCAGGCACACCAGGACGAAAAGGCCGGCCAACAGCGCCGAGGCGACGAGCGCGTAGGCGCCGCGATGGGCGTATCCCGCCAGGGTCATGCCGGTCGGAAGACGCGCCCCGCTCCACAGGAAGGCGATGTCCAATCCGTTTTGCAGGGCGAAGATGGCGTTGAACACCGCCAGCGATAGCGCGATCGAGACGCCGGACACCGGCGGCGGCAAGGCCTCCCCCGCCCGGGCGCCGAGCCGGTGCGGCCGACGCAGACGCGCCGGCCGCAACACGCTCCAGGCGCCGAAGATCGCGAACAGCCAGAAAGCCAGGCGCGGCGCATCGATCGGCGGGAAGGTAAGGCTGGTCAGCGCATTCGCAATCACCGGGTTCGCCGACGCGAACAGCAACAGGAACAAGGCGCCGCCCGCCGCGGGCAGGACGAGGCCGGCCAGGATCCGCCGCAAATTCGCCCGCGAGCGGCAGGCGCGCGACGTCCCGTGATTGAAGCGAACCGCGTCCCGAAGCGGCGCGATCCATCCAGCGACGGCCGCGAACGCCAGCCGCTGGAGCCAGGCCCAGCCGTCCTCGCCTTGCCGCACCCGGGGGGATAGAACCGCGACTACCAGTGCGGTCCAGTACAGGACCCAGCCGAGCAGGCTTGGAGTTTCGATCTGAAGCAGGGCGAACGCCACCGCCGCGCCCCCCGCGATCTGGGCGCGCCTGTCTGTACGCAGCGCCGGATGAGCCAGTCCGGCGGCGAGAACCACCGCCAGCGCGAAGACCCCGAGCGTCGCGCCAAACCGGTGGTCGAAGATAAGCAGGTCGGCGAGCCAGGCCAGCGACGCGGCAAGTCCGATCTTGATCAGAAAGCTTGGCGGCGTGCGCGCATACAGCGCCAAAAACATGGGAAAGCCCCTCAAAGCGACGAGAGCTCTCAACTGCCGCTTTGAAGTGGAGGCGCGACCGAACGCGTAGTGAGGATCCGAACCGGGTTCGATGCAGGACCGGTGCAGGCGGCAAAGATCCGCAGGCTTGCCGGCCTGTCGGGCAGGTGAGATTGCCAGCCACTTGCGCTCCCCATACACAGGACCGGACCTCCGGGAGGCGATCATGAACCGTTACTGGACCCTGGCCGACAAGCCGCTCGGCAACCTGCCGGCGCCAGGCAATTTCGAGATGCAAACAGGGCCGATCCCGGCGCCCGGCCCGGGACAGGCGGTGTCGCGGACCCTCTATGTCTCGCTCGATCCTTATCAATGGTACTACAAGAAGCGTGGGGTCGAGCGCGCTGGGGCGGTCTGTCACGCCCGCACCGTTTCCCAGATCGTCGAAAGCAACATCGCCGACTTCGCGCCCGGCGATCTCGTCTTCAACGTCAACGGCTGGACCGAATATGCGTTGATGGGCGTGGGCGTCGAGCGGCCCAGCTACATGATCCCTCGCAAGCTCGACCCGGCGGTCGGACGCATTTCCCAGGCCGTCGGCGTGCTGGGCATGCTGGGCCTGACCGCCTATTCGGGCATGATCCTGTTGGGCGATCCCAAGCCCATGGAGACCGTCGTCGTGTCAGCCGCGTCCGGAGGCGTCGGCCAGATCGCCGGCCAGCTGGCGCGCCTGCGCGGCGCCCGCGTCGTCGGCGTCGCCGGGCGCGAGGAGAAGCGCCGCTACGTCTTTGAGGAGCTCGGCTTCGACGCCTGCGTCTCCCACCTGAGCCCCACCCTGGCCGAGGACCTGAAGGCCGCCTGTCCGACGGGTGTCGACGTCTATTTCGAGAACGTCGGCGGGGCGGTGTTCGACGCGGTCCTGCCGCTGTTCAATCCGGGCGCGCGCATGACCCTCTGCGGCGTCATCGCCCAGTTCGCCGACGGGGCGGAGGCCGACGGCAAGGCCTACATCATGCGGCGCGGCGAGAGCGTGTTCCGCGAGCGGGGCGTGAGCGTGCGCGACCTGTTCGTCGGCGACTTCGTGGCCGACCACCAGGACGCCTTCCTGCACGACGTCGCCGGCTGGGTCGCCTCGGGCCAGGTCAAGTACCGCGAGGACATCCGCCAGGGGTTCGAGACGATACCCGCCTGTTTCGGCGAGATGATGCGCGGCGGCAATTTCGGAAAGATGCTGGTCCAGGTCAGCGACGATCCGACTTTATGAGCGGGCCGAACAAAAAATATCGATGAACCTGATGTGGGTTATGCAAGTAAACGCAAAGGCCAATTTTGCTCAGCGAGAGGATTGTTTGACTGCGCAAGAGGCGGCAGTTGCGGCATTTTTCATGACAGGTCGAGTCCCCATGGGCCTGGGTTAGCTAGCCTTCAGGTTGGCGTCCTCGAGCGTTTCCTGATTGCGCTGGATGTGGCTGGTCCGCTGGCGCGGCAACTGGTCAGGTCGACGCTCAGGCGGAAATCTCTTTCCCGTCAAAACGGTCCGATAGATCGCGTCGAG
>Ga0302314_10002813_pt1 | contig 32240 bp, 40 predicted proteins | sample III_Palsa_N2_3_FD_200533 | JGI IMG/M metagenome (GOLD analysis project Ga0302314, IMG submission 200533) | Peat permafrost microbial communities from Stordalen Mire near Abisko, Sweden - III_Palsa_N2_3 | ecosystem: Environmental > Terrestrial > Soil > Palsa > Peat permafrost | place: Sweden... | reverse complement strand
CATACCAGAATCGAATCACAAACCGAGCCGCCACGCAAGCCCATCCATGGACACAAATCGAGAAACAAATTCAGCAAAAAGCCCCACACGGACTGGAGATTCCGCTCAAACCGCGTTCAAACTTCGGTTTAGGAACCGAGCCGCCCCGTCGAGGCTTGGATGATAGCGGGCGACGGGATCGGAGACCGCTCATGCGGGGAATATTTTGTGTGATCATCGGCCTGGCAATGGCGGCCGTGCTGTCCCAGGAGCCGGAATTCCTGCAGCAATACCGCCAGCGGCTCGATGGAGCGATCGGCATTCTGCAACAGCAGGCCGACGCGTTCGACGCGGATGCGCGCGCCCAGTCGCTGACGCGCGACCAGGCGCTGGGTCGGCTGCAGACGAACCCGGACCCGATCGCCGTTGCCGAAGGAAGCCAGCGACAGGCGGCGTTCGTCCGGCTCGACACGCTCGCGCGCGACCGCGCCGATCTGGCGCAGCCGGGCCTGATCCATCGCTTCACCAACCTCGTCCGCCATCTCGACCGGCCGATTGCCAAGTCGACCCTGACCGGCTTCGTGCCGGCCGCCCCCTTGAGTGCGGACGGCCTGTTCTTCGCGGGTTTGGGTTTCCTGATCGGGTTCCTGATCAGCGGCGGCCTGTTCGGCGCCATCGGCCTGCTGGCCGGGTCGACGCGAGGCGTCCACTATCGATCCAAGCCGCCCCATCGGATCCGGTTTTAGCCTGCGCACGGGGACCGGCGCTGCCCGGCTTCTAGACCAGCATGCCGTCGAGCAGACTCTTGACCAGGGTCGGCAGCAGGATTTCGACCGGCGTCGCCGGGAAGCCAGGACAGGTCAGTTTCAGGCTGACCACGCCATGGAGCGATGACCAGAAGGCGTCGGTCAGCACCAGCGGGTCGGCGGCCGGCTTCAGCCGCCCGGCCGCCTGCAATTCGAAGAATCCCGCCGCCAGCAGTCGATAGGCCTGGGTGCCCGGATCGTCGTCGCTGCCGGCCTCGGGCCGGTCGTAGATCACTTTGACGATGGTCGGGTCTTCCATGAAGACCAGCCGGTAGGTCTCGGCCCGCTCCAGCCCGAAGCGGAGATAGGCCTGGGCCACCGCCTCGAGCCGCGCGCGCGGCTCGAGGATCGCCGCGGTCGGCGTCAGCGCCGCGACCAGATCGCGCAAGCCCCCGATGCAGAGTTCGCGCGCGATCTCGTCGCGCCCGGCGAAATGCAGGTACAGCGTGCCCGGCGAATAGTCGATCGCCTGGGCGATCTTGCGCATGGTCAGGCCGGCGAATCCGTCGGCCAGCACGATCGCGCGCGACGCCTCCAGAATGCGGGCGCGCAGGTCGGCCTTCTGCCGCGCCTTTCGTTCGATGATTCCCATGGCAGCGTTTTAACCCTTGACGGGTCGCGCTGGCAACACTAAATGAACATCGTTCAATAAACGTTGTTCAATAAAAGACTGCCGTTTATAGGAGAGTGGGAATGGGCAAGATCGCATTGGTCGGCGCCGCTGGCGCCATCGGCAAGAGCGTGGCGGCGGCGTTGCGCGCGGAGGACCGGCCCTATCGGGTGATCGGCCGTTCCCATGACGCGCTGTCGAAGGCGTTCGGCCAGGACCCGCTGGCCGAGATCGCGACCTGGGATCCGAATGATCCGGAGTCGGTCCGCCGCGCGCTCGACGGCATCGAGGCCGCCGTCCATCTGGTCGGCGTGCCCTATGACAAGTTCGAGCAGCATCCGATCATCATGGGTCAGGTGCTGGCGGGCGCCGTCGCCGCCGGGGTCGAACGGCTGCTGCAGATCGGCACGGTCTATCCGTTCGGGTTCCCACGCACGCCCAAGGTTGCCGAGGATCATCCGCGGCAGCCGCACACCTATCGCGGCCGCATGCGCAAGGCGCAGGAGGATCTGACGTTGGCCGCCCATGCCGGCGGCAAACTCGCCACTACGATCCTGCGCCTGCCTGACTTCTACGGCCCGGCCAGCGATCTGAGCCTTCTGTACGGCACGTTCACCGCGGCGCTGGCCGGCAGACGTGCCCAGATGATCGGGCCGATCGACCGGCCGCACGAGTTCGTGTTCACCCCCGACGTCGGCCCGGTCGTCGCCCGTCTATTGCGCACGCCGGAGGCATTCGGCCGGACCTGGAATCTGGCCGGTGCCGGCATCATCACCCAGCGCGCCTTCGCCCATAAGATCTATGCCGCCGCCGGCCGACCGCCCAAGCTGCTGCCGGTCGGCAAGACCGTGCTGCGTCTCATCGGCCTGTTCGATCCGATCCTGCGCGGCATGGTCGAGATGAATTACCTGATGACCGATCCGGTGCTGCTGGACGACAGCGCGCTGGAGCGGCTGATCGGACCGATCGCCAAGACCTCCTATGACGACGGCATCGCCCAGACGCTGGCCGCCTTGCGCTGAGCTGACTTGCAGGCTCTGCGATTGCCGGCATGCGGTCCGGCCGTTCCAATGGTGTCCCGGATTAGGAGCACCGCACATGAGCTATCGGGTTCTCGTCACCGCGTCCCGCATCGCGTCCTCCGCGACCCAGCGGCTGGAGGCGTTCGGCGCGACACTGGAATTCCTGCCCGATGCGCTGACCGAGGACAGGCTGATCGAGGCCGCCGCCCGGGCGCCGCTCGATGCCATCCTGATGCGCAACAACCCGCCGATCGGCCCGCGCCTGTTCGCAGCGGCGCCGGGCCTGCGCGTCATCGCCAAGCATGGCGCCGGCTATGATTCGGTCGATCTTGCCGCCGCGACCGGCGCCGGCGTGCCGGTGCTGATCGCGACCGGGGCCAATGCCTATTCGGTCGCCGAACACACGATCGCGCTGATCTTCGCGCTGGGTCGCGACGTCGTGCGCCTGGACGAGCGGGTCAAGGTCGGCCACTGGGACAAGTGGCACTATACCGGCCGGGAGTTGCGCGGGCGCACGCTGGGTCTGGTCGGATTCGGCGCGATCGCGCGCCATACCGCGACGCTCGCCGGGGCGGTCGGCCTGAAGGTCCAGGCCTATTCCCGCCGGATCGAGACGATCGACCCGATGCTGGCCCGGCCGGTCACGACGCTCGACGAACTTTATGCCACGTCTGACATCCTCAGCCTGCATTGCCCGCTGGTGCCCGAGACGCGCGCCATGATCAATGCGGCGGCCATCGCCCGCCTGAAGCCCGGCGCGCTGCTGATCAACACCGCGCGCGGCGGGCTGATCGACGAGCCCGCCGTGACGGCGGCGCTCATCGCCGGCACGCTCGCCGGCGCGGCGCTGGAGACCTTCGCCCCGGAGCCGCCCGATCCGGCCAGCCCGCTGTTCCGGGCACCGAACCTGATCGTGACGCCGCACATCGGCGCGCATACCGAAAGCGCCGAAGAGGCGATGGGCGTGATGGCGGCCGAGAATATCATCCGCGTGCTGTCCGGCGGCGTGCCGGACGCGGCGAACTGGGTCAATCCCGCGGTAATGCTATAAAATATCCGTCATTCCCGCGCAGGCGGGAATGACGATTCTTTCGTTACTTCACCACCGAAAACGCCGTCGGCGTCAGGAACTGGTTGCTGACGTTGGCGTTGATCGGCCCGTCCTTCTCGCTGGCGTCGCGCGCGGCCAGCCATTCCGGGTCGGTCTGGAATGCCGCCCATTTCGCCTCGCGCTCGGCCAGGGAGTCCCAGGCGAGCAGATAGGTCAGGTCATTGGCGGATTCGCCGACCAGCGTGGTCCAGAATCCGGCCTGGCGGATGCCATGCTTGGCCCAGATGCGCAGGGTATGGTCGTTGAAGCGGGCCAGCAGATTGGGCAGGCGGCCCGGCAAGGTGCGATAGACGCGCAGTTCGTAGATCATGATCGTCCTTTCCAGATTAGCGCAGGAACGACACCAGCCGTTCGAGTGCTGGTACCAGCCGGTCGGCCGAAGCCGCGAAGCACAGGCGCAGATGGCCTTCGCCGCCTAGGCCGAACGCGGCGCCCGGCGCCAGACCGACTTTGGTCCTGGCCAGGATTTCCTTGGCGAACGCGACCGAATCGGTGATGCCGTCGACCTTGATGAAGGCATAGAACGCGCCTTCCGGCGGTGCGACCTGGACGCGGTTCAGGCCATGCAGCGCGTCCAGCACCAGGGTGCGGCCGGCGCGGTAGCGTCCGGTCATCGAGCGCGCGAAGCTCTCGCCCTCGCGCACGGCGGTGACGGCGGCATGCTGGATGAAGGTTGGCGCGCCCGAGACGTTGTATTGGATCAGCTTGCCCATGACCTCGACGATCTCGGGCGGGGCCACGATCCAGCCGAGCCGCCAGCCGGTCATGGCCCAGGCCTTGGAAAAACTGTTGACGACGACGACCCGGTCGTCCGGCTCGACGATATCGAGCATCGAGGGGGCCGCGTTGCCGTCATAGATGACGCGGGCATAGACCTCGTCGGCGATCAGATACAGCCCGTGCCGGCGGACGAATTCGAGCAGCGCCAACCCTTCGGCCCGGCTCATGACCCAGCCGGTCGGGTTCGACGGCGAATTGAGGAAGATCGCCTTCGTCCGCCCGTCCAGCGCCCGGTCGAGCGCGCCCAGATCCAGATGGAAGCCGCCGTCGTCGCGCCGGCCGAGCGCCACCGAGCGCGGCTCGCCGCCCATGATCTCGATCGCGGCGGCGATATTCGGCCAGACCGGCGAGACGACCAGCACATTGTCGCCCGGATCGACCAGGGCCTGGACCGTCAACATGATACCCTGCATGCCGGCCGTGGTGATCACGATCCGCTCGGCCGCGACCGGCTTCGCATGCAGCCCGGTCTCGTACGCGGCCAGCGCCTGCCGCAGCGGCGGAATGCCGCGTTCGTAGGTATAGAAGGTCTCGCCGGCTTCGAGTGCCCGGGCCGCGGCATCGGTGATGAAGCGCGGTGTCGGCAGGTCGCCCTCGCCAAACCACAGCGGCAGCACGTCCGGATCGCCCATGCCGAGCATGGCGACCTCGGCGATCAGCGAGGCCTTGAGATTGCGGATCTGCGAACGAACGGTCACGGCCATGAAGCGGGTTCCTGTGGACGGGATCTGGAGCGGGCACGACCTTAGCCGATCGCAGCCGGGGATCAACCCACTGGTCGGCCGCTCCCGGATATGCGAAGGAAGGGCACCATGACCCCGCCCCCGCCCCGCACGTTCATCCCCTGGTATTTTCGTGTGGGCGCCCTGGTGCTGGCCGGCTGCATCGCGACCTATGTCATCGTGCTGTACGTCTATGGCGTCAAGCTGGTCGATCTGGCGTCCAAGATCAGCGCCATGTCGCAGACGCCCGAGATCGCCCATGATCCGCCGCCGCCGCCGCAGGAGCCGGGGATCGTCACCTTCAGCATCGCACCCGCCAAGCCGCCGGCGCACTGAGCCGGCAACCTCTCCCGCGGAAGGCGGAGGGCACGACCCGGGTGAGGGGCGCGCCGCCGTTCAGGCCGCTTTCAGCCCCGCCGCGACCGTGTAGCTCGCCCCGGTCTTCTCGGCGATTTCGTCCAGGGTCACGCCGGGCGCCAGTTCCAGCAGCAGCATGCCGGCGTCGCCGATCTCGAACACGCCCAGTTCGGTGATGACCAGATCGACCACGCCGGCGCCGGTCAGCGGCAGGTCGCAGCGCTTCAGCAGCTTCTTCTCGCCGTCCTTGGCAGTGTGCTCCATCAGCACCACGACGCGCTTGACGCCGGCGACCAGATCCATGGCGCCACCCATCCCCTTGACCATCTTGCCGGGGATCATCCAGTTCGCCAGATCGCCGTTCTCGGCGACCTGCATGGCGCCCAGCACGCTCAAATCGATATGGCCGCCGCGGATCATGGCGAAGCTGTCGGCGCTGGAGAAATAGCTCGAGGTCGGCAGTTCGGTGATGGTCTGCTTGCCGGCATTGATCAGGTCCGGATCCGCCTCGCCCTCGAAGGGGAACGGGCCCATGCCGAGCATGCCGTTCTCGCTCTGCAACTGCACGGAGATGCCGTCGGGGATGTAGTTCGACACGAGCGTCGGGATGCCGATGCCGAGATTGACGTAGAAACCGTCCTCGAGCTCGGCCGCGGCGCGCTGCGCCATCTGTTCGCGGGTCCAGGGCATGTGTTCGCTCCTTCGTTCAGGCCGCCGCGCGGGCGCGGGTGGTGACCTTCTCGATACGCTTTTCATAGTCGGCCGGCAGTTGCACGATGCGCTGCACATAGATGCCGGGCGTATGGATATGGTCGGGATCGATCGTCCCGGCCTCGACCAGATGCTCGCATTGCACGACCGTCACCCGGCCGGCGGTGGCCATCATCGGATTGAAGTTGCGCGAGGTCTTGCGGAACACCAGGTTGCCCTCGGTATCGGCCTTCCAGGCATGGACGATCGCGAGATCGGCGACCAGTCCGGTCTCCATGATGAAGCGCTCGCCGTTGAACGTGCGCTCTTCCTTGCCCTCAGCGATCAGCGTGCCGACGCCGGTCTTGGTGAAGAAGGCCGGGATGCCGGCGCCGCCGGCGCGGATGCGCTCGGCCATGGTGCCCTGCGGGTTGAACTCCAGTTCCAGCTCGCCGGCCAGATACTGCTGGGCGAACAGCTTGTTCTCGCCGACGTAGCTGCTGATCATCTTCTTGATCTGGCGGGTTTCGAGCAGCAGGCCCAAGCCGTCGCCATCGACGCCGGCATTGTTCGACACGACGGTCAGGTTCTGCACGCCCGACGCGCGGATCTCGCGGATGAGCGTATTCGGCACGCCGGACAGCCCGAAGCCGCCCGACATGACCATGATGCCGTCCTTGAGCACGCCCTCGAGCGCGGACTTGGCGTCTTTGAAGACCTTGTTCACGAAACTTGCCTCGCAGGGATCAGGAAGCGGAAATTCGGTTTGCCCGCCCAACAATTCGGGACCTGGACGATAAGGTGCTTAGAAGCCTGGATATCGCGTGTCAACGGCCGGCGGTCATCGCTTACCGACGACCTTCGGTCGCGGTTGGTCAACGCCCCGCCGCCAACCGCTCGATCGCACCGGTCACGGCCAGGCGGAACGGCACGATTTCGAGATCGCGCCAGACGTCGCCGGTCACATAGGGCTCCTGCGTCAACCAGCGGTCAAGCGCGGCCCGGTCGGGGAAATCGACCAGCATGCTCGATCCGATCATCCGGCCGTCGTCGTCGAGAATGGCGCCGCCCATCAGTATTTCGCCGGCCGCGAGCATGGTCGGAAGGCGCTCGAAATGCACCGCCCGCGCCGCCATGCGCCGGTCGAGCGCCGCCGCGTCCGTACCGTCTCGCGCAATCACCAGGAACTGCATGGCCGATTCTCCCCCCGTCCTTGTTGCCGCCAAGGCTAGCGCCGGCGGCGCGCGATGGGAAGTGCCCTAAAACGGCTTGATCACCGCCAGGAAGACGACCACGACCACCGCGACGATCGTTAGCGTGGCCGACAAGCGGACCGGCGCCGACGGCTTGCGGGTCGGATCGGCCGCCATCCGGCGCAGCGCGCCGGACTGCATGCCGTGCAGCGCCGACAGCGCCAGCACGACGACGAACTTGATGTGGAGCCAGGGTGCCTGGAACCAGCCGCCCTGGACCGCGAGCGTGATGCCGAACGCCCAGACCAGCAGCATGGCGGGGGTCACCAGGCGCAGGTTCCAGCGCCGGGCCGCCTCGAGTTTGCGACGCTGCGGCGGCCCGCCCAGCAGGACGCCATTGGCCAGCATGCCGCCGATCCAGACGACGATCGCCGCGAGGTGAAGCGCCAGAAACCATTGATAGTCCATCGGTATGCCTCTCGAAGGGGATAGGCCGTTGCTTGATCCAAAAGCCGGCCGGCGTCAACCGCCGGCCCGGGACTCCGGCGCCGGGGACTGCTAGGATCGGTCATGACCCGCATCGGCATTCCGCTCGCCCTCGCCTCCGCCCTGTTGTTCGGCGCCAGCACGCCGCTGGCCAAGCTGCTGCTGGGCCAGGTCGATCCATGGATGATGGCGGGGTTGCTGTATCTCGGCGCCGGGCTGGGCCTGGCGATCGTCCATGGTGCGCGGGCGGCGCTCGGCCTGCCCGCGGTCGAGGCGCCGCTGCGCCGGGCCGATCTGCCCTGGCTCGGCCTGGTCATCCTGGCCGGCGGCATCGGCGGGCCGCTGCTGCTGATGCTCGGCCTGGCGCGCACCGACGCGGCCGGCGCCTCGCTGCTGCTCAACCTCGAAGGCCTGGCGACCATGGCGATCGCCTGGATCGCGTTCCGGGAGAATGTCGATCGGCGCCTGCTGACGGGCGCGTTCGCGATCCTGCTGGGAGCCGCCCTGCTGTCGTGGCGCGGTAGCGCCGGCGTCCAGTGGGGCGCGCTGTTCATCGCCGGCGCCTGCGTCTGCTGGGGCCTCGACAACAACCTGACGCGCCGGCTGTCCTCGGCCGATCCGGTGCAGATCGCCATGATCAAGGGACTGGTCGCGGGCACGGTCAATCTGAGCCTGGCGCTGGCGCATGGCGCCGCACTGCCGCCATTCGGCCCGTTGCTGGCGGCGGGAATCGTCGGATTTCTGGGCTATGGCGTCAGCCTCGCCCTGTTCGTGCTGGGCCTGCGTCACCTGGGCACGGCCCGGACCGGCGCTTATTTCTCGCTGGCACCCTTCGTCGGCGCCACCCTGGCCGTGCTGATGCTGGGCGACCCGCTGTCGGCCGGCCTGGTCGGCGCCGGTTGCCTGATGGGGCTCGGGCTCTGGCTGCACCTGTCGGAGCGGCATGAACATGAGCATGTCCATGAGACGCAGGAGCATGAGCACCGTCACCGGCATGATGCGCACCACCAGCATGAGCATGGTCCCGGCATCAAGGCGCAGGAGCCGCACAGCCATCGGCATCGCCACGCCCCGATGGCGCATCGCCATCCGCATTATCCCGACCTGCATCATCGCCACCGGCATGGCACCGGCGAGGGGCACGTGCATTAGTGCCGATCGCGGGCTACGCGTACTGCCTCGTCGGCCTGTGACGGATAGCCCGCAAAATTGCCGGCTAAATTCGCGTCTCCGACCAAATCTCAAAATATTCTTCTATGCGATGAATTATAGTCCTAAGGATATATTGTCAAAAGTGCAACGTATCTGATTTCCCTTGATTTCATTTATTAGAATCATCTTAAAATCTGTTTGCAGAAAGCCGATCCCTGGTTGATTTTCAAGAACAATGTCAAACTGATTTATCAAATCCTGGGCAGTTGTGCAGTCTCCATCCCATGCGGAGGCTAGAATCCAGTCGTGTAATATTTGACCTTCTTGGAAACGCGTATCGATTGACGTCATCTCCCTGGTCAGCTTCAGGGACCGTGCAAATGCTGCCAAGCCGACCCGGCGGTCCGCGAGATCACTGCTGGTCGCCAACAGACGACCTTGCATCCGCAAGGTTTCGGGAAGCGTAACGGCATCGGCTTTATCTAGGGCTTGATTCATCAGAATACGCGCTTGGTTTCTATCGCCTATCTGGCCCGTTTCTGTCGCGAGCATTACGATTTGGGGCAGAGTTGCAACCGCAGAAACTTTTGAAAAGATCTGGCGGGCTTCAGCCAACGTGTTAAATTTTGCGGTGTTGATATTTTGTATTGCCGCAGGATTGACGGCCTGCCCGGACGGCAAGTTGGATAGTTCAGCAATCTTTTGATTATCGGCGATAATGGCATTTATGTGAGTACTGAATTGGGTAAAAAGAGCTTGCTGCTCATCTCCTGCCTTTTGAACTGTATTACTATAGACCGACAAGCCACCGGTCAGGATTGACAATATTGTACTTACGACGCCGGCGATTGCCCCGAATCGCAAAAATCGGGTTTCTCGCCTGCTCGTTGAATTAAGTTCCAACGCATCGATGCGTTTATTCAATTCTGCCAGATGGTCCGAAGCGCTGCCCGCCATGAAGGCCACTCCACCTCAGCATGCCGCAGATAAAACCCCCAGAGCCGATCACTTTGTTTTTCGATCGGAATCAACTCTAAAGGCCGGCTCTGAAGTTTTCCATCCTAAATCCCGCATTTCGATTTGCAGGTGCAGCGCTCTTGCGCGTCGATGGGAGATGGCTGCTACGGCGAAGGCCAGCATCACGCGCGAGCGTGACGGGGTGGAGACCCATCGCTGCAGAGTTTTCGTCAATGCGCCCGGACTATGGCCGAACCCGCAGCGGAGCGGGGCACGCTCATCGACCGCGCCCCGCTTCGGCCTCCGTCTTCTCGTTTAGATCTCTTGGTGACGGTGGCCGACACCGATCGCCGGATCGCTGGCGCTGTCCTTGCCGGTTTCGACATGACCGGCCAGATGGCGCTTGAACAGGCTGTCGCCCTCGACCGTAACCGCCACGTCGTACCAGCCGAACGATGCCTGCAGCGACCAGTATTTGCCGATGCTCTCGCCCGGCACCAGGATCTGGACGAACTGCTGGTGCGAATAGGCATCCGTGGCGATCGCCAGCCGCGGCACGCGCCCGCGATTGGCGAGCACCAGGCCAACGCCGCCGCCGTTGGCGTCATAGCTGACGCCGACCTCGATCTCGCTCCCGAGCAGGCTGCCCTTGAAGTGGCGGAAGAAGCCGTTCGGGCCATAGACCGACAGATCATACTCGCCCACCACCGCCCAGCTGTCCGACAGACTCTTGCCCGGCTCGACCGTATAGCTGCGCGGCAGATCGAGATTGAGCCCGTCGCGCACCTGAAAGCAGACGCCGACGCCGCCGGTGTTGGAAAAGGCGATCTGGAACTGACCGGCCGCGATCTGGCCATGGGCATCGAGTTCGTAGGGGATGGCGCGGGCATAGCGCTGGCCGGTCTCCTGCGCCGGCACGGCCTGCTGCAGCGGCGGCAGCGGGACGTAATCCGGATGCCGCAGAGCATCCGGTGGCTGATAGCCGGCCGTGCCGGGCAACGACGCCGGTGCCGCGTTCGGGGTCTTGAAATTGAACGCGGTCGTCAGATCGCCGCATACCACGCGACGCCAGGCGGAGATGTTGCTTTCCGGCAGACCACCGCGGCCCGGACCGAAGCGCTGTTCGATGAACCGGATGATCGAGGTGTGGTCGAACAGTTGCGAATTGACATAGCCGCCCTTGCTCCAGGGCGACACCACGATCATCGGCACGCGGGCTCCCAGACCATAGGGGCCGGCCGGATATGTTGCATTGCCCGGGAAGATCTCGTTCGTGGTCGCCACCGTCGACTGGCCCTGGCCCGCGGTCGGCGGGACCGTCGGCGGCACCATATGGTCGAAGAATCCGTCGTTCTCGTCATAGGTGACCAGGACCACGGTCTTGCTCCACAGGTCCGGATTGGACGTCAGCGTGTCCAGCACCTGCGAGACGTACCAGGCGCCGTAATTTGCCGGCCAGTTCGGATGCTCGGTATAGGCCTCGGGCGCCACGATGTAGGAGACCTGCGGCAGCGTGTTGTTGGCGACATCCTGCTTCAGCACGTCGAACAGCGTGCCGCCGGCCGAGATGTTCGTGCCGGTCTTGGCCTTTTCATAGAGCGGGCTGCCCGGCTGGGCGTTCTGATACTGGTGGAAATACAGCAGGGAATTGTCGCCGTAATTGCCGATATAGGCATCGCTGGTCCAGCCCCAGGACCCGGCGGCGGTGAGGCCGGTGCCGACATCCTGATAGATCTTCCAGGACACGCCGGCCGCCTCCAGCACTTCCGGGAAGGTCGACCAGCCATAGCCGACCTCGGCATTGTCGATCACGGGGCCGCCGCCGGAGCCGTCGTTGCCGACCCAGCCGGTCCACATGTAATAGCGGTTGGGATCGGTGGGTCCCAGCAACGAGCAATGATACGCGTCGCAGATGGTGAAGGCGTCGGCCAGCGCATAATGGAACGGGATATCGCCCCGGTCGAGATAGGCCATGGTCGTGGTGCCCTTGGCCGGAACCCACTGATCGTAATTGCCCTGGTTCCAGGCGACATGGGTCGAGGTCCAGTCATGGGCCAGATCCTGCAGGAACTGCAGGCCCAGATCGGGGGCGGTCGGATGGAACGGCAGGACGGTGCCGGCGCCGCCCGGCTGGTACCAGACCGGCTGGCCCGTCGGCAGTCGCACGGCGCGCGGATCCTCGAAACCGCGCACGCCGCGCAGCGTGCCGAAATAATGATCGAACGAGCGGTTCTCCTGCATCAGGACGACGATATGCTCGATATCCTCGATCGTGCCGGTGCGGTTGTTCGCCGGGATCGCCATGGCGCGGGCGATGCTGTTCGGCAGGGAAGCGGCCAGGGCGGTACCGCCCAGCACACGGAGGAAGGTGCGGCGATCGCTGTTGGTCATGGCGGTCGAGCCTCACTTTTATGGTTAATCGGCGATGAATTCACCTCGTGTATAGCGATGGTGGAAGTCAAACAGGCTGAGCTTGCGTGACGGATTTGAGACGACCTGAGGTTGCTATTTCACCCCGCCGCCGGTCATGCGGTACCAGGCGATGATCGCCGCGACATAGAGCCGGTTCCGGCCCATGCTGATCGGCCCGGTCGCCCTCGATATCCGCCAGGGCGTCGCCGAACCCCCCGATTTCGAAGCCGGCGCGGCCACGGCGCATCCGCTGCGCGGGGGGCGATCCTGCATCTATCTTAGCGTGATGCGCTGCGTCGGCCTGGTCTCGCTGCTGGTCAGCCGGCGGATGGGCGTGCGATAGCCGCCACGATCCCGAAGTGGTCACAACGGCCGCCATTTGCTATGAGCGGTCGGAAGAAACAGAATTCACGGGCAAGGAACATCCGCATGCAGATCCAAGGACAAGCCGCGATCGTGACCGGCGGCGGCTCGGGCCTGGGCGCCGGCACGGCGCGGGCCCTGGCCAAGGCCGGCGCCAAGGTTACGCTGTTCGACGTCAATCTGGAGGCGGCCAAGGCGGTCGCGGCCGAGATCGGCGGCCATGCGGTCGCGGTCGACGTCTCCGACGCGGCCTCGGTCGAGGCCGGCTTCGCCGAGGCCAAGGCCAAGCACGGCGCCGCCCGCATCCTGGTGAATTGCGCCGGCATCGCGCCGGCCGCCCGCATCGTCGGCAAGAACGGCGCGATGCCGCTGGGTGATTTCGAGCGGGTGATCAAGGTCAACCTGATCGGCAGCTTCAACACGATGCGCGTCGCGGCCGTCGACATGCAGGCGCTGGACGCGCTGGCGGACGGCGAGCGCGGCATCATCATCTCGACCGCGTCGGTCGCCGCCTTCGAGGGCCAGATCGGCCAGGCCGCCTATGCCGCGTCCAAGGGCGGCATCGTCTCGCTGGCCCTGCCGGCGGCGCGCGAGTTCGCCCGCTTCGGCATCCGCGTCAATACGATCGCGCCGGGCCTGTTCGGCACGCCCTTGCTGCTGAACATGCCGCAGGAGGTCCAGGACAGCCTGGCCGCCAGCGTGCCGTTCCCGAGCCGCTTCGGCCTGCCGGAGGAATATGCCCGCCTGGCGATCCACATGATCGAGAACACCATGATCAACGGCGAGGTCGTGCGCCTGGACGGCGCCATCCGCATGCAGCCGAAGTAGCTAGATCCCAGCCAGTGCCGCCAGCTTCAAGACCGTGTTCCAGTTGCGCCCGGTCGCGGGACCGAGCTTGGCCTCGATCATCGGGCCGGTCAGGCGCGAGCGGCCGATGCCGTCGGGATAGGTGATGTAGGCGTGCCGCCCGTGGGCCCGGACGATTTCCGGCCCGCGGATGGCGGCCTGCAGCGCCGCGACCGCCGCGGCATCAGGCGCCGCACGCAGGAACTGCACCAGCAGGTGGCTGGGGTCGGCCGCGGCCTCGCCGAGAAACGGATTGGCGGCGATCACATCGGTCCATTCGGCGGCATCGCGCAAGAAATAGGCGACCTCGAAACCGAACCGCTTGGTGGTCGCCGCTTCGAGCTTGCGCTCGAGCGCGCCGGTCGCCTCGTCGCTTTGGAACACCAGATTGCCGCTCTGCAGCAGCGTCTGCGGTTCGGCGAGGCCCAAACCCAGCACCATCGCGCGCAGATCGGCCATGGCGATCTTGGCATGACCGCCGACATTGATGCCGCGCAGCAGCGCGATCCGGACCGGCATCACAGGGCGTCGATCGCCTTGGCGAGCGCCACGTCGCGCGCCGACAGGCCGTCGGCGTCGTGCGTCGTCAGCAGGATCTCGACCTTGTTATAGACGTTCGACCATTCCGGATGATGGTCCGCCTTCTCGGCCAGCAGCGCCACGCGGGTCATGAAGCCGAACGCCTCGACGAAATCGCGGAATTTGAAGCTTTTCACGATGGCGTCCTTCGACGCCGCCGGATGCCAGCCGGTCAGTTCACCCAGCGCCGCCTTGCGTTCGGCCTCGGTCAGCTTCGCAATCATCGTCCTGTCCTTTCGTTACCCGGTCGGGTGCGTCATCTTGGCCTAGAGCGATGTCGATACGATATGGCCAGGATCGCCCGCTTCCCTGTCGCTTGCCGAAAGCCGCCTGTACCATGCCCGACGAGCCGATCCTACCGCCGAGCCTCGACGATCTCGAGACCCTTGCCCGCGAGGCGTTCGAGGGCATTCCCCCGACGCTCGTCCGCTTCGTCAAGGATGTCGAGATCCGGGTCGATGATTTCCCCGACGAAGAAACCGAAAAGGAAATGGCGCTGGAGAGCCCGTTCGACCTGCTGGGCCTGTATCGCGGCGTGGCCTTGCCGAACAAGAGCGTGAGTGCCGCCTCGTCCGATCTCGACCGGATCTTCCTCTACCGCCGGCCGATCCTGGATTATTGGTGCGAGACCGGCGAGGATCTGTACGACATCGTGCGCCATGTGCTGATCCACGAGATCGGCCATCATTTCGGTTTTTCCGACGCGGATATGGAGCGGCTGGAAAACGAGGCTGAGTAGGGTCGGGCCGGCACGGCCCCTGCAACTCTTTCCTTGTCGAACGCGCTGATAGGCTTGAGCCATCGTTCGGATCGCGCGAGGAGAGAATTTTCCATGCTGGCCCTATCCACCCCCCCCGACGATGCGATCGAGGTCTTCGACCTGCTGGAGCACGAACGCACGCTGTTCACCGTGTCCACGAGCCCCGACGCGATCCCCGACCATCGCCTGACCGACAAGCACCGCCTGCTGCTATCCTATTGGAAAGCCAAGCGCGGCCGCTATGATGCGCCATGCCGGTCGGCGATCGATCCGTGCGATCTGGGCCCCGTTCTGCCCAATATCCTGCTGTGGGACATTACCCAGTCTGACTATCGCTGCCGCCTGGCCGGCACCGATGTCTGCCATAACTTCATAGGCAAATTGCAAGGCGTTATGCTGAGCGATCTGCCTTGCCCGTTGATGGACCAGGCCCGGCGCGAGTTCGACGCCGCACGCGACGAGGGGCTGGCGACGCTCGTCGAGCGCACGCTGCACTGGCTCGGCCGGCCGCTGGTCTATTACCGCCATCTGTTGCTGCCGCTGGTCAACGACCAGGGCGAACGTCACATGCTGGTGAGCGTCATGACGTTCCACAGCGCGTCGGAACACTAGGCCGGCCTGTTCCAGCGCGCTTCCCGGTCTGGATCAATTGATCCAGACCTTTCGGGTGGACTCCCCCGAACGACAAGAATTCGCGCCGGATCAATAAGTTGGGAGCGATATCCGATCGCTCTAAACGAACGACACGCCGATCGCGCCCAGCGGACCGTAGTCCGCCTGGATCACGTCGCCGGCCGCGACCGAGACCGGCCGGGTGAACGAGCCGGCCAGCACGATCTGGCCTCGTTCCAGGCCGATATCCTGATCGGCGAGCTTGTTCACCAGCCAGGCGATGCCGGCGGCGGGATGGCCCATGATCGCGGCCGAGACGCCGGATTCCTCGATGACGCCGTTCTTCGACAGCGTGGCGCCGACCCACCGGATATCGACGTCCATCGGCCGGATGGTCCGACCGCCGACGACCATGCCGCCGGATGCGGCATTGTCGGCGATCGTGTCGGTGATGGCGCGCGGCACCTCGGTCCGATAGTCGATGATCTCGAGCGCCGGCACGACGAATTCGGTCGCCCTCATCACGTCGTAGATCCGCGTGTTGGAGCCCTTCAGATTCTCGCCCATCACGAAGGCCAGTTCGACCTCGATCCGGGGCGCCAGAAACCGGTTCGCCGGGATCCGGGCGCCGTCGTTATAGAGCATGTCGTCGAGCAGATGGCCGTAGTCCGGCTCGGTCATCTTCGACGCCATCTGCATGGCGCGCGAGGTCAGCCCGATCTTATGGCCGATCTGGCGCGCGCCCTTGGCCATCCTGCCCTCGGCCCACAGGCGCTGGATGGCATAGGCATCGACGATCTCGATATCCGGAAACGTCCGGCTCAACTGCGGGATGGCGACGCGCTCGGTCTCCGCCCGGGTCAGGTCGGCAGCCCCTCGGCGGCGCTCCTCGTCGGTCAGCATGGGATCTCTCCTACTTGATCGGGGCGCGGGGCAGCCGGGCTTCCCCGGGCTCCAGCGTGAAGACATAATCGAGCGTGTACCAGGGAACCGCGATACCGGGCTCGGTCGCGTGCGGCTGGTCGTGCCGTTCGAACCGGCCGACCAGCGCTTGGGTCACGCCGAACTGAACGTCGCTCTCCAGGTTCGGATCGTCGTCGGCGTAGACCTGCGATGTCAGGACTTTGAAGCCCGGCTTGAACACCAGCGCATGGACATGGGCGGGCCGATAGGGATGGCGGTGCTGGGCGGCAAGCAACCGCCCGACGACACCGTCGGTCGGAATCGGATAGCCCAGCGGCTTGACCGAGCGAAACCAGAGCCGCCCATCGGCATCGGTCGTAAACTTGCCGCGCAGGTTCATATCGACCTGCGCCGGATCCTGGTTCTCGTAAAGCCCGACCGGCGAGGAGTGCCAGATATCGACCTCCGCGCCCGCGACAGGATGCCCCGCCTGGTCCTGCACCCGCATGGTCACGAACAGCGCCGGGCCCGGCGTGGCGGAGCGCACGATCGTCCCGCCATTCTCGACCCGCGGCGAGCCAAGGCGCCAGAACGGCCCGAGCAGCGATTGCGAGGTCTCGGTCGCGCCATTGTCGCCATTGTTCAAGAGGCAGACCAGCGACGAGACGCCCAGCGAGCCCGCCATCAGCACCATCTCGTTGTGGGTGTCGCTGGCAAGATTGCCCATCTCGTTCAGGATCGCGGTCGCCTCGCGGAACTCGGCCTCGGTCAGGCGCACGTCGCGCACGAAACCATGCAGATGGCGGACGAGCGAGACCATGATCTGGCGCAGGCGGGCATCGCCCGTCCGCCCCATCACTGCCAGAGCCGCGTCCGTCACGTCTTGCTGACGTTGGATGATCATCGGCGTTTTCCTCCCGCCTCAGGATTCTCGGATAATCGATTATCTGTCAATCATCGATATTTTTTCGATCATTGACCAAAATTCCGATATATCCCATAAATAATCGATTATCTTGGGAGGATCGATTGCTCGCTGAAAGCATCGACGAAACAAAAAACACGCTCGCCAGCCGCCTGGTCGATCGCCTGCGCGAAGCGATTCTGACGGGCGAACTCCAGCCCGGTACCAAGATCAATCTGGATCGGACGCGCGCGCGCTTCGAGGTCAGCCTCAGCCCGCTGCGGGAGGCGTTGGCCCGGCTGCTCGCCGATGGCCTGGTCGAGTTCGAGGATAATCGGGGCTATTGGGTCGCCCCGGTGTCGCTCGCCAATCTGGTCGAGATCACCCAGCTCCGCACCGAGTTCGAATGCCTGGCCTTGCGCAACGCCGTCGCCATCGCCGGCCTCGCCTGGGAGGGCGATGTGATCCGGGCGCTGCACCGGCTGAACCGGACGGTGCGTGACGCCGCGCGACCGGAAAGCTTCGAGCAATGGGAGGCCGCTCACAGCGATTTCCACCTGACCCTGATCGCCGGCTGCGGCATGCCGCAACTGCTGAGCTTTTGCCGCGTGCTGCACAATCTGAACGACCGCTATCGCCGCATCTTTCTGCAGACGCGGCCGGGCGATCGGAATGTCGGGGCCGAACATAGCGAGATCGCGGAAGGCGCCGTCGCCCGCGATGTCGATTTCGCCTGCGGTCGCCTGCGCGACCATATCCAACGCACCGGCACGAATCTGCGCAATCACCTGTCCGAACGGGTGCCGGCGTGAGGATTTCGGCCAATCAGGCCCTGGGTCTGGCTCACTTCACCGTGTTGGAGGTGCCACCGCTCGATCTGCTGAAGCTCGCAGCGAGCACCGGCTACGCGTCGGTCGGCCTGCGCCTGCATCCGGCCTTCCCCGGCGCGCCCTACTACGAGATCGCGCCCGGCAGCGAACAGATGCGCGAGATGCGCCGGCGGATCGAGGGCGACGGCGTCGGGGTCTACGATATCGAATTCGTCGCGATCGACGCGGATTTCGAACCGGCCCGACTGGCGCCGATCCTGGAATCCGCCGGCCGGCTCGGTGCCCGGCGGCTCAGCGTCTGCGGCGACGATCCGGACCGCGCCCGTCTGATCGCGAATTTCGCCGCATTGTGCGATCTCGCCGCCGGTTTCGGCATGGGCGTCGATCTGGAGTGCATGGCCTGGCGCCGCGTCGCCAGCCTGGCCGATGCGGTGCGCGTCGTCGCGGCGGCAGGACGGCCCAACGGCGGCGCGCTGGTCGATGCCCTGCATCTGTCGCGGACCGGCGGTACGCCCGCGGATGTGCTGGCGGTGCCGCCCGGACTGATCGTCAGCGCGCAATTATGCGATGCGCCGGCGGGGCAGCCGGGCGATATGGGCGCGGTCATTCAGGAAGCGCGATCCGGCCGACTGCCCCCTGGGCAGGGCGAGCTGCCGCTGCGCGCCCTGCTGGCCCAATTGCCGGACGAGACGGTGCTTTCGGTCGAGGTGCCGATGGGCGGCGACCGACCCGCCGAAGAAAGGGCGCGGCTGATCCTCGCCGCGACGCGCCGGCTGTTCGAGGACGATCGCCAGACCGGCCAATAACGATCGAGCGGGGGAATCCCGCCGTATGGAAGCCAAGGGAGAAACGCCGTGAGCCGCCTCGTCTATGTCCTGAACGGACCCAATCTGAACCTGCTCGGCAAGCGTCAGCCGGCGATCTACGGCTACGAAACGCTGGCCGATGTCGAGGCGGAATGCCGCCACACCGCCAAGGATCTCGGGCTGGAAATCGAATTCCACCAGAGCAACGCCGAATTCCAACTGATCGACTGGATCCACGAAGCGCGCGAGAGCGCCGGCGGCATCGTCATCAATCCGGCCGCGTTCACCCACACATCGGTCGCGATCCTGGATGCGCTCAACACCTGCGAGTTCCCGATCATCGAGGTGCATATTTCCAACGTGCACAAACGCGAGCCGTTCCGGCACCATTCCTACGTCTCGTCGGTCGCGTCGGGCGTCATTGCCGGCTTCGGCACCCAGGGCTATCCACTCGCCCTGCAGCGCCTGGCCCGCCTGATCGACGGCGCCAAATGATCGAACCGTTTGCCCCGATGAACTGAACCAAAACAAAAAAATCCAGGGAGGGAAAATCATGAGCAACGAAACGATCGCCGCCGCGCCGCCTCAAACCATCGCTCAGACCCGGACCCGCACGCGGGTGCGTTTCGGCATTCTGGCGCTGCTCGCCATCGGCACCATGATCAATTATCTCGACCGGACGGTTCTCGGCATCGCGGCGTCAACGCTCGGCAAGGATCTCGGTCTCGACGCGGCGGTCATGGGGTTGGTGTTCTCGGCGTTCTCCTGGACTTACGCGGTCGCCCAGATTCCGGGCGGTGTCTTCCTCGACCGGTTCGGCGCCAAGCTGACCTATTTCCTGTCGATCACTTTCTGGTCGCTGTTCACGCTGCTGCAGGCGCTGGCTACGGGCCTGTCCTCGCTGCTGCTCTTCCGCTTCGGGCTCGGCGTGTCCGAGGCGCCATGCTTCCCGACCAACAGCCGCATCGTCGGCACCTGGTTTCCGCAATCGGAGCGGGCGCGCGCGACCGGCATCTACACGGTCGGCGAATATGTCGGACTGGCGCTGTTCAGCCCGCTGCTGTTCTGGATCATGAGCCGCTGGAACTGGCACGCGCTGTTCATCGTGGTCGGCATCGCCGGTATCGCGTTCGGCTTGGTCTGGTGGCTGACCTACCGGGAGCCGGCAGACAGCCGGTCGGTGAACCAGGCCGAGCTGGACCATATCTCGGCCGGCGGCGGATTCGCGCGGGACGTGGTCGAAAAGGTCCCGTTTTCCTGGACGAACGTCGGCCGGCTGCTGTCATACCGGCAGATCTGGGGCGCCAGCATCGGCCAGTTCGCCGGCAATTCGACGCTGGTCTTCTTCCTGACCTGGTTCCCGACATATCTTGCGACCGAGCGGCACATGGCCTGGGTCAAGGTCGGCTTCTTCGCGGTCATGCCCTTCATCGCGGCCGCGATCGGCGTCATTTCCGGCGGCGTCGTCTCCGACAAGCTGCTGACGATGACCGGCTCGGCCAACCTAGCGCGCAAGCTGCCGATCATCGCCGGACTGCTGCTTGCCTCCTGCATCATCATCGCGAACTATGTCGAGAGCGACGCCGAAGTGATCGCCGTCCTGTCGATCGCCTTTTTCGGGCAGGGGATGGTCGGACTGGGCTGGACCCTGATCTCGGACATCGCACCACGGAAGCTGATGGGCCTGACCGGCGGCCTGTTCAATTTCGCCTCGAACCTGGCCGGCATCGTCACCCCCCTCGTGGTGGGATTCATCGTCAGCGCGACCGGCTCCTTCGTCGATGCCCTGCTGTTCGTCGGTGGGATCGCGCTGCTCGGCGCGCTGTCCTACACCTTCATCCTGGGCGACGTCCGACGCATCGAAATGGACTGACCGAGATCTCGAAGATCCCGTCGCCGTCGGAGGGGTGCCGTCACCCCTGCGGCGCGCGGCAGCCGTCGAGAAAGATGCGTACGGCGAAATCCGCCCGCCGGTCGAGCGCCGCCCGGTCCGGCGCCGGGCCGATGCCGAGCATGGCGCGCCGGTGGATGGCGCCGATCGCCAGATGCAGAAACTGCTCGGCCGCGACGTCCGGATCCTCGATCGTCAGGCGGCCGGCCGCCCGCTGCGCCGCCAGGAAACGGGCGAGCGCCGCCTGGATCCGGCCGGGCCCGTTCTCGTAATAGCCCTGGGCCAGTTGCGGGAAGGCGCGGGCCTCGGCCTGGATCATGGCCGACAGCATCATGCCTTCCGGGCTGACCGCGCCGTCGAGGACATGGCGGGCGAAGGCGCGCAACGTGGCCGGCAGCGCGTCGCCATCGACCGCGACCTCGCCCAGCATACCGAACCAGCGGTCGGACAGTCGCCGCAAGACGGCACCGAACAGCGCCGGCTTGTCGCCGAACCGGCGATAGATCGTCTTCTTGGCGACGCCGGACTCGCGCGCGACCGCCTCGATCGTGGTGGCGCCATAGCCCTGTCCGAGGAACAGGCCGGTCGCGACATCGAGCAGATGGTCGAGCCGGCGCGCCGACTCGGCCCGGGTCGGCCGGCCGCCGGTGCGATTTCGATCCGGGAGACTCCTGCCCTGCGCATCAGCCATGGACAAAATCATGCTCAGGGTCCGAGCGTGGCGTCTACCCCACGCTGCAGCGCCTGCCAGGGCTGACCGGCGGCGAGCGGAACGATATCCAGGTCGAAGCGCTGCGCCGGTGGGGCCACATGGGCGAAGCGCTGCTGCAGTACCGCGTCGAGCCGGTCTCGTTCGGCGGCACGGGCCGCCCGATCGGGCAGCGGCACCAGCCACAGCGGCGGCAGGATCGATGCCGGTTCGCCGGCGCGATCGGGCTGGCCCGGCAGGATGAGCTTGGATGGATCGGACGGCGGGACGGCCGTCTCGTCCGGCACGATGGAAACCGTACTCGACGGCGCCGCCGCCGCCCGCGCCGGAAACACCGCCACAACCACCAGCGTCATGATCGCCGCGACCGCGGAACGCCCCATGTCGTTCTCCCTTCGACCCCACCGCATCAACGGGAGATGTCGGCACTCCATTCCATCATGGATTGTCGAGCGCCGCACGTACCCGCCAGCGCAGTTCCGGGAGAAGTTCTTCGCCGAACCACGGATTGCGCTTCAGCCAGCCGGTATTGCGCCAGCTCGGGTGCGGCAGCACGAAACGCTCGGGCGGCTGCTGGCGCCAGGCCGCGACCCGCTCGGTCACGCTCCGGCCGGCACCGCCGGGCAGATAGCGCCGATGGGCATGCAACCCGATCAGCAGCGTGAGCCGGACCGACGGCAGCAGCGGCAGGACCTGCGGGTGCCACAGCGGCGCGCATTCCGGCCGCGGCGGCCGATCGCCGCCGTTCCGGTCGATGCCCGGATAGCAGAAGCCCATGCCCATGATCGCCACGCTTCTCTCGTCGTAGAAAGCATCGCGATCCAGCCCGAGCCAGTCACGCAGACGGTCGCCGCTGCGGTCGTTGAACGACAGGCCGGTCTCATGCACCCGCGTGCCCGGCGCCTGGGAGAGGATCAGCAGCCGCGCGGTCTCGCGTGCGCGGATGATCGGCCGGGGGCCCAGCGGCAGATGGTCGGCGCAGTGCCGGCAGGCGCGGATATCGGCGAGAAGTTGGTCGAGATCGGTCGTCATGACGTGAGGGCATGTGGCGCCTGGATGGCGCGGTTTCCAGATCGCCGATCCGCCGGCCAGAAACCCGCATTGCCCCCCGCTCCCGACGAAAGTCGTGCCCGCGCGGATCTGGGGCTAGACTGGCCCTGCGAACAACGGAGACGAACATGGGTGCGATCGTGATCTTGACCGGTGCCGGCATCAGCCGGGAATCGGGGCTGGCGACTTTCCGGGATCTGGACGGCATCTGGGCCACCGTGCGGATCGAGGATGTGGCGACGCCCGAGGCCTTCGCCGCCGATCCGGAGCGGGTCCAGGGCTTCTACAACGCGCGACGCCGGCAATTGCTCGATCCGGCGGTCGAGCCCAACGCGGCGCATCTGGCGCTCGCACGGCTGGAGCGGGACTGGCCGGGCGATCTTCTGGTGGTGACGCAGAATATCGACGACCTGCACGAGCGCGCCGGGTCGCGCCACGTGCTGCACATGCATGGCGAGTTGCTGAAGGCGCGCTGCACCGCCTGCGGCCGGGTCGTGCCGGTCGCGGAGGATCTGACGCCCGACCTGGTCTGCGCCGGCTGCGACGGCGCCGGCACGCTCCGGCCCCATGTCGTCTGGTTCGGCGAGATTCCGCTGCATTTGCCCGAAATCGAGCGGGCGCTCGCCACGGCCGACCTGTTCGTCTCGATCGGCACGTCGGGCAACGTCTATCCGGCGGCGGGCTTCGTCGCCCAGGCGCGCACCGCGGGCATCCGGACGCTGGAACTCAATCTGGAACCGTCCGAAGGCGCCAGCCTGTTCGACGAGGCGCGCTACGGCCCCGCCGGCACCCTGGTCCCAGCCTTCGTCGACGAGCTGCTCATCGGGGGCACCTAGTCCGGGCACATTATAATAAGGGGACACAATACTTATATCACGGGCTCGATAGGAATGGCGCAGCGAAATAGGTATTGTGTCCCCTGATTTTTTAGGTATTGTGTCCCCTGATTTTTTATTGTGTCCCCTGTTTTTTTGCCCCGCGATTTCGGGGAGGCGGCCCTACGCGGGATGCGTTAGGCGGAAAGCCTGCGGCGAGGCATCATGCATTCCTCCGATCAAAGGAAGCCTCCCGATGTCCTTGCCGCTTCTCGCCCTCGCGATCGCGTCGTTCGGCATCGGCACGACGGAATTCGTCATCATGGGGCTGCTGCCCGATGTGGCGCGCGATCTGGGCGTCAGCATTCCGGGCGCGGGGCTGCTGGTCACCGGCTATGCTCTGGGCGTGGTGATCGGGGCGCCGATCCTGGCGATCGCGACGGCGCGGGTGCCGCGCAAGGCGGCGCTCTTGGGCCTGGTCGGCGTGTTCATCCTGGGCAATCTGCTGTGCGCGCTCGCCGGCAGCTATTGGTTGCTGATGGCCGCCCGCGTGGTCACCGCCTTCAGCCACGGCGCCTTCTTCGGCATCGGCTCGGTCGTTGCCGCCGACCTGGTGCCGGCCAACAAGCGCGCCCAGGCCGTCGCCATGATGTTCGCGGGCTTGACGCTGGCCAACGTGCTGGGCGTGCCGTTCGGCACCGCGCTGGGCCAATGGGCCGGCTGGCGCTCGACATTTTGGGTCGTGGTCGGCATCGGCATCGCCGCCGCCGCCGCCATCGCGCGCTGGGTGCCGAAGATGGCTGCCGACCCGTCGGACTCGCTCTTGGGCGAGTTCCGCGTGCTGCGCCGCCCACAGGTCATGCTCGCCATGCTGATCAGCGTGCTGGCCTCGGCCAGCCTGTTCAGCGTCTTCACCTACATCACGCCGATCCTGGAGAGCGTGACCGGGGTCGGCCCGCGCGCGGTCACCTGGATCCTGCTGCTGTTCGGCGTCGGCCTCACCATCGGCAATGTCGCCGGCGGCAAGCTGGCGGACTGGAAGCTGATGCCGTCGCTGATCGGCATCCTGGGTCTGCTGGTCCTGGTCGTGGCCAGCTTCTCGGTGACCAGCCGGTCGGTCGGCCCGGCGGTGGTCACGGTGCTGATCTGGGGCTTCCTGGCCTTCGCACTCGTGTCGCCGCTGCAGATCCGGGTGGTCGACGAGGCGGTCGGCGCGCCCAATCTCGCGGCCACGCTCAACCAGGGCGGCTTCAATCTGGGCAATGCGTCGGGCGCCTGGATCGGCGGGTTGGCGATCTCCCACGGCCTGGCCTACACCGCGATCCCTTACGTCGGCGCGGGTTTGGCGTTCCTGGCGCTGCTGCTGACCCTGCTGTCGGCCCGGCTCGACCGGCGCAACGCGGCGTTCGCCCAACGATCTGCCTGCTTGTAGTTCATTCCTGGAGGATACCGACCTCGAAGGCCCGCGGCGAGATCCCCAGGCGCCGGCGCATGTCGCCGGTGTCATAGGATTTGTCTTCGACCAGCCGGCGCAGCGAGCCGCCCAATCCGGCAAGCGGCGGCACCACGCCCAGCACCCGGCCCGCGACCGAGAAGATCCAGCCCGGCACGGCCAGAATGACGACCGGCCGGCCGATGCCGTGCGCGATCGCCCGGACCATCGCGCCATAGCTGATCGGTACCGGCCCGGCCACGACGATCGGCGCACCGGGCGCTTCGTCGCGCACGAGGGCGGCGGCAAGCGCCGCCGCCACATCCTCGATATGGATCGGCTGGACCAGCGCGCGGCCCCCGCCCGGCAGCGGCAGCAGGGGCGAGCGGCGCAGTTTCGCCGCCAGCCCATCGACCACGCTGCCGCCCGCGCCATAGATCAGGCTGGCCAGCAGGACCACGCCCGGCACCGGCGATTGCGCCAGCATCGCCTCGGCCGCCCGCACATGCTGGGCGGTCGCATCCGGTATCGCGGAAAACCGCCGGGTCGAGCCCATCAGCACGAGCCGCGCAGGCGCCGGCGCCGGCAGCGATGCCAGAATGGCCGGGGCATGGACGGCATTGGCGCAGCTGACCACGTGGGTCGCATCGGCCAGCGCCGCGGTCAGCGCCGGTCCGTCGTCGAAATCCGCCACCCGGCGCGTCACCGCGTCGGGCAGCAGGCTCAGCTTGGCCGGGTCACGGCCGACCGCGACGATGTCATGGCCCAGGGCCAGCAGATGCCGGACCAGCGCCTGTCCCAATCGCCCCGTCGCCGCCAGTACCGTGACCCGCATGTGCCCTCAATCCGCCAGAACCTCGTCCGGCACGAGATAATGGTATCCCAGGGCCTGGGCAACGGCTTCGTGGGTCACGCGGCCGAAAGCGACGTTCAAACCGGCTTTCAGGTGCGGATCGTGCTTCAACGCTCGTTTCCAGCCCTTGCCGGCGAGCGCCAGCACGAACGGCAGGGTCGCGTTGTTGAGCGCCACGGTCGAGGTGCGCGCGACCGCACCCGGCATGTTGGTCACGCAATAATGCACCACGCCATGCTCGATGAAGGTCGGGTCGTCGTGGCTGGTCGGGCGCGAGGTCTCGAAGCAACCGCCCTGGTCGATCGCAATATCGACCATGACCGAGCCCGGCCGCATGCGCCGGACCATCTCGCGCGTCACCAGCTTGGGTGCCGTGGCACCCGGGATCAGCACCGCGCCGATGACCGCGTCGGCATCCATCACCGCGCGCTCGATATTCTCGGCGGTCGAGAACAGCGTGTGCAGCCGGGCGCCGAACTGCATGTCGAGTTCATTGAGGCGCTGCAGCGAGCGGTCGATCACGGTGACATGCGCCTCCATGCCCATCGCCATGCGCGCGGCATTCGTGCCGGACACGCCGCCGCCCAGGATGACGACCTTGGCCGCCGGCACGCCGGGCACGCCGCCCAGCAAGATGCCGCCGCCCCCCTGCTGGGTTTCCAGGCAATGGGCCGCGACCTGGACCGACATGCGGCCGGCGACCTCGCTCATCGGCGCCAGCAGCGGCAGGCCGTGGCGCACGTCGGTCACGGTCTCGTACGCGATGCAGATGCCGCGCGAACGGATCAGCGCCTCGGTCAGGCCCTTGTCGGCCGCCAGATGCAGATAGGTGAACAGGATCTGGCCGTCATGCAGCAGCGCGCATTCGCGCGGCTGCGGTTCCTTGACCTTCACGATCAGCTCGGCGTTGGCGAAGACCTCGTGCGCGCTCTCGGCCATTTCGGCGCCGACCGTGGCATAGGCCTCGTCGGAAAAGCCGATGCCGGCCCCCGCGCCGCGCTCGACCATGACCCGATGGCCATGCTGGGTCAGTTCGCGCACGGAGCCAGGCACCAGCCCGACGCGGTTCTCGTTGCTTTTGATCTCTCTTGGCACGCCGATCAGCATGGTCCGTCTCCTCCAGGTGAATTCCCTGGTCGACAGTCTCCAGTGCCGTGGCGGCCTTCGGTCGATGTCGCGCAGCACTGCGTCGAGAATGCCGAACAGCTCGCCGATTTCCTTCTTGAGGGTGATCTACGGCGGCGAGACGAGGATGATAGCACCGCCCTGGCGGAACGCACGCGCGGAAGTGCGCCCTACTCGATGCTGCGCAGGACCTTGACGAGGATGCTGAACATCTCGTCGATCTGGCGCTGCTCGATGATCAGCGGCGGCGACAGCGCGATGATGTCGCCGGTCGTGCGGATCAGCAGCCCCTGCTCGAAGCATTTCACCAGCGCCTCATAGGCGCGGGCGCCCGGCTGGCCCGCACGGGGGGCGAGCTCGATGCCCGCGACCAGCCCGATATTGCGGATGTCGATGACATGGGGCAGGCCCTTCAGCGCGTGCGCGCAATCCTCGAAATAGGGCGCCATCGCCGCCGCGCGCTCGAACAACCCTTCCTCGCGGTAGAGATCCAGCGTCGCGATCGAGGCCGCGGCCGCTATTGGATGGCCGGAATAGGTATAGCCGTGGAACAGCTCCATGGCGTTTTCCGGCCCCTGCATGAACGCCTGATAGATCGGCTCGCGCACGCCGACCGCGCCCATCGGGATGACGCCGTTGGTGATGCCCTTGGCCATGGTCATCAGATCGGGCAGCACGTCGAAATGCTCGGCCGCGAAGCTGGCGCCGAGCCGGCCGAAGCCCGAGATCACCTCGTCGAAGATCAACAGGATGCCGTGCTTGGTGCAGATCTCGCGCAGGCGCTTCAGATAGCCCTTCGGCGGCACGAGCACGCCGGTCGAGCCGGCGACCGGCTCGACGATCACGGCGGCGATGTTGGAGGCATCGTGCAGCGTCACGATCCGCTCCAGCTCGTCGGCCAGTTCGGCGCCCCAGGCCGGCTGGCCGCGCGAATAGGCGTTCCGCTCCAGATTATGGGTATGCGGCATATGGTCGACGCCGGTCAGCAGCCCGCCGAACCATTTGCGGTTGGTGACGATGCCGCCGACCGAAATGCCGCCGAAGCCCACGCCGTGATAGCCGCGCTCGCGACCGATCAGCCGGGTGCGCGTGCCCTCACCTCGGGCGCGATGATAGGCCAGCGCGATCTTGAGCGCGGTATCGACCGCCTCGGACCCCGAGTTGGTATAGAACACCCGGTCCATGTCGCCCGGCAGCAGCGAGGCGAGCCGCGATGCCGCCTCGAACGCCTTCGGGTGGCCCATCTGAAAGGTCGGGGCGAAATCGAGCTGGGCGACCTGATGCTGCACCGCCTCGACGATCTTCTGGCGGCCGTGACCGGCGTTGCAGCACCAGAGGCCGGCGGCACCGTCGAGCACCTGATGCCCGTCGGCGGCGGTATAATGCATGTCCTTGGCCGCGACCAGCAGGCGGGGCGCCGCCTTGAACTGCCGATTGGACGTGAACGGCATCCAGAAGGATTCGAGATCGTTCGGCATCGTCACGTCGGTCATGGCACGGTCCCCGGAAAACGCTGGATAGAGGATCATTGTCCAGGCTTTGGCCGTCCCGCGACAGGCTATTTCTTGTGCCTTTCAACCGCTTGAAATCATTGAGCCCAGGTCGGTTTTCGTTAAATATATTGAACGGACGAAACAGAAGGGGCTCCTCGATGAGCGACGATGTCGGCCAGCGCCTGGGCGCGATCCGCCGGTTGCACGGGCTGTCGCAGCGCGCGCTCGCGCGCAAATGTGGCGTCACCAATGCCACCATTTCGCTGATCGAGAGCGGCACGGTCAGCCCGTCGGTCGGCTCGCTGAAGCGCATCCTGGACGGCATCCCGATCGGCCTCGCCGAGTTCTTCGGCTTTCCGCTGGAGGATCAGGAGCGCGTGTTCTTCGCCGCCGACGATCTGGTCGAGATCGGCGAGGGCGGCATTTCGTTCCGCCAGATCCTGCCGGATCTGACCGGCCGGGCGCTGCAGATCCTGCACGAGCATTACCAGCCCGGCACCGACACCGGCAAAGTGCTGCTGCGGCACGAGGGCCAGGAGGGCGGCGTCGTCATCCGCGGCCGGCTCGAGGTCCAGGTCGGCCCGCTGAAGCGCGTGCTGGGTCCGGGCGAGGCGTATTATTTCGACAGCAATACGCCGCACCGCTTCCGCAACCCGGGCGACGAGGTGTGCGAAGTGGTCAGCGCCTGCACGCCGCCGAGCTTCTGACCCCCCTTGCCTCTTGCATCCTCGGTCAGGGCATCGGAACCTGCGCTTCTCAAACGGTCGGAGGATTGCGGACATGAGTTTCTATCGGGGCATGGATCGCGAGACGCTCGGCCGGGCCTATCACAATGGCGGCGCCGTGCCGGATGCCGCCGACAAGATGGCGGATTACGCCCGCCGCAGCGCCGCGGTCTACGATAGTTTCGAGGTGAAGCGCGACCTGGCCTATGGCGACGGCCCGCGCCAGCGGCTCGACTGGATTCCCGGTCCCCGGGTCGGCGCGCCGACCTTCGCCTTCGTCCATGGCGGCTATTGGCAGAGCCGCGCCAAGGAGGAATTCGCCCATATCGCCGCCGGCCCGCTGGCGCGCGGCTTCAATGTGGCGCTGATCGAATATACGCTCGGGCCCGAGGCGCGCATGGGCGAGATCGTCGATGAGATCGGTCAGGCGGTCGATTTCCTGGCCTCGTGCCTGCCCGATTGGGGCGCCGACCGGCGCCGGCTGTGCCTCGCCGGCCATTCGGCCGGCGGCCATCTGGCCGCCTGTCACCGCAACCATCCGGCCGTGTCGCTCGTGCTGGGCATCAGCGGGCTCTACGATCTGGAGCCGATCCGGCTATGCTATCTGAACGACAAGCTGGACCTGACGCCGGACGAGGTCGCGGCCCATAGCCCGGAGCACCACATCACGCCGGGGGCCAAGACCCTGCTGACCGTGGGCGCGATCGAACTGCCGGAACTGATCCGCCACAGCACGGATTATGCCGCCCGTCTGCGCGAGCGCGGCGAGACCGTCGCGGAGATTGCCGCCCCCGGCCACGATCATTTCACTGTGCTGGAGACGATCGCCGTGCCGGACGGTCCGGCGCTGGAGGCGGTGGCGCTGGCGTTTTCATGACCGTCCCGCGCCGATCGCCGGTTGACGGCAACCCGCGCCGTTTCCTAGGCTGTTTTCCATGCTGATGATCTGCGCCCGCCTCCGCCGAAACGACCGTGATGCCACCCTTCCGGTGGGGCCGCGGCGTTTCTGCATGGGGTAACCGCGCCCGAGATCGGCAGAAACACGACGAAGGCCTCGCCAGTACTGGCGAGGCCTTCGTCGTTTCGGGGGTTCGTCCAGGCACCGGCTCTACCCGGGGAACAGGGATGACCCACAGCATGACATCAATACAGCCGGCGCTCGCGCCGTCCGAGGCGGACGAGGAACCCATTCCCCCACGGTCGATCCGGCAAGTCTGGCGCCGGCTTGCAGCCGCGCTCGATCGCTCGATCGACCGCCGGCACAGCCGCCGCGCGCTGCGCACCTTGTCCGCGCGCATGCTGCATGACCTGGGACTGCATCCGGACGATCTGGACTGGCTGTGACGGCATATGATCGGCGTGAAGATTGCCGTCCCCGTCACGATCATTTCATCGCTTTGAAGACGGATCGGCCTGCCGGGAAGGTCGGGCGCCGGAGGCCCTCGCGCTTTGACGCGGCTGTCTTCAGCCGGCCGGGGCGATCGGCACGGTCCCGACCGTCATCGGCCCAACGAACGAGAAGGTGCTGTCAACCTTGCTCTCGTCGCCCGTCCGGGTTTGGCCGACGACCGCGAACTTGGGCCCGACCACGCTCCAACTCGAGGTGGTAATGATCTGCAGGATCCGCGATGTGGTCTGGCCGACCAGCGTGTGATCGGACATCACGATCATCTGGGTCTCGTTCGGCCGCGGTTGCACGAGCGCGGTCAGCTGATTGCCACGGAACAGGAATTGCGGCGCCGTCAGGCGCCGCGTCACTGCTCCCTAATCGTCCAGCAGCAGAACCTGGGGCGCCAGCAGTGAGACATCTTCCGGCGCGGCACCGATCGACAGCGTGTAGCGCACGGTCGTCTGAGGCAGAGCGAAGACCGTGTAGTAGTCGCGGCTGCCGTCCTCGGCTTCGAGGCAGCGCGCCTGCGGGGTGAGGCGCAGATTGCTCTCCACCGGGCTCTTCGGATCGAACTTGAGCGGCGCGCCGTCGTCGAGGACAAAGATCCGATCGCAGCTGACGCGATCGACCACGAGGACCGGCGGGACATGAGGCCGCTGCACGCAGCCAGCCAGCACGAACGCCAGCGGCAGCAGGGCCGCTTTGCCCAGCATCAGTTCAGTACCGTGCCGACGGTGTCGGCGCTCAGATCGATCGCTTTCGCCAGCCCCTCGGCCGCGCGGACCGGATCGCCCATCAGCGTATCGAAATCCACGAACGCGTAGGCTTCCGGCGCCGAGACCGTCACGGCATCCTTGGGGGTGCCGAGCGGATTGACCAGGATCGTATCGAACATCAGAACCCGCGTGGGGTCCTTGGCCGAGACCAGCCGACATTGCAGATAGATGATCGGGCGATAGGGCGCCGAACTCGCGGTGCCGGCCGCCAGGAAGCCATAGTTCCTGACGACGATATCCAGATAGGCATCGACCGGCGGCTGGCCGACGTAGGCGCCGGGAGCGACGAACTCGTTGCCCTTGCGGATCGGCGCGACATCGACCGCCTCATATCCCCGATTTTGCAGCGCCGTCTTGAGCGCGCCGGAAAACTCGGCTTTCGGACCGAACTTCTGTTCCATCAGGAGCGTATCGATATGCTGCTCGCGATTGGATTTCAGCCCGGCATCGACCAGAGCGCCGATCAACCCGAAACTTTGGCCGACCGTGGTAGCGAGAATGACGGACGAATTCGTCGGAAAGGCCGGCTGGACGACGCCGATGCGCTTGACGTCCGTGGCAGCCGCTCGGTCAAACGGGATTTCCGTGTGGCTGGCGCAGGCAGAGACAAACAGAACCGCCAGGGAAAGTGCCAGGCGCAGCAATGTGCGAACCATCCAAATGTCCTTGCTTTCAAAACAATCTCGACGCGAGCTGAGGCCGTGATTAGCACCCGGCCACCGGCAAGGAAAGCGCAAACGCACGCATTTGGAGAATTCCATGCTTACCGCGGCACGGAGTCCGACCGACCACCCCTCCCTTGCCCGATCCCGTCTCGGCAGCGCATGATCGCGCATAGAACCTCGATACGAGCCGCTTGGGCGGGACAAAAGCGAAAGGGTTTTCGATCATGGATCTGGGTCTGACGGGCAAGCGCGCCCTGGTCATGGGCGGCGGTCGCGGCATCGGCCGTGGCATCGCCGCCGCTCTCGCCGCCGAGGGCGCCTCCGTCGCGATCGTCTCGCGCAACCGCGAGGCGCTGGAACGGGCGGCCTTGGAAATCGGCGACAGGACCGGGTCGCCGATGATGGCGGTCGCCGCCGATCTGGGCGACCATGCCAG
>Ga0302314_10002809_pt1 | contig 32265 bp, 27 predicted proteins | sample III_Palsa_N2_3_FD_200533 | JGI IMG/M metagenome (GOLD analysis project Ga0302314, IMG submission 200533) | Peat permafrost microbial communities from Stordalen Mire near Abisko, Sweden - III_Palsa_N2_3 | ecosystem: Environmental > Terrestrial > Soil > Palsa > Peat permafrost | place: Sweden... | reverse complement strand
GGTGGTCAGGTAGCTGATGGCCTTCATGGCGTATCCCCCGGTTCGCGGACCCCGAGCCGGCTGGCTCCGTCGTCCTGACCCCAGAGTCACGCCCGGGACCGACCAGCACGGTTCGCACCACGTTGCACGCACGTAGCAGCCACAAACAGCCGCTCGGGCGGCGAACCTGGGTCCCATCCCGCACATGATCCCGGGGATTTCTCAGTCAGGGCGACTGAAAAATCCCCGGGATCATGAAGCCCCGCCCGGGCGGCGAGCCTGCGACGCTGGCGCGCAGGATGACGGGATGATCGACGACGGCGCGCTCGATAGCCTTTCTCTTGATGGACGGCAACGACATGGGCAACCTCGACATGGGCAGCATCGACGCGAATCGCCGACCGGTACGTGGAGCTGGCCGCGGAGCTCGATCCGGTCAGCGCTACGAGCGATGGCATCGCCGGATACGACGACCGGATGACAGACCTCAGCCCGGCGGGCTTCGCGGCCCGCGCCGAGCTCGACCGCACGACAGCCAGGGCCCTGGATAAGGCGGCCGCCACCGGCGAGCGCGAGCGGGTCGCCAAGGCGGCGATGCTGGAGCGCCTCAGCCTGGCTGGCGAGCGTTACGAGGCCGGCGACGTCACCAGTGAGCTGAACGTCATCACCAGCTGGATGCAGGAAGTGCGCCAGGTCTTCGATCTCATGCCGGTCGATGGCGAGCAGGCGCACCGAAATCTTGCCGCCCGGATGGCCGCGGTGCCCGACGCCTACGCTGGCCTTCGCCGCACCTACGCCCGCGCCGCGCGGCAGGGCAGGATGGCCGCGGCCCGCCAGGTCGCGGCCTGCGCGCGGCAATGCGCGGACTGGTCAGCGCCGGGCAGGGACTTCTACAGCGGGCTGGTTGAGCGCACCCAGGCTGCCGGGGCAGCGCGAGCGCAGCTGACGGCGGCCGCTGCGGCCGCCAGCGCGGCGACGGCCGAGTTCGGCCGGTTCCTGCGGACCGAGCTATTGCCCCTGGCGCCGCCGCGCGACGCGGCCGGCCGGGCTAGGTACGCTCGCGCCTCGCGCAGTTTCCTCGGGGCCACGATCGACCTGGATGAGGCGTACGCCTGGGGCTGGACCGAGGTCAGGCGGATCGAGGAGGAGCTGGCGCGCGTCGCCGGACAGATCGTGCCTGGCGGCACGCTGGCGGACGCCATCGCGGCGCTCGACGCCGATCCCGCGCGCCGGATCGCCGGCCGGGAGAATTTCCGGGCCTGGATGCAGGAATTCGCCGATAACGCCATCGCCGAGCTGAACGGCACCCATTTCGACATCCCGGAACCGGCGCGCCGCATCGAGTGCATGATCGCCCCGACGGGCGATGGGGGCGTCTACTACACCGGCCCGAGCGAGGACTGGACCCGGCCCGGCCGGATGTGGTGGGCGCTGCCAGACGGCCTTGATGAGTTCTCCACCTGGAAGGAAGTAAACACGATCTATCACGAGGGCGTGCCCGGGCATCACCTCCAGATCGCGCAGGCCGTCTTCCAGCAGGACCGGCTCAACCGCTGGCAGCGCCTGATGTGCTGGATATCCGGGCACGGCGAGGGCTGGGCGCTGTACGCGGAGCGGCTGATGGAGGAACTCGGGTACCTCGCCGACCCGGGCAACCACCTCGGGATGCTCGACGCGCAGCTGCTGCGCGCGGCGCGGGTGGTCGTCGATCTGGGCGTGCACCTGGAGCTGCCGATACCGCCAGGCACCGGCTGGCACGACGGCGAGATCTGGAACGCCGGCATGGCCTGGGAGTTCCTGCGTTCCCGTGTGCAGATGGACGACGGGATGCTGCGCTTCGAGGTGGACCGCTATCTCGGCTGGCCCGGCCAGGCGCCGTCGTACAAGCTCGGCGAGCGGATCTGGCTGCAGGCCCGCGAGGAGGCCCGCAAGCGCAAGGGCTCGGACTTCAGCCTCAGGGAATTCCACAGCCAGGCGCTGGCCCTGGGATCGCTGGGCCTGGACCCGCTGCGCGAGGCACTGGCCCGCCTGTAGCCGCCGGCCGTCACGCCGCCGACGCGCACCGACGGGTAGCAGGGTGGCCTCGCCTGACGGCACTGCGCCGTGGGTGCCGGTCGTGCAGCCACGTCACGCTGATTCGTGCCGTCGGGGTATGGCCAAGGCACCGCCGCGAGAGGCACAATCCGATGGGGAGCGGTCGCAAAGGCGCGGCCGGTCCGCCGATGAGGTGAACGTGATGGCAACGCCCACAACGTCGTGGACACAACTGACTCGCCGACTGCGGCGCGACGACAATCCGCTGCTCCGCCGCTCGGATCTGGTCGAGGGATGGCTACTGCACGCGGTGATCGCCGCGTTCCTGATAATTGGCCCGCTCGTCGCGGTCGCCGCCGGCCTGCGAATGCACGCGGACAACGCGGCCGCCCAGCGAGCCCAGATGTCGTGGCACCCGGTTAATGGCGTCGTGCTCCGGGCAGTGCCCGGCCCGGAGATGTCGGACAACGGCACCAACACCTGGGTGACCTGGACGCCGGCCCGCTGGACCGCTGCCGGGCAGACGCGTACCGGCGAGGTCCCGGCCACCGCGGGGACCTGGGAGGGCAGCACCATCCGCATCTGGCTCGATCGCGCGGGGAACGTGCAGATGCGCCCGCTGACGGCGGCGCAGGCCAGCGATCGCGTGGTGAACGCGGCGCTGACGGCTCTCGCCGGTCTCGCGGTGCTGCTGGCCATCATGGCCCTGCTTGCCCGGCGCATGCTCGATCGGCGAAGGCTCGCCGGCTGGGAGGCCGACTGGCAAGCGGTGGGCCCGCAATGGAGCCATCACGGATAGCCAGATAACGCGGTGCCCCAGGGGATTTACGCGGTTTCCCGGGTTTACCCGGTGGCAGAGGGAACAGTGGCCGAGGGAACAGCGGCCGAGGCGCCGGCTGCTATCGCTGTAGTGGTCTCGTCTTGGTATACAGAGAGTAATTTTGTAAATGCGGAGAGTAGTCAAAGTACAAGATCAGTAGTACTGTCTGACCGTCAGTTTGGGGGCAGGTGACGGGAGGGCAGCGGCGGTGGGTACTGGGGCGAGGTGGCACGGGAAGCGCAGGCCGAGGCGGGCAGCGCCAGCGGTCCTGATAGCAGTCGTCGCCGGGCTGTGCGCGCTGGCGTCGGCACCGCAGGCCGCGCTGGCGGCATCGCCGGCCGGGGGCCTGAGCACACTGACGCTGTCAGGGGGGCAGATCTCCGCCGGAGTCGGGCAGACGTGCGCCATCGAATACGGCTTGGGCTACTGCTGGGGCCAGAACGTCGATGGCGAGCTTGGCAACGCAACCACCTCCAGCAGCTCCGTGCCGGTGCCGGTGAAAGCCACCGGTGCGCTGAACGGCAAGCCCCTCACCCAGATCTCGGCCGGCAGCCAGTTCAACTGCGCGCTGACCAGCACCGGCGCGGCCTACTGCTGGGGCGACAACGCAGACGGCGAGCTCGGCCACGGAGGCACGATCGAGAGCACCGTGCCGATCGCCGTGAGCACCAGCGGCGTGCTGCACAGCAAGACCCTCACCCAGATCTCTGCCGCCGGCCAGACCGCGTGCGCGCTGGCCAGCACCGGCGCCGCCTACTGCTGGGGCGACAATGCTAACGGCCAGCTCGGCAACGGCAGCCTGACCAGCACCGCGGTTCCGGTGGCGGTGAGCACCAGCGGCGCGCTGAACGGGAAGACCCTCACCCAGATCGCGGTCGGACTCGACCACACGTGCGCGCTGGACAGCACCGGCGCCGCCTACTGCTGGGGCAGCAACGCTGACGGCCAGCTCGGCAACGGCAGCCTGACCAGCAGCTCCGTACCTGTGGCCGTCCTCGCCAGCGGCGCGCTGAATGGCAAGACCCTCACCCAGATCACGGCCGGACTCGACCACACGTGCGCGCTGGACAGCACCGGTGCCGCCTACTGCTGGGGCGGCCCTGGCGCCCTGCTCGGCAGTGACTCCATCTCATCCTCCGACACGCCGGTCGCCGTGAGCGCCAGCGGAGTGCTGGACGGCACGATCCTCACCCAGATCTCGACATCCGATGATCACACCTGCGCGCTGGCCAGTACCGGTGCCGCCTACTGCTGGGGGAGCGGCGGATCTGGCCAGCTCGGTGACGCCAGCACCGGCAGCACCACGGTCCCGGCTGCAGTGAGCATCAGCGGCGTGCTGGAAGTAAGGACCCTCACCCAGATCTCGGCCGGCGCCGACGACACATGCGCGCTGGACACCCGTGGTGCGATCTTCTGCTGGGGCGCGGACGACCTGGGCCAGCTCGGCAATAACAGCAGCAGTAGGCGGGACGTCCCGGTGCTGGCCGGGCCGGAGGCCCCCACGGACGTCATGGCCATCGGTGGCAACACCACAGCCAAGATCTTCTGGACGGCGCCGGCAAGCCTGGACACCGGCACTCTGATTGGCTACATCGCCACGGCGTCACCACTAGCCTTGCCAGGCGCCCCCAGGGCAACACCGAGCAGCCCGACCTGCATCACCACGGGCGCGAGTAACTGCGTCATCTCCGGCCTCGTCAGCGGCCTCAGCTACCGTGTCACCGTCGTCGCCCACACCTCCGTCGGCTATTCGGGTGCGAGCCTCGCCGTTACTGTCACCCAGGAGGGCCCGCCGCCTGTCTGAGCAGCAGGCGCCCGATCCGGCGGCCCGCGAAGCGCAGGCCGGCCAGGCCCATGATCACCAGGTAGGCCGCGGGACTTGGTACCTGATCACGTCCAGCGTGACCAGATGCGCGTACCGAGGGCTGCGCGTGATGCGCACGTCTGCCGCCCAGCAGGCAGCGCGGAGGACGCTCCTAGCGGACTTAAAGTCCTCGGCGGTTGTCCCCGCCGTGCACCAGATCAGCACCCGCTCCCCGAACGGCTGGAGCGTGGTGCGGAAGATGAACGGCAGCCTGCCGTTCCTGCCGTAAATCCGGGCCTGGACGCATCCGGCCCGCACGCGGTGCGGCGTGACGATGCACCATGCGCGGGCGGCGACGGCCGCACGGCTGGGCGACCAGAGGAGTCCGATGCAGAAGGCGACCAGCGATGCGTCGAGGAGACCGTTGCCGCTGGCCAGCAGATGAATGATGACGACGGGAACGCCGATGGCCAGGATCAGCTCGTAGCGCCACCTCCAGGGCAGCGCCGGGCAGATCCCCCGCGGTGACCTGCTGAGGGCCAGCTCGAGGTCAGTGAGCAGGCCGGCCTCAGCCCGCCGGCGTGAACGGCTCTTGCCGATCATCTGGTTCGCCGCCCCTCAAGGGAGGGCTGCAGCACCACGCGGCCGGATCCCGAGCAGGGCTGGCAAGGCGCCTCTGCCAGGCCGCCGGTGCCCGCGCAGTCCGGGCACCGGGCCAGGGAATCGAACCGCGGGTCACGGTACCGCCGACCGAGGCCGCCGCGGATCGGAGTGACCTGCCAGCCGTTGGCGTGCGCCTGCGCGTCGTGTGCCGCGAAAAGGCGGCGCCCGAGCTCGCGGCGCCACGTGGCTGCCAAATTTCGCTGGTTGCGCATGGCGTTCTCCTTCGAGGTAGTCCCGGGCGAAGGCGGGCCCCTCGCCGGTACTTCGCCACACGCGGCAGCGCTCCCAGTTATTAGCTGCCCACCTCGTGCCACATCACGTGCTCCGCAGGGCGCTCGCCGAGGCGCCGCCGACCGGACGCAGGTACGCCGAGCGCATCAGCCCAAGCCGCCTATTCTCGGTAACTCGTTCGTGATACGAAGGAGGCATTCGCAGGCTAGGCTGGCGCTACGATAATGACAGGGGAACAATGACTCCCAGTGAACTGCTAGATGTCGTGCGCCGTTCCTGGTCACAGGGTAACTACGACGACGTGCTTGGCATGGTCGAAGCTGAATGGCATATGATCAGCACCCGTTCTGGACAGCCTGAAGATGCGGAGACATGCAGGCTGGCAATGATTACGGCAGCCGAGAGGAAACGCTATTCGGCCTATGTGGTGTGGCAATCGCGGGCGCTAGCGCGCTTTGTCGCACTGGACTGGCACGAAGGTGCGGCGGCGGTGATGATGCCCAACGCCTTCCGGCTACTGGCGATGGCCAACGACAATTACCCGAACGGAAAGACATACGACGTGTTGCGGCCTGCGCCTGAGGCACTTCTGGTTCTCGAAGACCTCATGTCTTTCTGCGAGGGTCCGGAGCGTGGATTCGAGTGCGGCCCGACTCCCGAGCTCATCGCCAGATTCGTGCACGAGAAGTCAGGTTTCCTGCTCGCAATCGAGCGCCGGTGGGATGACTCCGTCGCTGCCTATGACCGCGCGCTGGCCTATGCTGCGGATGAATCGCGTGGCCAGGTCAAGGTGCCGCTAGGCCGCGCGCTCGTCAGCTACCTTAGCCAGCGCGACGCCGGCCGTGACGGGCAAGAAGGCGCTGACGTCACTGCGCGGCTGGCCGTCGATCCACGCACACTCGCCCACCAGGATCTGTCCCAGACCGCCCAGGCCAACCTTGAGCGAATGCGTGCGGGCCGTTTCGATCTCATCCCGTATGAAATTCTGTAACCGCCGGAATACTCAGCTTGCGCTACCCGCGCCGTCGCGCTGCACAGGGTCGGGACTGTCACGTTGCCCGCCTGGATTTCGTTACCTCCGCGCGAAGACCACCCGGCCATCACAGCGTCGCAAGACCGGCGAGAAGATCTCAGGACACAGGCCACGAGGCAGCCCGGTCGAACGAGCGCCGTGTTCTTTCGGCGTGTCCCGTACGCGGCTGAGTCGAAGGCAATCTTGACGTCGGCCATTCGAAGCATGACTGAGCGAGGGGGAGATCGCGTGGACGGTCAGCACCAGGGCGGGAGCACCTGGACCGGATCGGTTCGGGTGTTCATCTCGCACGCGGGCGTCGATACCGGCTGGGCAGAGTGGGCCGCGTGGCATCTGGGCCAGGCCGGGTACGACGTCGAGCTTGATGCCTGGGACTGGCCTGCCGGGGACAGCTTCGTGCACCGCATGAACGAGGCTATGGACCGCGCGGCGGTCGTGGTGGCGCTATGGTCACCGGCCTATTTTGAAGCGGACCGGTTTACCGGCGATGAGTGGATGCCGTTGGTGGCCGGCCGCGGGCTGGGACGCACGGGAGAGAAACGGCTGGTACCCATCTGGGTGGCGGATCCGGCGGGCGTGGCCGTGCCTGCCACGTTGCGTCACCTGAGCACCATCCGGGTAGATGACCTTGACGACGCCGCGATGGAACGTGCCCTCGTGTCGGCTGTCGCCGGGCCGCAGCGCCCGACCGTTCCTCCGCCCCAGCCGAAGGGCACGGCGCCGCAGCAGCGCCCGCGACTGCCTGATTCCTTACCACGGACGTGGAACGTTGCCACTAGGAGCGCTGTGTTCTCGGGCCGGGACAGGCTGCTGGCCCAGGTGCGGCAGCAGCTAGCGGGCGGCTCGCCAGTCGCGGTCCAGGCTATGTACGGGATGGGCGGGGTCGGGAAGACGCTGCTGGCGGTGGAGTTCGCGCATCGTTTCGCCGGCGATTACGACCTGGTGTGGTGGGTGGACGCCGAGCAGCCGGGACCGGTGCCGGAACAACTTGCCTCTCTCGCCGTCGCCGCCGACCTGGTCTCAGCGGACGCTACCATCCCGGTGGCGGTGGCCGCGGCGCAGAAGCATCTACGGGGCTCGGGCCGGTGGCTAGTGGTGTTCGACAACGCCGAGGACCCGGCCGCGATCCGCGCATTCGTTCCCGAAGGGCGAGGGGACGTCTTGATCACCTCCCGCAACCCGGCCTGGAGCGGGGTGGCCGTTCCTGTCGAGGTTGACGTATTCACCCGCGCCGAGTCGGTGTACCTGCTCAAGCGTCAGGTACAGGCCCTGACCGGGCAGGACGCGGACACGATCGCCGGACAACTCGGTGACCTGCCACTGGCGATCGCGCAAGCCGCCGGAGTGCTGGCCGAAACCCACATGAGTGCCGGTGAATATCTGAATGCCCTGCGGGAGGAGACCGAGCAAGTCCTGAGCACGGGAGTCCCGCCGACCTACCCGGTCTCACTCGCAGCCGTCGTGCGCGTCGCAGCCAAGAGGGTGGCAGCCGTCGACCCCGCCGCCGTGCAGCTGCTGAACGTCTGCGCGTTCCTGGCCCCTGAACCCATTCATTACGAGTGGTTCATCAGCACCGCTAGCCCAAACCGATGGGCTCTCCCTGACACGCCGGCCGCAATTGTCGCGAGCTCGTTCGCGCTGCGGCAGCGTGCGGCACTCCTGGCCCGGCACGGCCTGGCCCGGGCCACGCCTGAGGGTCTGCTGCTGCACCGCCTCACCGCCGCGATTGCCCGCGATACCCTCACGCTGGCCGAACAAGCAGCGACCCGCGCAACCGCCGAACAGCTCCTCGTGGACGTCGGCCCGGTCGAGGCATACGACGCTGCGCTCTGGCCCGTATGGGCAGCGATCTTGCCACATCTGATCCACCTTGACCCTGCCACTACCAGCAACGGTGACCTGCGGGAGCTGGCCTGCAATGCCGCCCTGGTCATGTACCTGCGGGGCGACAGCCGCGGCGGAGGTGATCTCGCCCAGCATCTGCACCGGGCCTGGAGCGCGAGCCTCGGTGAGGACCATCCCAACACGCTTTTCGCCGCCAACAACCTCGCCCGCTGCTCACACGGCCTCGCCGACTACGAGCGCGCCCGCATGCTGGACCAGGACACCTTCACGCGCCGCCGCCGGATCCTCGGGGAGGATCACCCCTATACGCTCTACTCCGCAAGCAACCTCGCCCGCGACCTGCAGACCCTTGGTGACTATCACCGCGCCCGCGAGCTGGAGGAGGATACGCTCGCCCGCCGCCGCCGGGTCCTCGGCGACGATCACCGCGACACGCTTCACTCGGCCAGCCGTCTCACCGTCATCTTGTGCGATCTCGGCGATTACCAAGGCGCCCGCGAACTGCAGGAGGACACCCTGCCCCGCAGCCGCCAAATCCTCGGCGACGATCACCCGGACACGCTCAGCTCGGCCACCCGCCTCGCCGTCGCCTTGTGCGGTCTCGGCGATTACCAAGGCGCCCGCGAACTGCAGGAGGACACCCTGCCCCGCAGCCGCCAGGTCATCGGCGACGATCACCCGAACACGCTCCGCTTGGCCAGCGACCTTGCTAACACTCTGCGCGTCCTTGGTGACCTCCAGGGTGCGCGCGCACTTCAGGAGGACACCCTGGCCCGGATGCGCCGAGTTCTCGGCGACGACCACCCCGACACGCTGATCCTGGACAGCAACCTGGCTGCGCTGCGCGAGCAGATGCGAGCCCGGAGCAAGGACGCCGAAGGTGATAAGAACGCCGAAGGTGATGATGCGGATCAGTAGGAAGGCAAAATGCCGGCGCGGACAGATGAGTCATCATTGGCTGCCATCCGCGGCGCCGCGCTGACGGCGGCGGCTGGCGGCGACCAGGGGCACGTGCCTGCCGCCCACGGTGGCGGCGCCATCACCGGCGGCCGCAGGTTCGGCACATGCCAGTCCTTCAGCCAGCGGGTGTATGTTCCAGCGCGGCGCGTGTAGTAGGCGCTCAGCGACGCCACGCGAATCAGCAGGGCGTTCCAGTGCGAGGTGATGGCATCGGCGCAGTCCGCCATCGCAGCAGCGCTGCGAGCCTGCACGGCCGCCAGCCGGTCAAGCTGCGCGGACACCTCAGCGTCCTGCTTTCGGCGCGTCGTCTCACGCCGCGAGAGGATCTCTGTGGCCGTCTCGTAGTGCTCGCCCGCCGTGGACGGAGCCGAGTTCAGCGGCGCGGATGCGAGGTCCGAGCGCCGACTGCGGGCGACTTCGGCGTCTGCGGCAGCCTGAGCCGAAGCCTGCTCGGCCACTACCCACTGCGCGCTGAGCACGCTGACCGCGGCCATAGCGGCAAGCCGCTCTTCCTCGACCGCTCCGGTGTACTCGGCGCAGAGCCGGTCAAGCCAGGGCGAGCTCGCGGTCGAGGATTGCCTGACAGCCTGCCACCTCGCCGTCGGCGTCTCCTCCGGCTTGCGACGGTCCCGATCCGCGAGGCCGGCCCGGCCGTCACAGCACCGGGTCCAGATCCAGTAACGGACCGGCCGATGAGCCGACCGCTGGAAGGCCGACACGGACTGTGGCGACGGCGCGTGCGCGGGCTTCACCACTGCCGAACGTCGCTGGTTGCGCATAGCTTGCTCCTTCGAGGTAGTCCGGGCGAAGGCAGATCCCTCGCCGTACTACCTCACACGCGTCAGCGCTCCCAGCTATTAGCCGTGCCACACCACGTGCTCCGCGAGCCCCGCATCGAGGCGTTGCCGCGCAGCGGGCACAGGTACGTCGCTGAACCCAAGAGCGAGCACGCCCACCAGGTCACCGGCAATGCCGAGGACGCCGCCGATATAGTCCTCGGCTACGACGACATCCCCCATGAACGCGACCCGGACACCGAGCGCCTCGGCCGCGAGCCACATGTTCTCGATCGCCGCTCCGATGCCGATCATCTCGAGACCGAAGCCCACCAGCGAATCAGCCAGCACCGGGCGGCTCGCGCTGGCCAGCGCGGACCGGCCGTTGCTGAACAAGCCGCGGTTCTCGATGAAGATCGCAGCCGGCACCTCGCGCAGCACCTGCGCCGACTCACGCACTGTTGACACGTAAGCCGGTCTCGGCCGGCCAGTCGCCGGATCGTGCGGCACGTACTCGTCGGCCCCTTCGGCGTGCTCGACCGCGTCGGCCAGAGAGCCGAGCATCAGCCGGTCCGTGACTACGTGTATCCGCCACGGCTGGGCGTTCTTCGACGACGGCGCGGCCAGGCCGCAACGGACGATCTCACGCAGGACCGATGCGGGAACCGGCCGACCGTCGAATCCGTCCCTGATGCTGCGTCGGGCGAGCAACGCTGCTATGACGCGGGGCCGCGCCCCGGCGTCGAGCGGACGATCTGGCAGCGGCATGGATCTTCTCCCCTGCGCTGCTATAGACGATACGCAGTGCCGTAGTGTAGCCGTAATGTAATCGTTGCGAAGCATAAATTGCTGCGCAGGTTTGGACCCGAAAGGCACATGTCAGCGACCTTGAGCGTGGCTCAGCGGCTGAAGTTCCAGCTACTGGCCGAGGGAATCGAAATCTCGCCAGCAGCCCGCAAGGCTCTTCGCGAGATCACCGGCCAGGGTGCCCTGACGCCCGCAGATTACGCCTCCACCACAGGCCTCATCCTCGAACTCGACGACAACGTCTGGGTTAACGCGCCCATCAACGAGCACAACCCCAACTTCGTCTCCGATTCACGCTACGTTCTCGATCACGGCCCGGATGGCTTCGAGGTGCACGGCGCCGGGCTGACCAGCCCAGCCAAGTTCTGGTCACCGCCGAGCTATCACGGACGCACGGCGAGCTTCGGTCAGCTCAACAACTTTGTCGTGACGCACGGCGATCGCGCCCGGCTGTCACCTGTCCGCGGCTGTGCCATGACGTGCACCTTCTGCAACATTCCCTACGACGACCCGCTCGACGTCTACGCCACCAAGCCGGTCGACGCCTTGCTGCAGGCCGCCCATATCGCGGTCTCGGACGTGAACCAGCCAGCGCACCACCTGCTGATCTCCGGCGGCACGCCGAAGCGTCCGGATTTTGAGTTCATGCAGCAGGTCTACCAGCGGGTGCTGATCGAGTTTCCGCAGCTCGCCGTCGACATCATGATGGTTCCCCTGCCGGGCCTGTTCGACCTGCCGCAGCTGGACAAGCTCGGCCTGAACGAGATCTCCATTAACATCGAGGTATTCAGCACGTCACACGCAGCCGACCTCATGCGTCACAAGCATAATCAGGGCCTGGCGTTCTACCTGGACTTCATCGCTCACGCTGCGGATACGCTCGGCCCGGGTCGCGTCCGTTCCATGCTTATGGTCGGCCTCGAACCGATGGAGATGACCCTGGCCGGCGTGGCGGCCATCATTGAACGGGGCGGTATTCCGGTGCTGAGCCCGTTCCGGCCCGATCCGGCGACGCCGCTCAGCGACCGGAAACCGGCCGGCGCAGCCGAGCTGGAGCAGACCTACCTGCGCGCGATGGACGTCGCGGCCAGCGCCGGGGGCGTGCTGGGCCCGGACTGCCCGCCGTGTACCCACAACACGCTGAGCTTCGTGGCCCCGGACAAGGCCATCACCTACCGCCACCCCCGGCCGGTGATGGTCTGAATCGAGCGCCGAGCCGGGTGGTCGTACGCATTGACGACCTGGGCACCGAGGAGATCCGGCGGATACTTTCGCGCGCGGCTGACTTGCACGCGGGCGCTGCCGCCGAGCTGCACCGGCCGCCGCTTGTCGGGCTGCTGTTCCTGGAGGCCTCGCTGCGTACGCGGGTGGGTTTCGCCGCGGCCGCCGCCCGGCTGGGCGGGCAGTCCATCGACATCATCGAGCGCCGCGCGAGCCCGGTCGCGATGCCCGAGGGCTGGGCTGACACGCTGCGCGTCGTCAGCGGCACTGTGGACCTGGTGGTCGCGCGCCCCGGACGGCAGCTCGACGGATCGCAGCTGCGACAGCTGCTGGTCAGCAGTTTCCTCAACGGCGGCGACGTCGGCAGCGGCGGCGAGCATCCGTCCCAGGCTCTCATCGACATGTACGCGATCGAGCAGGCGCGCGGGCCGGTATCGGAGCTGACGGTCGCGATCTGCGGCGACCTCCGGATGCGGGCGGCTCGCAGCCTCGTCCGGCTGTTCGCACGCTTTGCACCCCGGCGGCTGCTGCAGATTTCCGACCCCCGCCTCAGCGACAGCAGCGAAATCGCCGCCGAGCACCGCGCACCGTGGGAACTCGGCGATGTCGACGTGCTCTACGTCGCCGGAATCCCGCATGGCGCCCTCGACGAACCGGGACGGACGCGGTTGCGAATCGACCGGCGGGCGCTTGACGCCTTGCCGCGCGACGCGGTCGTGCTGTCGCCGATGCCGGTCATCGACGAGATCGCTACGAGTGCCCGCTCCGACCCGCGTGTCCGGATGTTCCAGCAGAGTGACGATGCGGTTTTTGTCCGTATGGCGCTGATCGAGACGCTATTGTCCCAGCAGCCTATCTAGCTCCACCATGGCGGGCTCTCTGCGGTAGGCCATCAGCCCGGCCTGGTGCACGAGCTCGGAGCGATCGGCGATGTTGTCCTCGGCGAAATTGGCCAGCGGCCCGGCGTTCGTTATGTCCTCGACGTTGACTGCTCCGTAGCGAGTGCAATTCTCCAGCGTGACCCGGTAGCAACTGCGCCTGCTCACGTTGAGCAACTGCCACACCACGCTGTTGTCGAAGCGCGCGGTCCCAGTGAGGCCCTCGTCGAACCACGTATTGGCGAGCACTGAGCCCTGTACGGTCAACTCGATTTTGCCGGGCTGTTCCTCGGGGTCGCCGACGCGGCGGCTGATCGAAAGGCCGCGGATCGAGCTACCGAAGATCTGGATCTTTGCCGCGCCCTGCTCAGTGATATCGAGTGACGACCCGGCGATATGGCGCAGTGCCAGCTCGCCACCGTCCCGAAACCGTCCGCTGCGTACCATCAACGAACTCAGCCGCCCGCCGTACATTGTCAGGCCACCGCGCTGAGGCGCCCACTCGAGCAGTTTCGGATTGGGGCCAGGCCGGTTCGTCACCGCTATGCCTGACGTCACCGAATATAGCTCCGCGCCGGAGAAGTCCTCGTCGCGGTAGCGGCTCAGGGCGGTCCGAGTCGACACGTCGAGCCCAGCGAGCGCGAACGACGGCATGCCCTCCTTGTCGTACACGGCCGCAGGCTCGCTCACTGGTCCGACGATCTCGCAGTCGCCGAACGTCGCCCCGTCCAGCAGGCAGTTGACGAACACCACGCCCTCGAAGCGGCACTCGTCGAAGCGGGTACCCCGGAAGTCGCAGTTCGCGAACACGACATGCTGAAACCGGGCAGTGACCCGGCAGTTGCGCCAGCGCAGGTTAACGATCGTGCGATGCTGGCCAGCGCCGTCCAACTGCGGCCAGCACTCTTCCGCGTCGTCGCGTATCCATTCGAAGACGTCACCCTGGGCGCCCGTCAGCAGCGCGAGCGCCGCCGCAGGCCCGGTCTCCTCCGAATCGGCCCAGTTCTCCAGCGCCTCGCCGAAACCGTCGTGGATCAGCGACAGCATGGTGCAGTCCACCGCCGGCGAGGTCGGCCGGATCAACGAGGAGGTGGTGAGCCACTCAAGTGCGAAGGCGAAGCGTCGCAGCTCCTCGATGATCACCTCGTGGGCCGGGTAACCGAACATCGGGCCAGCCGACAGGCCCTCGGGATCAACCTCCCACGGCGACACTGAGATTCCCAGCTCGGCGAGCGCCGATCCTGCGGACGTTTCCGCGAGCTCGCGCATACCGGCTGCGGCAGCAACCATGGCGCGCGGCACATTCAGCAGGTCGACGGCGTCGACGGCGGGCGAATTGGCGGTGTCGTTAAAGCCGTAGATCGTCCGGAAGGCCCGCTCGGTCGCCTCGGCGGGGATCTCACTGAGGATCCGCAGTTCACGCTCGAGCGCCAGCTCTGCCAGGTCCCATGCCTCGCGGTCGAGCTTGAAACCACCGCTGGATAGGTGCGCCACGGTTCGGCGCACCGCCGCGCGGGTACCGACGATCAGGATCTCGTCGAGGCTGCTCGCCTGGTCCTCGTCGCGGCAGGCCTCCTCGCACAGGTCGAGCTTGCGGGAGACGGATTCGCTGAGCCCCAGAGTGAAGACATCCCGCTGGCGCTGCACCGCGGCCGAAGTCATCTGCCGGATGTGCTCGACCCGGATGGTGTCGGGCTTCGCCCGGGCGTGGAGCGCATAGAGCGCGCCCTGAAGGTGCAGCAACCCGACGTCAACAGATCGGAACTCGGCTCGCTGCACCTCGTTCCACTCGCCCAGCAGCAACTCGATCGCCTGGCTCGATATCGCGAGGCCGGCGGCGTCGCCTGCGCCGGCAGGGATAAAGCCGCCGTCGGCGCCGGTTTGCAGGGAGTCGGCGCCGCTTTGCAGGGAGTCGGCACCGCTTTGCAGGGAGGCCGTATTGCCCTGCTGGCGAGGGTTGCCGCTCGCCATGATGTCGCGGATGTGATCAGGTGCTGTCAGCGCTTCCAGCTCGAACGTCGACATCGAGAACGGCCGGATCTGCGAATTCAGCGGCTTAAGCCGGTGCACGTACTCCGAGCGCAGTGAGATGACGACATGAATGTTGTACCTGCTGTTGAGGTGCACGACCCAGTCCATCGCCCGCTTGAAAAAGAGCCTCTGGTGGCGGATTAGCTCCTCGAACTGGTCGAGCACCAGCACCGCTAGCTCGCCGTACTCCTCATTGAGCTGTTCCACCATCGACTGCGGTGCGGCGTCGTCGATGTCAATCCCGAGTGACCGCAGCTCGGCGGCGACTTTGCCCGCGACAAAATCCTCCGGCTTGTCAGAACTGGCCGCATCCCTGGTCCAGTTGCGGCAGACGATCGGCTGGAAGCCGCGCTCCTCAAGATCACGGACTAGACCGACGTTGAGCAGCGAGGACTTCCCTACGCCGGACTCGCCGTGCAGGATCACCAGCTGGTGCGTCAGCACTTCGTGAACGAAACGATCCCGGTCCTCGCCCCGGCCAATGAGCAGGTCGTCGTCACCCGGTTCCATCGGCTTGGGACCTCGCCAGGGGCACGTGTCCTTGTCGAGGAAGCTCTTCTTCCATTGCTCAAGCGTGATCACGTGAGCTCACATGTCTTACGTGCGGAAGGCTTGCGGATGTTGCTCTGCAGGTGCCGAAGATAGTGTTGCAGGTCACCCTGGAACTTCTCGCAGCCATCGGTCACGACATCGAAGTTGTACCACCCGAGCAGGTCGCGGACGGTGTCATCCGTTCGCCAGTTGACGACCAGCCCGGCGCGGCTCGGCGTCGGAGGGTTCCTGATGGATCCGCCGTCGATATTAGCGGGAACCGTCATCTGCGAAGCGAACCGGTACCGGATGCTGCTGTCGCTGACCTGAACCCCCATCATCATCCAGAACCTGGCGAAGGCTGAGCCCTGCGTGCCGGTAAGCGCGGCAGGCAGCCCGTGACGCACTCGCCCCTTGCTGTCGCCGTCGGGCTGGTAGAGGTAGAACTCCGAGGCCGCGTGCTGGAGGGCCGAGTACTCGTCCAGCAGAGCCACATGCGCCATTCGCAGCTCTGGCGCGTTAAGGTCTGGCGGCTCCGGCAACTGGATGTCGTAGTCCTTGAGCAGCCGGCGGCACAGGTCGTTCCATTCGCCGTCCTCGGTCCACAGCCGGGGCGCGTCCATCAGGGGTGACCCGCTCATCCGCACCAGGACCGGGTAGTTCCCGTAGGTCAGTTCATAATTCGCTTCCGCGCTGAGCAGAAACCAGTCGGACTCGGCGGGAGTGCGCAACTTCTTGAGCTGCTGCATGGGCTCGAGACTGTGATCTGGCCGGATGAGGCAGCCAAGCCAGCACACAGAAGCGAGATGGTCCGCCCGCGGTTCGGCGACGTCTTGCAGCAGGTTCATCGGCACCGCGACCACGAACGGCTCGGTGCCGGAGCGCCACATCGCCATCTCCAGTTCCAGGTCGAACGATGTGACGAAGGCCGACGCGATCGGCGGCTGGATAGGCGAAGACTGCGGGACGCTGCGGCGCAGGACGGCTTGCTGACGGAGCACGCCAGCGACGGTCGCATAGAACCGCTCCCGGGCGGACTGGTCATCGGCCACCAGTTGTTCCCACGACAGGCGCGTCGCGGCGGCGTAGCGCTGTTCCACGAACTGGCAGGCGGCGTCGATGTCGTCGAAGGCCGGCCGCGGCAGCCAGCGGTCGAAGAGCGCGGGAGAGTTGCGGGTACTGAGGTGCAGCAGCAGGTCGGACCAGCCGGGATAGACGGACGTTCCCTGAGTCAGCGCATACCAGCACAGCTCGGTCAGCAGCTGGATGTCGGCCACACGCAGCCACGGCTGCTCGCCCGGCGTGCGCAGGGACCGGTGAATCTTGCTCAGTGCCTCGTGGAGCACCGGGTCCCCGGTTGCGGGATTGTCCTGGTTCGTCGACGCGATCAGCTCGTCGAGCAGGTCGAGGGTGGGTTTGAGCGCATCGGTTTCAAGCTCGGCCGATCCGGCGCGCCCGGTATGCAGGGTGGCTCTGTCGTGGCCGGCCCGGCTAAGCGCGTCAGGCGCCGCGGCGCTAGCGAGGTGGTAGAGGCGGGTGAGGAGGGCGGCGCACAGCAGCAGCTTCGCGGTCTTCAGGTCGGTCGTCGCGTCAAACGAATCATCCACCGGGGAGCCCGGACCAACCGGGGAGCCCGGGGAGCCCGGACCAACCGGGGAGCCCGGGGAGCCCGGACCAACCGGGGAGCCCGGGGAGCCCGGACCAACCGGGGAGCCCGGGGAGCCCGGGCCGACCGGGGAGCCCGGGGAGCCCGGGCCGACCGGGGAGCCCGGACTCCCCGGGGAGCCCGGACCGACAGCAATGTCACTATGGTCGGCGTTGCTGGCCGGCCCGGATGATCCCAGGCGATCCGCGATCAGCGAGGCCGCGAACGCACTGGCGAACTTCGCCGGGTTCGTCCCATCGGGAAGGGGGGCCTGGCCTGCCAGCAATCGTCGCACGATGGCTGGGACGTCACGGATTCTGGTGCTGCTTATATCCTGACCGGCTTCCAGGCAGCCGCTACCCAGAACCAGGGTGATCCAGGGAAATCCGTGCCGCTTATAGAGATTTCCGAGGGGCTCGTTGATCTCCTCAAGAGCGTTGCAAAATCGGGGTGGCTTCACCTGCGGCGCCACCTTCGCGGCAAGGTACTCCGCGCGACCGTGCTCGAAGAACGTCTTAGTCCCGGCTCTTGGCTCTCGCCGGGACTTGAACTGCGTCATCTAGCCTCCCAATCCTGGCGTCACGGCTTGCAGGCACGCTACGGCCGTTGGCTGCCGGGGACAAGCGCACCGCGGCCCGCGCCGACATGCCACTGCGAAACTACCCTGGCGAACGGCTCAGCGAGCTCGAAGCCAGTGCGCGTCACGGAGTCGCGACAGACGATCCGGGCGACGGCAGCACCTCGCTGAGTGAGCAGCCCGGGCCGGGTCAGCACCTCCGCCCGGATTGACCGGCCGGCGGCCATGGCGAGCCGTACCAGCGGCGCGGGATCGAGCCGCTCGGCCTCGTCGCCGACCCAGTGGACGACGAAATGCGCCAGGGCTGACGCCTCGGCCGCGAGTTCCCTGACCGGGCGCTGCGGCGGCGCGGCCATGCCCAGGTTGGACGCGAGGTGCTCCAGCATGAGGCAGCTCTCATCCGCGTCGATGGCGAGCTGGCACGAGGCGTGAGTCGAACCCTGGAAGCGCGGATTGATCTCGGTGAAAAGCGGCACGCCGTCATGGACGAGGAAGTCAACGCCGAACGTGCCCCGGTAACCGTAGCTGCGCAGCCAGTTCCCGATGGCGGTCGTGGAGGACTCGATCTGGTCAAGCACGCGGCGGTCGAGTTGCTTGGCCAGCCCGAAGTCGTTGCCGCAGTAGCCGAACGGGCGGGTCACGCAGTCGGGTATCCCGATCAGCTGGATGGACGGATAGTGCACAGTCACGCCGTCGTGCCACGCGGTAGCGCCCACGTTAACCGGAGGGCCACCTTCCAGGAATGGCGCCACGCTGACGAACGCCTCCGCGACGCGCGGCCACTGTGCCCGCACCTGCTCGGCGTCGTCAACCCGGACGATGCCCTCTCCTCCGGAGGTCCTGCTCCGGCGCAGCATCACGGGCCCTTGTCGCAGCAGTTCCTCGGTCCGCAGCTGCTCTTCGTCTGCGACATAGGTCCACGGGATCGTCGGCACTCCGAGGCCCGCGATGGACGTCTCGACCCAGGGCTTGTGCTCGAACGCGGACTGGTGCCCCCCGAACAGCCCGAGATTGAGGCAGCGGTCGCGCCGGGCGAAGTAGATCGCGGACAGAAAGCTGGACGGACGGTAGGGCAGCAGTGCGCTGGGCACCGACAGCGCCTGGAGCATCGCCCGGCGGAACGTCGCTGTCTCCACCGCGCCAAGGTGGTCGTCAATGTCCCACGTCTCAAGGTCGACCCGGACACCGGTGAGGTCCTCATAGGCCGCGCCGTCGACCGACAACCTCCTCGAGTAGGGGTTGATGATCGTGTACGAGGCCTCGAACTGCGGGAGGTCGCCGAGCGGCTCCGCGTCGTCGCCCCTGATACCAGCCCAGACAAGCCGCCGGTTGGCCAGCGCGGCCGAAACCTGCCGGAGCATCGTGGCCCGGTTCACGGCGCATCGCCCGCAGGCAGCCGCTCAAGGTTCCCGCCGGTGGTGAGCAGCACCTGGCCTGGCGCGTGCGCTGCGGACAACGGCCGGACGACGACCACCTCGTCGGCAGTAGCGCCGGGCAGGACGGCCAGCGTGTCCGCGGACCTGCCCTCGGCGACCATCCGCATTCCGTTGTCGTCCCGGCCGGCGATCGCATAGACGGTGCGCCCCGCCGAGCGGGCCGCGTCAAGCGAGCTGACCTCGGCGATGCCACGACTGCTGAGGTTCAGCTCCCAGCCGCGCAGCCGACCGTCGATGTCCACGGTGAGCGTGGCGCCGGCCACGATCACCGCGCAACGGGTGGGGGCGCCGAAGACCTCAGTCGCGACCGGCTCAGTGCCGGGCGAGACCTCAACCCGGTAGGTGGCGCGATCGGTGCTGAGTAGGCATATCACCTCGTCACCGTAGTCGACGGCAACTGCGAGCAGCCGGATCTCCTGCTCGTCCAGCGGCAGGCCGAACGACTTAGGCCACCGATCCAGTCGGGGCAGCGCGCGGTCTACCCAGGCCAGGGTGAGACGGCCGCGGTAGAGCTGGGCGACGACCCGGGCATCGCTGCTGAGCGCCAGCGAGGCGGTGACCATCCGGAGGCGGGTGATGTCCGCGGCCGTCTCGGGGACCACAGGCCTGAGCTCGGAGCCGGCCTCACCGGGAACGAGCTGCCAGCGGCCCTGGACACCGGCCACCATCGCCCACCGCCGGATCCCGTCGGGCGCCGGCTGCGGGACGGGCGGCGGCGCGGGAGCAGGCAGTTCCGCCGCCCGCTGCACCGGCTCGAGGAACCGCCCGCTGCTGGACCGGCTGTACAGGACGACGCGTCCCCAATCCGGAAGCGACTCAGCCAGCGCTCCCCGGCCCCTGGCGACCGCCTCGTCGACGGTGCTGCCCCGCAGCAGCCAGTCATAGAAGACGTCCGCGAAATCCCTGGCGCCCCGGTCTCCCACCGCGCCTCGCACGGCAATCACCACCGGCACGACGTCGGCCAGCGACTGCGCGACGCCCGGCCCGCTGGCGGGCGTGGCCTGGTCGTCGGTGTAACAGGCATTGACGAACGCCAGCGAAGTCCCGGCCCGGGCCAGCTGATTGGCGAGCTCGTGGCCCCCGTAATAGTGCGCGCCCCTGTCCTCGTCGCGATACAGCACAAGCGCCCCGGGCTGACCGCTCCGCGGTGGCCTGCCGTGCCCGGTGAAATGGAAGATGTCGAGGGGATCCTCGCCGACGGCGATCTGGTCGATGGTCTCGTCGATCAGTCTCCTCGTCGGCCGGGTTAGGTCCAGCCGCTCGAGCAGCCCGGTATTCGGCAGGTTTGCCGGGAAGTCGGGAATCAGCTGCTGCTCGCCTGGCACCTTGGTGGCGTCCGCGGTGAGGATGACCAGCTTGCGCCGCTCCTTGGGCTGATCTACTCGCCGGCTGCTGCGCACCTCCCTGAGCAGGGAAAACCGCTCGTCCCGGAAGAGATGCCTGCGGATCTTCCGTGGCGGTATCTCGACGCGCGCGAGTTCCCACGGCCAGCGCGCCATCTCAGCATCGGCGCACCGCAGCCTGACCCGCACGCCTTTGTCCCGGCCCAGCAAGCCGACCGTCTCGTGGAAGGCGGCCAGGACGACCGGCGGGAACAGGCAGCTGCCGAGTGCGTCGCCCAGCTCGATCCGCTGCTCGCCGGTCGCGTCGGATAGCCGGGTGATCGATGACGTGACCGACTGGGCGTCGGTGGGACCGACCTGGCCGCCGTCCGGCTTCACGCATTCGGCCGTAATCCGATAGCCATGCTTGCCCGCGTGGCCGCGGCTGATGTCGATTTTAAACTCGTCGTAGCTGTACAAAAGGTATCCGATCGGCAGCAGATGCCAGCCTAGATGGTATGCCAAGGGGCGCCGGATGAGCGGCCCGGCGCTGCGGGCTGCCTGCGTTACGGCGACTCTGGTCCCTCCGTGATCCTGACCCGGACTTTCTCGGGCCGCGTCCCCCTTTCTGGCGCCTCGACATCGATGTCGGCCAGGTCATTCTCGAAGGTCACTGAATGCTCGGTCACGTGATCGCCCGTCCAGCCGATCCACACCGCGGCGCGGCGGGCGCTCGGATGCCGGACGGTGATCCGCCAGTCGCGGCCGCCGTAATGTTCCGCGGTGATCGGCTGGCCGTCGGCCCAGTCGATATGGAGCGGGCCGCTGGTATCCGACGCCGCAGTTTCCGAACGCGTCGCCTCATCGAACTGGAACAGCAGCCACTCGAGCTCAAAGTCGGCGTCGTCGGGCAGACCGCCCGCATAGACCAGGTCGGGGTCGGGTGCGGACAGCCGGCGTAGCTGCTCCTCGCACGTGGCGCATCGCGGGTGTGCCCGATCCAGCAGCAGCTGATGTCCCCGTGCGCGCTCGTCCGTTCCGACCAGATGGCTGAGGAACTCGCGGCTGGGGTGGTTCGCCGCCCAGTGCCGTTCCGCCATGGCGACATTCCGCCGGTTGTTCGCCACCACCCGGACCGCCTGCCAGCTGTCGAACCCGTACGACAGCCCCAGCGCGAAGGTAGCCGGATCGACGCCGCGCAGGTCCATCTCCGTCGGCGGGCCGAAATACTCGGCAAAGATCGAGTCGAGTTCACGGCTGATCTCGTCCGGTTCACTCATCGTCTTTCGCCTTTGCGTCATCTGCCGAAGCCGTGTGCATGTCACACGGGGTCGCTATGCAATGCGGAGTCGGATTGGGTATGGCGGCAGCGTACCGAGACTCCGCGTCGTGCAGTTCGTCCAGCGTGATATAGCGGCCGGCATCGCTGGTCTGAATCGCTGCTTCGGCGTCCTTCGGGAGCAACTCGGGCCGGCCCAGGTGGTCTAGCCGGACCGCGCCGCCTGCGCGTCGCAGCAGCGCACGGTCCGCCGCCGACAGCCCGGCTGCGAGATCCACCAGGTCGAGGTGCATGCGGATCTCGGCCTCCCGGCGCGGGGCCCTGACGATGCCCAGGATCTCGCAGAAATACAGTGCCGCGCAGACCCGCGGTGCGACCTCCGACTTCAGCTGCGATATCCGTGACTGGGTCAGTCCGAGCTCGCGGGCCAGCTCCTGCTGGGTTCCCCTGCCAGCGATGTGATGCCAGCAGACGCGCAGGTGGTTGTCGCCGAGTGAGCCCTTGGCGACGAGCGTCCGCAGGTACGCGAGCAGCGGTTCGACGCTTCCGACCCGCGTCTCGACCTGCTCTTCGAACCTCTCGGCCTGCGATCTTCGGGCCAGGTTAAGTTCGAGGGCGTCGAAATCAGCCAGCAGCTCCCCGCCACCGCTCTTTTTCTTGCGGCGATTCCAATCCACCAGTTCGTGGTTGGCAACCGTGAGGATCCAAGCCCGTACCGGTTCGCGCGCGATCATTCTGTCGAAGTTCGTGTACATCTTCAGGAACACCTCCTGAACGACGTCCTTGGCGTCCCTGGCATCCCCGAGTGACCGGCAGGCACGCACAAATAACGGCGCCTGCCACTCGCGGTAGAGCTCGTCAAGGATCGCGCGCGGTTCCTCGCCTCCGTCGACTCGCCGCTGCAACTCCGTTCGCGGCGGTTCGCCGGAGAAACCGGGTTGCGGAATGCTCTGATCCATTGGCTCCCCCAGCGTCGGCTTAGCACGAGGGTAGTCAATGCGTTCGCCGCCGCGGTAGCCAGTGCCTGCCGTGCCGGGGGCAGATCAGGCCGTGCGAACAGCGCCGGCATACCTCGGGCGGCGCGGGGCAGGCGCGGCACTTCGAGAACCGGCGGCCGCAGTGGGGGCAGGTCAGGCCCTCCTGGCCTGCCCCCCTCGCCGGGCCCCTGCTCATCCGGCGGCCTGCGGCTGCGTCCGGCTGCGGTGCGGGGTGTGCACGATCCCGGACTCGGACTCGTCGCCGAGCTGGCGCAGGATTTCTACCCGCGCCAGGTCACGAAGCTCGGCGGCGAACTCCGCGTTGTCGGCCTTCCGGTCGAAGTAGTGGTGCTCGATCGCCTCGACCCGCAGGTCGCGCAGCGCCACCTCGCGCCGCAGCCGGTTCGCCAGCGGCGCATGCACCGCCAGCCGCCGCTCGAAGTAGGCGATCCGCCACCCTGAGGCCCGGGCCTGGCCGCGCGCCCGGTTGTAGAGCTTCTGGATGTCGTACATGACCATCACGCCGGCCGCCACGAACAGGGCCACCATCAGCCCGGCCAGCGCGTGATCGCTCAGGGGCGAGCTGAGGCCGCCGCCAGTGATCGCGCTCATCTGCCACCGGATGTACATGACGGTCGCCCCGAGCGCGGCCCAGGACAGCAGGCCGACCACGGCCCACATCCTGTGCCGCGCCCGGATCGCCATGCCGGTGCCGACGGCGGCGACGAAGCTGCCAAGGCCGATCGCCGTCGCGATGATCAACGACATCGCCTGCGTGTCGTCGATGAGAACGTCCATGGCCTGCTTCACCAGCCAGGTGTCCACCCCTTGCAGGACGGCGCCGAGCAGGAGCAGCAGCAGGCCGCTGACGGGCAGATAGCGCCCGAGCGGCTCGCGCCAGATGCCGACCGGCGCTGGCAGGTATCCGCTATCAGCCGGCTCGGCTTCTATGACTGGCTGGGCGGGCGGATTGGCTGTTGTCGACATGATCGTCAGTTCCTTCCGTTAAGAACAATCACGGGATGGTGCGGGACGTGGCTGGCCTGCGCCGGATCCCCGGCCGGCACCTCGTCAGGGCGGCCGACATCGGCGTGCCGCGACAGCACGCGCGGGAGCACTATCGGGTCCGGCGCGGGGCTGCTCTCCGCAAGCTCCTGGCCGGTCAGCTCGAAGTGGCTGACGAGGTGCGCGGCGCGCGCGTCAGCGAGCCGGCGGCGCAGAACGGCGACCCGGGCCGTGGCCCGGTCCGCGTGCTCTCCCGCCTGGCTGGCGATAAGCGCCTCGACGCTCGTCAGGTCGGCCAGGTAGGCCTCGTGGGCGGCAATATCCCACTGCCTGTGCCAGTCCTCGATGACGTGGTCCAGGAGTGCGGCGCCCGCGCCGGACAGCGTCTCTCGATCCGCGTGGTCAGCGATCAGCTGACGGACCATGAGCCGGTAGTCCGCCTTGTCTGGCACGCTGCGATCCAGGCCCAGCGGGGTGATGCTGTCGAACTCCGGAACGCGGGTGACGACAGCGCCCTTGCGGGCGCGGGCGATCCGCACCGGCGCGGTGTCTGGTTCTGACCGACGAAAGATCCTCAGCATGAGAATCCCTGCCTCTCCCTGTCGATGCTTCCTGTGCTGTGCGCGCCCGCGGCCGCGGGCACACAGGGATGGACGCGGGCGGCGGCCGGATTATTAGCCGCCGCCACCCGTCACTCCAGGCTGGCTCAGGCCGCGGCGGGAGAAAGCTGGCGGCGCGACCGCTGCGCGCGCATGGACGCGAGCACCGGGGCGAAGGGCGCGGGGCCGCCCACCAGCCAGACCCGCATCCCTGATGCCCGCGCCGCGGCCGCCAGCCCGGCGAACTGCTCGTGCCCGCCAGCGATGACTAGCCAGTGGAACCGCCGCGCGGCGTGGGCAACGTCCACGGAGTCCAGCAGCGCGGCACGCACGCCGTCAGGCCTGGCCCCCACGCGCAGCTGAGCGCCGCAGTCGACGAACAGGTCGCTGAGGCACCCTGCTACCGCCGACCTGACACCGAGCATCGCGTGATCGCCACGCTGAATGCCGATCACCTGCCGGTATGAGGCCCAGGCCAGTCGCAGCGACTGCTCAGGCGGCTCGCCCCGACCGCCGGTCGCGGCATCTGGTGCGCCCGCGCCGACGAGCGACTCCAGGCCGGCGAGCGACTCCAGGCCGGCGAGCGACTCCAGGCCGGCGAGCGACTCCAGGTCGATGAGATGCAGGCAGCGGGCACGTCCCCAGTACCCCGCGCACGGGGCTCGCGTCTCGCGTCTCACCGCGGCATTCATGCCTTGGGCCCAGTGAGCGTAATCCGAACTGACCTGTTCGCCACGGCGGCGGCGGGGAGAGGGCTGCCGTCGGCACTCTTGTCCGGTCGAACGTACTGCGGGAAGTGACTGCCGACGCCGCGCACTGTGATCTGGTCCGCAACAGCGCCGGCGGCACGCATGACAGCCGCGGCAGCACGCGCCCGAAGGAGCGAGAGTTGCACCTGCCCCGCATACGACCCGTAGTTCATCGTCGTGCCGACGATCGTCGCCCTGCGGATCCGATCGGCCTGCAGCCACCGCCCGATCGGAGTGAGCGCCATCCGGGCCTCGGCAGGGTCAAGGAACTTCGCGGAATTCGCTACGAAGGAGACCGGGCTCTGCGCATTGAAGACAACCGTCTGCCCTGGCGCCGGGCGGACCGGCACCTGGGCAGGTACGGGCACCGAGTCGACCGTGTACGGCGTCCGGACGGACGGGCCGCTGACCGGATGCGGATCGATCGCCGCCACCTTGCCGCGCGACGAAACGACGATCGCCGACCAGATGCTCGTCAGATTAGCCCGCAGGCTCACCGGCAACGGCGCTTGCGGAGGCGCGACGTAGCCGATGCCACTGAGCGTCACGGACATGCCGGCGAGATTTGGTTCCTCGGCATTTCCCTTGAGCTGACCGGTAAGGTCACTCGGCTCCGCGGCCAGCATGCCGGGCCGGGTGAAGTTCAGCGCGCCACGATCATCGAGGCCTGCGTCGGATAGGACGATGTTCGCATGAGGTATGCCCAGGCTTCGCGCTTCATCGCTGGCGACAGCCAGCGCCGCCAGGTCATCGACGCCAGGACTACCGGGACGGGCTGCGCTGACCGCGCCGGTCACCGTCACCATGTTCCGGGCGATCCGCGCGGCACGGCCCGCCGGGGTGCCGCCGGTGACCGGGACGAGGCTGAGCGTGCGCGCGCTCGGCGCGCCATCGGCCACGACGAGGAATACCGGCTTCCCGGCCGTAATCGCGCTCCTCAGCTCGCACAGTACGGTAGCGGACAGCTGTGGCGCCGGCACGTTCCGGTGGGCGCCGATGACCAGCCCGAGTCCATCGGGCCGGGGGCATGCGGTGATGACGGCCGCATTGTCACCGCCCGTGAGCTGAGGACCGGAGTCGCCTGCTGAGCACGCGGCGATCAGCGCGACGCCGAACGTAGCGACGCACGCGACGAGTGCCTTGGTTGCAGCGGCCATTGGGGTCTCCTGATCTTTGAAGAACGGCATCCAGTTGCCGCTCACTGATCAGGGATACGCAAGCCGAGCCGGGCTCATTAGCCCCGGGCGGCTCACCTGAGCAGGAGGCCGCCGATCCGGCGGCCTGCGAGACTTAGGCCGGCCAGGCCCATGATCGCCAGGTAGGCCACGTGCCAGAGCAGGCCGGGCCCGACCGCGCCGAGGGTGAGGCCGCGGAGCAGCGCGACCCCCTGGTAGAGCGGCGTGCACTCGACGATGATGCCAATCGCACGGGGGTACACGCTCAGCGGGTAGAACGTCGTGGAGAACAGGAACATCGGCAGGGTCGCCAGCGTGACGAACTCGAAATGCTGCCAGCTGCGCATGTACGTGGTCGCGGCCAGCCCGGCCCCGGCGAACCCGAAGCCGATGAGCAGCGCCGACGGCAGCGCCAGCACCGCCCAGGGCGAGTGCACCAGGCCCAGGGCCAGCATGACGATCATGAATGCCGCCCCGTACAGCCCGCCGCGGATCAGCGCCCAGGAGATCTCGCCCAGCGCGATGTCGGCCGGGCGCATCGGGGTGGCGAGCGCGGCGTCGTAGAGCTTGTTGTACTTCATCCGGAAGAAGACGTTGAAGGTCGAGTCGATTACCGCGCCGTTCATTGACGACGTCGCGAGCAGCGCGGGCGCGACGAAGCTGGCGAAGCCGATCGGGTGCCCGCTCGGTCCTGCCACGGTGCCCACGAGCTTGCCGAGCCCGACCCCGATCGACAGCAGGTAGAACAGCGGCTCGAAGAACCCGGACAGCAGGACGAGCCAGGTGTGCCGGTAGACGCGGGCGTGGCGCTCGACGAGATGGCGGCTGCTGCGGCCGCCCAGGGAGCCGCGGGCCAGCCAGGCGACGGGCAGCACCCGCAGCTCCCCGGCGCTGGGCAGCCGGGCGCCAGACCGGGCGCTAGACCGGGCGCTAGACATAGAGCCGCCGGCGGTAGGTCCGGTTTCCGACGGCGATCCCGGCGGCGGTGAGCGCCGCGAGGTATCCGACGTGCGCGAGCGCCCCGCCGATGGTGGCCGTGCCCAGGCTCAGCGACCGGCAGAGCGCGACGCCGTGCCAGAGCGGCGTCACCTGAGCAATCGGCTGCGCCCACCCGGGCAGCTGGCTGACCGGGAAGAACGTGCCGGAGAACAGGAACAGCGGGATCATGCCGAACCTGAAGATCAGGGCGAACGAGGTGTCCTTGCGCACCGTGATCGCCCAGGCCTCGACCGGGGCGGCGAACGCCAGCCCGGTCAGCACGGCGACCGGCAGCGCGGCCAGTGCCCAGTACGACGTGATCGCGCCGAAGGCGGCCATCACCGCGAGGAAGACGGCGCAGTTCATCACCAGCCGCATGGCGGTGAACAGCAGGTGCCCGCGGAACAGGTCCGGGGGCCGCAGCGGCGTGGACACGGCGGCGTAGTAGGTGCGGCGCCACTTGACCGACCCGAACACGGGGTAGGTGGACTCGCCGATCCCGGTCTGCATCGCCGCTGCGGCCAGCAGCCCGGGCGCGAGGAAGGCAATGTAGCTGACGCCGCCGAGCTTGGCCGATCCGTGCTTGTCGACGAGCGTGCCGAGGCCGACGCCGATCGCGCTCAGGTACAGCACCGGGTTCAGCACGCTGGAGTAGATCGATCCGCGCCAGGTCCTGCGGTAGTTCGTCGTCCAGTACCGGAACTCGCGGACCGCGAAATTCCACCAGGGCGGGCTGGCGGGCGGCGGGGCGGCGGGCGGCGGGGCGGCGGCCTGGGCCATCAGTCCTCCAGCCGCCGGCCGGTCAGCCGGAGGAAGACGTCCTCCAGCGTGCTGCGGCGAACCAGTGATGTCAGCGGCTGGAGGCCGAGGCGTCGGACGGCAGTGAGCGCGACGTCCCCGTTCGGAATGTACAGCAGTATCCGGTCGGCCAGCACTTCCATGCGCTGGGCCCGCATGTCCGCCAGCTTCTCGGCGGCCTGCTCGTGCTCGGCCGGGTCGAACCGCAGCTCCAGCACCTCGGCGGTCGAGTACTGACCGATCAGCTCGCGCGGCGAGCCGCTGGCCGCGATCTTGCCGGCGTCCATCACCACCAGGCGGTCGCAGAGCTGCTCGGCCTCGTCCATGTAGTGCGTGGTCAGCACCAGTGTCACGCCGCGTTGCTTGAGCCGGAAAAGGCGGTCCCAGACCACGTGCCTGGCCTGCGGATCCAGGCCGGTGGTCGGCTCGTCGAGCAGCAGGATCTCCGGCTCGTTGATCAGCGAGCGGGCGATGGTGAGCCGGCGCCGGAGGCCGCCGGACAGCGGCTCCACCTGATCGCCGGCCCGATCGCTCAGCTGCACGAACTCCAGTAGCTGGTCGGTGCGCTCGCTGATCACCTCGCGCGGCAGCCCGAAGTAGCGCCCGTAGATGAGCAAGTTCTCGCGCACGGTCAGCTCGACGTCGAGCGTGTCGTCCTGCGGCACCACGCCGAGCCTGGCCCGGATGGCGGGCCCGTCGGCGGCCGGGTCCATGCCGAGGATGGAGAGCTCGCCGCCGCTCCGCGGCGAGACGCAGCCGATCATCCGCATGGTCGACGACTTGCCGGCCCCGTTCGGCCCGAGGAAGCCGAACGCCTCGCCGCGGCGCAGCTCGAAGTCGATCCCGTCGACCGCCGTGAAGTCCCCGAAGCGCTTCGTCAGGCCCCTCGCGTAGATGAGCACGTCCGGATCGGGCACTAGCAGACACTATCCGGGACTGCCGATATTCCCGAACGGGTATTCGCCGTCGGTGCGGAGCACAGGCCGGGCCGAACCGCGGTGTTGGTCACGCGGCCCGCGAGCGGCCGGTAGCCTCGCAGGCAACGTCCAGCAGACCGCGAGCAGGAAGGCCGCCCGGGTGAGCATCGTCCGTGATCTTTACCTGCGGTACCGGCAGCTCATCCATGAGGGCCTCAAGTTCTGCGTGGTCGGCGGCGGCGGCGTCATCATCACCGACGGCGGCACCAACCTGCTGGTGCACGTCGGCCTGGACTGGCTCGTTGCCAACGTCATCGCGACCGCTGCGGCCATCGCCTTTACCTTCGCCGGCAGCCGTTACTGGACGTTCCGGCACCGTGCGAAGGCCGGCCGCCGCGAGAACGCCCTGTTCTGGGTGCTGGCCGTGGTCGGGCTGCTGATTCAGCTGGCCTGCCTCGGGTTCGTCACCAAGGTGCTCGGCGACACCAAGGGCGTGCTCCCGAACGTCGGGCTGCTGGTCGGCATCATCGTCGCGACGCTGTTCCGGTTCTGGTCGTACCGCAAGTGGGTGTGGACCGCGCCGCCGGCCGCCGCGCCGCCGCCGCGGGTGCTGGTCACCGACCCGGCCAGCCCGGAGTGAGCTAAGCCGCGCAGCGGCGTCCCGCGCCGGCCACCAGGGTGGCGAGCGGCTCGGCGAGCGCCGCGCTGGCCTGCCGTCTGCTGAGCGCGCCGGTCGCGACCAGCCGGCCGATCACGTGCTCCTCCCGCAGCCTCGCCTGGGCGGGATACCGCAGCGGATCGTCCGCTGACGGCGCCTGCACCAGTCCGGCCAGGAGTGCCGCCTGCGGCCAGGACATCCGCGACGGCGGCAGGCCGAAGTAGCCGCAGCTGGCCGCGGCCAGGCCGTAGTCGCCGTTGCCGAAGTACACGACATCGGAGTACATCTGCAGGATCTGCTGCGAGCTGTAGGTCATGTACAGCTTGACGGCCAGGCTGACCTGCTCGAGCTCGTCGCCGAGCCCGGACTGGCCGGGGGTGTACAGCAGCTTCGCGAGCTGCTGGTAAAGGGTCGCGCCGCCCTGATCGCCGCCGCCGGTCAGCCAGCTCGCGCCGACCCGGGCGACGGCGAACGGGTCGATGCCGGGCTCATGGCCGAACCGGTGATCCTCGGTGGCCTCGATCGACGCCGCGAACCGCGCGGGGACCGGCGGCCCGGGAAACGCGGCGTGCTCGGCGCGGTCCTGCGCGCGGGCCAGTGACTCGGCGTTTCCTGCCGAGGGAGTGACCAGCAGCAGTCCCCCGAACGCGACGACCCCGGCGGCGAGCAGCGCCCCGACGCTGACCAGGGCGCGGCGCGCGAGGCGGCGGGGCCGCCGACCGCTAGAGCCCACCTGGCGTCACGGGCGGACTTGCAGCTCGGCCAGCTGGAGGCGGTAGTAGTTGGACCCGCTCTCGCCGACCGCCGGTACTCCCAGCGTTGTCACCACGACCCGCGCGTGCCGCGCGGTAGTGGCGGTAAAGGAGTACGTCTGCGGAGCCCCGTAGGGATTCACCTGATTGGTGACGGTCGCCACGGTGGAGTAGGTCCCGCCGCTGGGCGCGACCTGGATGGTGAAATTGACGGGGAAGTTCGGGGTGTTGCCCGACGTGGAGACCGCGTCCGTGCGCGGGTACAGGATGACCTGGCTGAAGGCCTGGTTGGAGCCGAGATCGACATCGACGTAGACCGGGCTGCCGCTGATATTGGCGGACGAGAGGACATTGCTGCTGTAGCCCTCGTCGGCGGAGCTGCTGATGGTGACGCCATCGGTCAGCTTCGCGACTCCCCACGCGCCGCTCTCCAGCGAGTTGTTCGACGTTGCCGTCTTGCCCAGCGCCAGGTCCGAGGCATTGAAGACCTGGAGTTCTGCCAGCTGCAGGCGGTAGGAGCTGGACCCGGAGTCGCCGGCCGCCGGCGTCCCCAGCGTCGTGACCACCACCCGCACATGGCGCGCGGTGACCGCCGTGAACGAGTACGTCTGCGGCAGGAAGGCCGGGTCCGGCTGGCCCGTGATCGTGGCCACCGTCGTGTAGCTGCCGCCATTGGGCGCGATCTGGATGGTGAAGTTGACCGGGAAGTTCGGCGTGCCGCCGCTGGTCGAGAGGACATCAGTGCGCGGGAAGAGCCTGACCTGGCTGACGGTCTGGTTGACGCCGAGATCGACGTCGACGTAGACCGGGCTGCCGCTGATGTTGGCCGACGAGAGGATGTTGCTGCTGTAGCCCTCGTCGGCGGCGACGCTGCTCGTGACGCCGTCCGTCAGCCGGGACACGCCCCAGGAGCTGTTCTCCAGGGAGTTGTTCGAGGTTGCCGTCATGCCCAGCGCCAGGTCACCGCCGCTGCTGGTGACGGCGAGCGTGCTGGTGAAGGTGTAGGTGCCGGACCCGACCGCATAGCTGGCGTAGCCATTCTGGAATCCGGTGAATCCCTGGCCGGCCGTCGCCACCGGGTTGGAGTAGTTGACCGGCACCATGACGGTCGCGGTCGTGCCCACGGGGATCTGGACTGTCATCGTCAGGGCCCCGCCGGACAAGGACCAGGCATTGCTGACCGTCCCGTAGAGAGTGGTGTACGTACTGGTAACGGAGGTCAGGTTGCCCACCACTGACGGGCGGATGATCAGCTTGTTGTACGCCACCGCGGCGGGGTCGGCCTGGATGCCGCCGAGGTCGGTGCTGAGCCATCCGTTGACGGCGCCGAGCATGAAATGGTCCTGCGATCCCGTGCCCGCCGCGCCGTCCCAGTATTCGGTGAGGGCGGTCGCCCCGGTGTCGACCAGGTAGCCGTAGCTGGGATAGGTGGTGCTCGTCACCACGGAGTAGAGGACGTTGTCGTATCCGCCGCGGGCGAGCTGGCGGAACACTGACGGCAGCGCGATCTCGCCGACGCTGAGATGGTATCCGCTGGTCCCGTAGGTCTGGATGTTCGCGACCAGGTGCCCCAGCACGGCCAGGTAGTAGAGCGGGGAGACAATGCCCATGTCGAGGGCCAGGGCATCGTCGGCCTGCGTGCCGTTCGAGTAGGTGTTGTGCGTGCTGGCGAGATACGTCTTGTTGAAGGCAGTGGCGATGTTCTGCGCGAGCGTCGCGTAGGTCGCGGCATCGCTCGTCTTGCCGAGCACCGCGGCGATGCTGCTCAGCGTCTGCGCGGACTGG
>Ga0302314_10002807_pt1 | contig 32268 bp, 24 predicted proteins | sample III_Palsa_N2_3_FD_200533 | JGI IMG/M metagenome (GOLD analysis project Ga0302314, IMG submission 200533) | Peat permafrost microbial communities from Stordalen Mire near Abisko, Sweden - III_Palsa_N2_3 | ecosystem: Environmental > Terrestrial > Soil > Palsa > Peat permafrost | place: Sweden... | reverse complement strand
TTCCTCGGCGCCGAGTTCACTGTTCGCGTGCCGGGTCTGGATAAGGACGTCGTCGAGAAAATCGCGCATCTGGCCCATCAGATCTGCCCGTACTCGAAGTCGGTGCGCGGCAACATCGAGATCGGCATGAACATCGTCACGGTGTGATCGGGTGAGGCCCGCCATGACGCGGCGCGATAGCCTCTTCGCGCACCACCAGACCGTGCATTCCTCCCTCGCTAAGCCGTCGCGCATCGTCGCTCTTCATGCGCGCCGGCCACAGCATCGGATGGGTTTTGGGTTATTTACTAAGGAGTATTGAAGCAATGTTCAGTCACGTAGTGGTCGGCACCAACGACCTTAAAAAAGCAAAGCGTTTTTATGATGCCGTGCTAGGCGCGCTTGGCTATGGTGAAGGTCTCAGCGACGACAACGATAAGCGCCGGCGCTATGTCTATCGCGGCCACACGGCGCTTTTTATCATCACCCAACCGCTCAATGGTCAGCCGGCGACTCCTGCCAATGGTGGAACGATTGGCTTTGCCTGCCAGTCGACCGAGCAGGTCGATCGGTGGCATGCCGCCGGGGTCGCCAGCGGTGGAACATCGGCTGAAGCGCCACCCGGCGTACGTAAGGCCTCGGCTGGCAGCCTCTATCTCGCCTATCTGCGCGATCCGGACGGCAACAAGACCGGCGCCCTGTATCACGTGCCGGCCTGAAGCGAATGGCGGCGCCAAAGGCGCTCTCGACTAACGGCGGCGATAGCGACATGCAGGCGCCGCCGCAAAACGCGGAAATCCGGTGCCGGGCTCCGTTCAAAACTGGTAGCCCACCTTCAGGCTGCCCGTCTGTGTCGATGCGTGACTGGTTGCGAGCACCGCGTCGTACCCGATCGACACGGTGAGGGCTTTGGCCGGCCGCATGCTGACGCTGACGCCTGTCGTCAGCTGATCGCGCGGCAAACTCGTACCCGGCGCCACGAACCACGTGCCGTCCTGAGCGCCGACACTCATCGTGCGTCCGGTGCCGAGCAACTCTCGCGCGTAGCCGACGCGCACTTCGACGTTGACGGGCCGCAATTGATTACCGAAGTCCTTGCCAAAGGCGATCTGCGCGTAGGGCTGCAGGCTGCGCACATTGTCCGTGCCGACCGTGAGGTCCTGGCCGTTCGCTCCGCTTTCATCAAAGCCGTTGGCGTGCAGATATGAAAAACGCAGACCGATGCGCGGCGTCACCGTCATGCCGCCGAGTGCGAGCGGTAACGCAGCCTGCGCGGCAGCCGTCGCTTCCTGCCCGATGTGATCGCCTTGCGCGGTGCCACTCGCGCCGAAGGGTCGCTTCTGCGACAGAAAGTCCACCCCCGCTCCGACCGCTGCGGACACATCGACCGGGCCGACCAGGCACACGCCGTAAAACGCAGCGCGCAACGTATCGGTTGTACCCGAATCGCCGGTGCCGTCTTCGCTGATGTCGCTATGGTTATAGCTGCCGGAAAAGCCCACCGTATACGAGCCGACCTGCTGATCCCGGCCCGCGATAAAGCCATAGTTGCGTGCCTCGAAACCGGGCTCGCTGCCGCTGCCTTGCACCTTCGCTTGCGAGCCGGTCGCGTTCACCCACACCGACGTGCGCCCGGACGTACCGTCTGCGAAGGGCACGCGCTCGAGTAGCGCAGCGTTTGCCATCTGTGCGGACAACGCGAGAGTCGTGCCGAGCGCGGTATAGATGCTCGTGCCGGTCGGTGCAACGACAATGGGCGCGCTGGGCGGTTGATCACCCCCGACCGGCTGATCCCCTCCCGGCTGTTGAGCAAGTCCGCTCAACACCAGATCGACTTCGTTCGCGCCATACACGAGCGCCTGCTGCAGCGAGCCGAGTTGCGCGCCCGCTGCGAGCGTGCTGGACACGCTGGCAAAGCGGCCACTGATACCGCCGCCGGCCGTCACGATCGCATATCGGTTGGCCTGGTAGGTGCCGGGATCGTAGAGTATCTGCAGGCCGCCATTCACCGCGGCTGCGCCGCCTACCCGCAGTTGCGAACCCGACGTCGGGCTCACTTCAATCGCAAGAGTTGCGCTGCTAGCCTGCGTGTAATTGCCACTGACAGTCAGCGTGCCGATCGAGCCGCCCGGCATCACCACGCCGTTGTTCGTCACATTGCCGGTGATCGTGCCGTGGCCGCGCAGCGTGCCCGGTGCGTCGACGAGCACGTCACCCCCTAACTGCGCGCCCGGATCGGCCAGATCGCCAACGGCGAGCGTGCCCGATGCGACTTCGGTGATGCCGGTAAACAGTCCGCTGTCGCCGTTCAGCACCACGGTACCGGTGCCTTGCTGCTCGATGCGTCCGGCCCCGGTGACGTTGCCTGCGTAGGTGATTGCGTCGGGCCGGTCGAACACCAACAGCCCGTCGTTGACCGTGTTGCCCACCAGATCGCCCGCCGCGGTGCCCTGCCCGATCGTCAGCGTGCCACCCGTCGACACCACGGGATTCGTCAGTGATCCGAACAGATGCTGCGTGCCGCCAGAGAGAACCTGCGTGCCACTCACGCTTGCGCCACTCGATACGGTCTGCAAACCACCGCTCGCCACGATCGAACCGTTGGCGGCGCCGCCGGAGAGCACATCCTGCGTGCCTCCCGAGGCAACCATCGTGCCGGACGTCACGGCGCCCGCGCCGACCGTCTGCGTGCCGCCGGAAGCGACAGACGTGCCGCTCGCCGTACCGCCGCTCGTCACCGTCTGTTGACCGCCGCTGGCGACCGATGTGCCGACTGTCGTGCCGCCGCTCGTCACCATCTGCTGTCCGCCGCTAGCGACCGAAGTGCCGACCGTCGCGCCGCCCGACGATACGATCTGGCTGCCGCCGCCGCTCACCACCGTGCCGCTCGCGACACCACCGGCGGAAACAATCGACTTGCCACCGCTCGACACGACAGTGCCGCTCGCCGTGCCACCCGACATGACGGTGCTAACCCCGCCGCTGCCAACCGAGGTGCCGTTCGCGGCACCGCCGGAGGACACGAATTGCAAGCCGCCACTGCTAACCTGCGTGCTGCTCACAGTGCCGCCCGCCAGAACGGTCTGCGTGCCGCTGCTGCCCACTTGCGTGCCGCTGGCCGCGCCGCCCGACGAGACGATCTGCGCGCCCCCGCTGCTGATGTGCGTGCCGTCCGCGTTACCGCCAGAGGTCACGTCCTGCTGGCCGCCGGACAGAACCTGCGTGCCTCGCGTCGAACCGCCCGACGACGCAACTTCCAGGCCGCCGCTGCTCACAATAGTGCCGCTCGTCACGCCGCCTGCACTGACCGTAACGGTGCCGCCTGCGCTTACCGTCGTGCCGGAGGCGGTACCGAGCACGGTCTGGGAGCCTTGACTCATGACGGTGGTACCGGTTGCGGTGCCGCCCGAAGACACGACCTCGAACCCGCCCGAACTGACCAGCGTGCCGCTCGCGCTGCCGCCGGACGACACCACTTGCGAGCCGCCGCTGCTAACCGTCGTGCCGCGCGCGGTGCCACCCGCCGAGACGGTCGCGAGGCCGCCCGCGACGTCGCTGTCGATCGCTGTGCCGCCCGACGATACAACCAGTTGCCCGCCGCTGCTGACGGTCGTGGAATTAGCGGTATCGCCGTTGAATACCGTCAACTGGCCGCCGTTTTGCGCGAGCACGTTTTGCGCTACGCCGCTGCTGATCGTAAAGGCCCCTGCGGCATTCGTGCCCACCACTGTTGCCGAGGTGTTGGTGATCAGCGCGGCGCCCGCCGACTGCACGACGCCACGCGCAATGCCTCCAGACGACACGGCAAGCTTGCCGCCGCTGCTCACCGAGGTCGCCGATGCGTTGCCGCCGGTCAGCACGATCTGCTCGCCGCCGCTCTTGACCGACGTATTTGACGTCCTGCCGCCCGACGACACGGTGACGACTCCCCCGCTTCCAGCGACGGTCGACGTAGCGTTACCGCCGGAGAGCACCGACAACTGGCCACCGTTTTCGACCAGCACGTTTTGCGCGCTGCCTGCGCTGATCGAGAAGGTCCCGTTCGCGTTCGAACCGCTCACCGTCGCCGAGGTATTGGTGATGAGCGCCGCCCCCGCGCTTTGCACGATGTTTGTCGCGGTGCCGCCGCCGGACACGGTCAGCAGCCCACCACTGCTCACGGTGGCGCTGTTCGCCGTGCCGCCCGACGATATGAGCAATTGGCCGCCGTTGCTGACGGTCGTTTTGTCCGCTATGCCGCCACCCTGCACGATCGCACTGCCGCGATTGCCCACCACCGTACTGCTGGCAACCGTTCCGCTCAGCACGGTCAGCGAGCCGCCGCCTTCGACCAGTACCCCCTGGGCAACGCCGCCCGAAATCGAGAACGGATTGGCCGCCGAGCCGTTCGCGGTGTTGGTGCCCGTCACGGTCGCGGACGTATTGGTGATCAGCGCCGCGCCCGCCTGCTGCGTGACATTGTTCGCGGTGCCGCCGGACGATACGGCTAGCGTGCCGCCGTTGGCGATCGTCGTCGAGGTCGCCGTAGCGCCCGTCATCACCACCGCCGAGCCCTGATTGACGATGTGCGTATTCGTTGCGGAATCTCCGGCGAGCACGGTCAATGTGCCGCCGTTCTCAAGCAGCATGCCGTTCGCCACGCCGCCCGACACCGAAAACGCGCCGCTAGCATTGGTGCCGCTCAGGAGCGCGGAGGTGTTTGCGATGAGTGCCGCGCCTGCCGATTGCGCGATATTGACCGCGCTGCCGCCTGACGCGACGTTCAGCGTGCCGCCGCTGGTGATGGTCGTCGAGGTGGCCGAACCGCCCGACGATACGGACTGCGTACCACCGCTGCTAACCACCACGCGGGTGGCAACGCCGCCGTTCGATACGATCTGCTGGCCGCGCGCACCAACGGTCGTGCCACTGTCCGTGCCTGCGACATTTTCGGTCCCCCCGGCCAAGGTCGCCGAAAGCGCACTGGCGCCCGCTGAAATCGTCAGCGTGCCGCCGCTGCTCACGGTCGTACGTACCGCGGAACCGCCGCTGCTGACGAGGCTCTGACCGCCACTGGACACGGTCGTGGCGCTCGTCGTGCCGCCCGACATCACGGTTTGCCTGCCGCCGTTGCTGACCGTCGCTGAGACGTCCGTACCTCCAACTGTTTCCGTGCCGCCTGCCAGCCTCGCCGACAGCGCGCTGCCGCCCGCGGAAATCGTCAGCGAGCCGCCGCTGCTCACGGTCGTAGCCACTGCGGACCCGCCGCTGCTGACGAGGCTCTGCCCGCCGCTGAGCACAGTCGTGGCGCTCGCCACGCCTCCAGACAACACGCTTTGCACGGCGCCGTTGCTGAGCGTTGCCGAGATGTCATGGCCTGCGACCGAATCGGTCCCGCCGGACGAGATCGTCGAGCGCGTCGCGCTACCGCCGGCGGATACGTTGATGCGGCCACCCGAGCTGACCGTCGTGCTGGTCGCAGAGCCACCTGATGAAACGATGACGGCGCCGGCGTTGCCGACCTTCGTGCCGCTTGCGCTGCCGCCCGCGCTAATGAACTGGGTTGCGCTATTCACCATCGTGGCGAGCGCGACACCGCCAGCGAAGACGACCCCGGTGGCATTGTTCGAAAGCGTCGTGCCGCTCACCGTGCCGCCCGAGAACACGTCTTCGACCGACGCAGCGCCGCTGACGGTCGCGTTGCGCGCCGTGCCACCGGACGACACCGCCAGCGTGCCCGCGGCGACGCTCGTGTTCTGCGCGACGCCGCCTCCTGCCACGACCTGTATACCCGACGACGCGACGCTGGTATTGCTGGCAACACCGCCCGTGGATACAGATTGCTCGCCCCCCTGGACGCTCGTGTTGCTCGTGACGCCCCCTGAGAGCACCTGCTGAACGCCGGTGACGGTCACCGTATCGCCGATCGCGGTGCCTGACACGTTTTCGACACCGCCGACGGTCGCGCCGGTTTCGGTATCGCCGGCGGCAACCGTCGACTGCGCGAACGCGCCGGACGCGAGCCACGGGTGCACTGCCACGGCGGCCAGCAGCATACCCAGCAGGCGCGAACACCGGCGGTAGCGCCGGCCGAGCAGGCGCACGGCGTGCACACGGCGCCACGTGAATGGTTTCATCTGATTCCCCGATTTATTGCTTTTTTTCTTTTTGCTTCTACTGACTCAAGCTACCGCGACCGCCGCCTCGAATACCGGAATGCGCCGGATTGTATTTTTCACCTGTTCCGCGGTAATCAGCCGCGTGCATTCGAATTGTCGTGGCGTGCCCGCATGGCGCGGACACCACAGGAAATCGTGGTGATCGAACTGCACCCGCACGTCGTTCCAGCAACTGTTGCACGTGTGGTAGTTGATCACGCGGTACGGCGTATCGAACTCGTTGACGGGATGGGTGAAGCCGCTGATCATCACGACCGGCGTGCGCATCGCCCATGCGAGCCAGGACAGCCCGCTGCTTAGTCCGATGAAAAACTCCGCGTGCTTGAGCCAGCGTGCACGCTCCGCCAAGGGACGCTCGCCGGTGAAGTCCTCGGACCCGTACGGTATGTGATTCCACACGACACCGGTGCCATGCGTCGCATTCTGGTCAATGCAGATGACGCGGTAACCGTGCTGCTTCAGGAACTGCACGATCTCGCGCCAGCCGCTCGGGTTGTTCCAGTATTTGCACTGCGTGCTGCTTTGCGCGGCAATGCACACGTATTTCTCGGCGATCGGCCGGCTTTCGTCGGGTAGCACGATGTCAGGCGGCGTTTCTTGTGGATCGACGCCGAGAATATAGGCGGCTGTCCGATGCAGGCCGACCAGCCGGAAATCGCACGGTTGGCGCACGTTGGCGTCATCTGTGAAGAACAGGCCGATGTTGTAGGTCGCGTAGTAGTCGTCGGGGTTGACGGCGTCGGGGGTGACGAACTTGATCGAAGGGTAGGCGGTTCTGAATAGTGGGATTAGCAGTTCACCCATCACGCAGGTCAACCGGCAGCGGTGCTGCTGCTGAAACCTCGCGACGTACGGAAACCAGCCTAGCGTATCGCCGAGCGTGCCGACCGGCAGATGCACGAGCACGTTGCGCTCCGTCAGGTCGAGGCGATGGCGGAACACCTCTTTGCCCTGCGACCAGACTTCGATTTCGAATGGTACGTAGTACTTCTTGCTGCTTGCGACGACGCCTGCGGCCAGCCGAGTTTCGAAAAGCGGGTTCGCAGTGGCCGTGTCGCGCAGCAGCACGCGCCATTCACCATCGCCGGTGGGCAGCGTGATGCGACAGCCGTCGTTGAAGTCGAAGCGGATACCGTCCGGCCCTTGCTGGGTCGGCACAGCGGGCGGAGGTTGGACAGTTTGCCCGTTGCCGGGCTGCGCTTCCGGCCTGGCGCCGACGGCCGTGGACGAGACCTCCGCCGACCCGCTCCCGGCCGGCGCAGCGACGTCGGCAGCGGTGTCGGCGTCAGCGGCCCCCGACTCGGTTGCTGTCGTGTCGGCGAACCCCATCGCCGCGCGCGACTGCGTACCTGCTTTGAACATGAGTAATCCAAAAGGTAAATGACACCAATTCGCCATTTTTGTCGATAGCATGTCGGAGCGCGGTTCCAGTCGTCCTTTCGGACATTCCGATCCGCAGCTTCACTCTTTTTCCTTGTATCGCTATCGTCGGCGTTCCCCGGCGAGAAATCATATATAAAAAAGACGCAGTTTGCTGCAATCAAGCTGTCCGCAACGACCGTTCAAAAGTCCGCTCGTCGTTGGTGCACAGAGGACGAGAACACGGACATATCGTTTATCGACCTGGAAGTGAATTTCTTTAGGACGGCGTGCCGTCTTTATGCGGGAATAGTTAAACCTCGCGTGTCCCCTACTTGCGCCTCTGCGCCATGTAACCCAAATAGGCGACGATCGCATCGAGGTCGGCATCGTTGATGAGGGTCTTGTCGAAGCCCGGCATCCTCATGCCTGACCATGTACGGATCGATTTCGGATCGCGGATATAGGCCTTGAGCGCCCAGGGCTGGAAGTACTCGGTCGGATTATGCGGACGATTGAGATCCGGCCCGACCGACGCATCGCCCGCGCCGTCCATACGATGACAAACCATGCACTGCGTGACGAAGAGCATCTGTCCGCGGCGGATGGGCGAATTCAACGGCACGCGCTCATCCACCGCGAGTTGTGGCCATTTCACCGCGCGCGAGGCTACCGCGCGGATGGCCTCGATCTGGTAAGGCCACTGTTCGCTCATCACGCCCGACGCGTCCGGCTTAGTCCAGACGAGATAGAAAGGGCCAATGTCCGTTCCCTGCGCCGTCTTCGGCCAGGCCTCGTCATGCGGTTCAATCGCGAGCCACGGCACCGCACCATGGCCGCTGCCGTTACGCACGAGCGCGGCAGACAGGTTGGTGACGAAGCCATCGGTGGCAGTGATCTGCAGTTCGGCATCGGCGGGCAAGCCTCGTATGCCGGGTAGCGCGTTCAATGGTACGGCGCGGTATGTCATCGTGCGATGGTAGGTGACGTCCGCCGGGACCTGGATCGTCGTAGCAACCGGCATCGCGAGCAAAGCCTCAGTCGTGAGCGTGGTGGGCGTGCCGGTATCAAGCAGCAGGTTCGCGGCCATGACCGGGGAAGCCATGTAGAACAGCGCGACTGCCCACAACAGCACCACCCTATTCATCGATATCGTCATTGTGCAGACTCACAAAATCAACACGCGCGGAAATTGTCAGCGATCTGTCAGTCGATGTCGACCGTCCTTTCTGAAAGCGGCTCTCATCCATCGGGATGTCCCCGAAAGATCTGACCATTGCGCTTGTGGGCTCGCGCGAGCACGCCCCGGCGACGGGCAGTAGAATCGCGAGGAACCGCCCGTGTCGGCGTTGCCCGCACGCAACTCGCGGCAGTCGACCCCGTACCATGGATTCCAGCATGAAAGCCCGGCGTACCCGTCTGTGACGGACGCGCCCTTTCTGCCGCAAGGAGATCTCATGAAGGTGCTCGCCGTTCGTCCCAGTGGCTTGATGTACACCCGCGTGTTCCTGCGACTCGAACCGCTCGGCCTGGAGACGGTCGCGGCCGTACTCCGTGCGGCTGCGCACGATGTCAAGATGCTCGATCTGCAAGTCGAATCGCATCGTGATCTGGAACGGCTGATCCGCAAATGGCGTCCAGATGTTGTCTGTTTCTCCGGCAACTACCTCGCCAATATTCCCGAAATCATCGATCTATCGAAGGTGATCAAGGCGCAATGGCCCAACTGCTTCGTGTTCGTGGGTGGACACAGCGCGTCGTTCACGGCTGCCGATATGCTCAATCACGCCGACGGCGCGATCGACTGCGTGCTGAAAGGCGAAGGCGAGGCGAAAGTCGTCGAACTCCTCGACGCCGTCGCACGCCACGCCGATCTACTGGCGATACCGGGCGTCGTGACCCGCAGCGGCGAAGGACCGCTGCCAGGCTTCGCTGAAAACCTCGATCAGGTTCGCCCCGCGCGCGATCTGCTGCGACATCGGCGCAAATACTTCATCGGCGTGCTGGATCCGTGTGCGTCGATCGAATTCGCGCGCGGCTGCCCGTGGGATTGCACGTTCTGCAGTGCCTGGACATTCTATGGACGCAGCTATCGCTCACGCAGCCCCGAAGTCATCGCCGACGAACTGGCGTCGATTCGCGAGCCAGGCATCTTTATTGTCGACGATGTCGCATTCGTGCATGCGGATCACGGCATGGCGATCGGCCGCGAAATCGAGCGCCGCGGCATCCGCAAAAAGTACTACCTCGAGACACGTGGCGATGTGCTGTTGCGCAACAAGGAGGTCTTCGAGTACTGGCGCAAGCTGGGCCTGCAGTACATGTTTATCGGCATGGAAGCGATCGATGCGGAAGGGCTCAAGGCGTTTCGAAAGCGCGTCAATCTCGACAAAAATTTCGAGGCGCTCGCGTTCGCGCGCTCGCTCGGCATCACAGTCGCGATCAATCTGATCGCCGACCCCGACTGGGACCACGAACGCTTCGAAGCGATCAGGCAATGGTGTCTGGAGATTCCCGAGATCGTCAACATCAGCGTGAACACGCCTTATCCGGGGACCGAAATCTGGCTGCGCGAGCATCGCAAGTTGACCAGCCTCGACTACCGGCTCTATGACATTCAGCACGCCGTACTGCCGACGAAGCTGCCTTTGCCCGAGTTCTACCGCGAACTGGTGCGCACGCAGCAGGTACTCAACCGCAAGCACCTTGGCTGGAGCGCACTGCGTGGCGCGACGAGCGAAGCAGTCCATCTGCTGATGCGCGGACAAACGAACTTTGTGCGGATGTTGTGGCGCTTCAACTCAGTGTTCAATCCGAACTTGCAACTGAATGATCACGCGCGCCAGGTCCGGTATTCCATGACGCCGCCTGCCGTATCGGCCGAGCATGTCAATGTCAAGGTGCTGTATGTGCACGGGCCGACGGGGCGCAAGGGCCGCAAGCTCGACGATGCAACGGAGAACTTCGTCGACGAAACCCGCATGGGTGCGGGCTGATGTTGCAATCTTGCCTGGACTCGCAACATGACGGGACGGCCCTACCCCTGTCCCGTGCCGAAGGACCTTGGGTCTGCTGCACGACGCCTTAGATCCGTTGTAGTTTCCCCTTTGTTATTTGGCCGCCAGCCGGGTGGCTTGACTACGTAGCCATATATTTCGCGTATGGAACGCGCGGACGAGAGATCGCGCCACAACGCGCGCCATTGCTCGAATTCGATCGTGAACAGGTTATAGCCCGTCGTCGGATGGACCAGACCGAAACGACAAGGCACGTCGCGCCTTTCTGCAATATAGGTGCCAAATAGCCGGTCGAATACGATCAGGACCCCGCCATAATTTCCATCAAGGTATTCGAGGTTGGACCCGTGATGCACGCGGTGGGCAGAAGGCGTGTTGAGCATCCATTCAAGCGGCCCGAGACGGGGGATCCAGGTGACGTGCAGCCAGAACTGGTAGAGCAGATTGAGCGTATACAGCAGCATCAAGATCCGAGGCGGCATGCCAAACAACGGCGCGAGCACGAAAAACAGCATCAAGCCTGCCAGACGACCGGTCCAACCGAGACGGTACGCGGCGCAAAGATTGAGTTGATTGGGTGAATGGTGAACGGCGTGGCTGCACCAGAACCAACGCGTCCGATGCGCCGCACGGTGGTACCAGTAATAGCAGAACTCCTGACCAATGAAGCAAACCAGCCAGCCACTCCAATGGTTCATCGGCAAAGTCCAGAGTCTGTGTCGCCAGAACCAGTTCATTGCATCGCTCCAGAACACGAGTGGCAGCAACCAGCGCAACGGATACTCACGAACGAGAAAATCGGCCACCGACACACTGGCGGCCTTCCAGTCGTAGCCATGCCAGCCGCGTCGCACGGCAAACACCAGAGCCTCGGCCAATGAGGAAACGAGGACCACGATATTTGCGTAGTTGAGCAGATTGAGCAACATAGCCATGGCCGCACCATCCATAGGGTGATATCGACCCGGGACGAGCTGGGTCTGCCGTGGGGCGAATCTGGTGGTCGCCGCTAGCGCCGCGGGCGCTGCATCAGCGTTTCCCGGTGCTGCCGGCTGCAGGACACCTCGGCGCCGCTGCGCAGCACGACAGTGGCATCACCCTTCCCACGCGGTAGCACAGAGAGCACGGCGGCCAGTGCCACCGCGGCGCCGCGGTGCGTACGGACAAAAGCGGGGTCGAGGTCTTTGAGCAAGGCGGCCAGCGTGCGTCTTATCAGCAGGCTCCGTCCGGGAAGATGGATGTTGACGTAGTTGTCGGCAGCCTCCAGCCATTCAATATCCGCACAGCGCACAATATGCGTTTTCCCGCGATCAGAGACCATCAGATGCGCGGGCATGCCGACGCTCGGGCGTGACACATCGCGGGCGGCGCCTCGCAGCCGCTGCACGGTGCGCGCGAGGCGCTCCGGCTCGACAGGTTTCAGCAAATAGTCGGCTGCCTGGGCGTCAAATGCCCGCACCGCATACTGGTCGAACGCGGTCACGAATACCAGCGCCGGCGCATCGTCCGGCAGCGACGCCGCCACGTCGAAGCCGTCCACCTCGGGCATCTGTACATCAAGGAAGATGACGTCCGGCCGCAGTTGCGCAGCCAGCATCAGCGCGGCCGCACCGTCGGACGCTTCGCCGATCACCTCAACGTCGGGAAATGCCAGAAGCATGCGCCGCAGTTTGCTGCGGGCGAGTGACTCGTCGTCGACAATCAGTGCGCGCACGGCAGGCTCACCTCAACGATCAGGCCACCGCCCGATCGCAATCGCAATGCGAGGCTCGCCTGCGTGCCGTACAACGAGTGCAGACGCCGCTCGAGGTTGGCAAGACCCACGCCGCGTTTATCAGGAAGACGCTGCAAATCTCCATCATCCTCAACCTCGATCTGCAGCCGGCTTACGCTGTGCGTGATGCGTATTACGATGTGCGTCAACGCGCTGCGTCGTTCGACGACATGACGGAAGCAGTTTTCCAGCAGCGGTTGAAGTCCAAGCGTAGGGAAGCGGCAATTCTGTGCAGTGGCATCGATTTCCCATGAAATCCGGACACGGTCGGCGAAACGCTGGACCATGATGTCCGCGTAGGCGCGCAGCAACGTCAGCTCATCGGCCAGTGACTGTTCCGGGCGTTGGCTCACGTCGGTGGCTGCGCGCAACAATGTCGAGATACGGGTGAGCAGGATGTCAGCCGTGTCGGGGTCCGTGTGGATCAGCGATGAAACCGTATTCAGCGCGTTGAACAGGAAGTGCGGTTGCAGTTGCTGTGTGAGCTGTGCGAGTTGTGCCTGGCGCGCGAGGCTCGCCTGTTTTTCGACGGTCAATCGCTCGTCAATCCATGCCCCGTAGGACCGAATACCGAAAGAGATCCCGCTGAACAACGCATAGAACATAACGAAGTTGGTCGCTTCGTAGGCCATCACTTCGACCCACGGCCCATGCGGGTACCTTGCACCCGCCAGTGCGTAGATACCGAATCGCAACGCATACATTGCAGTGACATAAGCGACCAGCAGCAGCGGCATCGACGCCCAGGAGCGAAGAAACCATTTCAGCGGCTGGTTGAGAAGACGATTGAACCGGTTTACGCGCTTTATCTGAACCACAACCAGCACCGTGGCCGCAAGCGCTGCGGAGCCGTTGTCGACGAGCGGCCGCCAGAACTGCAGTCTGCCTGTCCACAGGGATTCCTCAATCCCAACAGCCAGCATGAGCAGCCAGAACGCGGCCCAAGGCCACACCAGGCGCTGCCACAGGATGACCGGTCTGGGTTCGCCGAGGAGGTGGCTAGTGTTCATGTACCTGACTCATTCCCGTTAGTTCTCCGCGTGGGTTGAACGTCCATGCGTCACGTTTCGGCCCTGCCTGAAAGCGGCGCTCTCCCCTCCCAACTCCGGCGAGTGCTGATTATGGTAGTCGCAAAAGCTCGTGTGGGATTCGGAAGTGTGAATTGCCCGGTTTCCATGGCAGACTCCAATTGGCTGACAGCGGACCTTGGTCCTCGAAACCGACGCATGGATCAAGATCGCATCCCCGCTGTTTCCGACGGCCGCACGGGGATGGCGGACACGCCCGAAGTGACCGCGCGCAGGGTCCTCGACGGAGGCGAGCGAATCGGGCGGTTGCACCGTCCGCAATTTTTTTCGACGCTGCATGTCCGCCAGCATGTCGCCCGCGCGTCATTGTGATGGCGGCCCAAATGTAATTGACCCGCCTCAACCCCATGACGGAGGCTCAAATGCACTACCTGTTGATGATCTATTCGGAAGAAAATAGCTGGGACCAACTGACCGACAGCGAGCGGCAGCAAGGCGTCGCCGCGTATCAGGCATACACCGAGTCGTTGAAAAAGGCGGAGGTGCTGGCGGGCGCCAACCGGCTGCAGCACACGAACACAGCCACCACGGTGCGGCTCGTCGACGGCAAGCCGCAAGTGCTGGACGGACCGTATTCCGATTCGAAGGAACAACTGGCCGGCTACTACCTGATCGACGCGCCCAATCTCGACGTGGCGATCGCGTGGGCGGCGCGTTGTCCCGGCGCGGCGCACGGCATCATGGAAGTGCGCCCGGTCTGGACTGCCCCCTACGACGCGCCATCTGCTGCATGAATCCGTCCGGCGGCGAACGTGATGCTGGCGGTGCCGCGCGTTCGATTGCCGAGGCGGTCGCTCGCCGCAGCTACGGCAAGCTCGTCGCGCTGCTGGCGATGCGCACGCGCGACGTCGCCGCGGCCGAGGACGCGCTGGCCGACGCGTTTGCAGCCGCGCTCGGGGAGTGGCCGGAGCGCGGCTGCCCAGCGAATCCCGAAGCGTGGCTGATGACGGTTGCGCGCCGCCGGGCGATCGACGGCGCGCGCCATCGGCGTGTCGGCGACGAAGTGGCGAACCAGCTCACGATCCTCGCCGACGAGATCGACGAGCGTGAAGCAGGCGCGTTACCCGACCGGCGGCTTGCGCTGCTGTTCGCGTGCACGCACCCTGCACTGGAAGCCGCAATTCGCACGCCGCTGATGCTGCAGGTGGTTCTGGGCCTCGAAGCGAAGACTATTGCGTCCGCATTCCTGATGTCGCCCGCCGCGATGAGCAAGCGCCTCGTGCGGGCGAAGACCAAAATCCGCGAAGCAGGCATTCCATTCAGCGTGCCCGAGCGCGAGGAGTTGCCCGACCGGCTCGCTGCGGTGCTGGAAGCGGTCTATGCGGCGTATGCCGAAGGGTGGACCGACCCAGTCGGCGGCGACACCGTGCGGCGCGATCTCGCCGGCGAAGCACTGTTTCTTGCACAACTGCTCGTCGAGCTGCTGCCCGAGGAGCCAGAGACGCTTGGTCTGCTCGCGCTTATGCTGTATGCACAGGCGCGGCGCGATGCGCGACGCGATGCGGCCGGCGACTACGTGCCACTGTCGGCTCAGGATCCGCAGACATGGAACACGCCTATGATCGACGCGGCTAACGCATTGCTGCGGCGCGCAAGCGCATGCAACGCAATCGGACGCTTCCAGCTCGAGGCCGCGCTGCAGTCGGCGCACGTGTACCGCTGCCGGACGCATTGCCCGAACTGGGACGAGGTCGTGCAGCTCTACGATGCGCTGTTCGCGATTGCAGCATCTCCGGTGGTCGCCGTGAACCGCGCGCTCGCGCTAGCGGAACGGGACGGCCCGCAGGCGGCGCTCGACGCGCTCGCGCCCTATGCGGACGATCCGCGGCTGTCCGACTACCAGCCATATTGGGCCGCCCGCGCCAATCTGCTCGCGCGTGCTGGCGCGACGGCCGAAGCTCTTGGCGCGTACGATCTCGCGATCGGCCTCGAGCGCGATCCGGCCGTGCGCCGGTTTCTGCAGCGCAAGCGCATGGAGCTGTCAGCGGCGAGCAGCTAGAGAGGCGCCTTGCGTTTGCCACGCGAGGTTGTCCGCCGCGCGCTAACGGCCGCTACTGCAGTTATTCCAACGCTAGTCAACGGACAAACTATCCGAAAACCCGAGTCCATGCCGCCCGAAGGCGACGCGCGCGGTTTTCGAAGAGATATGAGGCAACCAGCGTGAGGAGACCTGAAATAGCACCCGTCACGATGTGCTCGACATAAGGGATGCCATAGTGGCTCGCGTGCGAATAGGCGTCGCCTACCGTCGTCAGGAAGCCGACGACAAGGGCATTGCCGTATCGATGCGCGTAGAGTTTCTGCGCAGGCGTGAAGGTCAAGAGTACGGCCAGGAGTCCGGTGAGCAAACCGGTGTGGAATGCAATCGTCCAGTGGGCAAGGCTCATGACATTGCCCCAGCTCCCCGGCATGCAGGTCATGCACGCGCTGGTCGGCTGCCAGAAACGCTGGATAAACAGCGTGGCCCGGCGTTTCCACTCGGTTGACATGATGTGTTCCGATCAATGCCGTTGTCACGGCCGACGCCACCATACGCTTCGTTGGAGCGGCTTCCAGGCCCTTTAGCCAGGTTGCCGTCCTCGTCATCCATGCGTCAAATCTGCACGCCGTTGAGGCCGGTCAAGCACGAGTGCATGGCCGAATACTACACCGCGATGGGACGGCCGCCGTTTGACCAGGACCGGAATTCGGCCCTTGCGTTTATCGCTGCGGCGCCATTGATGTCGCACATCGAAAGATGCGCTTCCTCGCGAAGCACGGCTTATACGGAATCGAATATCGTGTTTCCAGATAAGGATATTCGAAAAAATCAGAAAGAGATTCCTCCCGCAAAATCCTCGAAAAAACGCAGAAAAATCGGGTTTAAATCGCCTCAAAGCCAATGCTGGCGGCGCTTTGTCGTCCCGTCGAGCGTACTACAAGGCCGTTGTCGCGTGCGCACGACAGGTCGCACACACATTCTTCAAATCACCTTACAGTCACGTTCGTTTCGCCGACGCATATTGCATTTCTGCTGGTTGTACGTAAGGCGGAGACAATGACTGGGCGATTCGCAACTGTCCGCAAACTGGAGAATGGATTGAACAAGAAAATACTGACCACCGCCGTCCTGGCCGGCTTTGCCGGTGTCGCCCACGCACAAAGCAGCGTCACGCTGTATGGGTTGATCGACGCAGGTGTCACGTATGCGAACCACGCTAACGCTCAGGCGAAAGATCTCGTCCAGTACGCCGACGGTGTCGCCCAAGGCAGCCGTTGGGGTCTGCGCGGCTCGGAAGATCTCGGTGGCGGTCTGAAGGCCATCTTCACGTTGGAAAACGGCTTTAACTCGGGCACCGGCGCGTTGGGTCAAGGTGGCGCGTTGTTTGGCCGTCAGGCCTACGTCGGTCTGGCGCAGAACGGCGTTGGCTCGCTCACATTGGGCCGTCAATACTCGTTCTCGACCGACTACCTGGGCGGCTCCTATACCAACGGCGGCCAGACCGTCGCGGGTAACTACGGCTTCCACATCAACGATGTCGACCAGCTCACCTCGAGCCGTATCAACAACTCGATCAAGTTCAGCAGCGCGAACTTCGCAGGCCTGACGTTCGGCGGGATGTACGGCTTCTCGAACCAGGCTGGCGCGTTTGCCGGCGCACCGGGTACCACCGGCTCGTCGTCGGCGTACAGCTTCGGGCTGAACTATGCAACCGGCCCGTTCAGCATCGGCGCAGCGTACACGGACATCCGCTTCCCGGGCTCGGCAACACCGGCGTTCTCAACGACGCTGGCCAATGCGTCGGCTCTGACGGGCACGAGCGTAGCGAAAGACCTGGCTACGGCTGGCGTCGGCGCCCGGTACTCGATCGGCCCGGCGACCCTGTGGGCATTGTGGACGCACACGGACATCGAGCAGATCACCGGCCACATGACGACGTTCAATGCGTATGAAGCAGGCGGCAAGTACGCCATCACCCCGGCACTGTCGGGCGCGCTGGGCTACACGTACATGCAGGCGAAGGACCAGACCAACGGTCACTGGAACCAGATCGACGCGAGCGTCGACTACGCACTGAGCAAGCGCACGGACGTGTACCTGCTGGGTGTCTACCAGGACGCTTCGGGAAAGACGGCGAAGAACGCTGACCTGCAAGCGCAGATCGGCTCAAGCGCGAGCAGCTACCTGCCGGCTGCAGGCGCAGACACGCAACTCGCAGTTCGCGTCGGCATTCGTCACAAGTTCTAACCGGGAGGTACGCCGTAGTACGGGCCGTTTGCGGTGGTATTCCCGACGGCTCAGACGGCGTTCTCACCGACATCGCGGCACGCGTACCGAAGCACTTCAAGGCGAGGGTCTACGTCACGGGTGGCGCGCGCGGACGTCGATCCGCTTTTCACGCGCCCGCAAGTGTCTGAGCTTGTGCATTTCTATTTGCGTGACGCTGATCCCAAACATCCCCACGCTGAGCCCCTCCATGCACCGTTGACCGGTTTGCCTCCCGTTCGCGTTCAAGTGAGAGACGATGAAGTGCTACTGGATGACTCGCGTGAATATGCCGCGTCTGAAGTACCTGACCGGGTGGCGCATTGCCATAGCCTGCGCCGCACTGACGGAAGGAAAACGCCTCACGTCGCACTCAGCGCAATCAGAGCGGTGTAGGTGCAACGCTAGACCAGTCAGGTAAGGCATCAAGATCCGGCCGCATCGTCACGCTTTCCTGTTCGTTGGGATCCGTTCGGGCGATCACCGCGAGGCAAGGTTCATCCGCGCTCGGGTTGTACGGAACATGCGGCACCCCTGCGGGGATGTAGAAGAAATCCCCGGCCCGAACCACCACATGGTGCTCCAGTCGTTCGCCATACCAGCACCCCGAGATGCCTCTCAGCTGATAGATGGCCGTCTCATGTTCCGCATGGAGATGCGCTTTGGCACGGGCACCCGGCGGAATCGTTGCAAGCTGAAGATGCATATACTTCGATCCCACACTTTCAGCTGAGATACCGACAGCATAGGTCAGCCCTTGCTTCCCTTCGAACTGTGGGCCGGCTTGCACCAGTTGGCAGGTGGGGGTATCAGGCTTGTGTGCGCTAATGTTCATCGCTTCTCCAAACAGTGAGAGCCGATCTCGGCGAAATGGCGAGCATGCGATCAGAATACACCTGCGAACTGTCCGGGAACGGTCAGCCTTTATGGGTCATGTACCGTGCTGTATCTTGCCGGTTACACGCGCGAATTCGTCGACGATATCCGTACCACTCATTTCGCGCCCAGTCGTGATGGCGCTCCTCCCACTCACGACGCTCCCAATAACGATGTCCGTCATAGTACCTGTCACCGTGCCAGCCCGGTGTCACGACAACAACACCCTGAGGTTGGGCATACAACGGTTGCGACTCGACGTATGCCGGTGCTGGCGCGGGTATTCCGATACCAACGCCAATCGTTGCGAAAACACTTCCAGGGGGTACTGCGGTTCCTGGCCGCACTGAGTCCGATGGCGACCGACTTTGGTCGAACCCAGGCCGCCATTTGAGCTGACGCCACAAGGACGGCCAGATAGGTCGCACCTTCGCGTCGATGCTGCGCTGTCGCCTCCTGCATCGCGTGCGGATGCCTTTGCGCCCGCACGCGCTTCTGCCAGTGGATCAACGCCTGGCAGCGTGCCAGCGGAAGCGCTCGTCGGTTTCCTCAGGCAATCCATCCGCCATCGACCGTCAGGCTTTCACCGGTGGTGTAGCCTGCTTCGGGGCTCGCCAGGTACGCCACGGCCGCCGCGATTTCTTCGGGCTTGCCGAAGCGACCCACGCTGGCGAGCTTGGTCATCGTCGCGTGGTCTTCCGTCCCTGGCTGGGGAGCCAGTTCAGTGTCGATCGGGCCGGGCTGCACCGCATTGACGGTTACACCAAACTTCCCGAGTTCGCGCGAAAGACCGCGTGTGAATCCCCGAATGGCAAATTTCGACGCGATATAAAGCGTTACGCCAGGCAGCGGCGCTGCTTCGCCGAAAGCGGAGCCCACATTGATGATACGCCCCCAGCCCGTCGTGATCATGCGCTTTGCCGCGTCCTTCGCCAGTTCGATCGGGGCCCGTACATTGAGATTGAAGTGCGTGTCGTACGACGTCTCCGACGACTCGAGGAACGGCCCGTATTCGACGGTGCCCGCGTTGTTGACGAGAATGTCGAGCCGGCCTTCGAACTTGCCGCCGAAGACGCCATTCAACGTACCGATCAGCGCCGCCACCCCCTCGGGCTTCGACAGATTGGCGCCGACTGCTTCGGCTTCACCGCCGGCATCGCGGATGGCCTTGACCACCGCCTCCGCGCGTACCGCACTCGACGCGTAGTGGACGACGACGGATGCACCGTCCCGCGCGAGACGGCTGGCGATGGCGGCGCCGATGCCGCGAGAAGAGCCGGTCACAAGTGCGAGTTTGCCTTTTAAAGCCTGCGTCATGATTACCTCGATGGTGAGTTTTGAACGGTCCGCTCACATGCCCATATGCAGGAAGCGGACTGCTGCATGTGCGCCAATGCGTTCATGCACTGGTCGATGCGTATCGTCCACTCGCGTCGGGATGCGCGGTAGTATTCGGCGAGGAATAGGTCCTATTCCCGGCACAGTGCCCTGCCCGCGCGTCAATCGTTGCAACATCGGCGAATTCCGTATCAGCGATACCTATACCGATCATGTGATGATCGAGCGCACGGTCTCCCGCATTTCGCGCGATCACGCGCGCGGCATCGGTTTCACGCTCTTCCTGGACGGTGACGCTCATTTGACATCGACGCTCGCCAGGAACCGTGAGTACCGCCTGTGTCGGGGCAGCATACTTGCCACCGATCTTGAACAACCCGTACGCGTGCAGCGGCAAGCTTGCCGGTCTGGTTGAACTGATCGTAGCCGCGTCCGTTGAAATCCCACACCCTCTCAGGCTTCCAACGCGCGATGTATGCGTAGCGGCAGCAAAGTTGCCGCCCCGAAAGCCAACAGATGAAGACCGGCGAGCATCACAAACACCATCAGGAATTGCTGTGGCTGAGCGTTCGTATGGTCGCGCATTGTCAACGAGATGACCACGGCGAGAAGCGTGGTCGCAATCGGACCACCCACCCTTTGGGCAATATTCAACGCGGTGTTCGCCACGGCAAGCCTTGCTCTCGGAATCGACGCATACGCTGCCGATATCGACGGTATGGCGATCGTCCCTTGCCCCACTCCGGCCAGAAACAGGCTGATCGCAGTCCATGTCGCCGAGAACTGATGCTCAGGCATCCAGAGGAACGTGAGCGTGCTCAGAAAAGCCAGCAACGCCCCTCCTGCTGAGACCGCGCGGCAGCCATATCTTTCAGTCAGAAGTCCCAGAAGCGGAAACGAACACATCATGCCGACACCCGTCGCCGCGACGAACCAACCCGCCTGCGCGGCGGACAAGCCACAGCCGGCGATGAGGTACAACGGCACGACAAGTTGCCGGCCGAACAAAATGCCGTTAGCGAAAAATTGTGTCACCGCAGCGACAGAGAAGGTCCGTTCCGCAAAGACCCGTACGTCGATCAGTGCCGAACTGCCCTTGCGTAATGCGTGCCGCAAGAATCCCGCAAGACACACGGCGCCAGCGAGCAGAACCCATTGTCCCTCTGCTCGCGACGCATTTTGAAGCCCGTATAGGGACGCGACGAGGCCCGGTGAAATCAGCGCAAAGCCGAGAAAATCGAACGGGCGCTTCTGTAAAGAAGCGGCATCACGCGAAAGCAGCCACGCAGCCAATCCAACACCGAGAATGCCGACCGGCACGTTGACATAAAACAGCCAGGACCACGTACCGTGCGCAAGGATCGTCCCGGCCAATACCGGGCCGAGGACAGGGCCGAGCAGAATGGGCAGAGCGGCATAGCCCATCACACGTGCCATGTTTTTTCCCGCGACGCGCGCAATCATCATCTGGGTCATGGGTGCCAGCACGCCGCCCACCAGACCCTGAAATACGCGGGCAACGATCAGTTCGCCCATGGTACGGGACGCGCCGCATAGAATCGACGCCAATGTGAACGTCGAGAAGCAGACGATGTAGAGCCGCTTCGCGCCCATGCGGTCCACGAGCCAGCCGTTGAGCGGCAGCATTAGCGCCATGGCCAGCAGGTAGCCACTCACGATCCACTGTGCGGTCGCAATCGACGAGCCTAGCGTGTGACTGATGGTCGACAGCGAGACGTTGACCACGGTCGAATCGACCTGAGTCATAAACGGCCCGATCACGGCGACGATGGCCACCTTCCAGACAGACGGACGGATCCCGTCAGACGCGTTGGCGCCCTTGCCGATATCGCTCATTGCTCGCTCATTTCTCGGCCAGCCCTTTGATGATTCCAGCAGCCTTGAACAGCGTGTCGCGCTCCTCCCCGTCGAGTTCGGCGATGGCCTGCGAAAGCCACATCTGCTTCGCCTCGCGATTCTTGTTGCGCAACTGAACGCCCTTTTGTGTCAACGCGATCAACATCTGACGACCGTCGGTAGCGTGCGGCGTGCGCTTGACGATGCCCATTTCCTCAAGCGAGGTGATGGTGGTCCCCATCGACTGCGGCTTCATCCTTTCGGCGCGCGCCAGCGCTGCGGTCGTGGCGGGGCCGTCGTTAGCGAGCCGTGACATGACGACCGCCTCCGTCATTGACAGTTCTCCCGCATAGGATTCATTGCGGGTACGTCGAATGAGGAGTCCTATCGCTTGCATGAGATCGAGGACGGATTGCTCGAAGGTGCTGGTGGGCATGATCGTTCAGACGAGGGTGGGCTAAGTGGATTGAGCGTGGAGCAATGATGAAGGTAGACAGGCAAACTTGCAAGGTAACCTTTTAATATTGACTATCTGGTTCGAGTCCCGATACCTGGCAGCATGACCGTCCGCGATCATCCGGCCGCGCTTCAGATCCTGGCGCCACCACATCAAGGGTCTTTTTTTGCTCACCCTTCGCCACTTTTCTACATCGCCAATGTTTACATTTTATTTTCATTTTCATTACACTTAACCATTCTTACTTCCACGTACGCGCACTTGTCAGTTGTTCTCGGCCTGCCACCTTCCCTTGGGTGCGCAGGTCTTTTTTTGCCCGCTCGGCGGGCTTCCAGTTGTCGCCGGACGCGTTGACCGATATTGGCGCGGCGTTCTACAAGGTCCACATCGACGGCGTGATCGGGACTGCAGATCCAAACGCGGTGCTCCAGGCGAACGATCCGACAACCGTGGTGCGCAATCCAGATGGCACGATTCGCTACATCGTGCAGCCGTTCGTCAACCTCGGCTCGCTGGACGCCGACGGCTTCGACATGAACTTCCGCAAGGCGCTTCGCACGACTTACGGTACGTTCACGCTGACGGGAGACTGGGCCTACGTGCGGCATTTCAAGCTTCGCAGCCCTGGCTCCGCGCCGCAGGACTTCGCCGGCAACACCCTGGCGTATCTGCAACCGTTGGGCGCCAGCACGCCGCGCTGGAAGGGCAATACGACGCTGGCCTCGGATTTCCACAACCTAACCACCTCGTTGACCTGGCAATACGCAGGTCCTTACACGAACGCGGTGGCGGCGGAGTTCGGCGATGGCGGATCGGGTTCCGTCGCGTCGTACAGCCAGTTCAACCTGATGGCGAGCTATCGCGGCATCAAGCACTGGACGATCTACGGCGGCGTCTCGAACCTGTTTGACAAGAAGCCGCCGTTTGACGTCGAGTGGCAGGCCACGCCGGACATCACCGGTTACGACCAGTCGCTGTACACGGACCTCGGGCGCTTCTTCCAGATTGGCGCGACGTACCGATTTTGATGACGTAAATGAAGTGTTTGTGACTGAATCGTGAGCTGTAGCGCACGCCGTTTCCTGGTCGATATACCGCAGGAAGCGGCGTAGCGCCGGAAAGACCGGCAAAGTACGCTGGTCAGCTACAACGTGGCCGTGACCCCGCCGTCGACATACAGGATATGGCCATTCACAAAGTTCGAAGCGGCGCTCGCCAGAAACACGGCGGCGCCGACGAGATCTTCGACGTCGCCCCATCGACGCGACGGTGTGCGACCGATTAGCCAGCGGCTGAAAGCCTCGTCCTTGACGAGAGCCTCGGTCAACTCCGTTTTGAAATACCCCGGACCAAGACCGTTGACCTGGATGCCGTGCTGCCCCCAGTCGATAGCCATGCCCTTCGTCAGCATCTTGACCGCGCCCTTGCTTGCCGTGTAAGCGGCGATATTCGGTCGACCCAGTTCGCTCTGAACCGAGCAGATGTTGATAATCTTGCCCCGCTTGCGCTCGATCATATGGCGTGCAACCGCCTGCCCGACTAGGAACACGCTGTCGACGTTCGTCTTCATGAGCTCTTCCCACTGCGTATGGGAAAACTGCTCGAGCGGCGCACGGCGCTGCATGCCAGCGTTGTTGACCAGAATATCGATCGCTCCGATCTCACGTTCGATGCGCTCGATCGCCGCCTCTACGTCTATTGCGGACGTCACATCAAAGCGAGCCGCGTGCGCGACCGCGCCCTCGGCGTTCAACCGGCCACCCGCTTCCGTCAGCGGCGCTTCGCGGCGGGCATTCAGAATAACCTCGGCGCCTGCCGCGGCAAGCCCTTTTGCGAGCGCGTAGCCAATCCCGGCACTTGAACCCGTGACCAAAGCACGACGTCCTGATAGATCAAACATCTGCAAAATACTTTCCAATTCGGATCCTTATGGTTTTATCTGCCGCAATACAAAACACTTATGGGCACCCGCTCCCCGCCACGGGTGCCCTAATCGCCTGCCCTCGTCTAATCGAGTCCGCCCTGGCAGAGATATTTGATGGAAAGATAGTCGTCCAGACCGTACTTCGATCCCTCGCGGCCATAGCCCGATTCTTTCACACCGCCAAAGGGTGCGGCTTCGCTAGAGACTGCGCCTTCGTTGATGCCGACGATACCCGCTTCCAGTTTCCGGGCGACGCGGTCGATGCGGCGCGCGTCCTGGCTGTAGAAGTACGCGGCGAGGCCGAATGGCGTGTCGTTAGACGCGCGGATGGCTTCCGCTTCATCGTCGAACCGGAACAGAGGCGCGACCGGGCCAAACGTTTCCTCGCAGCTTAGTTGCATCTCGCTGGTGGCATCGGCGAGGACGGTCGGCGCGTAGTAGTTGTCCCCGAGCGCCGTGAGCCGCTTTCCGCCTGCCAGCACGCGCGCGCCTTTCGACACCGCATCGTCGACGTGACGCTCAATCTTGTCGACGGCGCGGGCGTTGATCATCGGGCCAATCTGCGCGTCAGGATCAGTGGCAGGCGCAACCTTCAGCGCCGCGACCCGTCTGGCGAGCATGTCGCCGAACTTCTCATACACCGACGACTGCACGTACACGCGATTCGGGCACACACAGGTCTGCCCGCCATTGCGGAATTTCGACGCGAGCAGACCGCTGACGGCGGCGTCGAGATCCGCGTCGTCGAACACGATGAAAGGTGCGTTGCCACCCAACTCGAGCGAGAGCTTCTTGAGCGTATCCGCCGATTCACGCGCGAGGTATTTGCCGACCGGCGTCGAGCCGGTGAACGTGATCTTGCGCACGCGGCCGTCGTGCAGCCATGCAGCCACGGCCGGCACCGCATTCTCGCGCGATGCGGCGATCAGGTTAAGCACGCCGGGCGGCACACCCGCTTCGTGCGCGAGCATCACGAGCGCCAGCGCCGTGAGCGGCGTGTCCTCGGCGGGCTTACCGACGACCGTACACCCCGCGGCAAGCGCCGGCGCGATCTTGCGCGCAATCATCGCGAGTGGGAAATTCCACGGTGTGATGGCCGCGACGACGCCGACCGGGTCCTTCACCGCGCTCATACGCTTGCCGCGCTGCTGCTGCGGAATCAGGTCGCCATAGATACGCGTGGCCTCATCCGCGAACCACGCGACGTACGATGCGCCATACAGCACTTCGCCACGCCCTTCCGCGAACGGCTTGCCCTGTTCCAGTGAGATCAGGCGCCCGAGCACGTCGGCGTTATCGAGCATCAGCGCGTGCCAGCGGTGCAGCACGGCGGAGCGCTCCTTCGGCAGTGCGTCGCGCCATGCGGGGAAGGCGCGGGCGGCGGCATCGGTTGCGGCGCGGGCGTCAGCCTCGCTGCCGTCGGCAATGGTGGCGATCACCTCTCCCGTCGCCGGGTTTGTCACGTCGAAACGTTTGCCGCTTGCAGAGGCCACCCACTGACCGTCGATAAAGTGCTCGGTGCGGATCAGGTCGCTCAATTCGAATTTCGTTGCCATTGAAACCTCCTGGTTCAGGCAAGCCGATCAGCGATCGCCTTGCCGACTTCCGTGGTATTCGCCCGGCCACCGAGATCGCCGGTGCGCGGGCCTTCCTTCAGCACCGCTTCAATCGCGGCAAGCATAGCGTCGTGCGCCTCGCGCTCAACGCCCTGGCCATTACCGAGGAAGTCGAGCATCATCGCGGCCGACCAGACCATCGCGATCGGATTGGCGATGTTCTTGCCGAAGATGTCGGGTGCCGAACCGTGAACCGGTTCGAACAACGAAGGAAACTTGCGCTCGGGATTCATGTTGGCCGAGGGCGCGAGACCGATCGTGCCGGTGCAGGCGGGCCCGAGATCGGACAGGATGTCGCCGAACAGATTAGTGGCCACGACCACATCGAAGCGGTCCGGATTCAGCACAAAACGCGCACAGAGAATGTCGATATGCTGCTTGTCCCACGCCACATCCGGGTACTGCGCCGCGATACCGGCTGCGCATTTGTCCCACCACGGCATGCTGATGGCGATGCCGTTGCTCTTTGTCGCAACCGTGATCTTCTTGCGCTCGCGCCGCTGCGCGAGGTCGAACGCGAACTTCAGGACGCGCTCGCTGCCGTGCCGCGTGAACACGGACTCCTGCAGGACGAATTCGCGTTCCGTGCCTTCGAACATCACGCCGCCCACCGACGAGTACTCGCCTTCGGTATTCTCGCGCACGATCCAGAAATCGATGTCACCCGCCTTGCGGCCTGCGAGCGGTGACGGCACACCGGCAAAGAGACGTGCGGGGCGCAAGTTGATGTACTGATCGAACTCGCGCCGGAACTTCAGCAGCGAACCCCACAGCGAAATATGGTCAGGCACGATGTCCGGCCAGCCGACTGCCCCGAATAGGATCGCATCCATGGGTTGCAGTTGCGCTTTCCAGTCGTCCGGCATCATCTGGCCGTGCTTCGCGTAGTAGTCGCAGCTTGCCCACTCGATGTGCTTGAATTCCAGCGCGATGCCGAATCGCTTGCCGACGGCTTCCAGCGCGCGCAGCCCCTCAGGCATCACTTCCTTGCCGATGCCATCTCCGGGGATGACGGCGATGCGGTACGGCTTATTCATCTGACTCTCCTCTACAGATAATGAATTGTTCATTGGGCAGCGCGGCAAACTGCGTGGTGGATATCGCCCTCCAGGCAGGGGAAGCCCGCAGACGCATTCTCGCTCCAACCCGAGTTTCTCGCTCGCAACCGCACCACACGGCCGCCACGGTTGCCACAGGCGTCACCGGCGAGCCAACCCCGCGGGCGACGAGCAAATGGTCGACGTCGGGTTCAGCCTGGATGAGCGGGAAAGTACGTGACGCGATGCAGCATAAATGGCCTCATCGGCCCGAACCGTCGTCGGTTTCCCGGCTTCTGAACGACCGCCCGAGCGTGCTGCATACGTCGATCGCCATGGAGCGCAATTGCGGCTCGGAGACGTGGCCAGTCAGCGCGCATCCCATCCCCTGACTCCCCCAGTAGAACGTGATGCGATTGCCGTCACGAAACAGCCAGAACGGCGTCGTGTCCTTTTGAACCGATGCGATGTAAATCGTGAGCCGGGCGCCGCTCGTGTTTTCATACATGAATTGCGCGGCCGGGCCGGATTCGCCGGGCAACAGGCGGCCACCGATCAGCGAATAGCCGTATTCCCGAAGAGAAGGCACCGACAACCGCCGATCGAGGCGGTGTGAGAGCCAATTCACCAGTTGATCCTGCTGTTCGGCCGCGACCTCCACGGGGTGGCGTTGCTCGGGTGTGTACACCGCGAAAGCGATGTCGGCGCGCTCCGCGAAAACAGGTCGATCGACCGCGAAATTCCCCGACACCCAACCGGCTGACGAACCGAGCGCCACGCCAACCGCCACGCAGGAGGCTGCCAGGCCCGCCTGCCGCCAGCGCGGCGTGCGGCGGCGCACGACGATACAACGCGTATCGTCCCGCGGGTTTCCGAACAGTGCCACGAGTGCAGCCCTTTGCGCGCAATAATCGGCCACCCGCTCGGCCGCTGCGGCGTCGGTCGTCACCCGGATGAGCATAGCTGTGCGCTCCGTGGCGGACAGTTCATTGTCGGTAAACGCCGATAGTGGCCGCAAACCTGGGCCGCTCAAGCCTCGCCTCCTTTGATCACTATCGTCATTCATGGCTCGTTTGAGACTACCCGACTGATGCCTCGTGATGAAGAGTCCGAAATATCCAGCGTCAACGCCAGCAATAAACGTACGGCGGCCTCGCTCTATTCCATCAAGATTTGCACGAAAGATGGAATAGACAGTCCCGTCGAATCGTTTAGACACCATGTCCGAACCAACGGCAGACTTCGATGAACATTCGGCAGCAGCACTTAATTAAACCTGTCGGCGCAATGCTGCTGATGGTATCCGTCGCGTTCGTCGCTGGCTGCGGAGGCGGCGGTGGCGGCGGCAGTAGCGCAAGCAGCACGTCGATGGTCTCGATTGCAGGTACGGCGGCAACCGGCAAGGCGCTTGCAAACGCGACGGTCAGCATCGACTGCGCGCGGGGCGCGATGTCGGTCGCAGCCGATGCGAACGGCAACTACCACGCAACACTCGACGCAGTGACCCCATGCATGATCGCCGCCACCTCGGGCGGGACGACGCTGCACTCCGTGGCGTTCGCTGGCGGCGCCTACAACGTGACGCCAGAGACGGATCTGTTGCTGTCGTATCTGGCGGCGCAACTCGGCACGAATGAAAGCGGGCTCATCGCCGGCTTCGCGCTGAACACGCAATTTCAGCAGGTGCTGGCGAATCAGACCGACGTTCTGACTGCGCAGGCCGCGGTCGTGCAAAGTCTGCAGCAAACGTACGGTGTCACGCTTTCCACCCCCAATTTCCTGACTACCTCATTCGTTGTCGGTCAACCTGGGGAGGACAGTGATCTCGAAGCGCTCCTCGGTCTTGGCGCAATCGACGCCAACGGCGAACCGGACGCCGCCGCAGTCACCCTGATGGCCACGGCGGGTGCCGCCCATCCGATTGCGACACCGCCAAATAACAGCACAAGCGGGACCGGTGGGACCGGGGTAGGCGGCACGGGAAACGCTGGCGGCATGATGTAAGACGGCAAGAAGTGCGGACCCGCGCTTGGGTCAGAGCAGTTCCATGGTGAAGTCACCCGCAGTATGGCTGCGACTGGAAGCGGGAGAACGCGCACGGAAAAGCGTGGTGAATTCTTCCGCGGGAAGAGGTCGTGAGAAAAGATAGCCCTGTCCAGTTTGGCAGGACCACTCCCGAAGTAGCGTTGCCTGCTCACGTGTTTCAATCCCCTCGGCCGTGACGGACAGTCCGAGAGACTGCGCCATGGAGATGATTGCGCGCACGATCGCGTCGTCCTCGGCACTCGTGCCAATGCCCTGCACGAAGGACCGGTCGATCTTCAAAACATCCAGCGGCAGCCTGCGAAGATAACTGAGCGACGAGTAGCCCGTACCAAAGTCATCGATGGCGATTGTGACGCCAAAGTCTTTCAGCTTCCGGAGCGTCGCGATACTTCTTTCCGTATCCCGCATGATCAGGCCCTCCGTGACCTCCAGCTTCAGTGAGGCAGGTCCGATGCGAGCATTAGAGAGCGCCGCAGCCACGTCGGCAACAAGCTGGGGATCATCGAATTGTCCAGGGGAGAGATTGACGCTGATCTGCAATGGCGGCTCAGCAGGAAACTCCTGCTGCCAGCGGGCGACTTGCAGGCAAGCTTCTTCCAGGACGTATCGTCCGAGCGGAATGATCAGGCCGCTTTCTTCTGCAATCGCAATGAACTCGGACGGCGGCAACAACCCCCGCGTGGGATGCTGCCACCTCACGAGCGCTTCCATTTCGCGGAACCCTTGGGCCTGAAGCTGCATGATCGGCTGGAAGTGCACGCGCAGTTCGTGATGCTCGATCGCGAAGCGCAGGTCTGTCTCAATCTCCAGCTTCTTGACTGCCTCAGCGTGCATGTTTTCTTCGAAAACCACATAGCGGCCCTTCCCGCCATTTTTGGCCCGGTACATTGCCACGTCGGCATCCCGCAACAGCGTGTCAGCATCGCCGCGGCCGTGGCCGGCGTGCGCGAATGCCAGCCCGACGCTCGCGCCGACAATGTATTGTTTGTTGTCGATTTCGAACGGTTGACTGAACTGCGCAAGGATATTGTCCGCGACCAGGGTCCCTTCGCTCGTCGCTTCACTCCCTAGGTATTCCAGCAGGACGACGAACTCGTCGCCGCCCAGTCGCGCGACCGTATCGGACGGACGAACGCATCCTTCGAGACGCTTGGCCGCAGCGATCAGCAGCCGGTCTCCCGCATGATGTCCAAGGCTGTCGTTGACGCGCTTGAAGTTATCCAGATCGATGAAAACGACCCCGATCATCGCATTACGTCTTCGCGCGCGAGCTTCGGCCTGGCTAATACGATCAAGCAGCAGTGCACGGTTCGGTAGCGAGGTCAGCGTGTCGTAGAACGCCCTCCGCGCGAGTTGCTCCTCGAAGTTCTTTCTTTCCGTGGTGTCGCTCGCGGTCGCCACGATTGCGCCGACCGCCGGCTCATCAAGCAGATTCGTCAAGGTAAGCTGAATATAGCGCCAGGCATCGCCCTCGCCTCGAGTACGAATCTCGATCGATTTCGTGGACCGTGCCGTCGACGACACGGTCTGCAACAACCCCTCGAACGTGGGACGGTCAGTGGGATGGATAGGATCGAGCAAATTGGTGCCGACGAGCTGGCCCATGTTCTTCAACGGATCCGGTCTTCGCGTCGGCGCCTCGTAAGTCACAGTCCCGTTGATGTCGGAAACGAGTATCGCATCCGACGTGTTCGCCACAAGCGCCTGCAGCCTCTGTTCGCTCGTGCGCAGCGCATCCTGGGCCGCCGCGTCTACATTCTTGCGAATCCGCCGCAGCATCTGAAGAAATAGCAGCGTCAGCCCCACCCCGATCGCAAGGACCACGGGGGTCGATACCAGGACGATGCGTTGCACCGCAACAAGCCGGTCGAGTTGCCTCGTCGCATCGTCGCGGTGCTGTGCCGCTGCGGCGAGAACCTTTTCCTCGATATCGTCGAAGAGCGGATCGGCCGAATCCTCGTCGATCTCATTGGCTTTCGCGATGTCATGATCATCGACGGCCTTGAACATCCGTTTTGCGAACGATCGATACTTCGCGTGCTTCTCCAGCAGGCTGAGCAGCATCGTGCTGCTGCCGAGCTCTAGCGCCAGCGCCTTCTTCAGCGAAGCATCCAGTGCTGCGCCGGCTTCCCTGTGCTCGCGCAGCACCTCCGGACGTGGATCCAGGAAGTATTTGCGTTCGGCCGATTCCTCCCATGCGACGCTGTAGCGGGCTTCCTCGAAAGCTTTATTCGCCTCGTTGGCGGCTTGCGCAGCAAAACCTGCGCTCAAGCTTTCATACGCGCCCCAGAAGGCCAGAAGCGGCACGCCCAACAGCACGAGGACAAGCCCGAATACGGCGGTACGTCGCGCGGGAGGGACGTTCGACGAAGTCTGGTCAGGCCGGTCTGCTCCGCCGTTGCTTCGCCACGGGTAACGACGCCTTTGGGTACCTTTCGGTCTGGTCACGATCGCTCCGATGTGGAACGCACGTTTTGTCGGACCACCGCGTGTTAACGGCACGCTTTGACTTTTCTAAAGGGCACCGCTATGCATGGTCAGATTTCACCCCGCGGGCGTTTCCGCTGCGACCATTGCCGACTCGAACTTCAGAAATTCGCCACCGTCGAGGGAGCTGTTGCCCGAGGGGACAAGCAGTTGCTGGAGTGCCTGTATTCCGGAACTTGCCGTACTGCTGCCGAGCTGGGACATAGCGTTCAGCAGTTCTGAATGGGATATGGAACCGTTGTGGTCGGTATCGAGCGAAGCGAAGATCTTATCGGCTTCAGCCTTCGTCCCGCCAAACTGCTCAATGACCTTATCGAAGGACGACTGCGAAATGTTGCCGTCGTATGAGCCGCCGCTCGTAGGCGGCGCGATAAGGCCTTTGTTCGTGTCCTGCGCAATCTGCTGAATCACGGCAGCGGACGGCGTCCCTCCCAGATCGGACATCTTCGCGATACTCATGCTGATGCCGCCCGGGTCGGTCATCGAGACGTTGAGGCCCGTAGCGCCGATCGCTGAACACACCTGCATCGCGTAGTCGTTGATCGACTCGCCAGCCGATTGCGTCGGCAGGGTCACGCCGGAGAGACTAGCCGGCGAGACGGGATTGCCTTCTGCGTCGGCCAACGTGAAGGTAATGCCCGCTGCGGCGAACTGCGCAAGGATCTGAGCGAGAGGGCTGAGTGTCACCTGTGTTGACGACTCGGCCGCCGACGTTCCTGTCGTCGAGTCCGAGCCCGTCGTATTGGCTGCGCTCTTCGTTGTGGATGCTTTGTGCAACGCGGATTGGGTATCTGCTCGGCGCAGACTCGTGCCGTTGTTATTGGCGACAGCGCTAACTGACATGTTCGACTCCATGGGTGGATCGGAATGTCCAGCATCCGGCGTTCGGCAAGATGCCGGACTGGTCTTAGGTTGAATGGCACTTACTTAAGCCCGTGGCGCGTGCCCATATTTTCGGACGCGCTCGCGTGCGGTGTGACGAGGCTCTTTGAGCCATGGGTAAGACTTC
>Ga0302314_10002805_pt1 | contig 32274 bp, 32 predicted proteins | sample III_Palsa_N2_3_FD_200533 | JGI IMG/M metagenome (GOLD analysis project Ga0302314, IMG submission 200533) | Peat permafrost microbial communities from Stordalen Mire near Abisko, Sweden - III_Palsa_N2_3 | ecosystem: Environmental > Terrestrial > Soil > Palsa > Peat permafrost | place: Sweden... | reverse complement strand
ATCGATCCTTGGATCGATCGCTGAGATCAGTGCGTACGCACTGATGTCCCTGCTGAGGCGACGCCTCAGCGTTGTCAGGATGGCCTACAGCCAGTCGATCGAGGTCTGCCCGAGCCACACGTCGAGCAGCGAGCGGTTGACGGTGAAATGCGCATTGGCCAGCAGCCGGCCCTTGGTGCGGGTCAGCAGCCGGGCCAGGAACTCCGCCACCAGCCCGGCATCCTGCAGCCGCCGGCGGTTGGCCTGGAAGGTGGTTCTCGGCCAGTCCGGGGAACTGATCTCCAGTCCGACGAACCAGCGAAAAAGCAAATTGTAGCTCAGCTGCTCGATCAATTGCCGCTCGCTGGGCAGTGAATACACGCCCCAGATGACCATGGCGCGCAGCACCTGCTCCGGGGCGATGGTCGCACTGATACCGCCACGCGGATACGCGTCGTCGAGCCGAGGCCGCAGTTCGACCAGGACCGTGGCGGCGGCGTTGCGCAAGGTGCGGATCGGATGCTTGGGTGGAACCCGTTCATCGATGCTGACGAAACTGAAGAGCTCGGTCTGGGAGGCGTCGGCTGCGCGCATCCCCCCATAATGCCGCCCTCCACGGCGGATGCCACCATCCGTCGGGTTCTGAACCAAGACTGGAGGTTGCGCCCCGACCTGGCCAGGACATGGCAATACCGGAGCACGACCGTGGCAATGCAACAACCGTCCAACATCCGGTGCAGCCGGGCTGTTGCATGCCGCTCCAGCCTTGGCGGATGACCTGGCACCGGGGCGCATAGGCTGCGCCCCATCGTATGACACTCTCCTTCGGGTTCCTCACGGCGCTGCGCGAGCGCTGGCGCAGCGTGCCCTCGCGCACGGGTGGTCCCGACCACCGCGCGCTGCTCAGCTGCATCAAGGCCGTGGAGAAGGGGGATGTCGCGGTGATCGAGCCGCTGGTGCGCGCCAATCCGGACTGGCTGACGATCACCGATTCCGACGGCTGGACGATCCTGCATGTCGCGGCCGCGCGCGGCCACGCAGCGGTCATCACGCTTTTGACCGGCCTGGGGGCGCCGGTCGACGCCCCGGACCTGGGTGGCGGCACGGCCCTGCACTGGGCGGCCTCGCACGATCAGGTCGCGGCGATCCGCGCCCTGCTCCAGGCCAAGGCCACCCTCGAGGCGGTCGACTGGCGCAGCGGCGCGCGGCCCTTGCACTGGGCGGTGATCCATGGCGCGCGCGCGGCCTGCGAGGCGCTGCTGGAACTCGGGGCGCGCATCGACGCGCGCACCACGCTCATGACCCAGAACGCCCTGCACCTGGCCGGCGCCGAGGGCCAGGAGGACCTCGTCGACCTGCTCTGCGCCGCGGGCTGCGACGCCAACGCCCACGACCACCAGGGCAAGACGCCGCTGCACTGCGCGGTGCTGATGGGCCATCTCGGCTTCACCAAGGCCCTGGTCGAGTGGGGCGTGGACATCGAGGCGCAGGAGGTGCACGGCTGGACGCCGTTGATGATCAGCGTGCAGAAGGCGCAGCGCGAGGTCTTCCGCTACCTGATCGCGCGCGGCGCCCGGGTCACGGCCTCCGACACCTACCTGATGACGCCGCTGCACTGGGCCGCCGAGCATGGCGACCTGGAGGTGGTCACCGAACTGCTGATGCACCGTCCGGTGGTCAATGCGCGCGAGTCCACCGGCGAGACGCCGCTGTGGCTGGCGGCCGAGCGCGGGCACGTCGCGGTGGTGCGTGCGCTGCTCGGCGCCAAGGCCAATGCCAACGTCCGCGACCATGGCGGGCAGACGCCCCTGCACCGCGCGGCCTACAAGGGCCGCCTCGACATCGTCGCCCTGCTCCTGTCGCATGGCGCGGACCCCAATGCGCGCGCCTCCGACGACACCACACCGCTCGGGGTGGTGGTGCGCCACCGCCATCCGGAGGTGGTGCAGCTGCTCGTCGACCATGGTGCGATCGATCCCCAGGCGCGCTGAGGCGCTGGGACCGGTCCGGGCTCAGGCCGGCGGCGGCAGCACGGGGGCTGGCCCCACCTGGCGCGCGATGCGGTCCTGCCAGATGTTGTAGACCGCAAGCGCGGTCGGAAAGAGGTTCTGAATGATGCCGACCGAATCGTTCTTGCCCCAGACGAAGTAGCACAGCGTGCTGCCAGCGCCGAACAGGGTGATGTACCAGAAGGCGGTCGGCACGGCGCGCGAGCCGGTGCGCATCCGGTACGCGGCCTGCACCAGCCAGCGCAGCGTGAAGCACAGCGCCCCGGTGAGGCCTAGGATCTTCCAACCGGTCACGACCAGGGTCCAATGGAAGAACGTCAGGTGCAGTATGTGCGCATTCATAGGCCGGGCATGGTAAAGCCGGCGCAGTCCTCGGCCAGGAGTGTGGCGAAGCCACGGCGCGCCCAGCAGCTGGGCTTTGCGTGCGCCCGGCCCAGGCCTATCACCATGGCATGGCCCTCTCAACAGCCTACTTCAGAGCGCTGAAACAACCGGCGGCTCCTGGCCTCACCGGCAGCCCCGGCTACCGCCTGAAGACCGAATTCATCACGGTCTCGTTCCATGCCGAGACCGGGGACCTGGCCAACCTCGCCACCAGCCTGGGCCCGCATCCGGAGTTCACCAGCGAGCGCGGCGCCGAGGGCCAGACCCTGCTGCACCTGGCCTGCTGCCAGGGCCAGCTCGACACCGTGACCTACCTGCTCGGCAAGGACGCGGCGGTCGATGCGCGCGACAATGAGGGCGCCACACCGCTTCACTGGGCCGCAGCCAGCGGGCACGTCCAGGTGTGCATGGCGCTGCTCACCCACGGTGCGCCGATCGACGCCGCCGCCACCAGCGGCGAGACCGCCCTGCACTGGGCCGCGAGCGAAGGCCGCGCGGCGGTCGTCTCGCTGCTCTTGGCCAAGGGCGCCGAGGTCAATCTCAAGGCCGAGCAGCGGCGCGGCTTCACCGCCTTGCACCTGGCCTGCGCCGACGGCAAGCGCGAGTGCGCGGCGATCCTGGCCGGCGCGCATGCGGACCTCGATGCGCGCGACCAGAGCGGCAAGACGCCGCTGCACTGGGCGGTCTCGGCCGGCGAGATGGTGATCGCGGAGCTTTTGCTGATGCGCGGCACGGTGATCGACGCCCAGGACGGCTCGGGCATGACCGCGCTCGCCGCGGCTGCGCAGAAGGGCCAGCAGCAGCTGGTGCAGATGCTGCTCGGCCGCGGCGCGCGCGCGCAGGTCGCCGACGCCACCGGGGCTGCGGCCCTGCATCACGCCGCCGCCGGCAATCACGGCGACTGCGTGCGCATCCTGCTCAACGGCCACGCCGAGATCAATGCGCTCGACCTGACCGGCCAGAGCGCCCTGCACAAGGCCGCCGAGAGCGGTCACCGCGGGGTCGTCGATCTGCTCCTGGCACGCGGCGCCGATGCTGGCTTGGCCGATGAGAGCGGCCTGACCGCCCTGCACCGCGCCTGCGCGCGCGGCCATCTCGAGGTCGTCTCCCTGCTCCTGGCGCATGGCGCGCCGGTCGAGGCGCTGACCCGTCACGGCCAGTCGCCGCTCGACCTCGTGCTGCGCAGCCGGCATCCGGAGGTCGCGGCCGCACTGCTGCGCGCCGGGGCGATCGATCGCGAGCTTGGTGCTGAGGGCGGGTGAGGGCGGCTGAGGCCGCTCTCAGGTCGGGCTAGTCGCGGCCGCGCGTGCGGCCCTGTTCGGTGCCGAGCAGCGCCGAGGCGTCGGGGTAGTGGCCACCGCAGTAGAACCACTGCCCGTCGCCGCGCTTGAACTCGGCGATCTCATGATGGCGGAAGCTCTGGCCATCGAGCTGGTACCAGGCCACGAACTCGACCCAGCCGGCGTCGAACTCCTCCTGCACGCTGTGGGTGCGCAGCTCCAAACCCAGCCAGTGCGAGCGGCGCGCCCATTCCAGCGTGGTCGGACGGTCGACCAGCGCCTGGCGCTCGGGATCGTAGGTGCGCAGCAGGTAGTCGACGTTGTGGCGGCTGTAGGCGGTGTAGCGCGCCCGTGCCAGGATCGACGGCGAGCCGGCCTCGATGTAGCCGGCCAGGTACGGGTCGCAGCAGCGCGCCGGCTCAACCAGACTTCCACAAGGGCAGCAACGCATGGTCCCGCACTCTACGCCCGGAAGGCGTACACAGAATGGAAAGGTGCCGACCTGGGACCGTGGTGCCCCCCAGGACGCCGCCGCTGGGCCGCCTAGCCGCGGCCTTCGAGCTCGGCCTGGAGGGCGAACCAGGCGGTCTCGGCCACCCCCAGGTCGCGCGTCACTTGGGCCAGCTTCTGGCCGGTCTGGCGCGCCTGGTCGCCGCGCTCGGAGGACAGGCTGGCGCTCAGGCGGTTCTGCTCCATCTCCAGGCGCGCGACCACCTTCTCCAGGGCCTGGCAGCGCTTGCGCTTCTCCTGCACGGCCGGGCCGTCCTTGGGCTTGCCGCCTGCGGCGGGGGCGGCCCCGGCCTTGGGCGGGGCCTTGGCCTTGGAGGTCGGGGCGCCGGCCTCCTGCTCGTCGTGGACCTCCTTCTCGATGCGCCACACGTAGGAGGCGTAGTCATCGGGGTAGAGCTTCGCCGACTGGTCGCGCACATCGACGATGTGGGTCGCGACCAGGCTGACGAAGGTCCGGTCGTGGCTGGTGAAGAAGATCGTGCCCTGGTAGGTCGCGAGCGCCTCGGCCAGGGCCTCGACGGTCTCGAAGTCGAGGTGATTGGTCGGCTCATCGAGCAGCAGCGTCTCGTGGCGCCCGAGCAGCAATCCCGCCAGGCACAGCCGGGCGCGTTCCCCGCCTGAGAGCACCGCGACCTTCTTCTCGACGTCCGATCCACGAAACAGGAAGCCGCCGGCGATGTCCAGGATCTGCTGGCTGGTGACATGCCCCGGGGCGGCGGCCGCGCACTTCTCCAGATACTTCTGCACCGTGGTGCGCTCGTCGATCGCGGCGTAGACGTGCTGCGCATAGGCGCCGACGCGCATCGCGTGGCCCCAGGAGAAGATGCCGCCCAGCGGCGGGATCGAGCCGGCGATCGACTTCAAGAGCGTGCTCTTGCCCTGGCCATTGTCGCCGACCACCGCCACCCGGCTGCCGCGGTCGATCTCCAGGTCGATGCCGGACGCCACCAGGCGCTCGCCGTAGCCGATGGAGAGGTTCTTCACGCGCAGCGCCGGGCCCTTGCGCACCTCGATGGCGGGGATGCGGATCACCGCCTCGGCGGCGGCGTGCTCGACCTCGATGGTGTGCAGGCGCTCGAGCATCTTCGACTTCGAGGCCGCCTGGGTGGCCTTCGAGGCCTTGGCCTTGTTCTTGGCGATGAACTCCTGCAGCTGCTTGCGGCGCAGGTCGACGGCCAGGTTGTGGTGCTCGGCCTCCTTCAGGCGCAGCTCCTTGTGCGCCAGGTAGTCCTCCAAGGGCCCGGGGAAGAAGGTCGCCTGGCCATTGGCCACTTCCAGCGTCTCATGGCAGGTGCGCTTGAGGAATTCGCGGTCGTGCGAGACGATCAGGTAGCCGCCGCGCCAGCTGGTGAGGAACTCCTCGAGCAGGATCAGGGTGCGCAGGTCGAGGTAGTTGGTCGGCTCATCGAGGATCAGGAAGTTCGGCTCGCGCAGCATCATCGCCGCCAGGCGCAGGCGCGTCTGCAGGCCGCCCGAGAGCGCATCGACCGCCTGGTCGAGGTGCTGGTTGGTGAGCATGAAGCGCGCCGCCAGGCGCGCGCAGGCCCAGTCCTCGCGCCCGCTCCAGCGCTCGAGGAAGCCCAGGCCGGTCTCACCCGCCAGGAAGGGCGACTGCTGCTCGAGCCATGACAGGCGCAGCTCGTCATGGCGGCTGATGGTGCCGGCGTCGGCCTCCTCGGTGCCGATGATCATGCGGCACATCGTCGACTTGCCGGCGCCATTGCGGCCGATCACCGCGACGCGGTGGTCGTGGCTGAAGGCCACCGAGGCCCCTTCGAGGATGGCGTTCGGGCCGTAATGCTTGTGGATGTCGGTCAGCGTGATGAGGTCGGGCACCTCCGCATGGTGCGGAGCCGTGCGCGCCGGAAAGGGGCGACCCGTTCTTGGCGGGCCTGGTATGTCCTAGGCGACGTCGAAGAGCAGGATCTCGGCGCCAGCCGGCCCGGCGGTGATGCCGAGGCGCTCGACCGCTTCGGCGGCGACCGCGTCCCCGGTACCCAGCGCCACGCCATCGACGTCGACCGCGCCCTTGGCGACCTGCAGGTAGCCGCCCCGGCCGGGTGCGAGCGCATGGCTCAGGCGGTGGCCCGGGGTCAGGACCGCGGCATGGATGAGCGCATCCTGGTGGATGGCCAGCGAACCGTCGCGGCCATCGGGGGAGGCGATCAGGCGCAGCCGGTCGGTGCGCTCGCTCAGCGGGAAGTGGCGGTCCTCATAGCGGGGTGTTACGCGCTGCGCATCGGGCTCGATCCAGATCTGCAGGAAGTGCGCCGGCGCCGAGGGCGAGGGGTTGGTCTCGCTGTGCACGATGCCGGTGCCGGCGCTCATGCGCTGCACATCCCCGGGCCGCAGGGTGGCGCCGGTGCCCATGCTGTCCTGATGCGCGACCGCGCCGTCGAGCATGTAGGTGATGATCTCCATGTCCTCGTGGGGATGCATGCCGAAGCCGCGCCCGGGGGCGACGGTGTCGTCATTGATGACGCGCAGCGAGCGGAAGCCCATGTGCTTTGGGTCATAGTAGTTTGAGAAGGAAAAGGTGTGCCAGGAATCGAGCCAGCCGAGCTTGGCGTGGCCGCGGTCCTGGGCTTTGCGGACGGTGAGCATAGCTCCTCCATATCTGTCATCACAATAGTCGTTTAAACAAATAATCAAGTCCCACATGCCTACGGTTAACCCGGGACTGGGTAGGATGGGTGGCATTGCGTGCGGTGGATGGCCGCGGGCCCTACTTGGGCAGATAGATGTCGACGTAGGCGCTGAGCTCGGCCAGCTGCTCGGGGCTCAGGGCCGCACGCTCCTCGCGGATGCCGCTCGCCTCCGACCAGGCGCAGATGGTGCCCGGCACCTGGATGACCGCGTGCCAGGCGCCCGGCTCGATCACGTACCAGGTCTGCGGCAGCATCGGCAGGGCCACCACATGGTGGGGATGCTCGTGGGTGCCGGCCAGGCACAGGATCGCCGCGCCCTGCAGCAGGGTGCCGGCCTGGCGCCCGCCGTGGTTGCGGGTCAGGGAGCGGGTCGTGCCGGGCATGCGCTCCGGATCGGGATTGGTCAGGCCCAGCATCCAGGAGCCGTCCCCGCCATGCGCGACGGTGACGTAGCCGGCCTGGCGGCTGCGTCCGACCACCAGCTGGTCGGCGACCACCTTCTCGAGCAGGAATGGCTGGCGCTGTACTGCATAGGCGGTGATGCGCGCCACCACGTCCGACAGCAGCAGCCCGTCGCTAAGCAGGTAGATCGCATCATCGGCCAGGGTCAGCGGCCCGACCTCGCGCTTCATGTCGCCGGAATCGCGCTCGCGGATGGTGCGCACCATCTCCTCGAGGCTGGGCTTGACGGTGTCGGCGGGCCATTCGCTCAGGCGCCGGCGCGCCCGCTCCTCGGGGCTGGCGTCGAGGAAGACCTTCAGCTGCGCATCGGGACAGATCACCGTGGTCGCGTCGCGGCCCTCGACCACCGCGTCGCGGCCGGCTACCAGCTCCTTCTGGGCCTTCACCAGATGCTCGCGGCAGCGCGGATTGTTGGCCACGCGCCAGATCTCGGCGGTGGTCTGGGCCGAGCGGATGCGCTCCTTGGGCATCAGCCGGCCGTCGAGACGCACCACCCCGTGGTCATCGAAGTCGATGTGCCGGGCCGAGACGAAGCGCGCGATCGCCACCGGATCCTCGCGGTCGATGCCGGCGTCGATCAGCGCCGCGGTCGCGGCGCGGTACATCGCCCCGGTGTCGAGATAGAGGATGTTCAGCCGGCGCGCCAGCAGGCGCGTCACGGTGCTCTTGCCGGCTCCGGCGGGACCATCGATGGCGATCACCATCGGTCGGGCCAGGGCGGGGCCGCCTGGTCGGCGCGGGGCTTGCATGCGCCGACTATGGTCCGACCGGCCGGGGGCGCAAAGGCCGGCGCCGGCGCGGTGGCCGAGGGCTGATGGCGGCTAGCGCAGGCGGCCGATGGCCAAGAGCGAGACGTCGTCGACCAGGGCCTTGCCCTCGCGCCAGCCGGCCAGCTCCGCCACCACCCCGTGCAGGGCCTCCTGGAGGGCCAGCGCGGCTCCGCGCTGCATGGCCTCGGCCAGGCGCGGCGTGCCGTAGGTGACCCCGGCCGCATCCGCGGCCTCGGAGGCGCCATCGCTGTAGAGCAGCATGCGGTCGCCCGGGTGCAGCTCGACCTCGATCTCGGAGAAGTCGGCGACCCCACCCTGGAAGAAGCCGATCGGATGCCCGCTGACCGGCGGCGCCTCGATCTGCCCGCCGGCGCGCAACAGCAGCGGGCCCGGATGGCCGGCGCTGGCGATCACCGCGTGGTGGCTGAGCAGGTCGTAGATGCCGAAGGCCATGGTGAAGAACTGCATCGACTGCGGCTGCGACGGGAACAGGGCGTTGAGATCGCGCAGTACGTCGCGCGGGGAAGCGAGCTGGTAGCCGTTGGCGATCAGTCCCGGCTTCTTGATCAGCGAGGCCGCGCCCATCAGCGGGTGCAAAAAGCGGGACACCTGCACCGCCAAGAGCGCCGAGGCCACCCCATGCCCGCTGACGTCGAGCACGTAGAAGCACAGGTGCTGCTCATCGAGGCGGAAGACATTCAGGGTATCGCCCCCGACCTCGTCGCAGGATTTCAGGTACCACGCGAACTCGAGATCCGCGACGCCCGGCACGCTGATCGGCAGCAGCGCGCGCTGCGCCTGCTCGGCGGCGAGCAGGTCGCGGCGCAGGCGGCGGCTGATCGCATCGAGATCGCGGAACTGCCGCTCCAGGATCTCCTGCATGGTGATGACACGCGTGGCCAGGCTCAGGCGCGCGCGCAACACCGCGGCGGTGATCGGCCGGGCCAGGAAGTCGTCGGCCCCGGCCGCCATGCCCTGCGGGATGTCGACATCCGGATTATCGATCACCAACAGCACGTAGGTGTAGGAAGTGGCGAGATCCCCGCGGATGCGCCGCGTCAGCTCGAGGCAGTCCATGCCGGGCATGCGCCAGCCCGAGACCACCATGCGGCAGTCGCCGTTGCGAAACAGCTCCCAGGCCTCGGCCCCGTCCTCGGCGATCAGCACGTGATGGCCGTCGTGCTCGAGCAGCGTGCGCAGCAGTCCCGCCGTCTCGGCATCATCGTCCGCGACCAGGATGTTCATGCCCGGCTCCGGGCGGAGCGCGTGTCTGGTGCTCCCGGTTTCGTTGCTGGGGCCGCGGCTGCGCCAGTGCTGGCGGGGCACGCCGGCCGAGCCGGAGCGTCCCGCGAGGACCGATGCAGCCGCAGCGCCGTGCTCAGCTGAGGACTTCGGCCAGGATCTTGGCGCGGCTGGCAGCGCGGTAGGCGAGGATCTCGCCCTTGAGGGCGGGAGTCTCGATCGCCAGGATGGCGATCGCCAAGAGCGCGGCATTGGTGGCCCCGGCCTTGCCGATGGCCAGGGTCCCGACCGGGATGCCGGCCGGCATCTGCACGGTGGCCAAAAGCGCATCCATGCCCTTGAGCGCGGAGCCTTCCATCGGCACGCCCAACACCGGCAGCACGGTGTGCGCGGCGCAGACCCCGGCGAGATGGGCCGCCCCGCCCGCCGCCGCGATCACGACCTTGGTGCCGCGCCCCTCGGCGGCCTCGATGTAGGCCATGGTCTCCTTCGGCGTGCGATGCGCCGAGAGCACCCGCGCCTCATGCGGGATCTTGAAGGCGGCAAGCGTGTCGGCCGCGGCCTTCATTACCTCCCAATCCGATTTGCTGCCCATGAGAATAGCGACCAGGGGACCGGCCATACAACCTCCAGGCCCTTCGCTTACGAAGCTTCCTGGCCCGCACAAGCTCCAGCGTCCCCAATCGCCTCAGCGTGCGGCAGCTGCGGAGCCTGCGGGGCGCCCCGGGCGCGGCGCAGGGCGACATTCCCGAGTTGGCCGCAGGCGGCCATGATGCCGCGGCCCTTGGTGACGCGCCGCCGCACCGGGAGGCCTGCCCCGCGCAGCGCGGCGATGAAAGCCTCGACTTCCGTCTCGCTGGGCGCACGGGCGATCGGCGCGCTGCCGGGATTGTAGGGGATGAGGTTGACCAGCACCCGGCCCAGGGGCCGGCAGAAGTCGGCGACGCGCTGCGCGTCCTGGGGGCCGTCATTGAGCCCCGGGATCAGGCAGTAGTTGACCCCGAGGATGAAGTTGCGGCGCTGCGGATAGGCGGCGAGCAGGCCCTGCAGCTCGGCCAGGGGGGTGCGGCGGTTGACCGGCATGATGCGCGAACGCGCCTGGTCCTCGGCGGCATTGAGGCTCAGCGACAGGTTCAAACGCTTCCAGCCCAGCGCGGCGAGCCGGCGCAGGCCCTCGGCGTGGCCGCTGGTGCAGATGGTCAGGCGCTCCTGGCTGAAGCCCAGGCCGCGGCGGTCGGTGAGGATGTGCAGGGCCTTGATCACCTGCTCGGCATTGTCGAGGGCCTCGCCCATGCCCATGAACACCAGGTTGCGGACCTCCCAGCCGAGGACCGCGCGCACCGTCACCACCTGGGCGACGATCTCGGCGGCGCTGAGATTGCGCAACAGGCCCATGCGCCCCGTCTCGCAGAAGGTGCAGCCCATGCGGCAGCCGACCTGGGAAGAGATGCACAGCGACCAGGTCGACTGCCGGCCGTCCTCGCCGCGGCGCATCGGGATGCGCACGCATTCGATCTCATAGCCATCGTGGGTGCGCAGCACGACCTTGGCGGTGGCGCCATCGGCTGCGGTCGTCGGGACCTGGGCCGGCGCGTCAGCGGTCGTTTCGGAGCTCTCCGCCGCGGTCGCCGCCTGCGCCTGCGCAGCTGACTCCGGCGGCTCGGCCGCTTCGGCGACGACCCGGACCACGGTCAAGAGGCCCAGCGAGAACGCGGCCCGCCAGCTGGCGATGCCGGCGCTGCCCAGGCCCAGTTCCTCGGGAGCGAAGCGGCCTTCGCGCATCAGCACGGGGTAGAGGCGCGCCGCGACCCCGGCGCCGTGCACGCCCTGCAGGCGGGCGGCCTCGATCAGCTCCTGGCTGGTCAGGCCGAGCACATCGATCGGGGTGCGCGAAGGCAGCGGGGCAATCGGTGCCGACTCCCCCGGGGGGGAGGCAGGCGCTGACGGGCTCAGAGGGGCCGACGGGGCGTTCACGCGGCGCATCCTGCGCTACCGGCGCGGCGGGGAAGGCGCGGTGCGGCGGTTGCAGATGGGCAGTCGCGGCGCGCCGGGCCTAGCCTGGATGCGGTCGTCCGATGCGCAGGTCGGGCAGGTGCAGGCGGCCATGCACCGGACCGCGGTGACTGCGCGGCTCGATGACCTGGATGCGGACGATGCCATCGGTCGGAATCGCCCACACCCCGGCGGGTCGGCCGTTGGCGGAGCGCGCAGGCGAGACCACCATGCCGGTGCTGGTCGGGCCGGCGAGGCGCGCGCGGATGGTCTCCGCCACGCGCTCGGCATCTGGCCGCGGGTACGGACCAAAGCACATGCTGGCGCCTTGGATCGTCGTCAATGCCACGAAGACGGGGTCATCCATACCGCATATTCATGCCCTCGGCGATGACGGGAGCCATCGCCGATTGTCCGATCTTGGACACGACGGGTCATGATATGCACGACGGCCCCGGTACGGGAGGCCGTGGCGAGCCTACTTGCCGGCGGGAGCTGGTGCGGGCGCGGGGGCCGGCGGAGCGAAAGCCGGCTGCTGCATCGGCATGCCCTGCGGCCGGTAGGGCATCGGCGCGCGGCGCGGCGGCAGGCTGAGCATCACCGCCAGGGTGATGGGCGGCGTCGACGAGACCAGGGTCAGGCCCGTGGTGCGCCAGCCATCTTCCATCAGATCATCGAGGATCTTGTGGCTGGCGTCGCTGAGTTCGCCATTGGCGTCGATGGTGACCACGCGAATGGTGATATCGCCAGCACGGCCATGCGGCGCGGCGGCTGGCGGATTGGCCAACGGCGGGGCGGTGGTCATCGCCGGGGCGACCGGCGCGGCGGGCGGGGTGGCGGGGGCATCACCGGCATAGAGGCCGGCCATGGCGCTGCCCATGACGAAGGCGCAGCGGACCAGGGATGATGTCAGGGATAGGGGGGTGGACATACGCCCCTTATAGCATCAGAGCCCCAAGCGCCAAGCTGGTGTTCTGCACAGGCGCGGTGGGTCGCTGAGGCACCGGGGGCCTAGCGTCGCGCGGCGCGCGGTCTCCGGGCGCGCGAGACCCCGGGCTTTCCCACCGGCTGAGCGCGCTTGGCCGGCGGCGCGGGCGGGGGCGTCATGGGCTTGGCCGTGGGGCGCGAGGTGGCGCGCACGCCGCCACGGCGCGCGATCGTCGCCTCGACACCGCGCATGCGGCGCAGCAGGTCGTCGTCATGCTCGTCGCGGTAGGGCTTCTGGTCGAGATCGGTCGGTACCCGGGTCAGGCGTTCGTCGCCGATGGCCTTGACGTAGCGCTGCATGAAACGGTCGTAGTCGCGCCAGCCGATGCCATCGGCGCGCACCGCGGCCTCCTCGGCGCGGGTCGCGATCTGGTGCGCGTGCTGGTAGTGTAGGTGGAGCTCGTCCTCGAGCGTCTTCTCGACCGCCTCGTGCAGCACCAGGTAGCGGTCCACCGCGACGCGCCGGCCCTTGTAGGTGAAGAAGCGCGGCAGGTGCCGGTCGATATAGATGGTCGTGCCGGAGATGCTGTAGCCGGCGAGGTAGGGGATGTCATGCGAGCGGTCGAGGGTGATGCGGCGCAGGATCGCATCGAGCGCGCGGTCGAGCGTCAGGCTCGAGACGAACCAGTCGGGCAGACGCAGCTTCTTGTGCGCGGCGATGGGGTGGCAGCTGCAGTCGGGCATGGTCGGAGTCCTCGGACGGGCGGTTGACGATGGGAGACGACGGACGGTCGCAGGAAGAGGGGAAAAGGGGAAGAGGGGAAGAGTGGATGAGTGGATGCGAGTAGGGGGCGGAGGCAGGCGGGCGCGCGGTGTACGGTTCGTCGCGACCTAGAAGGTGCCACCAGCGCTGATCACCAGGTCCAGGCCATGCCCGGCGAGGCGGTCGGTGGAACCACCGGTGAGGGAGTTCTGCGGAAAGGTGACGGTCGAGGTGAAGGCCTCATAGCCGAGCGCTGCGCCGATCAGGAAGGAGCCGGATTCGGCCGGCGCGTAGTAGGCCCCAAGCTGTGCGCCGTAATCGTAGAAGGTGGCGATGTCGGAATGGATTTCGGTCTGGGTGCCGAAGAGTTCGGATTCGGGGCTGCCCTCGGCCACCGGGATGTTGCCATAGAGGCTGCCGCGTCCCGGGCCGATCGCGGCAAAGGGCAGGAGCTCGAGACGGAACTGGCGCAGGCGCAGGTAGGGACCGATGTGCAGCTTGACCCCGAAGGCGTCGAGGTCCTCCTTGTAGACCCCCGTGGCCGCGGGGGAGGTGGTGCCGCCACGGATGGTGTCGAAGAGGCTGATGCCAGCCATCAACCCGGCGTCGTGGTCGCGGCACAGTCGCTGCCCGGCGAAGACCCCGGCCTCGACGCTGAAGCCGCGCCGCGATTCCGGATGCTGCTCGCCGTTGCCGGAGGGCTCTGGCGTGCCGTCGGGCGCAGCCGCGCCGCTTCTGCTGATGGTCGACAGTCCGGGCGTATCGACGTAGCTCAGGCGCGTATCGATGAAGTCCAGGGATACGGCCCAGGTCCTGCCCGGCGCTACGCACAGGGCGCCGACGGCCAGGACGCCCAGGGGCCACCGCATCCGCAACCAGGAGGGCACCATCCCGCAGACGCTACCGGCCCCGTCGGCGCACGCCACCCTCGCGCCTGGCACCCCTCTGCGGCAGGCTGTCGAAGCTGGGCGAAACATCATGCCGCACGTGCGGTTCAACGGTCCAGGATCGTCGACATGGACGACTCCTCCCGGATGCCCCAGGCGCTGACGCGCAGCGTTCTGCCGATCATGGTCATCGCCGGCTGCATGCTGATCGCGGTGATCAGCATCTGCTGCTGGCTGTTCGGCCAGATGATCATGTTCGCCTTTGCCGGCGTGCTGGTGGCGGTCCTGATGCGCGGCATCGCCCAGGCCGTGCACCGCTGGACCCGCCTGCCGATCGGCATGTCGCTGATCGCGGCGATCCTGCTCGCGGTGCTGGTCACGGGCGGGGCCTGCATCCTCTTCGGGCGCATGGTCGAGTCGCAGACCGGGCAGCTGGTGCAAAGCGTGCCCGAGGGCATGGCCCATATGAAGGATCAGCTGAGCAAGACCGACCAGGGACGCTGGCTGCTCGCGCACCAGTCCCAGGCCAGCGCCTATGCCGGGCTGGCGGCGCAGAAGGCGGCCACCATGCTGACCATCTCGCTCTCCGCCCTGGCCGGCATCATCCTGATGGTCGCCACGGGGCTGTTCCTGGCCTTCCAACCGAGCCTTTATGTCTCCGGGCTGGTCAGCCTGGTGCCGCCGCCACGCCGCGCGCGCGCGCGCGAAGTCCTGGAGGAGCTCGGCTACGAGCTGCGCCGCTGGATGCTCGGCCAGGGCCTGGTGATGCTGATCGTCGGCGCGATCCTGACCATCGGCCTGGCGATCATCCACAACCAGTTCGCGCTGGCCCTGGGCCTACTCTCCGCCCTGGTCACCTTCGTGCCCTACCTCGGCGCGCTGCTTGCCGGCTCGATTGCGATCCTGGCCAGCATCCAGCAGGGCGAGCACGTCCTGGGCTGGACGGTGCTGCTCTACCTGGTGGTCTATCTCTTCGAGGGCTATTGCATCACCCCGCTGGTGCAGCGGGGCACGGTCGAGCTGCCGCCGGCCCTGATCATCATCGCCCAGCTCGCGGCCGGGGTGGTCTTCGGGCTGCTCGGCCTGGTCTTCGCCGCGCCGCTGCTGGTGACCATCCTGGTGCTGGTCAAGATGCTCTACCTGCGCGACACCCTCGGCGACGAGGTGCGCCTGCCCGGTCTCGAGCACGCCGCCACCACCTGACCAGGGGGTTGAGATGGCCACACGCCCCGGTGGTGCGCACCACGGCGAGGCCAGCCGCCTAGGCGTCCTGCAACCGTCCTGCGCGCCGGATCGCATCGTCGGCTGAGCGCTGGATGGGCTCGGGCTGGCCATGGAAGGTGGTAGGCGTGCCCGGCGCGTTGCTGAGCGCATTGTAGGCGCAGATGTAGCTGGTGCGCATGCGCTCGGAGAGGTTGGGCCCGGAGGCATGCAGGGTATTGCAGTGGAAGAACACCGCCGTGCCCGGATCGACTTCGATGGCGCGCAGCTCAAAGCGTTCCCGGACCATGGCCAGGCGTGCCGGGTCCGCGCCGCTCTGGTTGCCGGTGGTGCCGTGGTTCAGCCGGCCGAGCAGGTGCGATCCGACCAGGACCTGCAGGCAGCCGTTGGCGCGATCCGCGCGGTCGAGGCTGATCATGCAGGAGAGCATGCGCGGGAAGGGGCAGGTATCGTCATACCAGTAGCCGTAATCCTGATGCCATTCCCAGGCGCCACCCACCTGCGGCTCCTTGAACATGACCTTGCTGTGCCAGTGGTAGCAGGGCTCACCGAGCAGCGCCTCGACATGGTCGACCAGGCGCGGGTTGGCGCTGACCGCGCCGAACACGTCGGCGCCGATCCCACCCCAGATCGCCAGGCGGCTGGAGCGCCCCGCGCTGTCAGGCATGTTGCTCAGCGCATGGCCCAGGCGGTCGCCGTGGTGCGCCTGGTCGTAGAGGATGGCGGTCTCATTGGGACTGAAGAACCCGGGAATGATCAGGACGCCGTCGCGGTGATAGGTCTGGATCTGGGCGGGGGTCGGCATGGGTAAACCTCGGTACCGGGATGCTAGCGATCGGGTGGAGCGTTCGGCAATGGACTAAAGCGCCGCGGGATGGACGTTTCCGATTACGCGCCGGTGCTGCGTCCAGCGCGCCGTCAGGTCGTCACGTCGCTCCCAGCCGGGTGAGGTCGCGCGCTTCGAGGATCGGCGTCGGGTAGCCGTCCTGGGCGACGCGGATCATCGCCCGGCCGAGCTGCTGGGTGGTGGCGATGGTGCGCGGGAAGAGCCAGCGCAGCGTGCTCAGCAGCGGGGTCAGCAGCCAATAGAGCACGCGATAGAGCCGGGTCCGGGAGGTGATGCCATGCAGCGGCTGGACCATGCCGGGCCGAAACAGGTATACGGCCTTGAAAGGCATGGCGCGCAGGCGGTTCTCGGTGCGGCCCTTGACGCGCGCCCAGCGGCTGCGGCCGTGCTCGGTGCTGTCGGTGCCCTGGCCGGAGACATAGACGAAGGTCATGCCCGGATTCGCGGCGATGAGCATCTCGGCGACGTGGATCGTCAGGTCGTAGGTGATGCGCTCATACTCGGTCTGTGCCAGACGCACCGAGGAGACGCCCAAGCAGAAGAAGCAGGCGTCCAGTCCGGTCAGGACCGGCCCCAGGGCCGCACGGTCGGCGAGATCGGGATGGACGATCTCGGTCAGCTTCGGATCGACCCGTCCGCTGGGACTGCGTCCGAGACTGATGACGGCGTTGACCGTGGGATCGCGCAGGCATTCGCGCAGCACGCCCTGGCCGATCATGCCGGTCGCGCCCAAGAGCAGGACCTTCATGCGCGCACTCCGCGCGGCAGGCGGGAGGGGATGCTGCGATCCAGTCGGGGTGCTGCGCGCATGAGGGATCCTACCTGGGTGGCGGGGAAGTGGACGCGGCGCGCTGACGGTCGACCAGCAGGCATTCCTCCATGGTCGCATGATGCAGGTCGAGGACCTTCTGCACCGGTTCCTGGTAGCCGCCGGCCAGGTTCCAGACCAGGGGCACCGACTCCAGCTCGGTGAAGACGATGCGGTCGCGCAGGCGCATCTGCTGCGAGGTCAGGGAGCCTCCGAGGGGATCATCGACGTGCGGGTCACCCCCGGCCTGGTAGAGGACCAGGTCGCAGGTCCGGAAGCTGCGCACCAGTGCCGGCAGAGCCGCCAGCCAGCGTTCGGCGCTAGCGCCACCGCCCCAGGAATCGCAGGTGCGGTCGGCTCCGAAGGTGTAGTGCCGGACCGCGTCGATGCCCAGGGTGGTGATGATGTCGTCGGTGCCATTGCCGTAATGCTGATCGATGTCGATGATGCCGATCGTCACGGCGCGGTTTTCGGCCGTCAGGGCCAGAACCGTTATCATCAGTCCATTGAAGGTGCAGAAGCCGCCGCCGTGCTGGTGGCCGGCATGGTGGAAGCCGCTGGTCGGGCTACAGGCGTGTCCACCGTGCGTGAGCACGTGCCGCGCGGCGCAGAGCATGCTGCCGCTGGTCCAAGGCAGCGACGCGGCGATGTCGGCCCGGCTATCGCCAAAGCCATTGGTCATGCGCAGTTCCAGGACGCCGTCGACGTAATCCTTCGCATGCGCGCGGTACAGCTCCGGACGGGTCACCGGCGTGACCGCAGTGATGGCAATGTCCAGATGGCGCGCGCGCCACTGCTCGACGAGCAGCCGCGGCTTGCCCGCGCTGGGCGAGATGCCGCGCTCGTGCACCACGCTCTGCCGTTCGTCATAGAAGACCGGGATGCTCATGGCTGCCACCGTGCACGGTACGACGGATCGCTTAGGTGCAAGGCCAGCGCATGGAACCTGGCCGGTCAGGAGAGCAGCCACTCCTGGCAGGAGCAGACCACGCGGTAGCCGATGACCTGGTAGATGTGGTTCGCGGTCGGATTACTGCTTTCAGTGTACAGAAAGCAGAAGCGCCGTCCCGCGGTGAGCAGCTGCTGGCTGAGCGCGGCGACCACCGCGGAGCCGAAGCCCTGGCCGCGCAGCGCTGGCGGCGTGTAGACATTGCCGATGCGTACCCCCGTGCGGGTGCGCGCCAGCCAGGCGGCCATGGCCTGGGGCTCGCCGGCGGGGGACTGCCAGATCACCACCTGCCCACCAGCCACTAGCTGTGCCAGCTGCCGGCGGCTGGTGCTTGCGGTGGCGCGGTCGAAATCCTCCGACCAGGGCGTGAGCAGCGGAAGGTCCGCGGCCACGGCCACGCGCAGCGCACCGGAGCTGCGTGGCCGCAGCGCGAGCGGAGCGAGCTGATCGAGCTGATAGATGAGCAGCCCGCGCTGCAGGCTTGCCGTTCGTCCCGTCGCCGATTGCCAGCGTGCGGCGAAGTCCTGCCCGACGGGCTCGGGGCCATTGATGCCCGGCACCGTGACGCCCGTCGCGCCGATTTTCGCGATCAGCTGGGTCAGCGCCTCGCCGGGCAAACGGCTGAGGATCAGCCGGTGCGGCGGGGTCATCAGCGCAGCACCGCGCACCACGCCGTGCTCCTGGTCATCGATCACGGCGGCCATCAGCGCAGGCTGATCGTTATACAGACAGCGTTCGGGCCAACGCCGGGCCAGCAGATCGATCAAACCCAGCAACAGGGTGTTCTCGGCCTCGGACTCCTGGAGCACGGGTGTGACGGTGCGTTGGAAGTCGCGCGCATCCTCGAAGAGCACCACTGCCATGGCTGGGATCATCGACCAGCGGTCGGCAGGAACAGCAGCGTCAGGACCTCAGCTGCTCTGGCATGGACTCGCCCGTCCAGCCGAAGGCGATCTCGGTGACGGGCGTGCCACCGATGGTCGCCAGCTTGGTCTGACCGGGAATCACCGTCCCGCCCAGGGCGCGGTAGAAGCCGCAGGTGGGATTGCGGTCGATGACCCAGAGGTAGAAGCGCTTGTGGCCCAGGTTCACCAGGTAGGTGCGGCAGGCGTCGAACAGGACCCGTCCGAACCCCTGTCCGCGATGCTCCGCCAGCAGGTAGATCGCATAGAGCTCCCCCGGGTAGCCGGCATGGTCCTCACGCGCCGAACCGCAGGAGACGAAGCCGACCATGCCGTGTCCTGGCACCTCAAGCACATAGGCGCGGCTGTCCGCCGGGACGGGGACGGTCAGCCCTGCGTGCCAGCGCTCGGTACGCAGGGCCAGGCCATCCATCATGCCATCGAGGAAGGCGTCCGAGAAAATGCCACGATAGGCGGTCTGCCAGCTGCGCAGGTGCACCGTGGCGATGGCGGGGGCATCACTGGGGGTGGCGATGCGCAGCGTCCAGGGCGGGGCCATGGACACCGAGCCTGGAACGACGGCGTGAGCTGCAAGCACGCATGGTCCCGCAGCGATCAGGCTCCGGACCCGTCAGGAGCAATGCAGGTCAGGCCATTCAGGGCGCGATGACGTGCTGATGCTCCTTGAGGTGCACCATGCAATATTCGCGCGCGGGCCGGCATACGGCGCAGATCCGGTAGTGCGCGGTGGGATCGGACGTCTCGGTCACTCCGCAAACTGCGCAGCGGTGGAAGGGGATCTGGGCGTTGCGGACCTCGGCCACCTTGGCGGCCATCTGCCGGTGGCCGCTGCGCATGCGCCGCACGATGTCGAAGCCGAAGAACAGCAGGAAGTTGGCGATCGCGGCCACGACCAGGCCACGGTCCAGGTTCGACCCGGTGGCCAGGGTCAGGATGTAGAACAGCCAGGTGACGAGCGCGAGGTACTTGATCTTCACCGGGATGATGAAGAACAGCAGGATGACGAAGTTCGGCCAGAGCCAGGCGAATGCCAGGAACACCGAGCCGAGCATCCAGGCATTCTGGGGATTGGCATGCATGAGTGTCGGATCGAACAGCGCCAGGATGACGGTCGTGCCCAGCGTCATGGCCCAGCTGACGGCCAGATAGACATTGAAGCGGAAGGCTCCCCACTGCGCTTCCAGCGCCGAGGACATCATCCAGAAGAAATACAGGCCACACAGCACGAACAGCGGACTGACTGGCGGCGGAATGATGACGAACGTCACCAGGCGCCATACCTCGCCAGCACGCACCTGGTCCAGGTCGAGCTGCAGCATATTCGACAGCGGCAGGTGTCCGGCGGGAGTGCCCATGTCGGCCACATAGGCCACGGCCTGGAACAGAACGATGATCAAGCCGAGCTTCGGGATGGCGTACCGGCCGATGCGGCGATTGAGCCAGTCGAGCATCGGCCCAGCCTAAAGGCGCCGCCGCGGGGCAACAGCGGGATTGCCGGCCGAGCGATGATCATCAATTCTCATACAACCGGTGCCGCGATGCCTTGCGCAGCCGCGACCCTGCTACGCAAATGCGAGTGGTCGCACGTGCCCATGTCGGGACATTCTCGATGCATCTGTTAGGATGGCAGAGCCTTGCGGATTCTGACATGGTCGCAGACCCATGGGCAGTTACACCACCTGATGGGAGGGCATCGATGCTTGATTGGCAGCACCTGCTGGAACGGCTCGTGGTGGCGGCGATTCTCGGGAGCCTGGTCGGCTTTGAGCGGGAACGCAAGGAATGGGCCGCGGGACTGCGCGAGCACATGCTGGTCTGCCTCGGATCGGCGCTGTTTATGATCGTCTCGGCGTACGGTTTCACGGAGGTCTTGAAGCCGTCGCAGGTGATCCTGGATCCGTCGCGCGTTGCCGCCCAGGTCGTCACTGGCATCGGCTTCCTGGGTGCTGGGACGATCCTGGTGCGCGGTGAGAGCATCCGTGGCCTGACCACGGCCGCGAGTTTGTGGGCGATCGCCGCAGTGGGCCTGGCCATCGGCGGCGGGATGTACGTCGCCGGCTGCTTCACGACGGTCCTGCTGCTGATCATCCTCGCCCTGATCAAACCGCTGGAGAAGCTGCTCTACCCCGAGAAGCGGGCCTTCGAGATCACCCTGCGCATGCATAGCGAGCGGATGGACATCCCGCTGCTGGAGCGCGCCATCCTCTCCGCGAACGTCACGCTTGTGCAGGTCATCATGCGACGCTGCGAGGAGATCGGTTTCCACGTCGTCGAGATCATCGTGCGCAAGCCGAAGCACACCTCGATCACCGCGGTGCTCAACGCCCTGCAGGCCATCGACGGGGTGACCATGATCACCCATCGCCGTCTCTAGTCCGGGTCGTCGCACGACGTCATGGCATGGGCAGCAGGAGCCGGTACCACCTCATCATGGGTGCCTTGAACATCGCAACTGAGGTCGCCCGCCATAACCGGCAGCACCGATTGCGGGCCTGGGGCTATGGCCTCCTTGCCGTCCTGCTGTGGCTGGCATCGTGCGGCATCATCGCCGTGCTCATCGCCCTGCCGCTTGCGCTTTTCGGCTTCCATCCGCCGCTCTGGGTCGTGATCCTTGCCACCACGGCGGGCGTTGCCGTGCTCATCCATAACGGTGTCGGCTATGCGCGTCACCTCTTCGATATCGATGTCTACCGGTCATCGCTCTATGCCTTCAATCCGTTCGGCTCTGATCGGGCGCGCAGCGAGGGCCTCATCATGGCCGGCCGGACGCCATCCGTGTCGGCCGCCATCGTCGAGGGACTGTCGCTGGCCTTCCTGATCTCGCAGACCCTGTTCTGCGCACCGCGCTTTTCCGTGACGGCGATCCGGGCCGCGCGCAGCCAGGTCCATCTGGATGCAGCCGGCCAGGAGAGCGCCCAGCGCCTCGTGGATCTGCTGCTGCAGCACGCCGGGCCGTGGACGCCGGTATCGGACCATCGCGACGCATTGAACGTCATGGCGGATCTCGAGCGGATGGGCCTCACCGAGTCCCGTGTCGAGGACGGTCTGGTCCAGGTGCGGGTCATCCCGGAAGTGCGCCGGGCGCACGTGCGCGCCGCCTAGCTCACACTCACACAGAGCCTTCGCTCCAACGATGGAATGGTCCGGACGCTGGGCCTACCACTTGTATCGAAATCGGTAGTGACTACCGTAATCGATATGACCACCGGACTTGCCTCGACCCTGACACGCTCCCTCGTGCTGCTGGAAGCGGCCGCTCAGGCAGGGGGTGTGCAGTTCGGCGACGCCGCGGTCGCGCTGGGGAGCGGACCCTCGACCATCTCGCGCCTACTGAAGGCCTTGGCTGCCGCTGGCATGCTGGTGCGTGGCGCGGATGGCCGCTACCGCACGACGCCACGTCTGCAGCGCCTGGCGTCGCCCGCTGCGCCAGCGGATCTTGCCATCGAGGGCGGTCGCGTGGCGGAGGAGCTCGCTGCCACGACCGGGGAATCCGCTGCGGTGTTCGTCCCGGTGGACGACGGCGTGCGTCTGGAGGCCAAGTGCGAACCGAGCGAACGATTCCGATACATGCCGCTCGCAGGTGTGAATCGTGATTGCCTGGGACATGGATTCTGCCGGCTGCGCGCCGCCTGGTGGGGTGGGTCCGTGAGACGCGATCGCACCACGCGACTGGGCTCAGCCCCAGCCGTCCGCACCTGGCTGCAGCAGACGACGGTGCTGCGTGACCAGGGTTGGATCGTCAACCGCCAGGATGACCAGCCCGGCCTCGGCCGGATCGCCGCCGCCTGCGTGGGAGCGGATGGAGAGCTGTTCGCCCTGGTCGGCGTGACGGCCACTTCAACGATCATCCAATCGCGGCGCGCCGAGCTGCTGCGCCAGGTGCGCGATGCGGCCTCGGTGCTCATGAAACGCTGCGGCGCATCGTCATGAGGCCTGCCAACGTCCTCTTCATCCTCACCGACGATCAAGGCTACGGGGACCTGTCGTGCATGGGCAGCGATGTGATCCGCACCCCGCATATCGATGCGTTGGCGCAGTCGGGGGTGCGCTGCACGCAATGGTATTCCGGCAGTGCGGTCTGCAGCCCGTCGCGCGCATCACTGTTGACCGGGCGGTTCCCCGGCAACGCCGGTGTGCGCTCGATCCTGTCGGGGCACCGGACCGCATCCGGCATGCCGCCCGAGGTGCCGACCCTGGCCCGCATGCTGGGCGAGCAGGGTTATGCGACCTTCCTGAGCGGAAAATGGCACCTCGGGGCACGTCGCGCCTGCTGGCCGAGCGCCCACGGCTTCCAGCGCTGGTTCGGATTCCTGGCCGGCTGCGTGGACTACTTCTCGCACATCTATTACTGGGAGATGAACCACAACGGCAGCAATCCGATCCATGATCTCTGGGAGGACGGCCGTGAGCAGTGGTTGGAGGGACGCTACCTGACCGAGCTGATCAGTGAGCGGGCCATCGGCTACCTGCAGGACGCCCATGCGGCGGGGCGGCCGTTCTTCGGCTACGTGGCCTATAATGCCCCCCATTATCCGATGCATGCCCCGGAGCGCTACCGTCAGCGCTTCGCCCACCTGCCGTGGGATCGTCAGCTCATGGCGGCCATGCTCGCTGCCGTGGACGACGGGGTCGGAGCCATCTGCAGCGAGCTCGAGCGCCTCGGCCTGCGCGAGGACACCCTCATCGTCTTCACCTCGGACAACGGACCGTCGCGCGAATCCCGCAACTGGCTCGATGGCACGCTCGACCCCTACTACGGCGGAAGCACGGGCGGGTTGCGGGGGCACAAATTCAGCCTCTTCGATGGCGGCATCCGCGTGCCCGGGATCGTCAGCTACCCGCGCGGTCTGCCGAGGGCCCTGGTCAGCGACGCCGTGGTCGGCTCCTTTGACGCCGTGCCCACGGCCCTGGCGGCCTGCGGCCTGCCGAGCGCGGGATACGAATTCGATGGGAGGGATGTCCTGCCGGATTTAAGCGGTGCTTCCGCGCCCGCACGGGACCTCTTCTGGGAGCTGGGAGGACAGACCGCCATCCGTCGCGATCGCTGGAAGCTGGTGCTCAATGGCCAGCGGGTCGAGAACGAACCACCGACGGAGTCGGTGTTCCTGGCAGACATGTGGGATGACCCGTCGGAACGCCTCAACCGTGCCAGCTAGCAGCCGGTCCTAACCGAGGAGCTGCGCCGTGCGGCCCTGGCCTGGAGCGCGGGCATCGAGCGCCGCTGGGTGACGCAATTCCATGCGGGCCAGGATCATGGGGTCACTGCGGGACGCTGATGGCGAATCCGGGGATAGCGGTACGCGGTGGCGAGGTGGTCTTAGCAGGCCTCTAGGGAGTGGTCCTGGCGTAGGCATCCCCTGCGATTTGAAGCCTTCTGACAGCACGTCTAAGGCGAGCCCGGCGTCGGTTCCAGCCCTGGGTCTGAGCGTAGCGTCGTGGGCACGATCATGAACATCCTCTGGCTCACCGCCGATATCACCCAGCTTCCGCTCGATGCCATCGTCACTGCTGCCAATGCCCAGCTCGCTGGAGGAGGTGGTGTCGATGGTGCGGTCCATCGTGCCGCTGGTCCTGAATTATACGCTGCCTGCCAGAAGATCGGCGGGTGTCCGACCGGGGAGGCACGCATCACTCCTGGTTTCAAACTGAAGGCGCCGTGGGTCATCCATGCGGTTGGTCCGGTATGGCAGGGAGGTGGCCATGGCGAAGCTGTGCTTTTGACAGGCGCCTATGCCGCCAGTCTGGAGCTGGCGATGTCGCACGGCTGCCGGTCCGTAGCCTTCCCAGCCATCTCCTGTGGGATCTATGGATATCCGGTTGCCGAGGCCATTCCGATCGCCCTTGCTGCGGTGCGCAGGTGGACGGGATCGCTGCCTGAGCAGGTGGTCTTCGTGGGCTTCGACAGCAGTGTGGTGGCGGTACTGGGCCAGGTGCTGGGCCCAGCATCCGCTGTGGCGCATCTTCACGGGCCGCGATAGGCGACTCGTCTCCCGGTTCTGGACCGCTGCCACCGATCCACCGGTCAATCCGCAGCATGCTTCTGGAGTTCCTCATGCGATCCTCTCCCTGCAGTCGTCACGGAGCCAATCGCCGCACCCCATGGATCAGGATGATGATCAGGAACAGGCAATTCCTCAGTGGCTGCAAGGGCCACTACCAGCGCACGGGCCGCGTTGCTCCATCAGCCAGCGACCGTCCCGCCGCGCGCAGGGTCGCTAGCGAAAGACAGACGGAAGGGCAAGGCCGAGCGGAGCGCTGTGGATCCCCGTCAGCAACCAGCAAGGCCTGCGCAGTCAGAAAGGCGTGTTCGGTATCATCGCTGATCATGCCACGACCGAATATGAGACGGTGGCGTGGCCGGCCCGTGAACCTCCTCGCAATGGCCTTGCGCGATAGTCCTTCGGCCGGGAGGAGAAGGCTGTCGCCCACGGCGGTGCCGATGAGGCATCCGATCAGTCGTTCAGCGCGGTCCATGCGCGCTCCATTGATCGAGGCACCGTTCGGCGAAACGGGTGGCGAGGTCCTCGACCTCACCGCGACGCGGCAGGGCGGAAAGCCACGTCTCGGGAATTGCCCCAGCTCCAAGGAGCCACCCCGCCATGCCTCCCGTGACGGCCCCAGTGGTGTCGGTATCGCCGCCCAGATTGACCGCTGCCAGCACCATCTCACTGAAACTGCCATGGCGCGCGACGCACCAGAGCGACGCTTCCAAGGTGGCTACCACATAACCGCTGCTGTTCACCGAATCCCTGGGCGCCTGCAGAATCGTGCCATCGAGGAGTCGAGCGAGATGGGTCCATTCCGCTGGGGGAACATCCCGGCGCAGGCGGGCGTTGACCTGGGCAGCGGCAACCCCGACATCCCGTTCCGAGAGCGTCGCCTCGCACCACTGGGCATGCCATGCACAGCACAGACGGGATCGGATATGAGCGTGGGTCAGGGCGCTGGCCTCACCGGCGAGACGGATGCGATCTGTGGGAGAAGCTCCCACCAGCCACGCCGACACCGGGAAGCAGCGCATCAGCGATCCATTGCCGTTATCCCATTCACTGTCTTGGCCGCAGTTGGACCAGTCGCCATGGATGCGGTACAGCATGATGGCGTTGCGAGTGGCATTGCCGACGTCAAAGGGCATTCCGTGCGCGGCCCAGAAACCGCCATCGAGCCAGCGTCGGAATCCCTCCATCAGCTGTTGCGGCTGCCAACCATGCGTTGTGAGCATGTCGGCGGTAGCCAGGGCCATGGCGCCGTCATCGCTCCAGGTGCCGGACGGCTGATTCCAGGTGCCGAAGCCGCGCATGTCGACGACGGGATCCAGGTCGCGAGCGCTCCGCGATGAGAATTCCACGGGCACGCCCAGGGCATCACCCACGAGCGTACCGAGAAGACCGCCGCGGATGCGGTCGTGCAAGCTGGGTTCCATGCGCATGCGCTCGCATCCTCTACCTATCTATATAGTGTCTAATTAACACTAAGTCAAGATCGGGTTTCATCCCGGAGGTCTGACGGGAGTCGTCATGCCCGACCGTTCAATCCCGTGACCAACCTGCTTGTCCGTGAAGGTGACCGGCGGAAATATGCCATCATGCTGACGCTCAGTGTGTCTGACCGGTCCGAGGATTTCCAGGTGTTGGAGAGCACCCGCAGGTCCCAGGCCGCGATCATGGTCCTGGCTCCTGGGGAGCGCACCGGCGACCCCGGCCGCAGCGAGCATCCGCAGGCCGACCAATGGCTGTATGTGCTGTCGGGAGAGGGGGAGGCCGTCGGCGAGAAGGAGCGTCATATCCTGAAGCCGGGTACGCTGCTGGTCATCCCCGCCGGCCAGGGCCACGAGATCCGTAATCGCGGCTCAGAGCCTTTGCGAACGCTGAACGTCTATTCGTCGCTCGCCTACACCAGCCACGGAGATCCCCTTTCAGGGCAGTGAGCCGTGGCGCATCCGTCTTCCGCGCCGGAGGTCCACTGAGTACCGCTGGCTGCCAGCCGACCGGCACCTGCCGGGCGATGGGGGCGAGGGCGGGGACTGGATGCTGCTCGCCGTTGGATCTATGAACGCTGCTGCACGGCTTGATGGTTATAATCTTCAGTGAGGCCTCGTCCCTGCTGATAGATTCACAACCCGAGGATATCCCTGCCGATCGTCCAATCTTGTCTACAGCATTCTCCAGTCGTTTTTGTACCACCATTCGTCAATTATTCCCACCGACGAACGGGCCGCACTGCAGACGTATGATGTCGTACGTCCGCTTATCTGACAACCGCCTCGTGCACTGAGGCCGCTGTCGGGCGGTAGCCATCGCTGTGGACCAGCAGCTCGTCAGTTCCCGGCAGCCGTGCTGCCGCGGGGATGGTTCTGCACGCTCTTCGTCGGCCTGGCCTTCTACCGGCGGCGAGCGGCGACAGGACCTGGCCACGCATCCGATCTTCAACCTTGACCGCTGATTCATTGAAAGCCCGCAGTGACCCCCCGCCATGCTACGACTCTCACCCTGACCATGCTCAGCCTGTGCTCCGTGGCACGCGCCGAGGACAACCCGACGCCGCCGGCTAACACCGGCAGCGACCAGGCCGCCCTCGCCGCGCACCGCACCCAGGACCAGCAGGCCGCCGACGGCCTCTACGTCCAGGCCATGCAGGCCAAGGATGAGGGCCGCCTGCCCGACGCGCTGCGTCTGCTGGCGGAGGCGATCCGGCTCGAGCCGGACAATGCCACCTACCAGAAGGCCAGCCTCGACGTCCAGGCCATGGCCGGCGTCAACCCGGACGCGCGCTCGGTCACCATCGACCGCGTCAGCAACCAGATCTCAGTGCAGCAGCAGCAGCTCTGGGTCGAGGCCGAGGCCAAGATCGAGGACGGCCAGCGCGCCATGGAGGCGGGCGACTACAACCAGGCAAGCCGCGATTTCGAGATGGCCTCGATCCGCCTCGACACGCTGCCCTTCTCCGATGAGCGCAAGGCCCCCGAGATGCGCCGCGTCGACGCGCTGCGCCAGCTGGCGCAGACGCGCCGTGAGCAGTCCGACCTGCAGGCCGCCAGCGAGCGCAACCGTGCGGCCGAGAGCCGCCAGGAGCAGCTGCGCGACCTCAGCCTGCAGATCGAGCGCGACCGCATCAATGCGATGCTGGTGCGCGCCGAGCGCGCGCGTCAGCGCCGCGACTTCGACGAGGCGATCCTGCTCTGCGACCAGGTGCTGAAGATCAACCGCGCGGAATTCCGCGCCAGCTCGCTCCTGGCGCAGTGCCGGCGCGAGCGCCACATCTATCTGCGGCAGATGACCGCGGACCGCTGGGACGAGGAGCATAAGCTCCTGAGCGAGCAGATCCGCACCGCCATGCTCCCGCAGCTGGAGATCATCAAGTACAGCGCCGACTGGGCTGAGCTCGATGCACGGCGCACCGCGCCGACGCGCGGACTCGATGAGGAGAACGAGGCCTGGCGCACGACCATCAAGGAGCAGCTCGAGCAGGAGGTGCACGTCGAGTTCTCGGACACATCCCTCGAGGACGTGGTCAGCTTCCTCCAGCACATCACCAACGTGAACATCATCATCGACCCCGCGGTGCAGGCGGCCCAGCCGCCGCCGGTGACGCTGGTCGTCGACCACACCAAGCTCAAGTACGTCTTGGACCTGGTGATGAAGGTCACCAACCTCAACTACGTCCTCAAGGACGAGGCGATCTACATCTCCAACACGCAGGGCGTGAAGGGCGATGTCTACATGAAGCTCTATGACGTGCGCGATCTGACGCATGCCATGCAGAGCTTCCCCGGTCCGGAACTCGACATCCCCGATCCGGGCGGCCAGGGCGCCAAGCTGCTGCCGCCGGTCGAGCCCGAGGTCCATCCCGACACGCAGGAGTTCATCGACATCATCCAGCACGTGGTCGCGCCGAATGACTGGAGCAATCCGGGCGTCTCGATCGAGGAGTACCAGGGTGCGATGGTCATCACCCAGACCGCGGATGTCCACCGCCAGGTCGAGCAGCTGCTGCGCGAGCTGCGCAACCAGAAGGGCACCCAGATCCACGTGAAGGTCCGCTTCCTCGAGATCGAGAATTCGGCCCTGCAGGAGATCGGTGTCGACTGGAACAACTACGGCGGCCCCCGCAATCCCAACGCCACCAACGGCTCCCTCGCGTCGATCCCGGGACTGACCACCGGCACCACCACCGGCACCGGGCAGGCCCAGCCCAATACGCTCGGCGCGTATTACGCCAACAACGCGACCAACATCGTCACCGCCGCGGCGGTGAACAACCAGCTGCAGTCCTACCAGACCGCCAACTCGCTGACCTATCAGAACACCACCGGTGCACCGGGCCTCAACTTCCAGACCCAAACCTGGCAGGTCGCGTCGAACTGGTACGCCTCGGCGGTCCTGCATGCGGTCGAGGAGAACCGCAAGGGCAACGTCGTCTTCGAGCCGGATCTGACGATGTTCAATGGCCAGCAGGGCCACATCATCCACATGAACCAGCAGTCCTACATCGCCAACTACAACGTGGTGCAGGGCCAGTACGAGCCGATCGTGACCATCCTCTCCTACGGCACGGTGCTCGACGTGCAGGCCATCGCCTCGGCCGACAAGAAGTACATCACCCTGACCCTGCGCCCAACCAATGCGCAGGTCGTCGAGTGGCGCTCCTTCGGTCCGCTGCCGACCTCCGGCAGCTTCCCGGGTGGAACCGTGGTGCCTGGCGGCACCAACAACACCACCTCGACCACGACGCCGAACTCCGGCTCGGTGGTCTCGGGCGGCACCGGCGCGGGTGGCACGACCACCAATCCCAACACCGGAGCCACCACCACCGGCAGCTCGCCGGCGGTCGCGGACGCCAATCCGCTGCTCATCCCCGAGCTGACCTATGAGTCGGTGCGCACCTCGGTCACGATCCCCGATGGCGGCTCGCTGATCATCGCCGGCTTCACCGATGGCGAGAGCGCGCGCGCCCATTCGGGCATCCCGTTCCTGAGCCACATCCCGTTCCTGGGACGTCTGTTCAGCACCAACGGCAGCCAGGAGACCGAGCGCAAGACGCTGATCATGGTCGAAGCCGACCTGGTGCTCTTCGACGAGATCGAGAAGAACCTCTAAAGGGCTCTTACGCGTGCGGCGCTGCGGCGCAGCGGGGCGGCAGATGCCGCCGGCATCGGGTACGGCATGCGCCGTACCCGATGTTGTTCCCTGGGTGCGCAGTCCGCCCGGTCCCGGTCCCGGCAGTGGCCTCCCTGGCCGCCACGGCTACCCTGCGCCGCGCATGCCCGAATCCGACCAGTACCGCGCCGCCCGTCACGCCAAGGCCCAGCACCTGCGGGCCCTGGGTGTTGATCCCTTCGGGGTCGGTTTCAGCACCACCCACAGCGTGGTCGAGGCGCGCGGCCTGGCCGGCGAGCTGGTCCTGGGCGATGACGGCAAGCCCAGCCCGACCCAGCCGCGCTCGGCGCCGGTGCGGCTCGCGGGGCGCATCGGCAACCTGCGTTCCTCGGGCGGCAAGCTGATCTTCGCGACCTTGTATGACCGCAGCCGCGCCGACGCCCACCGCGCCCAGCAGCTGGCGGGACTTGCGGATCTCGAAGGCCCCGAGGCCAAGAAGGCGCGCGGCATCCAGCTCTTCCTCGAATCCTCCACCATCGGCGAGGACGGCTGGAAGGTGGTCAATGAGCTCGACCTGGCCGACTGGGTCGGCGTGGAGGGCGCCGTCGGGCGCAGCAAGCGTGGCGAGATCAGCATCTTCGTCACCACCCTGACCATCCTCGGCAAGGCGCTCGCGCCGCCTCCGCACCAGGCAGGTGCTGACTCGGGCGCGCTCGCGCCGGAGACCCGCGCGCGGCAGCGCTACCTCGACCTGATGATGTCGGACGCGAGCCTGAGCACCTACGTCGGGCGCAGCCGCGTGGTCTCGGCGCTGCGGCGCTTCTTCACCGACCGCGGCTACCTCGAGGTCGAGACCCCGATCCTGCAGCCGATCCCGGGCGGCGCGGTGGCGCGGCCCTTCATCACTCATCACAACGCCCTGGACATCGACCTCTACCTGCGCATCGCCCCGGAGCTCTACCTCAAGCGCCTGCTGGTCGGCGGCATGGAACGGGTCTTCGAGGTCGGTCGGAACTTCAGAAACGAAGGCATCAGCCTGCGCCACAATCCCGAGTTCACCATGGTCGAGTGGTACCAGGCCTATGCCACCCACGAGACCATGATGGCGCTCTCGGAGGAGCTCTTCCGGCATCTCGCCGACCAGGTCCTGGGTACCCGCACCCTGCATTATGGCAGCCTCACCATCGATCTCGACCAGCCCTGGCGGCGGCTGACCTACCACCAGGCGCTGCGTGAGCTGGGTGGACTGGACTACGACGACCGCGCGGCGGTCACCGCCAAGGCTCACGAGCTCGGCATCGATCCGGCCGCCCACGGCAGCTACGAGCGTCTCGCCAACGCCGTCTGGGAGGCGGTGGTCGAGCCGCACCTCGTCCAGCCGACCTTCATCACCGAGCAGCCGACCTGGCTGACGCCGCTGTGCCGGACGCTGCCGAACGATCCGTCGCGCAGCATGCGCTTCGAGCTGTTCATCGCCCGCATGGAGCTCGGCAACGCCTACACCGAGCTCAACGATCCCGACCTGCAGCGCAGGCGCTTCCACGAGCAGGCGCAGGAGGTCCTGGCCGCCGCCGATGACGAGGCCGGGGTCATCCAGGGGCTGATCGATGAGGACTACTGCACCGCGCTCGACCACGGCCTGCCGTCCTGCGGCGGCCAGGGCCTGGGCATCGACCGGCTGCTGATGCTCTTCATGGGCCAGACCAGCATCCGCGACGTGATCCTCTTCCCGACCATGCGTCCCGAGGCGCACGCAGGGGGCTCCGAATAAGGCGCATCACTCACGACAGCCGGGGGAGCGCCAGGCTGGCTGAACAGGCCCCATGGCCACGCGTTCGTCCTGACGCCACCGCCACCCCGAGGCAGCGATCCGCCCCATGTATCACATGGAAAGGAACTGTCGCAGGCCGCACCCGTGGCTCCCAACCCCTTCCGTCACATAATCCGACCCGCGCCAGCAGGCGCCAGATCGTCCAGCCCGCTCATCACCCGACCTCCACCCAGGGAGTCCTCATGCGCCGCTTCTTCCGCGCGTCCCTTCCCGTCCTCGCCCTTACCCTGTTCGCGTGCGCCGCGGCGTCCGCCGAAGACTCCGGTTCACCGGCTCCCGAGCACCTCACGCTGCTCAACCTGGTCGGCAAGGCCGGCATCGTCGAGTTCGTGCTGATAGGCTTGTCGGTGCTCTCCTACTCGCTGGCCCTCCAGTACGTCTTCACCATCAAGCGCGACACGCTGATCCCCGAGGGTCTGGCGGACGAGCTGCACAACATCCTCGCCGAGGGTCCGACCGACGAAGCGGTCGAGAATGCGCGCAATGCCGTCGCCGGCGACAACAGCATGCTCGGCAACATCATGGCCGCGGCGCTCGACAAGCGCGACCTGGGCTTTGACGTGATGCGCGAGACCGCCGAGGCGGTCGGCGTGGCCGAGCACAACAAGTACATGTCGAAAGTCAGCTGGCTGTCGATGTTCGCCTCCTCGGCCACCCTGATGGGACTGCTCGGCACGGTGTGCGGCATCATCGGATCGTTCCTGAAGATGGCCTCCGCCCCGGGCGGCGTCGACCCGAGCATGCTC
>Ga0302314_10002802_pt1 | contig 32282 bp, 31 predicted proteins | sample III_Palsa_N2_3_FD_200533 | JGI IMG/M metagenome (GOLD analysis project Ga0302314, IMG submission 200533) | Peat permafrost microbial communities from Stordalen Mire near Abisko, Sweden - III_Palsa_N2_3 | ecosystem: Environmental > Terrestrial > Soil > Palsa > Peat permafrost | place: Sweden... | reverse complement strand
CGGAGCGGTAGCCGATAGCGACCTGTCCCACACCCGCGTGCTCACCCCCGCGGCCGCCAGGTTGCGGGCCATCGCCGACCCCATGATGCCGGCCCCGATCACCGCCACCACCGCACGCGCATCGCTGCCAATCGCCCCTACCATAACGATTCCTTTCGTTCTGCGGCCGCCGGTCTGCGCCGCACCGGTGCGCCGCAGGGCACGCCGGTCTTTCTCGGTAGTGCCGCCCCAGGTGAATGCCTCACTGTCCGACGATCTCGCAGCGCCCGGCCTGGTCGCATCGACGCCAGCGGCCATCGCCGGACCCCGCTAGCGGGATCCGCGGTTACCTGCTAGCCAGTAACTGAGTTGGCGGCTCGCCGCAAAGACAGCGCCACGCTCAGGCGTGGATCGTAGATGGTGCGACACAAGCGTGCGACATGTGATGCCCGCCCTTGAGGGCCTAATCACGTGGTGACCCTGACCGATCGAGGCAGACACGATGACAACATCCGCCCCCACCATGGGCCAAGCAGGAGATAGGCGATGGCGACGAAAACCGTTGAGCGGGCCATGGAGAACATGGGACACGTTCGCAGGCTGCTCGGGCAAAAGCAGCCGGATTCGCCGCATGGCTTGAGCTGGCCGCGTCGCAGCTGGTCGCCGACCTGGGATCAGGGAAAAGAGCTGGAGCTGCGCGGCCACGGCCGCTGACTACTGCGATCAAGGAATGAGGATGAGCGAGCAGAACGAGACCAGGGCGCTCGCCGACGAGCAGAGGACCGTCTAGGACCGACAAGAACATCACCTCCAGCCGCTGGCCGGACGACCTGCCGGCGTTCTGTGCCCGGATTGTGGAGCAGTTTGCCGCGAGCTCATGATGGGATAGGACCATGGCAGGCAAGACGACGATCACGCATCCGCTGCTTCGACTCGGCCGACTGCAGCTGGACCCCGCGCTGCGCGCCCTGCAGCCGGGTTCGGCCGCATCCGGCCTGGTGGTGACGGCCACGGTCGCCGTGCCGGATACGCCGGATGAGGGGTCGTACGGGTGGGATGTGGCCTGGGCCGATGCTGCCCGCGAGGCCGGCCGGCTGGGTGCCGATCAGGGCACCGCCCAGGCGCTGGCCGCCGGCGCCGGCCTGGCCCAGCCGGGCGGCACCCGAGTAGTGGTCGCGGCGCAGGGGGAGGTTTTGCTCGCCCGGTGGCTCCCGCCCGGAGCCTCCGCGAGTTCGGTGCGGGTCGGCCCGCTGCCGCACTTGCAGGAGGTGGCCGCGGCCGCGGCGCGGCGGCCGGCCTACGTCGTCGTGCTGGCCGACCGTGACGGCACCCACATCATCGCGCACGCCAGCGGTGACCAGGGGCCTGCCAAGCGGTTCTCCGCCGACCGCCGTCCCGGCGCGCAGGGCGACCCTCATCCAGACAGGCCGCCCGGGCAGCACCACGGCGAGCGGCACGTGACCGACAGCGAGCCGGAAAGCGGCGGCCAGCTGAACGCCGAGTTCATCGCCGGGCGGGTGTCCGAGGCCGCGGACAGCGTGGGCGCGCACATCGTTCTCGGCGCGGGTGATCAGCATATTCTCGACGCTGTCGCGGGTCATCTGCCGGACTCGGTCGGGCCGGTCACCACCATCGCAGGAGGCCGCGAGCCCGATGGCGTCGACGATCACCTCAGCGCCGCGATCGGCGCCGCCCTTGACGAGATCACCGCTGCGGCCATCAGCGCTGTCGGGGATCTGGTGGCCTCGCGCACTGGGGAAGCGGACCCTGGCGCGGTTCGTGGCATCGAGGCCGTCGCGGATCAGCTGGCCGAGCAGCAGGTCGCTGTATTGCTGTTGGCGGCAGACGCGGCCCTGGAGGACGGCCTGGTCTGGGCCGCAATCCACCAGGACGCGATCATCGTCCAGCTGCCGCAACGCACCGGCCCGCTGGCCGGCGAGCCAGCAGCCGCGCTGCTCCGCCGCGGGTCAGTCTCGTAAGGCGGCTTACCGCTTCCTTTCTTTACCGTGCGCGAACAGGTCGCGCCAGTCTTCCTCCGCGATGTGGACGTCGTACTTGCTGGCCGCTGCCCGGATTCGCTGCCAGGCTTGGTCCCGCTCCTCGTCGCTGACTCCTTCCACCTGGTCGAACCGCGCAATCGCGTTCCGGACGTGCGCCGCATCGCTGAGGGGTTCTTTGCGTTCGGAGGGGAAGGCGAACTCCGCGTCAGGCAGGCGATCCATTTCCGCGGTGCTCAGGCCCTCCGAACTGCGCGGGATATCCTCTCCATGAGCGCGCTCGCTCTGGACCTCACGAGCCTTCTCGATGTTGCGTCGGGCCGCCTCTTCTTGCTTCTCCGTTGACATGGTCCGAACCTCCGTAAGGGTGTTGGTCCGCTCAAGGCGCAGTCGGCGGGCCTCCCGGACACGATGAGCCGGCTAACCATGTCAGTACATCTGGTGCCTGGTTGCTCAGCCCGTGAACGCACCTAATCCTCATTATTGATAATCGTAACCAGCCAACGATCCTCGCCCTTGAGGCTGGGTCAGGCTGGTGGGCAGCAGCTTGTTTCAAGCTGCCCCGCCGACCGCGTAGCGCCTGGTAGCAGGCGCTACGGCGGTGTGGCGGCTGGGTGGTCAGACCTGTCGGTGCCCCAACGGCGCAGGATTGGTGGTGCTGGCGGCCAGGCCGGGACCCCTGCTGGCCGGTAGCCGGATTGGCCGCCTGCCGGGGTGAGGAACGGGCGCGACCACGCCATCGTGGTTGGTAGCGGGGTCCGGGTGGCGCGAAAGCGCTGCCGCCCGGGCCTCCGGCCATGATCTTGCCCCCCGATCCCGCCCGTCCTCGTCCGGCCTGAGTTTGCCAGGCCGACTGGACCGCTCAAGGAACACGGAAAAAGATGACTTCACAGACCTTTATCGACCTGTCGAGATGGCAGTTCGCGACCACCGCGGCGTTCCACATGACCTTTCCGGCGCTGTCGGTCGGCCTGGCGATCTTCCTGTGCATCTTGTACGGCGCTTACTGCAAGACCGGTAATCCGCTGTACCTGCAGATGTTCCGGTTCTGGCGCAGGATCTTCGCCATCGGCTTCGCGCTCGGGATCGTGGCTGGTGTCGGAGTCTGGGCGGCAGCCGTGGATTGTCTACGGCAAGCTCGCGGTGAATCAGGCGGCGTCGTCGCTGAGCACCGGCGAGCTCATCGCCTCACTCGCGGCCTTCTGGATCGTCTACCTGGTCCTCGTCACGGCCTGGATCCGGCAGGTCGTCCGCGAGGTCCGCCGGGGGCCCGACCCGCTGCCCGGTCAGGAAGGCAGTGACGCCGCGGCTCCCAGCGCTTCCGGCGCCCCGGCCCCGGCCGGCCAGCCCATGACTCCTGTGGAGGCTTAACCATGCTGTTCTTCTGGATGATCGTCATCGTCTTCGCGCTCCTCCTCTACGTCGTCCTGGACGGCTATGACCTCGGCATCGGCGTGCTCACGCTGTTCCAGCCGGATGCCGCCCGCCGCCGCCAGATGGTCGAGGTCGTCGGGAACGTCTGGGACGGGAACGAAACGTGGATCCTGCTGATCGCCATGGGCCTTTGGGGCGGCTTTCCCGACGCCTACGCGACCGCGCTGCCGGGCCTCTACATACCGCTGGTGGTGATGCTCTTCGCCCTCATCTTCCGCGGCTTCTCGGTCGAGATGACGCTGCACCGGGCCGCCTCCGACCGCGCCTGGACCCGCCTGTTCGGGATCGGCTCGCTGGTCGCGGCGTTCGCCCAGGGCGTTCTGTTCGGCGGCCTGCTGTGCGGCGTCACGGTCCACGACCAGCGCTTTGCCGGCGCGACGTGGGACTTCCTCGGGCACGGCTACGGGGTGCTCACCGGCCTGGCGACCGTCGCCTTGTTCTGTCTGGCCGGCGCGGCCATGCTGCAGGCGAAGACAGTCGGGGTGCTGCGGGACCAGATGGCGGCCCTGGTCCGCCGGCTGACCCTGGCCACCGTGTGGGCGGTGACCCTATCGGCCGCGCTGCTCCCGGTCGCGACGAGCGCGCGGCTGAACCTCGACGGGGTGGACCGCTGGCTCCCGTTCGCCTACGCGGTGCTGGTGGCGGCCGCAGGATTCGGCACCGCCTACTGGCGGGCCGGCCGTACGCCGGATTTGATCCCGTTCCTTTCGGTGGCCGCCGCCGAGATCGCCGGCCTGGTGGCGCTGGTCGCCCTGTACTTCCCCCAGATCGTGCCGCCGTCGGTGACGCTGCAGGAGGCCGCGTCCAGCCGCAACACCTTGGCCTTCCTGGTCATCGCGATCAGCGTGTTCCTGCCCGTCACCATCGCCTATCACGCCTACGCCAACTGGGTTTTCCGCGGGCGCCAGCCGCTGGACGACGGCGGGGTCCCTGGCGGCCGCCCGGCCGCGCCGTCACCGCGCTGGAGTGGGTCTCGACCTTCGGCATCGGCCTGGTCGCGATGTATGTCGGGGCCACCCTGCTCGGCTACGTCCGGGTCCCGCTGCTCCCGTTTCACCTGGGGGCGCAGGCCGGCGTGTTCGTTCTGCTCCTGGCCCCGGCTTACTTCGCTCCGCTGCGGCGCTTCGCCGCGGCCTACCACCAGCGCCAGGAGGCGCTTGCCGCCGCGGAGATCCTGGCGCCGCTCAGCCGCCGCGGCACCGCCGATGCCGAGCCGGTGGCCACCGTAGCCACCGCGGTCACCAGGCATGGAACCGGCACGGCCACCGCGCCCGGAACCGCCGAGCGCACCGCGACACCCGCGTTCCGTTCCGCGCCTGGCGTGGCGCTGCAAGGTGTCACGGTCCGCTTTGCGGGGCGCTCGCGGCCCGCGCTCAGCGATGTCAGCGTCTTCGTGCCACCGCGCACCGTACTCGGCGTCGCGGGTCCCTCGGGGTCGGGGAAGTCCACCCTGCTCAAGGTGGCCGGGGGCTGGCTGCGGCCGAGCGAAGGGCAGGTGTTCATCGACGGGGCACCCGCCGCCGGGTCCGCCCGGGCGCTGCTGATCGGGCAGCATCCCTACCTGTTCTCCGGCACGCTGGCCGACAACATCGCCCTCGGCCAGCCCGGTGCCTCCCGCTCCCGCATCTGGGCAGCGATCGAGGCCGCGCAGCTCACCGGCCTGCTCGGCCGGCTCCCCGATGGCCTGGACACGGTGCTCGGCGAGCGGGGCTGGAGCATCTCGGGCGGCGAGGCCCAGCGAGTGGCCCTGGCCCGGGCGTTCCTGTCCGACGCCGGATTCGTGCTGGTCGACGAGCCCACGGCGCACCTGGACGCGGCCACCGAGGCGGCGCTGATTGAGCCCCTGGCCCGGCTGCTGCGAGGCCGGACGGCCCTGGTGGCCAGCCACTCGGACGCGGTGCTCGGGATCGCCGACCGCGTGATCAACCTGGACGAAGGGCGGATTCGTGGCTGAATACACCGCACCCGTGGCCGGGCGCTCCGCGTCCTTGGCGGAGCTGTGGGCCGCGGTGCGTGACGCGGGACGGCCGGGTCGGCGGGCCGGGCTTCCCCGCGGGCTCGCGACGGGGCTGGCGCTCGCGATTCTGGCCGCCGTCGCGTCCGCGGTCCTGATGGGCCTGGCCGGCTGGCTCATCGTACGGTCGACCCAGACCGGACTGTCGACTACATCCACGTTCTCCTGGATCTTCCCCGCCGCCGGGGTGGAGGCCCTGGCCGTGGTCCGCACCGCCGCGCGGTACGGTGAGCGGCTGACCACGCACGGAGCGACCCTGCGGGTGCTGGCGCGGCTGCGGGCGGGGATGTTCGCGTCGGCGACGCGGATGACCCCCCGGCAGCTTCGCCGGTTCCACAGCGGCGACCTGCTGGACCGGATTCAGGCGGACATCGACTCCCTGGATCGTGTCGTCCTGGCGGTCGCGGTGCCTGCGGTGGTCGCCGCGATCGTCGGGGTATCCGGCCTGGCGGTGCTCGCGCTCATCCGGCCGGTGTTCGCGGTGGCGGCCTGGCGTCGCCCTGGCCGTGGCGTTCACCGGCGATCTGATCGCGGGCCGACGGGGCCGACGCGCGGGCGGAGAAGTGGCCCGCGCGCGGGCGGCCGCGCGGGCCCGGCTGGTGGAGGTGCTGGATGGCCGGATGGAGATCGCCACCTACGGCGCCGGCCCGCGTGCGCTCGGCGAGCTGGGGCAGCGCTTCCGCGCCACCGACGCGCCGCGCCGCCGTTGGTCCGCCCGTGAGGGAGCTGGCCTGCTCGGCACCGATCTGGCCGCCGCCGGGGCCGTGGGCGTGGTGCTGGCCAACGGCGCCGGGCTGGGCGCCCGCCCGCTGTCCCCCGCGATACTGGCCTTTGCCGCGCTGCTGACCATGACAATGTTCGAGGTGGCCGGGTCGCTCGCCGCGGCCGGCCCCGCCGCGGGCCAGGCCCTAGCCGGGTGGCGGCGGCTCACCGAGATGACCGGGCTGTGCGCCCGGGAGGCGTCCGCTGACCCGGCGTCGAAGCTGCCGCCAAGTGGTCCCTGGGCCTGCGGCGCCATCGCGCTCCGCGGGCTTGTCGCCGGCATGGGAGACGAGCCCGCGCTGTCGATCAGCGCGCTCTATCTGCCCGGCGGCGGTTTTACCGTGCTAACAGGTGCCTCGGGTGCAGGCAAATCGACGCTGCTGCGGGTGCTGGCGGGCGCGTTGCGGCCGATGGCCGGCTCGGTCCGGATCGGCGGGACCGACCCGTACCGGCTCGGCTATGACGATCTCGTCGCCGCCGTGACGTTGATGGAACAGGACAGCCAGCTGCTCAGCGGCACGGTCGCGGACAACCTCCGCCTGGCCCGCCCGGACGCCAGCGCCGATGAGCTCCGTGCGGCCATGAAGGTAGCCGTCCTGGCCGGGCAGGTCGACCTGGAGTCGCGAATCGGCCCGGACGGCGAGGGGCTCTCCGGCGGCCAGCGGCGCCGGCTTAGCGTCGCCCAGGCCTACCTGCGGCACCCCGGCCTGCTGCTGCTCGACGAGCCGACCGAGGGCCTTGACCACCAGACGGCTCGCGCCCTCCTGGAGAATCTCCGCTCGGCCCTCCCCCGCGCTACCGTCATCGCCGCCATTCACGACCGCACCTTCGACCACCTCCCCGTACCCGCCGATGCCACCGTCCGGCTGGCCGCGGGAAGAGTTCTCCGGGTGACCTGATGGGCACCCGCCTGCTCGCTAGCAGGTACTGAAGTTGGCCGCCTGCGGGAAAGACGCATCGGCGTTTCTGTGTGATCGTGGCTAGCAGAGGCGCTCGTAGGACCCTGGCTGCCTGGCCGGGGCATGGTTGCGCTGGGCGGCCAGCGATTTCAGTCGCCCCGCAGACAGACGGAAGGTAGATCAAATGAGGCTGCTCCCGGTGATCGATCGCCGCGGCGTCGTTCCGGACTCGGGGACCGTCAGGGTTCCCGGGCGAACACCCGACCGGCCGTGTGTGGACTGCCTGGACCATCCGCCAGCCGCCGGGCGCACCAGACCGGCCGTTGCGAGCCGGGTCGCGTTCTGGCTGGCGGCACTCATTCTGAGCATCACCATGCTCGGCACCACTCTGCCGACTCCTCTATATGTCATCTACCAGGCCCAGTGGCATTTCTCTGCGGCCATCGTGACGGTGACCTTCGCCGTCTACGCCGTCGCGGTCCTGGCCACGCTGCTGCTGGCGGGGCGATCCTCGGACCAGGCCGGACGCAAACCGGTGCTGGCCGCCGCCCTGGCCGCCAGCGCGCTGAGCACGGTCGTGTTCATCCTGGCCCCCAACGTGGGAGTGCTGATCGTCGGCCGGATCCTGTCCGGGCTGTCCGCTGGGCTGATGACCGGCACGGCGACCGCCGCACTCACCGAGCTGGTCCCGGCCTCGGCCAGCCGCCGGGCATCCGTGGTCGCCACGGCCGCGAATATGGGCGGCCTCGGGCTCGGCCCGCTCATCGCCGGGCTGTTCGCCCAGTACGCACCGCACCCCACCACCCTGGTGTTCGAGGTATACCTGGCCGTGCTGGCGGTCGCGGGCCTGTGCCTGTACCTCGTCCCCGAGACAGTGAGCCCGCGCCGGCGGCCCGCCTTGCGCTTCGCCGGCCTGGGCATCCCCGAGCGGGGCCGGAGCGAGTTCATCGCCGCTGCTGTGGCTGCGTTCGCGGCCTTCGCCCTGCTCGGGCTGTTCGCCGCGCTGGCGCCCACCTTCGTCGGCAGCGTCCTGCACCAGAACAGCCACGCCGTGCAGGGGGGCGTCGTGTTCCTGCTGCTGGCGGTGGGGGCCCTCAGCCAGCTGGCGCTGGCCCGGTTCAACAGCCGCCGGATCGTACTGGCGGGCCTGGGCGTGTTCCTGGCCGCGCTGGCCCTGATCGTCGCCGCCCTGTCCGCGGCCGACCTGGCGCTGTTCCTGGCCGGGACGGTCGTGGGCGGGGTGGCCGTGGGTTCCGTCTTCCTGGGCAGCCTAGCCACCGCCAACCGCCTGGCCCCGCCCGAGCGGCGCAGTCAGGCGATATCCGCCTTCTTCGTGGCGTGCTACGCCGGCCTGATCATCCCCGTGGTCGCCGTCGGGGTGGCCACGGAGTTCATCAGCGACTTCGCGGCCGTGCTCGCACTGTCCATCCTGCTGGCCGGCCTGTCCCTGTTCTCCTTCGCCCAGATCAGAAACGGCCGGTAGGGCATTATGGACCCACTGCAGTTCGGGGTGTTCCTTTCTCCACGTGCCGCTGACATCGGACCGCTGCGCGAGCACGTCCAGGTGGCGGAGGCGGCAGGATTCGACTACGTATCCGTCCAGGACCATCCGTACGTACCGGACTTTCTCGACACCTTCGCCCTGATCGGCACCCTCATCGGCCAGACCAGCCGGCTCCGGTTCATGACCAACGTCGCCAACCTGCCGCTTCGCCCTGCCCAGATGCTGGCCAAGACCAGCGCGAGCCTGGACGTGCTCTCCGGCGGCCGGTTCGAGCTTGGCATCGGGGCCGGCCGGGCCTGGGACCAGATCGCGGGGCTGGGCGGCCCCCGGCGTAACCCCCGCGAGGCCGTGGCCGCGGTCAGCGAGGCGATCGACGTACTGCGCGCCCTATGGCTTCCCGACCGCACGGCCAGCCTGCCCGGTCCGTACTATCCGCTCACCGCGCATACCGGGCCCGCCCCCGCTCACCGCATCGGCATCTGGCTGGGCGCCGTCGGCCCGCACCACTCCGGACATCTGGGCCAACATCATCGCCGAATTCGCCGCCGAGGAGCGGTTCGACACCATCAACCTGGTCCTCGAGCAGGAAACCAACGACCAGCTACGACTGTTCGCCGCCGAGGTCATACCACTCGCCCGCGCCGCCACCTCAGACGCCTCGGACCGCTAGCGCCGCCCGCCCCGCCCGCCCCGGCCCTCCGCCCGCCGCCTGCACCCCCGCGGCACCGCCCAGCAGGCCTCCAGCCCTGCTACCCGCTAGCAGTACCGCGCGAATTCCAGCCAGCGTCCGGGGACTACGGATGCTGGCGGCGATGCCGGATCGTGGCCGCTGGGCGATGCTATCTGGCAGGAGGCAGGAGGCCGACATGGAGCGTACGGATTGGCTAGATGGTGGTTTAACTCCACCGAATCCCGATTCCTAATGGTGACCGCGATAACGCATCACCGGTTCAACTCGGCGGTCTGGGGAGAGCACGAGATCAGAAAGCTTTATGACGAGCTCGCGGAGATCGAGGCATCCGCGGCGGGGGTGCTTGAGGCTCTCCGGACGCCGACGCGGAGGTCGTTTTAGCGGCGGAGACGGCCGTAGAAACAAGCCTGCGCCATGCTTATGATCAAGGCTGGCGCTCATGCGCCGACTGGCCGGATAGACCGGGTCGGCCTGGATTCAGGCATTAGCGGGCGATGCGGATGGCGAGCCGTACGGGACAGCCGTGCTGGACCAGTTGCGCGATCTGATGCCAGTCGAGACGGTCGGCGTAGACTTCGGCCAGCAGCCGGGGGATGCCGAGCCGGGTGAGCTGTGACACGCGCCATTTATGCACGAGCCCGTCGTTGTGGCCAATGACCTCGTGGCCGCTAAGGGCTGTTCCATCGCTCATTCCTCCAAGTGTGACGCTCCAGTTCGGTCAGGCCGCCCCAGATCCCGTGGGGCCGCGTCCGCAGCGCGAACTCCAGGCACTGGCGCCGGACCGGGCAGCCTATGCAGATCGCCTTAGCCTCGGCTATCTGTTCCAGGGCCTTACCGGATTCCGAAAGCGGGAAGAACAACTCCGGGTCAGCCGATCGGCAGGAGGCAGCCGATCGCCAGCTCGTCCCGGTAGCCAGCCGGGCCGCCGCGGTGTACCCCGAGACCTGGTCCAGCCCGCCGATGACCTTGTTGTCGTTGGTTCCCATGCTGGCTCCTTCCGTTCGCCTGGCCGCAGCGGATCGGACGATGATCCCGGCATGACCGCTTCCCTTTCGGGCTGCGCTAAGCGTTGCTCCCGGCTTGGTGAGCCGGCATCACGCGGTTTAGGTGATATCTCGCGTTCGGGTGATGCGGCCGGGACGCACCTGCACGGCTAGGCATTCCAGCTACCCGGTAGCTGAGTTGGATGCCTGCCAGGAAGACATGACCGCCCACCTAGGCGATGGTTGTCAGATACGCGTAGTGAATCTGTCGATCTCCAGTGAGCGTCATGAGACCTGCCGTCCGAACCCAGACCGGCGATGCCGAACCCGTCTACCGCCGCGGGCTGTTCGCGCGGCTCGGGGCAGCCGCGCGCATCACCCAGATATCGGCGCCGGCCGGGAGCGGAAAGACCTTCTTGCTGCGGTCCTGGATCAGCGATGCGGGACTGGCCGACCACGCGGCCTGGGTTTCGGTGCGGGGCGGGCAACGTGACCCGAAGCGATTCTGGATCTCGGTCGCCGACGCGCTGCGGGACACCGCGACGGGGGCCACCCGGGTGCGGGCCGTGACGGCGGAGCCGGATCTAGACGGCTGGGCGATGGTCGAGCGGCTGCTGGCGGACCTGGACTCGCTGCAGGACCGGATCTGGCTGGTGATCGACGATGTGCACGAGCTGGACTCAAGCGAGGCGCTCCGCCAGCTGGAACTGCTGGTGATGCTCGGGCCGACCGAGCTGAGGTTCGTGCTCGCCACCCGCCGGGACGTGCGGCTGGGTCTGCACCGGTTGCGGCTGGAGGGCGAGCTGACCGAGATCCGCGCCGCCGATCTCCGGTTCAGCGCCGGCGAGGCGCAGGCGCTGCTAGAAACGGCCGGGGTGGCCTTGCCTGATTCGGCGCTGGCGAGGTTGCACGAGCGGACTGAGGGCTGGGCGGCCGGGCTGCGGCTGGCCGCGCAGTCGCTGGCCGGGCATCCGGATCCGGAGCGGTTCGCGGCCGAATTCTCCGGCCGCGAGCGTACGGTCGCTGAGTACCTACTGGCTGAGGTACTGGAGCGGCAGCCGGAGGAGGTCCGGCAACTGCTGCTGAGGACCTCAGTGCTCGAGCAGGTCAGCGGCCCGCTAGCCGACGTCCTTCGGGGGCGGTCAGGCGGGGAACGGATCTTGCAGGAGCTGGAACAGGCCGGCGCGTTCGTGGTCTCGGTAGATTCGCGCCGGTCCTGGTTCCGCTACCATCGGCTGTTCGCCGAACTGCTGCAGCTTGCGCTACGGTCTAGCGCGCCGGGGGAGCTTCCCGCGCTGCACGGCGCCGCGGCGCAGTGGTATGCCGAGCATGGGCACGTGGTCGAGGCGGTCCGCCACGCCCAGGCGGCGCAGGACTGGGGTCTGGCGGTTCGCTCGCTATCGGACCACATGCTCGATCTTGTCCTCGACGGGCAGAGCGCCACCGCGCGCGAGCTCCTGGCCGGATTCCCGGCCGGTGCCATCACGGCCCACGCGGAGCTGGCCGCGCTGGTGGCGGGCAACGAGTTGACCCGTGGATCGCTGGAGGCGGCTGAGCGGCATCTGGCCCTCGCTACCGGGGGATCGGCGTCGGTGCCTGCGGATCGGCGCGGGCGCTTCGAGGTTGTGCTCGCCATCTTGCGGTTGTCCGTTGCCTCCCAACGCGGCGACCTGCCGACCGTGGTCGAGCAGGCGCAGCGGCTGCTGGCCCCCGCCAAGGCCGCGGACGCCGCGCCACTCGTGAACGGGACCGACGAGTATCAGCGGACACTGGCGCTGGTCAGGCTAGGTGCGGCCGAGCTCTGGTTTCTTCGCGCCGAAGAGGCGGAGCGGCATCTCGAGCTGGGCGTCGCCCTGGCGCGCCGGATCGGGCGGCCCTTCCTCGAGGCTGGCGCCTTGGCGCACAGCGCGTGGGCAGCGAGCTTCCGGTCGTTCATGCTGGCGGTGGAGCGGAGTACGGAGGCGACTGAGCTGGCCCAGCGGCACGGCTGGGCCGAGGAGCCAGCCGTTGCCGTCGCCTACCTGGCTCTCGGCGCCATCAAGGTCTGGCAAATGCGGCTCGAGGAGGCAGAGCCATTGCTGGACCGCGCCGAGCGGGCGCTTCGACCCGAGGCTCAGCCAGCCGCCGGCCTGGTGCTCCGCCAGGTCCGCGGGATGGTCGCGCTCGCGCATGGCCGTGACGCTGAGGCGCTGGCCGCTTTCCGGGCCGCCGAGCGACTGGCCGGCCTGCTCGTCACAGAGCATCCGGCCACAATGCTCATGCGTGCGCACTTGCTGCAAGTCTTCGTGCGGATTGGCGAGACCGAACGCGCCGAGCAGGCCCTCGCCGAGCTGGCCGAGGAGCAGCGTGAACGCGGCGAGATGCGCATCGCGGTGGCGGCGCTGCGGCTCGCCCAGGACGACCCGCGGGGGGCGGCCGCCGCGCTCGCACCCGTCTTGGACGGCTCCGCCCCCGTGACGAACTGCGGCTGGGTGGTTCAGGCTTTCGTGCTGGAGGCGATCGCATGCGACGCGCTCGGCGACCCGGCCGCCGCTGGACGGGCCCTCGAGCAGGCGCTCGATCTCGCCGAACCCGACGGCGTAGTCTTCTCGTTCGTCCTTAACCCCCCGCCTGAGCTGCTCAATCGCCAGGCCCGGCGCACCGCGCACCCCGCCCTAATCTCAGAGATTCTCATCTTGCTGTCCTCCCACGGCCTGGGGGGCCAGGGCCAGGGGGGTCTGGGGGGGTGGAGCCCCCCCAGAAGCGGGGGGGTCTGGAGGGGTCATCCACCCGAGGAAATACCGCTCACCGACAGCGAGACCCGCGTCCTGCGCTACCTGCCGACTAACCTGTCCGCGCCGGAGATCGCCAGCCAGCTGTCGGTGTCGGTGAACACCGTCCGGACCCACATGCGCCACGTGTACGAGAAGCTCGGCGCGCACCGTCGTGCGGGTGCCGTGGAGCGGGCCCGCGCCCTCGGCCTGCTCGCCCCTTCCCCGCACCGGGCCTGAGGCTTCCCCGCGCTGGGCTGAGGCGCGGCTATTCTGGCCAGTCGGAGTTCTCGATGATGTCCACGAAGTTGGCGCGCTTAAAGCTGCCCGGCGCGGACGCCCTTCTCGACCCTGTCGCCGAGGTCCTTGTCGACGTTGCCGAGGTACCAGAAGGCGCGCTGTAGCACCGGCTCGGTCACGCCGTTGAGCAGAATCCCGACGATGTTGCTGACCAGCCGGTCACGGGCGGCATCGTCCAGCACCTCGCGGACCAGGGTGCCGGCCTGGCCCCAGTCGTCGTCCTCGGCGTGCTGGACGTAGGCGGCGTGCACGAGCTCGCCGTCGGCGTACCAGCTGGCCGGCTGGTACTGCTCGGGGTAGGCCTGCGGGCCGCCCTTGGAGTTAGGGAAATACACCGGGTCGGTCCGGTTAACCACCCGCATCACCCCGTCCTTGCTGTAGGTGTTCACCGGCACGACCGGGGCGTTGACCGGGATCTGCTGGTAGTTCACGCCCAGCCGGGCACGGTGCGCGTCGGCGTAGGAGAACAGCCGGGCCAGCAGCATCCGGTCCGGGCTCGGCCCGATCCCCGGCACCAGGTTGCTCGGCTGGAACGCCGCCTGCTCGATCTCGCTGTGGTAGTCGACCGGGTTGCGGTCCAGGGTCAGCTTGCCGACCTCGCGGAGCGGGTAATCCCCGTGCGGCCACACCTTGGTCATGTCGAACGGGTTGAACCGGTAGGTCTTGGCCTCCTCGAACGGCATGATCTGCATCTTCAGCGTCCAGCTCGGGTGCTCGCCGCGCTCGATCGCCTCGTACAGATCCCTGGTGTGCAGGTCGGGGTCGGTCCCGGCCAGCCGGTCACCCTCCTCCTGGGTCCAGAAGTCGATGCCCTGGTCACTGATGAAGTGATACTTAACCCAGAACCGCTCCCCGGCGGCATTGATCCACATGTAGGTGCTGCTGGAGTAGAGGTTCATCTGCCGCCAGGTCTTCGGGAGGCCGCGGTCACCCATCAGCCAGACCACCTGGTGGGCGGTCTCCGGCAGCAGGGTCCAGAAGTCCCACTGCATGTCGTTGGAGCGCAGGTTTACCGCCGCCAGCCGCTTCTGGGAGCGGATGAAGTTCTGGAAGTGAATCGGGTCCTTGATGAAGAAGATCGGCGTGTCGTTGCCGACCATGTCGTAGTTGCCCTCGGTGGTGTAGAACTTAATCGCGACGCCGCGGATGTCCCGCCACATGTCCGGGCTGCCGCGCTCCCCGGCCACGGTGGAGAACCTGATCACCAGCCGGGTGCTGGTGCCCGGCTGGAACAGCGCCGCCTTGGTGTAGGCGCTGACGTCGCTGGTGACCTCGAACCGGCCGAACGCGCCGCTGCCCTTGGCGTGCGGCTGCCGCTCGGCGATCCGTTCCCGGTTGAAGCTGGCCATCTGCTCGATCAGGTAACTGTCCTGCAGCAGGATCGGGCCGCCCGCGCCGACGGTCAGCGAGTACTCGTCGCTCTCGACCGGAATACCGGCATCCGTCGTCTGGATCGGATTAGGTTGCGTGCTGGTCATGTAATTTTCTCCCTACTCTCAGGTGGCCTTAAGCCTTACGCCGAGCTTGGTGAGCCGCCATCACATAGTTCTGGTGATTCGCGAGAGCCGACCGCGCTGTCGCTGGTGGTGAACACCGTTCGGACGCACCTGCGCACCTTTACAAGAAGCTCGGGCCGCCGTTCAGGATGTGTGGCTGAGGATCCGGCTGATCGCCTGCGCCGACAGCTCCGACTTCACCAGGAATCCGGCGGCCGGGCTTTCGGCGATCAGCTCCGCATAGTCGGCTTCGGCGCGCGCCGAGATCAAGATCACTTCGGCGCGGCCGGCCTGCCCGTCCTGGGCCAGGAGCCGGGCCAGATCAAAGCCGCTCTCGTCCCCCAGGCCGATGTCGACGAGGATGACGTCCGGCCGCAGAGCGCCGGCCTGCCGGAGCGCCTCGGCACTGTTCGAGGCCACGCCCACGACCGTCAAGCCTTCTCGCTGCAGCAGAACGCTCGCCGCCCTGAGGAAGGCGTCGTTGTCATCAACCAGCAGGCACCGTAGCGACACGCGCTCATGGTGCCAGGTATAACGTGCGCTCGCATTGCGGCTAGCTGGAATTCCGCTGTGGCTCGCGATCGCCCCGGGCACTCCGCCAGTGGACCGCCTGACCAGCGGAGTGGTCATACTCAGTTGCCGCCGTTCTTCGTCGCGATCAGCAGAGAGGATTGAGAGCGGTCGAGCAGCGCAGCGCCCCCGTCGCGGAGCAGCGTCTGGGCTAGCCGGCGGCCGAGCGCGTCGCCGGCGCCGGCCGCGCCGGTCATCTGGGCCCGGATCACCGAGGAGCCGTCCGGGGCAGCGATGACACCCGACAGCCGCATCACCGGTTCGTCTGCTGCCTCGGCGGTCAGCTCGGCCAGCGCGCCCACTGGCGCGCTGCAGCCGGCGCCGAGCTCGGCCAGGAAGCCGCGTTCGGCGATGGCCGCGGCCCGGGTGGGCGGGTGGTCCAGGGTCCTGACCTGGGACACCGTAACCGGGTCATCGGTGCGGCACTCGACGGCCAGCACGCCTTGCGCCGGGGCGGGCATCAGCAGCGAGGGGTCGAGAGGCGTGACGGGACCGTCGAGGAGGCCGAGCCTGGACAGTCCCGCCATCGCCAGCACGAGGGCGTCGACATGGCGATCGGCGAGCTTGCGTAGCCGGGTGTCGACGTTCCCGCGTATCGGCACGATCCGTAGCTGACGGCCGGTGGCGCGTAGCAGAGCGGCTCGTCGGGGTGACCCGGTGCCGATCCGCGCTCCGTCCGGCAGAGCGTCGAGGCTGCTCCCGCCGGGCCAGATCAGCGCGTACTCATCCCCAGGGGTGGCCACCGTGACCAGGACGGCGGCCCGGCCGCACTGGTGACACAGCTGGCGGGCAATCTGGCTGGCCTGGGCCAGCGCGAGCGGGCTGCCACGGGTGCCCAGCCGCAGCGGACGGTGGCGCGGGGAGCTCATGTCCTGGCCTGATCGGTGCGGAGGTCGAAGAGCTGGCGCAGCGCATCGAGATAAGCAGGGCCGTTCGGGCCGGTGGAGAACTGCTTGGCTCGCACTGTCGGCTGGTGCAGGATCTTGCGCAAGATGCGGTAGACGGTGGCCTCCATCTCGGCCCGCTGCTGTTCGCTCAGGTCCGGGAGCCGGTCGCGCAGCCGGTCCAGCTCGGCGTCGGCGAGCTGCCTAATCCGCGCGTGCATCGCGGCGATGACAGGCGCCGCGGTGTCTTGGTCCTGCCGGTCGAGGTCGCTGCGGCCTCGGCTGCGACGATGGCGCGGACCTGCGGAATCTGGCCCGGCATGGAGCGGTCGGCCAGGTGGCGGCCGAGTGCGGCGATGTCGACGAGCGTCACGCCGTCTAGTTGCCCGACGGCGGGTTCGACGTCGGGCGGCATGCCCAGGTCGAGCACGAACAGCGGCGGCCGGCCCGCTGGCGCCCCGGCGGCGCTCAGTTGGCCGGCGAGCACGACCGGGGCGGGGGCCCCCGTGGCGGTGACCAGGAGGTCGGCGTCGGCGAGCGCGGCGGGCACATCGCTGGTCCGCAGGGGCCTTCCCTGCACCGCTGCGGCTACCTCAGCGGCTCGCTCCTGGCTGCGGCTCGCCACTGACAGCCGCCCCACCCGGCCTCGCGGAGCAGCCGGGCCGCGAGCTTGCCCGTGCTGCCGGTGCCCACGACGACGGCGTGGCGGGTGGCGAGCTCGAGGCCGGCCCGGGTCAGCGAGATGCCTTCGGTGCTGATCGTGGTCTGGGTGCGGGCCCGCTTGCTGGCCCGCAGCGCGGCGTCGATCAGGCTGGTGATGGCCGGGCCGACCGTGCCAGCGGCGGCGGCCGCGCGGGCCGCGTCCTTGATCTGGGCGACGATTTGGTCCTCACCGACGGCCATCGAATCCAGCCCGCACGCGACCGTGAACAAGTGCTCGGCGGCTGCGCCGCCGACGCGGATCCTGGCCACCCGCAGGACCTCGCCGGTCTCAACTCGCCCGTGGCTGGCCAGTACGTCCGCGACCGCCCGGGCTACCGGTCCGACGGGACCGTGCGCGGCTGCGTAGACCTCGACCCGGTTGCAGGTCGACAAGACGGCCACCTCGTCGACGGACGGCACGGCGCGCAGCCGGGCCAGGATGCTTCCGCCTTGCGCGGACGGAACAGCCAGCTTCTCCAGTAGCTCCGGCGGGGCGGACCGGTGGGAGATGCCCAGGTTCACTATCGTCATCGCGGTGGCCCGTTCAGTCTCGGAATTTTCCGCGCCCGGAGGTGGCCGGAGCTCAACCCCTGACGCCACGATCAGCTCGCGAAAGCGAGTGGCGGCAGACGGGGAGCCGGGGTCATCGACAACGGCGCGTAGAGCGCGCGGATCGTCGTCAGCGCCCAGCACATCCTGGCTACCGCCGTGTCCGGGTGATCACCGAAATCGGCGGCCATTCGCGCCGCGCAGCCGCCGATTCCCAGCTGCCGCAGCGTCGTCGCGACGACGAGCCGGACCTGCTCGGAGGAGGGCGACCCGGAGGGCTGTAGGGTCGAGGCGAACAGCGCCTCGGCGCGGAAGGTCTCGAACGTGCCTGGCCTCCGCCGTCCGGGAAGCGATGTCTTAGCCGCCAGAATCTCCGTCATCGTTCTTGCCTCGCTTCCTTCCACCTTGCGGCTTGGTGACGCTCGTGCCGCATGCTTTCTAGCTTCGCGGCTGGGTCCGCTCGTGTCTTCCGGGCCAGCGCCCAGCTCGACTACCTGCCAGCAGGAATCAGGTGACTCCAGTCAGCCGTAGGGCCGCGCGAGTCAGCGTCAGTGCAGCCGCAGCGGGAGCTGGACACGGAGCAGCGTCCCTTGACCAGGAGAGCTGCTGACCTCTAGCGATCCGCCAAGCGCTTCGGCCCGGTCACGGAGGCCGATCAGGCCCGAGCCGCGGGCCGGATCGGCGCCGCCCGCGCCGTCGTCGCGGACCGACAGGTGCAGGCCGTCGGCTCGTTCCTCGACCGCGACGCGCACGACCGAGGCGTGCGCGTGCTTGGTCGCGTTGGTGAGCGCCTCGGATACGACGTAATACGCCGCCACCTCGACCGGCTCCGGCAGCCGCGTAATCCCGGCGACCTCGAGTTCGACCGCGACCGCAGCCCGGCGGGCCAGCGTCCGCAGCGCCGGCCCCAGCCCGCCCTCGGACAAGATCGCCGGGTGGATACCGCGGGCGATCTCTCGCAGATCGTCCACCACCCCGCCGAGCTCGTCCGCGACCTGGACAATCTCCGTCTCAAGCTCGCGCAGCTCAGCGGGTACCATCCCTTGCACGAGGCGAAGCTGAAGGCCGAGCGAGACCAGGCGCTGCTGGGTCCCGTCGTGCAGGTCCCGCTCGATCCGCCGCCGGGCCTGATCCGCGGCCGCCACGACCCGCGCCCGCGACGCGGCCAGCTCGCCACGGCTTTCGGCGTTCCCGATGGCCGTGGCGAGGAGCTCGGTAAAGTCCGCCAGGCGGTCGGCGGCGTCGGCAGGAAACGGCCCTCGCCTGGACGACACGGTGATCACGCCCCACACGCGGCTCTCGACGATGATCGGGCTCGCCACCATCGAGCGGATTCCCAGCTTGCGCAGGCGGTCGGCGGCCGGACCCGGCAGTGTGTCCCACACGTCCTCGTTGATCTGGGCCGAGTGACCGGTGCGCCACACCATCGCCGGGGCAAAGTAGTCGGGGATTTCCACGCGCGTCCCGATCGGCACCGTGGCCGCGTCCTCCCCGACGCTGCCGACGATCACGACCGAGGACCCATCCGGATCGAAGCGGCTGATGCCAGCGTTGTCGCCGTCAAGCAGGCGGCCGAATTCCCCGGCGACCGCCGAGAAGATCTCGACCGGGTCGATACCGTGAGCCACTAGCGTGGCCACCCGGCGCAGCGCGGCCTGCTCCGCCAGCAGGCGGGTGAGCTCGTCACGGCTCGCCTCCAGCGCGCCCCGGTTCTGGGCGTTCGCGACCGCAGTGGCGACCAAGTCGGTGAACTGCGTCATCCGCTGCTCGGTTTCGGGTGGCAGTGTCCCCTGCCTTGACCCGACGGCGATCATCCCCCAGAGCCGTCCGTCGACGTGGATCGGCGTGCCGACCGCGGACCGCAGCCCCTCGCGGGGGAAGCGCTCCCCGCCGGGTACTTCGCGGTAGTCATCGACCCGGGCGGCCTGGCCGGTCCGCAAGACGGTCGCGGTCAGCCCGGTCGGCGGATAGCCCTCGAAGGGTCCCCCCACCCGCTCATCGGGGTAGGTCGTGCCCTCGCGGGCGACCAGCGTCGCCGTCCCGTCCGGCTCGTACCTGATCATCCTGGCGATGACGCCGCCGGAATGCCGCAGCGCCTCCCTGGTCGCGGCCGCGAACACCGCCTCGGGCGGCGCGCCCCGGGCCACCAGCATGGCCAGGCGCCGCAGGGCCGCCTGGGTGTCCGCAAGCTCGCGCAGTTCCTGCTCGGCCCGGGCGTTGGCGATCGCCATCGCGGCGAGCTCCGTGAAGCTGCCATCCGTGACTCGGCGCCAGCCGTAAAGTCCTCGCGTGAGGTCGCAGCCACCGTGACACCCAGTAGTGTCCCTCCACCATGATCGGCATGGCCATCGCGGCCCTCAGCCCCAGTCCGCGGACCACGTCGCCAAACGGGCCGGAAGCCAGCATGTCACCGGTGATCCGGGCCGGACCGCCCGTCCGGAGCGAGGCCGTCATGGCCATCCCTGGCTGCAGCTTCCGGCGGAAGCCGACCGGTGCTTGATCACTTACTCGGCCATAGGACCCGACGACGGTGGCATAGCCCTCAATCTTCCCGCGTTCACTGGAGAGTTGATCAAAGCGGGATACGAACGTCGCTTCGGCACCGATCAGGCGGCCGAGCTCATCGGCGACGGCGGTGAACACCTCGCCCGGCCGCCCGCAGCCGGCTACTAGCGTGGCCACCCGGCGCAGCGCGGCCTGCTCCTCGGCCAGCTGACGCAGCCGCGCCTGGCCGGGTGGATCAGGACCCGGCGTCGCATCGGCGGCATAACCCCCCTCGGCGCCGGCGTCTGGCGCGTTCATACCGCTGACGGTAGCCCGGTGCGCGGCGGGCCGGTAGGGGCCCGGTGGTCACCGGCGGGTGCTGGCCGTCCTGAGGTTCCTCGAAACCCGCTGAGGAATCAGCCGGGGCGGGGGACAGCCCCTTCCGGTGGCGCCGCGCCCTGCTCATCCGTGTGGTTCGCGACTGGTCAGCCACGGGTCTTGCCGAAGTACATCAGTTCCCACAGAGCCGGCGCGGTGACGGTCTCGGGGACCGGGTCGCTGCCGATGCGCTCGACGGTGACCTGGCCGGTGAAGCGCATGTAGGCGCCGTCGAATCCGGCGATCCGGGCCAGGATGCGCTTGGGGCCCTGGACGGAATCGATCATGCGGGCCTGCACGATCGTGTTCTGGCGACGGAAGGTGACGCGGTAGTGCTCGCCGCCGTCGGCAGTGGCGTCGTAGTCGTAGACCGTGGTGTCGGCGACCGGCTTGCCGGTGACCGGGTCCGGATTCTCGCCAGTCTTCTCGAAACGGACCAGGGAACTGTCGTCGGCCACGATCTTGCCGTCCCTGGCGAGCATGAAGATGGGCACCTGGGTGTGGCCGTACTTGCGCTCCGCGGTGATGTCCGAGGCGATCACGCAGTAGCCGCCGGCCTCGGCGCGCGCCCAGGCGAACACGTGGGGCTGGTCATCTCCGAACAGGATGTGCCCGGTCTCCGGCCGCCAGGACGGCACCTGACCGGTCAGGATGACGTCCGCGGTCACCCCGTCGATATTGGTGTGAATGCGGTAGGTGCGCAGGTCCCCGGCGAAGGTATTCCCGCCCACCCGCACGTCGCAGCGGTCCGCGGCGAACGCGAAGTCGTCACGGGCGTGCAGCGCACGCTCCACGTGCGTTCCGTCCGGCCGGTCCAGCTGGAAGGTGACCACGGGGCTGGCCGGCTGCTTGATGCCGCGGCCGCCCCGGATGTCCTTGACCATGAAGTTGATGACCAGGGTCGAGCCATCGTCCAGGACGCGTCGAAATACCACCACTCGAAGGTGCCGGGCCCACCAGGACGGGTGCGAAACCCGTCCTCCCGGGCGACGATCTGGTCTTTGGCAATGCCGTAGCGCTGGTAGTCGGCAGGCGTCGCGCCGATACGGCAGCTCTGGGAACGGGACATCAAGTCAGCCTTTCGTGAGCAGGTATCGCCGTGGCCAGCTCAGCTCCCCCACCGCCGGGTTACCTTCCGGGACGCGCGTGCCTGGGCGCTTACTTAGTGCACCTGCTCGTAAGTTCGTCGGGGGTGACGTTCTTGCGTGCTCCTCGCGGGTTGGGCGAGCGACTCCGCGTCCACCTGGTGGTGTGCGGGGCGGGCCGGTGCCGGCCAGGGGACCCCAGGGCGCTGGCCGTGATGGGGGCCTGCGCCCGGGGGTCACGTCGCGACAGGCCGGCACCTGGCAGGTGCCGGCCGGCGCGGCGGTGCGTGATCCCTGCTGCTTCGGTAGCGGGGATGGGTCCGCCGCCTCTGGCGGCGATGTTGGCCGCCGCGACCAGGTCGCGGTGGCCGCCGTGCCCCCAGTGCGGGCAGCGGAACACTCGCCCGGCGGGCTTGGGCACCCGCCGGGAACAAGACGGGCATGTGGAGGACGTGCCCCGCTCATCGGTCACCTTGACGGTGATCCCGGCGGCCTCGGCCTTGTCCCGGAGCACCGACATCAGGTGCCCGATCCGCCAGTCCCGCAGCCGCTTGCCGTGTACCCGGCCGGCGGCTAGCCGCAGGACGCCTCGAGGGTCGCCGGCGATCAGCGTCCCGGCCCGCTGCTTCACCGCCCAGTCCACCACGGACCTGGCGGCTTCGTGCTGGGCCTGGCGGACGCGCCGCGCATGGCGGGCCCCGGCGGCCTGCTGGCGACGGCGGTGCTGCCGCCACCGCCGTGACCCCCGCTGCCCGGGTTTCGGGGCACGGCGGGCAGCAGCCCGGGTCCGGGCCTTGCTGTCGCGCAGGCTCGGGTTGCCGTGAGAGAGCGACTGCATTGGTATTCGATCTCGCAGCGCCCGGCCCGGTCACATCGACGCCGGCGGCCATCGGGGACCCCGCTAACCGGATCCGCGGTTACCTGCTAGCCGGTAACGGAGTTTTGCCGCTCGCCGTGACGACATGGCGCCCGGAACACGTCATGATGGGGCCATGACGGAGGACGCGATGATCTCGCTGCTGTCGGCGGCCACCCGCATCGCCTGCAGGCAGATGACGCCGCAGCACCTGAACGCCCTGCACGCCAGCGTCGAGCAGGCGTCCTGTCTGTCCGCCCGGCACGACTGGGAGCGCAAGGCCACCGCTCACGCCGAACTGTTCACCATCCTGGGCGACCTGACCGGTGACCGCGACCTGGCGCAGCTGGTGAGCTCGGCCGCCGGGCGACTGCAGGACCTCGTCATGACGGTGGGCCCGGCGGCCGACGGCATCATCTTGAGCTCGCGCCGCAGGCTGCTGCGCGAGTTGAGAGCCTGGGACGCCGACGGCGCGGCCCGGGAGGTGGAGCGCCACCTCGGAGGCCTGCACTACATGGGGCGCGTGGCCTGCGGAGCCGGTTCCGGCAGGATTAGCCGGGCCAGCTAGCTGAACCCGCCGAGCGCATCGCGACCACGCATCGGCCCCTCAGGGGTGACCGGCGCCGGGCGGGTCGGGGCACCTTGCGCGCGTCACATCCATCAGCGGTCCTCAAAGAGCGCGATCAGATCGTCCAGGCCGAACATCCGGGCGGTCTCGACCGCCGACGGGATCCCCGCGGTGGGGTCGGCGCCGCCGACAACGAGCGCCTCGACCACCGCCCGTTCCCCCTTGAAGACGGCGCCCGCGAGCGGGGTCTGGCCGCGGTCGTTGGGGCGGTCGGGGTCGGCACCGCGTTCCAGCAGCGCCGAGACCGTCTGCGGATGACCGTGGTAGGCAGCGAGCATGACCAAGGTGTCGCCATTGTCGTTGCAGAGGTTGGCCGGAACGCCGGCGTCCACATAAGCGGCCAGGGTGCCGGTTTCGCCCTGACGGGCGAGGTTGAAGACCTTCGCTGCGAACTGGAGCACCTCGGGCGCGGGCTCCTGCTCGCGAGGCGCCACGCGCTCGGGCCAGTGAGCGGGATCGGTCATTCTGCATTGGCTCCTGCCTCGGTCTGACGACAGCATCATCTAGCCACGGTCACACGTGAACGGGGACGCGTCTTTCCCGCAGACGGCCAACTTCAGCACCAGCTAGCCGGTAGACGCGCGACAAACCGACTCAGCCCAAGCTGAGCGTGCTCCGGAAGGTTGCTGCAGGTGGCCCGATTTTCACCGGCGTTTCACAAACCGGCCGCACGTTGCATGTAACGACATAAGGAGAAGCGACATGAGCACGATGATCCTGCCAACCTCACCCGCCAGGGTGCAGCCCGGCCGGCTACTTGGCGCGCGGCAGCTAGCCGACGTGGTGCTACGGCTAGCGGCCAGCCCTGGGGACTGGATCGCGCGGGTCCGGCTGAATCCCGCGGGCCGCTGGTATGAGCGGATCCACCTCGACGACAGCCACGAAGTCTGGGTGATCAGCTGGCTGCCTGGCCAGGCCACCGGGTTTCATGACCACGGCGGGTCGGCCGGCGCGTTCGCCGTGGTCTGGGGAACCTTGATGGAGCACCGGGTCGCAGGCGCCGCGGCGACCGGGCCCGTGGTGGCGAAGGCGGTCGGGGCGGGCGGTTCGCGTGCGTTCGGTCCCCGGTACATCCATGACGTGCGCAACACCACCACCTCGGCGGTGGCGGTGAGCACGCACGCGTACTCGCCGCCGCTGCCGGAGATGACACGCTATGACCTCACGCCGGGCGGGCTGGTGAAGCTCGATACCGAAGGCGCCGCCGCGTGGTAGAGCTTTGGGGGCTACCGGGTAACGGATGATTCCCGCCAGCCGGGAGCGATGATTGGCGCCTGCCCCGACGACACCCGACTCGGTTGTCGCCATCGTTATCAGTATGAGCGCCCTGTGGGACGTAGCGGGCAAAAGCCTCGGCGGCAGGAGGCGCCGGCGTTGCGCCGCCAGCGACCAGTATCCGACTGTCTCGTCAGATGCAGTAGGCGAGTGGGTAGCCGAGCCCGGCCGGCAAGTCGTGGCACGCCGCTACCGCCTCCGGTCACTCCTGGGCCGCGGCGGCATGGGCTGGGTTTGGCTTGCCGACGACGAGGTGCTGCATCGACCTGTCGCGCTCAAGCAGGTCCTCCTGATCGACCCGGGGTCCGCGGCGACGCACACGGCAGCGTGGACGTTGGCCCTCAAAGAGGCTCGGGCCGCCGCGCGTGTCGACCATGTCGGAGTCGTCAAGATTTACGATGTCGTCGAGGAAGACCGCTGTCCGTGGATCGTCATGGAGTTGCTGTCGGGACGAACGCTGGGCGAAGCGGTGACTGCGGCCGGGCCGCTGCCGGTCCACCGGGTGACAAGAGTCGGCCTGTGCCTTCTAGACGTGCTGCAGGCCACGCACCACGCAGGCATGGTGCACCGCGACGTCAAGCCGGGCAACGTGTACCTGTGCGACGGCGGGCGGGTGGTCCTGACCGACTTCGGCATCGCGTCCAGCATCGGTGATGCTGACCCGGCCACCGGGCCGTTTCGCGGTTCGCCGCCATACCTTGCGCCGGAGCTGCTGGACGGCGGTCACGCCGGGCCAGCGTCCGACCTCTACTCACTCGGCGCGACCTTGTTCGCCGGCGTTGAGGGCAGGCCGCCCTTCGACGGAGACTCGCTGCTCGCCACGCTCGCCGCTATGGCCAGCGACGCGCCGGCGCCGTTCCTGCGCGCCGGGCCGCTCCGCGCGGTCATCGAAGGACTCCTCGCCACGGATCCCGGACGCCGGATGAACGCCGGCCAGGCCCGTGCCGCGCTGCGGGCTATCCGGTAGGTTCCGCGGCGGGCGCCGTGGCAGCCGGGCAGCAGGCCGGGCAGTCCGGGCGGCGTCGCCGGCCTCGGGTCGCAGCCGCAGCGCTTCGGCCGCCGCCACGAGCGATATGACGGCGAGCACGCCGAACGCCAGGGTGTAGGCGCTGGTGGAGGTGGCCGCGCCGGGGAGCAGGCCGCCGATGCGCAGCGCGACCGCAGCGAAGGCCACGGCGAGGCCGGCCGCGAGCTGGCTGGTCGTGGCGAACAGCGTGTTGGCGTCCCGCATCTGGTCGGCGGGCATGTCGGCGAAGCCGATCGTGCTGTAGACGGTGAGCGCGGTGGAACGGGTGATCCCGCTGATCAGCGTCAGCAGCGCGATGACCGGCAGCGGGGTGGCCGCGGTGGTGAACCCGAGCGCGGCCATCACGACCGCCATGACGACCGTCGAGGCCACGAGCAGCCTCCGGAATCCGAACCGGTTGATCAGCGGGGTCGTGGCGGGCTTGATCCCGACGTTGCCGACGAACACGAACGCCGCGACCGCACCCGATTTCACCGGGGACCAGCCGAACTGCGTCTGCCACAGCAGCGGGAGCAGGAACGGAACGGCCCCGACCACCAGCCAGTACAGTGACCCGCCGAACTGCGAGACGCGGAACGTGTCGACCCGAAGCGTTCGCAGGTTCAGCAGCGGGTGCGGGGTGCGTCGCAGGTGCCAGATCGCGCCGGCCAGCGCCACGGCGGACGCCACGCCGACCGCGGTCGTCTCCCCGGCAGGCGGGGCGGCCAGCGACAGCAGGTGGGCGGTGTAGGTGAGCCCGCCGAGGCCGGCACATGTCAGCACGGCCCCGGCCCAGTCCAGCGGAGGCGGAGCGGTACCGGGCGCGGAACCGGTGACGAGCCGCCAGGCTACGCCGAACGCGACCACGCCCAGCGGCGCGTTGATCAGGAAGATCCAGTGCCAGGACGCGTAGGTGGTGAGCAGGCCGCCCGCCAGCGGGGCGATCACCGGGGCCAGCAGGCCCGGCCAGACGACGTACGAGGTGATCCGGAGCAGGTCCTCCTTGGCCGCCGTGGAGACGACCATGTTCCGTCCTACCGGGACCATCATCGCGCCGCCGACGCCCTGGAGCACCCGCATGGCGACGAGTTCCCCTAGGCTGACGCTGGCCGCGCAGCCCACTGAGGCCAAGGTGAACAACGCGATCGCGGTCAGGAACACCGGCCGGTTACCGAATCGTTTGGTCAGCCAGCCGCTCAGCGGGATCAGCAGGGCCAGCGTGAGCAGATAGGCGGTGACGAGCAGGCCGGTCTGGCCGGCCGGGGCGTGCAGTGAGCGGCCGATCTGCGGGCTCGCGGTGGTCACGATGGTGCCGTCGAGCATCTCCATGAAGAAGCACCCGGCGACCAGCAAGGCCGTATTCCGGCGCCGCGCGTCAATCAATGCGCCCCATTTCCGCCGCTATCTACCGCCTCATCGCGCCACCAGGCGAATACAGCCACCGCAGCGGACGGATTATGCCCGGTCCGTTTCGCGCCCGGTCAGGCGCGTGGCTGGTTCACGTCGAGGGAGACGGACTTCGCGCTGATGACCGCGAGGGAGGTTGTTTCGGGGGAGGTGATGCCGTTCAGGGTCCAGTCGGTCAGGACCCGCAGCCGGTTCCCGGACATGGCTGATAGGTGGTAGCCGCGGGTGATGGCGTTGGCGGCCGGCCCGGACAGCGGGATGTGCAGCGGATTGGCGGCGCCGGCCAGCCCGCCGAGGTCCACCAGGAAGCCCAGGTCGCGGTGTTTGTACGGCCGCTTGGTGCCTTTGCCGAGGGAGGCGGCGACGTTCCGGGCCACCAGCTTGCCCTGCCGCTGGGCGTGCTGGGCGGTCATGCCGCAGACCTGGCCGGGACGGGTCAGGTCAGGGACCGCGGCGCAGTCCCCGCACGCGTAGATGTCCGGGGCAGCGGGCACGGCCATGAACTCATCGACCTCCAGCCGCCCCCGGTTGGTGGCCAGGTCCACGCCGTCCACCAGCGGGTCGGCGCGCACTCCCACGCACCAGATCAGCGACCGGGTGGCGACCTTGTCCCCGGTGGTCAGCTGCACGTAGCCGTCGCCCGCCTCGGCGACAGACTCGCCGGTCCCGACTTCGACACCGCGCCGGCGCAGGACCCGCTCGGCGGTCCTGGACAACCGCGGATCCAGTTCGGCCAGCACCCGGGGCGCCAGGTCCAGCAGCATCCACCTGATCTTCTGCCCGGCCAGGCCGGGCAGTGTCCGGGCCAGCCGGCTGGTCAGCAGCTGACCCTGCGCGGTGACCTCGGTACCGGTGTAGCCGGCGCCGACCACCACGAAGGTGCAGCGCGCCGCTCGCTCCCCGGGGTCGGCGGCGAGGGCGGCCAACTCCAGCTGGCGGACGATGTGGTCGCGCAGGTACAAGGCCTCGGCGATGGTGCGGAACCCGTGCGCGTAGTCGGTGATGCCCGGGATGGGCAGCAGCTTGTTCACGCTGCCCGCGGTCAAGATGAGCCGGTCGTAGCCGACCTGGCCCGATGCGCCCTCCGGGCCGGCCCAGCTCACCGTCTTCTGCCGGGCATCCACGTGAGTCACCGTGCCGAGCACGAACCGCATCTTGCGCAGCCGGCTGGCCAGGGAGACACAGATGTGCGCCGACTCCACCAGCCCGCCGGTCACCTGCGGCATCAGCGGCAGATACAGAAAGTAGTCCGTCGAGTTGATCACCACGATCTCGGTCGTGGCCCCGATAAGCCGGGACAGCTCCCGCGCGGCGTTGAAGCCCGCGAAACCCGCCCCGACAATCACCACCCTTCGCTCTTTCTGCGACTCCGCCATCATGCCTCCTCCGATGATCAAAACCAGCGGCCCTAAATGCCACCGGGGCTTGTCCTAGCTTCCATGGTCGCTCGCAAGGAGGCTAGTCGCGCCCGTGGCGGGAACCGTGATATGCGACCGAATATCGGATGCTTGAGGGGCGCGCGGAGAGTACGTTGTGCGGCGTGGCTGACCTTTATATCGTCGACTTCGGTGGCGGTGAGCAAGAGCGCGCCCGTCGCGAGGCGGAGCGCGAGGCTGAACGCCGCCGACTGGCCGACCGCTACGCGCGCTGCCTCGCGACCGGCGCCGAGGTAGACCAGGCCGCAGCGCGCAGGGTCATCACCGCGCTGTTCGATTCCCGCGATGCCGATGGCAATCCGTGCCCGTGTTCCTGTCATCCGCGGCTTTCTGGGGAGCACGGCGACGGCTTCGAGTGCCGGTGCACCTGGGACGAGGACCGCCGCGCTGCCGAGACGGCTGGATGGCACGCATGGTGGGACAGCCTCGACGCCGCGGAGTCGAGCGCCGCTTACCAGCTCGAGGGATGCGATCGCCGCCTGGCTGGCCGGCCGGCCAGGCGTGGATGCCAGGCGGACCAGTTCTTATGCGCCTGAGCAGTGGGAAGGAACTGTCGATGGCCGCACCTTTTATTTCCGCGAACGCCACGGCTGCTGGCGGATCGAGCTAGACATGGTGCCGACTGACAGGTACGCGCAGCGCCTGGTCCGGGTCGGCGAAGATGGCACATTCGTAACCGAGCCGGTGCCGATTATGGAAGGCGAGGTTATCGCACAAGGAGCCGAGTCCGATCTCGGCGCGGAGCCGGTTGACCATATCGCGTTCGTCGTCCGGACGATTCGTGATCACTTGCGCGGTGCTGCCTGCGAACATGGTGGGGCACGGCTGTTCTGCCCGGACTGCGGCCGGCGGACGGGCATAGGGAGCTGACATGGCGAGACCAGACCTGCCCGGACCGCGCGATCCGTTCACCGTGGCGCATCTGGAGCGCTGGCCGATGGGCGCCGAGCGCACCGAACTGCTTGACGGACAGCTGTACTGGCCGGGTGACTTCGATGAGCGGGACGCAATCGTGGCGCGCCGGGTGTTGCCTGGCCACCGGATCCGCGTCGAGCCGGGAGTTGGCTTGATCGCGGGTCCGGTGCTGGAAGACGAGCCGGAGTCGCGGGAGTGGGCCGACGAGGACGGCACTCGCCGGCACGAGATGAACGGCATGACTCTTTACCAGCGGCCGGGCGAGCGGAACTGGACGATGCGGCCGCCCACGCCACAAGAAAGGCGGCACAACACCGAGCAGGTCGCCGCCTACCGCGCCGAGGAGTGGTCCAGCTCGGTCGCCGCGTACGCGGCGAACCCGGCCGACGTGCTCGCGGCATGGTATTACCTGACTGCACATCCGGCCTTCTGGACCTACCTTGTGCCAAGGGACCTGACAGGCGTCGATCCGCGTGAGATTGACGAGGCCGCCTGGGCCCGGATCGAGGCCGAGGGATGGCTGTCCGACAGCGATGGCCTCGCTCACCTGGCCGTATACCTAGGCCGCTCAGAGGGCAGGCTCGAAGTCAGGATGGAGCACGGACCCGTGCTTTGGCCTCTGGATGTTCCGGCGCGACACAGGACGGGGCTCCGGGTGGGCGGCACACCATCGCACGACCCGAGCCTGGACGTGGCCGGCCCGACCTGGGAAGAGGCGATTGTGGCCCTGGCCAAGAAGGTCCGCCAGCGCTACGGCGACGACCGTGCGCGGGGGCCCGGGCTGTGGTCCAGCTGTGACAACATCGCGGGATAACCCAGCCCAGCGGCCACCATGATGATCGGCACCGCGCACCTGCACGCATACCGCGCCACCGAGGGACCCGGCTCCCGAGCTGCCAGCCCCGGATGGAATAGCGCCGGCGGCGCTACGCTGCTGTGTCATGCCGGAGACGCGCCTGGACATTGCCCGGATCCGGGTGGCTCGCCAGGTGATCGACCCGGTTTTCCTCGACACTCCGCTGTACCGCTGCGAGGCGCTGGAGCCCGGCCTGGGGTGCACGGTGAGCATCAAGCTCGAAACGGCGAACCCGGTCCGCAGCTTCAAGGCCCGCGGCACCGAGGTCGTCGCGAGCTTGCTCGCCGGCCATGGTCCGCGGGCCGCGGTGTGCGCCAGCGCGGGCAACCTCGGCCAGGCCCTGGCCTGGTCCGGCCGCAGCCGGGGGCTCGACGTCACCGTCGTGGCATCCCGCTTCGCGCCGGCGGCCAAGCTGGACCGCATCCGCGCCCTGGAGGCCAGGCTGGAGCTGGTGGACGGCGACTTCGACACGGCCCGCGAGCGGGCGGCGGCCCTCGCGCGGTACGACGGCATCCGGCTGGTCGAAGACGGCCTGGACATCGAGACCTGCGAGGGCGCGGCGACCATCGGCCTGGAACTAACGGACACCGTGCCCTCGTTCGACGCCGTCCTGATTGCCCTGGGCGGCGGGGCGCTGGCCACCGGTATAGGTCATGTGATCAAGGCCCGGGCGCCCGGCGTCGAGGTGATCTGCATCCAGCCGCTGGGCGCACCGGCGATGACACGCTCCTGGCACCAGCGGCGCGTCGTCACCACCGGCCCGACTAAGACCATCGCCGACGGCGTCGCCGGCCGGCGACCCATCCCGGCCGTCCTGGAGGATCTCCTCCTGGTCGCTGACGACGCCGTCCTAGTCCAGGAGGCCTCGATCATCGCCGGCATGCGGATGCTCCTCGACCACGCCGGCCTCGTCGTCGAACCCTCGGCCGCGCTCGGCATCGCGGCCATCCTGGAAGACCGTGACCGCTTCGCCGGCCGGCACGTCGTCACCATCGTGTGCGGCAGCAACGTCGACCTCGACGCCTATCACCGCTGGGTCGGTCCGGCTCCCATCCGCAGGTCTTGACAATTGCTCCACAGCCGGAACGTCAGCTCAGCCAATGTTGTGAGATGGTGCGCAAGGACCAGGTATCCAGCGCAGCGACGCCAGGCCACGTGCGTCGTGGGGATGGTGACAGCCAGGGAGGCGGCGACATGTCCAGCGCGCACTTGTATGACACCATCGGATCCGTTTACACCGTGACGCGGCGCACCGAGCCGCGGATTGCCGCGCAGGTCTGGGCTGCGCTCGCCGATGCGCGGACGGTATTGAATGTCGGGGCTGGCACCGGTTCCTACGAGCCCCCCGACCGTGACGTCACCGCGGTGGAACCGTCGGCGGTCATGCGAGCGCAGCGTCCCGCAGGCGCAGCGCCGTGCGTGGCTGCCGCCGCGGAGAGCCTCCCGTTCGAGGACCAGTCCTTCGACGCCGCGATGGCTTTTGCCACCGTTCATCACTGGCAAGACCCGATCGCCGGGCTCCGCGAAATGCGGCGCGTGGCTCGCCGCGTCGTGGTGTTCACGCACGAAAGCAGTGACACCGGATGGCGTCACCGGTTCTGGCTTACCCGCGACTACCTGCCTGAGGTCGCTGACCTCCTCGTGGGACGGCCGTCGCTGACCGAGATGGCCCGCGCGATCAGAGCCCGGATGGAGCCGGTGCTCATTCCGTGGGACTGCGCGGACGGCTTCTTCGAGGCCCACTGGCGGCGGCCCGAGGCCTACTTGGACGAGAAGGTCCGTCGCGGAGTATCGGTGTGGGCCAGAGTCGGGCCGGAGGCCGAGCACCGGGCAGTGCGCGGCCTCCGTGATGACCTTGTCTCGGGCCGGTGGGCCGAACGCAACCGCGACCTCGTCGCTCTCGACGCAGCGGAGCTTGGCCTTCGCCTGCTCGCAACCTGAAGCCCGCCGCAGACAGGGTACGGACACGCCGACGTCCTGGATATCGGGTGGAAGCTGTATGAGTTAGGTGAGCACTTTTGCCGCTGATGGCAGTATCTGAGCTCGTTCGGTCCAGTGACGCCCGTCTTCGCAGCAGTGATAGCATTGCTTTCAATGTAAGCGTCCAAGGGAGTGGACATGGCTTCGCTGACGATCCGGGGACTTGACGCCGAGACCCACACGCGACTCCGCGTGGCGGCCGCGCGGCATGGACACTCAATGGAGGCTGAGGTCAGGGAAATCCTCCAGGAACGCTTCGCGGCACCGGAATCCGGCCGAGGGCTAGGTACCCGCATTCACGAGCGGTTCGCGGCGCTCGGCGGGATGGACATCGAACTACCAGAACGCAGTGAACCGCCGCGGGCGGCGGAGTTTGACGCGTGATCATTCTCGACACCAACGTCATCTCGGAACTCACCCGCCCGGCCCCCGACCCTGGAGTAATCGCCTGGCTCGACGCGC
>Ga0302314_10002801_pt1 | contig 32285 bp, 24 predicted proteins | sample III_Palsa_N2_3_FD_200533 | JGI IMG/M metagenome (GOLD analysis project Ga0302314, IMG submission 200533) | Peat permafrost microbial communities from Stordalen Mire near Abisko, Sweden - III_Palsa_N2_3 | ecosystem: Environmental > Terrestrial > Soil > Palsa > Peat permafrost | place: Sweden... | reverse complement strand
GACGCCGAGGGGCTCGCCGCGCTGATCGTCCGCGAGGTCGGCAAGCCGGTCGCCGAGGCCCGCGCCGAGGTCGCCCGCGCGGCGGCGATCCTGCGCTACTACGCGCAGGCGCCCTACCAGCCCAGTGGCGAGGTGCACGAACCCGCCGCGGGCGGCGGCCTGTTGCTCACCCGCCGCCGCCCGCACGGCGTGGCGGGGCTGATCACGCCGTGGAACTTCCCGCTGGCCATCCCCCTGTGGAAGGCCGCCCCCGCGCTCGCCACCGGCAACACCGTGCTGCTCAAGCCGGCCCCGGAGGCGACGGCGTGCGCGCTGCGGCTGGCCGAACTGCTCGGGGCCCACCTGCCGCAGGACGTCTTCACCGTCGTCCCCGGCGGGGCCCGCGAGGGGGCCTCGCTGATCGGGGCCGCCGATGTGGTCTCCTTCACCGGCTCCACCCCGGTGGGCAGTGCCGTCGTCCGTGCCGCCACCGCGCACGGGACGCCGGTGCAGGCCGAGATGGGCGGCCAGAACGCCACGCTGGTCCTGCCCGATGCCGACATCGGGCGGGCCGCCGCCCAGATCGCCGCCTCCGTGGCCGGGTACGCGGGCCAGAAGTGCACCGCCACCAGCAGGGTGATCGCCGTCGGCGCCGCCGCCGGACCGCTGCGCGAGGCCCTCGCCGCGGCGCTGCGGGAGTTCCCGGTCGGCGACCCGGCCGCCCCGGGCACCGCCTGCGGACCGCTGATCGGCCCGGCCGCACTGGAGCGGGTCACCGAGGTGCAGCGGGGCGTCGCCGCCGCCGGGGGCACCGTGCTGGCCGGTGGCGGCCCATTGGACCGCGACGGCTGGTACACCGCCCCGACGCTGGTCGAGGGCCTGCCCGGGGACCATCCGCTGGCAACGGAGGAGGTGTTCGCGCCGATCGCCCTGCTGTGCGCCACGGCCGACCTGGAGCAGGCGCTGGCGCTGGCCGACGACGTCCGCCACGGGCTGGTCACCTCGGTCTACACCCGTGACCTCGACACCGCGTTGGCCGCCGCCGAACGGCTGCGCACCGGGATGGTCAAGGTCAACGCCCCCACCACCGGCGTGGACTTCCATCTGCCGTTCGGCGGCAGCAAGGCGTCAAGTCACGGCGCCCGCGAGCAGGGCACTGCGGCCCTGGCCTTCTACACCGAGACGCGGACCGTCAGCCTGCTCCCGACCGCAGGAGGGTGACGCCATGGCCTGCTCATTTGCTCATTGATGCTTGATCAGGAGGTAATCCACTCAACTTTGCTCACCCAAACCCCTTGTTTGCGCAGGAGTGCGCATCTATTGTCTGGCACATCCAGTGTCGTCCCGGTCTGTGCGCCGGCTGTCCGTGCGCCCATGACTGTCCGTCACCCGTTCACCGTCCTTCGGGAGGAACGCCACGATGCACTCCATGCGTGACCTGGGCAGAGCACGGTTCCGACCGGTCGTCGGCGCGGCAGCGGCCGCCGCGCTGGCCCTCGCCATGTTCGCCGGGGGCACCGCCGCCGCCCCCGGCGCCGCGGCCTCCACCACCGCCACCTCCGGTGACGGCGCCCCGCTGGCGGCGACCCCGCCGATGGGCTGGAACGACTGGGCCCACTACCAGTGCGGCTACAACGAGCAGACGATCCTGCAGAACGCCCAGGCCCTGGTCTCCTCGGGCCTGGCCGCCAAGGGCTACAACACCGTCACCATCGACGACTGCTGGATGGAGTCCTCCCGCGACGCCGACGGGAACCTGGTCGCCAACCCGACGACCTTCCCCGACGGCATGGCCTACGTCGGCTCCTACCTGCACTCCCTGGGCCTGAAGTTCGGCATCTACGAGGACGCCGGCACCAGCACCTGCGGCGGCTACGCGGGCAGTTGGGGCCACTGGCAGCAGGACGCCGACCTGTTCGCCTCCTGGGGCGTGGACTACCTCAAGCTGGACGGCTGCAACCTGCCGACCGTCGCCGGCCAGACCGAGGAGCAGACCTACCAGTCCGCGTACTCGCAGATGTCCCAGGCCCTGAAGGGCTCAGGCCGCGACATCGTCTTCTCCGAATCGGCCCCGGCGTACTTCCAGGGCACCACCGACTGGGACACCGTCCTCGGCTGGGTCGGCCAGTACGGGCAGCTGTGGCGCGAGGGCTCCGACATCCAGACCTACGACTCCTCCAGCCCGAACACCAGCCGCTGGAACAGCGTGCTGACCAACTACGGCTACAACAACCCGATCCACCGCTACGAGAGCCCCGGCAACTGGAACGACCCGGACTTCCTCATCGCCGGGGACTCCGGGCTCACCGCCGCCGAGTCGCAGAGCCAGATCTCGCTGTGGGCCGAGATGGGCTCGCCGATGATCATGAGTGACGACGTCGGCAGCCTGTCCGCGGCCTCGATCGCGGCCCTCGGCAACACCGCCGTCATCGCCGTCGACCAGGACTCCCTGGGCAGCCCCGGCTACGTCGTCTCGCAGAACGGCACCCTGGACGTGCTCAGCAGGCCGCTCGCCAACGGCGACCGCGCGGTGGCGATCCTCAACCGCGGCGGCTCCACCGTCAGCGCGAGCACCACCGCCGCGGCCGTCGGCTTCACCGGCGGCAGCGGCTGCAGCTACTCGGTGCACGACCTCTGGGCCGGAACGACCACCACCAGCACCGGCGCCATCTCCGCGCAGATCCCTTCGCACGGCACCGCGATGTTCCGGGTGACACCCAGCAGCGGCTGCTCCGCGACCGCCGACGTGGGCCAGATCACCGGCGACGGCGGCCAGTGCGTCGACGACTCCGGCAGCGGCACCGCCGACGGCAACCCGATCATCCTCTACGGCTGCACCGGCAACCCCAACCAGCAGTGGACACCCGCAGCCGACGGCACCGTCCGCACCCTGGGCAAATGCCTGGACGTCCCCGGCTCCGCCACCGCGGCCGGCACCTATGTCGACCTCAGCACCTGCAACGGATCCGCAGGGCAGCAGTGGAGCTACGCCCGGGACGGCGAGCTGACCAACCCCGACTCCGGCTACTGCCTGGACGCCTACGGCGGCGGTGACGCCGACGGGACCCGGCTGGACATCTGGCCCTGCGGCGACAACCAGGCCAACCAGACCTGGTCGCTGCCGCAGTAGGAACCCCGGGGCCCCTGCTCCGCCGCAGGGGCCCCTCCCACACCCCGTGTTTCCTGCAAGGAGGTCAATGCCGTGAGCATCGCCGCACGCGCCGCAGCCGCGCACCAACTGGCGCAGCAGCAGCGCGAGTACCAGTCGTCCCGGAAGGACATGGACGCCGACATCGCCCGGGTCGCCGGGCAGTTGGCGACCCTGCTCGGCATCGGCCCGCACCGGGTGCGCGCGGACCGCAGCCGCTCCCGGCTGTCGCTCCCGCTGCAGCCGCTGACCCTGCGGGTGCCCGACCTGGACGCGCGGACCCCGAGCGGCGGAGTCGAGTACGCGTTCACCTACCTCGACCCCTCCTACGACGACGAGTCCTTCTTCCTGCTCGACCCCTGCCCGCTCTGCTCCGCGCTGGTGCCGATGGCCGAGATCCGCACCCTGGCCGACCTCGGGGCCTTCCTGTCCACCGGCCCCGAACCGCTGCCCGACAACGGCGGCACCCCGCCCGACAGCTACCCCGACGCCTTCGACGAGCACCCCGCGCACACCCGCAGCTGCCCCTACCGGGAGTCGCAGCAGGTCGAGCTGATGCGCAGCGGCCGCACTTCCGAGGCGCTCGGCCTGGACCCCGGCCGCCGGACGACGGTGGCCGAGCGGGTCGAGATCCCGCTGGAGCAGCGCTTCCCCTGGCTCACCGGTCCCTCCCTGACGCTGCTCAGCCGGTCCGGCTGAGCAGCCCGGGCAGGGCCAGGGCCAGCCGCTCGTACTCCTCGGGGCGGTTGTAGGCATGGGCGCTGATGCGCATCAGCAGCCGGCCGTTCCACTCGCTGACCGCGGTCTCGGCCCCGGCCCGGTCGGCGATCAGCTGCTGCACCCGGTCCGCGTCGCCCAGGCCCTGCGGCAGCGGGAGCGCCGCCATCGGCAGCAGCGGCTCCCGGCGGAACTCCGCGCCGTCGAGGCCGAGGGCCGCCGCGAGCACCGACTGCCCGTATCCGGCCAGGGCGTTGTTGTGGTCGATGACCCGCTCCAGCCCGCCGAGCTCCTCGAACAGCGACAGCGCGGCGGGCAGCGCCAGGATCGCGCTGCTGTCGGCGGTGCCGGGCATGCTGAAGCTGTAGGGGTAGCCCTCCTCCTCCCGCCAGGAGACCACCGGGGCCGGGAGGGCGGCCCGGTGCCGCCGGGCCGCCCACAGCGCCGCCGCGCCGCGCGGCGCGCACAGCCACTTGTGGAAGTTGCCGGTCCAGAAGTCCGGTTGCAGCGTGTCCAGGTCGACCGGCAGCAGCCCCGGGGCGTGGGCCGCGTCCACCAGGACCGGCACGCCCCGTGCGCGCAGCGCCGGGACCAGGCGCGCGAGCGGCAGCAGCCTGGCGGTCGGCGAGGTCACCTGGTCCAGCACCGCCAGCCGCGTCCGCGGGTGCACCTCGGCCAGCACCGCCGCGCACACCTCCTCGTCCGTGGCGGTGAGCGGGATCGCGGCGGTGGCCGTCCCGGCACCGACCCGTGCGCAGGCCCGCCGGACGGCGCCGGTGACCGCGCCGTAGCCGTGGTCGGTCACCAGCACCTCGTCACCGGGCGCCAGCGGAAAGGACGCGAGCACGGCACCGGCTCCGGCGGTGGCGTTGGGGACCAGCGCGAGTCCGTCCGGGTCCGCGCCGAGGAAGGCCGCCGCGCGCCGCCGCACCTGCTCGACGGCCGGCTGCCACTCGCGGCGGAAGAAGCGCACCGGATTGGCGTCCATCCGCGCCCGCCAGCGGTTCTGCTCCTGCTGGACCGGGTGCGGAACGGCGCCGTAGGAGCCGTGGTTGAGATGGGAGACACCGGGGTCCAGCGGCCACAGCGCGCGGACCCGGGACCATTCGAGGCTGCTGTTCATCCGTGTGCTCATTCGGTTCCCGGGCCCGGAAAGTGACAGGCGGTCAGGTGGTCGTCGGCGGCGCCGGGCGGGGTCGTCAGCGACGGCTCCTGCAGCGCGCACAGGTCCTGTGCCCGCGGGCAGCGGGTCCGGAACCGGCAGCCCGAGGGGGGATCGAGCGGGCTCGGCACCTCGCCGGTGAGCCGGATCCGCCCCGCGGCGGCGGCGGCCCGCGCGGCCGGCCTGGGGTCGGGCTCGGGCACCGCCGACAGCAGCGCCTGGGTGTAGGGGTGCTGGGGTGTCGCATAGAGGTCGTCGCGCGGTGCGGTCTCCACCACCTTCCCGAGGTACATCACCGCCACCCGCTGCGAGAAGTGCCGCACCACCGCCAGGTCGTGGGCGATGAAGACGAAGGCGATGCCCAGGTCCCGGCGCAGCTGCTGCAGCAGGTTCACCACCTGCGCCTGGATGGACACGTCCAGCGCGGAGACCGGCTCGTCGGCCACGATCACCCGCGGCTCCAGGGCCAGCGAGCGGGCGATGCCGATCCGCTGGCGCTGCCCGCCGGAGAACTCGTGCGGGAACCGGTTGTAGTGCTCGGGGTTCAGGCCCACCGTCTCCAGCAGCTCCTGCACCCGGGCCCGGCGGCCCCCGGGCGGATTGATCCCGTGCACCTCCAGCGGGGTCGAGATGATGCCGCCCACGGTCTGCCGGGGGTTGAGCGAGGCATAGGGGTCCTGGAAGACCATCTGGATCTGCGCGCGGATCGGCGCCAGCTCCCGCCGCGAGGCATGGGTGATGTCCTCGCCCCGGTAGCGCAGCACCCCGGAGGTCGGTTCGTGCAGCCGGGTGAGCAGCCGGCCCGCCGTGGACTTGCCGCAGCCCGACTCGCCCACCACGCCCAGGCTCTCCCCGGTGCGCACGGCCAGGTCGATGCCGTCGACGGCGCGCAGCACCGGCCGGGCGGCGCGGCGGGTCGGCCACAGGCTGCCCGTCGGCACCGGGAAGTGCTTGGTCAGTCCCACCGCCTCCAGCAGCGGTTCGGTCGTGCCCGTGGTGGGGGTCATCGAATCGTCTCCTGGGTCTCCTGGGTCTCCTGCGCGTCGCGGATCTCCGCGGCCGCGCCGAGCGAGGCGCGCTGGAGGCCGCTCAGATGGCAGGCCGCCAGGTGTCCGCGGGTGCCGCTGAGCTCGGGCCGCTCGGTTCCGCAGAGCCCTGCGGGCAGTTGCGGCCGCGCCGCGCAGCGCGGATGGAAGGCGCAGCCGCTCGGCACCGCCAGCAGGCTCGGCGGACTGCCGGGGACCGGCCTCAACGGCAGGTCCACATCGCCGGTGAGATGCGGTGCCGACGCCAGCAGGCCCGCCGAGTAGGGGTGGTGGGGCTCCGTCAGGACCTCTTCGGCGGAGCCGAGTTCCACGCTGCGACCGGCATACATCACCAGGACGTCGTGGGCGATGCCGGCGATCACCCCCAGGTCATGGGTGATCAGCACGATCGCGGTGCGGAACTCCTCCTGGAGCCGGGCCAGCAGGTCCAGGATCTGCGCCTGCACGGTGACGTCCAGCGCGGTGGTGGGCTCGTCGGCGATCAGCAGGTCGGGGTCGCAGACCAGGGCCATGGCGATCATCACCCGCTGCCGCATGCCGCCGGAGAACTGGTGCGGGTAGTCCTTCACCCGCCCCCGGGGAGAGGGGATGCCGACCACGCCCAGCATCTCGACCGCCCGCTCGGTGGCGGCCCGGCGGCTGCACCCGGTGTGCCGGCGGTAGGTCTCGGCGATCTGGTCGCCGACGGTGTAGTAGGGGGAGAGCGCGGTCAGCGCGTCCTGGAAGACCATCGCCATCCGGTGCCCGCGCAGCTTCCGCAGCTGGGCCTCTCCGGCGCCGACCAACTCGGTGCCGTCCAGCCGGATGCTGCCGCTGATGGTGGTGCGGGCCCGGTTGTGCAGACCGAGCACGGCGAGGCTGGTGACGGACTTTCCGGACCCGGACTCGCCGACGATGCCGAGGGTGCGGCCGCGCTCCAGGGAGAAGGACAGCCCGTCCACGGCCTGCAGCGGGCCGTCCTCGGTGCGGAAGCGCACCGACAGGTCACGCACGTCAAGGAAGCTCTCGGTCACGAGACACGCACCCGGGGGTCGATGAGGGCGTAGCAGGCGTCCACGACGATCCCGGACACCACCATGGCCGTGCAGGCGATCAGGACCGTGCCCATCATCATGGGCAGGTCGGCGTTGGCGACCGACTGGACCGCGAGCTGGCCGATGCCGGGGATGTTGAAGGTGGTCTCGGTGATCAGTGCGCCGCCGAGGAACAGGCCGAGGTCGATGCCGAACATGGTGATCACCGGTGTCATCGCCCCGCGCCAGGCGTGCTTGATGTAGATGCCCCAGGGCCTGAGCCCCTTGGCGCGGGCCGCCCGCACGTACTCGTCCTCCAGGCTCTCCAGCATCGAGGAGCGGGTGAACCGGGCGTAGGTGGCGACGTTCACCACGGCCAGGGTGACCCAGGGCAGCAGCATCCCGCCGGCCCAGCCGGTGAGCGAGGCGCCGGGCGAGGTGTAGCCGGGCTGCGGCAGCCAGTCGAGTTGGTCGACGAAGATGTAGCGGACCACGATGCCGAAGAAGTAGATCTGCACGGAGGCGCCGACCAGGGCGAACCCCATCGCGGCCTTGTCCAGGGGCTTGCCGCGGCGCAGCGCCGCGATCATGCCCAGGCCGACGCCGAAGGTGAGCACCAGCGTCGCCGCGCCCAGGGCCAGCGACAGGGTGGCGGGGAACCGGTTGAGCAGTGTCTGCAGCACCGGCTGCTCATTGACGAAGGAGTAGCCCAGGCAGGGCGCGGCGCAGTCGACGGTGCCGTAGTGGCGGCCGACGAAGATGCCGCTGAGGAAGTGCCAGTACTGCACCGGGACGGGGGCGTCGATGCCCATGTTGTGGCGGATGGTGGCGAGCAGCTGCGGGGTGCACTGCTTGCCGCAGGTGAGCAGGGCGGGGTCGGAGGGCAGGGCGAAGAAGAGGACGTAGGTGACGGCGCTGATGACCAGGAGGATCAGCGCCGCGCCCAGCGTCCGGCGGATCAGGAAGCGCAGCACGTGTGCTCCATGGCTGGGGAGTGGTGTGGGGATGCGCGGCGGGCGGCGCAGGGAGGCGTCGGCCTGCCCGCCGCGCGGCTGGGGACACCCGCGGGTGTCACTTCACATAGACGTCCAGCGGGTAGACCGTGCCGATGAAGCCGACGTGCACGCCGCCGAGGTCCGGCCCGTACAGGGACACCTGGCGCCCGTCGACCCAGGGGATGATCGGGACCTGCTCCATGATCGTCTTGTCCAGCGCGGCCCAGTCCTTGTTCTGCTGGTCGAGGTCGGTCTCGGCATTGATCCGGTCGATGTCCGCGTTCACGGCCGGGTCGTCGAACAGCATGGAGTTGGAGCTGTCCGGGGCGATCAGCCGGCCGTCGAAGAGGGGCGGGATGACGGTGTCGGCGCTGGGCCAGTCCGGCCCCCAGCCCGCGTAGTACAGGTCGAAGTCATTGTTGACGTCGCCGATCTCGTCGTAGTAGTCCTGCAGGTTGATGGCGCGGGTGACGACGTTGAAGCCGGCCTTGTCGAGCGCGGTCGAGATGTCGACGGCGGCGGCCTGCCACTGGGTGTTGTCGCCGTAGGCGTAGACGATGGTGGGGTGGGGGTCCCCGCTCTCCTCCAGGAGCTTCTTCGCCGCGACCGGGTCGCCGGTGACCGGGGCGTGGTAGAGGTCGTAGTTCTGGTAGCCGTTGGTGACCGGGGACAGGATGGTGTTGGTGTAGTCGCCGAAGAGCGGGCCGCCGAAGTCCTCCCGCACCTGCTGGCGGGGGAAGGCCATCAGCATCGCCTGGCGGACCTTGAGGTTGGTGATCCGCTTGTTGTTGATGTCGAAGTAGGTGGAGAACGGCGAGTTCGCGTTGACGGTTCTGGCCAGCAGCGAGGGCGTGCTCATCACCTGCTCGGCGACATCGCCGGTGAGCTGGGTGTCGAAGGTCATCGCGGTGGCGTCGGAGCCGTTGGCGGCGATCAGCTGCTGGTCGATGTCCAGGGGCTGGCCACCGAACTGGAAGTCCCACTCGTTCGGGTAGGCGTGCCGGACCGGGTCGGTGGCGGCGTTCCAACCGGGGCTGCGGACCAGCACCATGGACTTCCCCGGCTGATGGCTCTGGACCATGTAGGGGCCGGAGGAGAAGGGGTCCAGGTCGAAGGCGGCCTTGGTGTCGTGTGCCGCGGGCACCGGGCTGTAGGCCTGCATCGCCACCGCGAAGGGGAAGTCCGCGTGCGGGCTGGTGAGGTGGAAGACGATGGTCCGTGGGTTGGGCACCTGGATGGCGGGCAGGGACTGGCCGCCCCAGGGCCCGGGGTAGGCGGCGGAGTAGTCGGCCTTGCCGGTCAGCCAGGTCTGCAGATAGGTGGGGCCGCCGCTGAGGGTGGACTCGAAGGTCCGCTCCACGCCGTACTTGATGTCCTGGGCGGTGATCTCCGAGCCGTCCTGGTACTTGATGCCGGTCTTGAGGGTGAAGGTCCAGGTCCGGTCGCCGTCGCTGGGAGTGCCGGTGTCGGTGGCCAGATCGCCCACCAGCTTGGTCACGCCGTTGACGTACTGGTAGCTGGTCAGCTGGCGGGTCAGCAGCAGATCGGCGGTCTGGTTGGGGGCGACGTACACCCGGGCCGGGTCCAGGTGGCTGAAGTCGGTGGGCTCCAGCACGGTGACCGTGCCGCCGGACTTGGCTCCGGCGACGGCGGGGTCCGGGCCGATGGAGTCGGCGGCGGTGCCCATGGCCACGGCCTGCTTGACGACGGGGCCGGTGGTGGTCGGGGCCCCGCCCGCGCCGGCCCCGTCCGAGCCGTGGCAGGCGGAGGTGGTGACCAGGGCACCCGCCGCGACGGCGGCGGCGATGAGGTGGATGGTGCGTCTGTTCATGGGTCGCGTCCTAGGGTGAGGAACGGGCAGATGGTTCCACCGGTGCCGGAACTGGCGGATCAGCGTCCGGACTTGGGGTCGAGCGCGTCGCGTACGGAGTCGCCCAGCAGGTTGAAGGCCAGGACGAAGATCAACATGGCGAGGCCGGGGAAGAGCATGTAGCTGAAGTCGGCGTTGTAGACCTCGGCGCCGCGCTGGATCATGCGGCCCCAGTCCGGAGTGGGCTCGACCATGCCCGCGCCCAGGAAGGACAGGGCGGCCTCGGTGGTGACATAGGCCGGGACCGAGAGGGACACCGAGATCAGGATCGGGGTCCACAGGTTGGGCAGCAGCTCGCGCAGGATGATCCGGTGCGCCGGGACACCGATGACCTGGGCGGACTGGATGAATTCCCGCTCGCGCAGCGACAGCACCTGGCCGCGGAGCAGCCGGGCGATGCTGGCCCAGCCGAAGGCGGAGAGCACCAGGATCACCGTGGCGGCCCGCAGCCAGGTCGGGACCTGCTGGGTCGGACTGACCAGGGCGGACTGCACGACCGGGATGAAGGCGATGCAGAACAGGGTGGCCGGGAAGCAGAGCACCACGTCGATCGCCCTGCTCATCGAGTAGTCGACCCAGGTGCCCAGGTAGCCCGCGGTGACGCCGGCCAGGATGCCCAGCACGGTGACGATCAGCACGATGGCCAGCGAGATCAGCAGCGAGGTGCGGATGCCGTAGATGAGCTGGGTGAAGACGTCGCGGCCCAGCCCGGGTTCGACGCCGAGCCAGAAGTGGCTGCTCATCCCGCCCATCGGGCCGATCGGATAGCCGTACTCGTTGAGCAGTCCCGGCTGGTTCTGGCCGTAGGTGGTGTAGGGGTTCTTGCCGTAGAGCCAGGAGATCACCGGGGCGCCCAGGCCGACCAGGAAGAACAGGGCGACCACGATGCCGGAGGCGATCCCGACCCGGTCACGGCGGAAGCGGCGCCAGGCGAGCGCGGCGGGGGAGCGCCCCTGGGGCGCCTCCGCGGCCGCTGTCGGTGCGGCGTCGCTGAGGAGTGTGGTCACGATGAGCTCCCCGGGTAGTTTTCAGTACGAGTGCAATGTCACGTTGCTCTGATGTTGTGAGGACTGTGTCTCTCGTCGGGGGATCGCGTCAAGTGATCGACGTAAAATGTGACACTGCAATTGTTTTGATCTTGAGGCTCGGATAACGCATTCCACCGTTATGCACCACTTCCGAACATCGGGGCACGGTCCGGATGGTGGGACGTGATGGTGCAGGATGATGTTGCACAAACGAGGAGGCCCCATGAGCATCGAACCCCTGACCGCCCTCAATCTGCCCTCTGTGCAGGAGCGGCGGAGTCTGCGCGAGCAGGTCACCCATGCCCTGCGAGCCGCTCTGGTCTCCGGCGCGCTGCGCCCCGGCATCGTCTACTCCGCCCCGGTGCTGGCCGCCGAGTTCGGCGTCTCGGCCACCCCGGTCCGGGAGGCGATGCTCGACCTGACCAAGGAGGGCCTGGTCGAGGTGGTGCGCAACAAGGGGTTCCGCATCGTCGGCCTGACCGACAAGGACCTGGACGACTTCACCGAGATCCGCGCCCTGATCGAGATCCCGGCGACCGTGAGCGCCGCCGGGATCGCGAGCACCTCGCAGCTGGAGCCGCTGCGCCCGCTGGCCAGGGAGATCGTCACCGCGGCCGAGGCCGGTGACCTGATCGCCTATGTGGAGGCGGACCGCCGGTTCCACCTGGCGCTGCTCGCCTTCGCGGGCAACCGCCACCTCGTCGACACCGTCGGCGACCTGCGCAAGCGCTCCCGCCTCTACGGTCTGACCCAGCTGGCCGAGGCGGGCCGGCTGGTCGCCTCCGCCGAGGAGCACGAGGTGCTGCTGGACCTCGCGATCGCCAAGGACCTGGTCGGCGTCGAGCAGGCGATAAGGCTTCACCTGGGCCACGTCCGCTCCCTCTGGGCCACACCGCAGGACTGACTCCTCACCCGGCCAGCAGACGGCCCATCCACTCCTCGATCTCCTCGGGGCGGCGGGGCAGCGCAGAGGACATCAGCTGCGCCCCGTCCTCGGTGATCACCAGGTCGTCCTCGACCCTGATGCCGATGCCGCGCAGCTCCTGAGGCAGGGTCAGATCGTCGGGCTGCAGGTAGATCCCCGGCTCCACGGTGAGCACCTGGCCCACCTCCAGCACCCCCTCCACGTACTCCTCCGCGCGGGCCGAGGAGCAGTCGTGGACGTCCAGGCCGAGCATGTGGCCGCTGCCGCACAGTGTGTAGCGGCGGTAGCGGCCGTCGTCGGCGCTCAGCGCCTGCTCGGCGGAGCAGGGCAGCACGCCCCACGCGGCCAGCCCCTCGGCGATCACCCGCATCGCCGCCCAGTGGAAGTCGCGGAACCGCGCCCCCGGTCGCAGGGCGTCGATCCCGGCCTGCTGCGCGGCCAGGGCCAGCTCGTAGACGTCGCGCTGGGCGCCGCTGAACCTTCCCGACAGCGGCAGGGTGCGGGTGACGTCGGCGGTGTAGAGCGTGTCGGTCTCCACGCCGGCGTCCAGCAGCAGCAGGTCGCCCGGGTCCAGCGGGCCGTCGTTGCGGATCCAGTGCAGGACGCAGGCGTGCGCCCCGGAGGCGGCGATGGTCTCGTAGCCGAGGCCGTTGCCCTCGGCCCGGGCGCGCAGGCCGAAGACACCCTCGATCCAGCGCTCGCCCCGGTGGTGCTTCAGTGCGGCGGGCAGCGCGCGGACGACGTCCTCGAAGCCGGCGGTGGTGTGGTCGACCGCGAGCTGGATCTGCTGGACCTCCCAGGCGTCCTTGACCAGGCGCAGCTCGGACAGGGTGGCCGCGAGGCGGGCGTCGGCGAAGGCATCGGGGTGCGGGCCCACCAGGGAGTCGACCGCGCGGTCCACTCCGCGCAGCACCCGGGTGGGGGTGCCGCCGGTGAGCGCGGCGCCGAGGTGGTCCAGGTGCTCGCACTCGAGTCCGAGGAGGGCGGCCGACTCCTCCAGGGTGGGGCGGCGTCCGGACCAGAACTCCCCGTAGCGGCGGTCCTGGAAGAAGTCCCCGGTGTCGCGGGGGGAGCGGGGGCGCAGGTAGAGGGTCTCGCGATGGCCGCCCGCGTACGGCTCCAGCACGAGCACCGACTCGGGGGTCTGCTCGCCGCCGGTCAGATGCGCATAGGCGGAGTGCGGGCGGAAACGGAAGTCGACATCGTTGGACCGCACCGCGAGCCGTCCGGCCGGGACCACCAGGCGCTCGCTCGGGTAGCGGGCGGACAGCGCCGCGCGGCGGCGGGCGGCCCAGGGCGCGGCCGGTTCGGCGCTCAGGTCCGGCAGTGGGGTCGGGGCCCAGTCCCCGGAGATGTAGGCGGACAGGGTCGCCGACACGGGCAGGTCGTGACTGGCCGTCACGGGTGGGCTCGACTGGGGGGTCGAGTGCGGAGCGGCTGCCATCGGAGTGCCTCCTGGGGCGTGGTCGGGCAGGGACGGCTCATGGTGACATGTCACATTGCTTAATGGGAGACTCGGCGGTGACATTGGCACGTTTCATATGTGACATGGCATCATCCACCACTCGCGCGAAAGGGTGCGCATGGGACTCTTCGACACACCTCACCTGGGCCCCGGGCCCTCGGCCGAGGCCCGGATCGCCGGCCTGCGGGTCCTGATCGAGGCCACCGGCTGCACCGATCTGAGGGTCGAGGCGGTTCCGGCGGAACCGGCGGAACCGGGGGAGGGGGAACTGCGGGTGACCGCGCTGGGCCACCTCGACGGCGTCCAGGCGCGGGTCCGCGCGAGCTGGTCGCTGCCCTGTCTGGACGCCGAGGCGTACTGGACCCCGCAGAGCCGCGAGCAGCCCTGGATCCCACCCGACTGGCTCCCCCCGCGCACCACCTCGCTCACCCGCGACGCGCCGGTCGGCTGCCTGCTCGGCCCGGACGACCGGAACATCCTCTGCTACGCGCTGGCCGAGACCACCCGCCCGGTGCAGATCCGGGCCGGGGTCTCCGAGGAGACCGGCGAGTTCCGCTTCCGCGTCGAACACGACCTCCGCGGGGACGAGCCGCTGCGGCTGCTGCTCGACACCGCGCCGCGCCACTTCGCCGACTCCCTGGCACGGGTCGCCGCCTGGTGGTCGCGCCAGGACCGGCACCGGTCCCCGGCCGTCCCGGACGCCGCGCGCAGGCCCGTCTACTCCACCTGGTACAGCCACCACCAGCGGGTGAGCGCGGCAGAGGTGGCCCGCTGCACCCGCCTGGCGGCCGAACTCGGCTGCGGCGCCGTCATCGTGGACGACGGCTGGCAGACCGACGACACCTCCCGCGGCTACGCCACCACCGGGGACTGGGAGATGGACCCGCACTCCTTCCCCGACCCGGCCGCCCACATCGCCGAGGTCCGCGCCGACGGCACCGCCTACCTGCTCTGGTACGCGCTGCCGTTCCTGGGACGCCGCAGCCGGGCCTGGAAGCAGTTCGCGGACCGCGTCCTGCGCCACGACGAGGAGCTCGGCGCGGCCGTCCTCGACCCGCGCGAACCGGAGGTCCGCGCCCACCTGGTCGACTGCTGCGCCCGCGCCGTGGAGGAGTGGGGGGCGGACGGCCTCAAACTGGACTTCCTCGACTCCTTCTTCACCCCCGCCCCGCCCCCGGCCGGCCCCGGCGCCGACTGCGCCGAGGTCCACGAGGGCGTGCGGCTGCTGCTGGACGAGCTGCTGCAGCGGCTCCGCCGGGCGCGCGAGGGGGTCCTGGTGGAGTTCCGCCAGCAGTACATCAGCCCCGCCCTGTGGCCGTACGCCACCATGCTGCGCGCCGCCGACTGCCCCCTGAGCCCGGCCGAGCACCGTCGGCGCATCGCCGATCTGCGACTGGTCTCCGGCCCGGTGCCGGTGCACTCGGACATGCTGACCTGGCATCAGGACGAGACCCCGCAGCGGGTGGCGGCGCAGCTGATCGCGGTGCTCTTCGCCGTCCCGCAGCTCTCGGTCGACCCGGCCCGGCTCACCCCGGAGCAGCGCGAGACCGTGGCGTTCTGGCTGCGCACCGGGGAGCGCCACGCCGAGGTGCTGCGCTCCGGGACGTTCCGGCCCGCGCACCCGCAGCTGGGCTTCCCGCTGATCGTCGCCCAGAGCCCCGCAGTCGGCTTCGCCGCGGTGTATGCGCGGATCGCGGTGCCGTTCCCGGTCGCGGACGGCCGGGAGCTGCTGGTGGCGAACGCCTCCGCGCATCCGAGCGTCCTGGTCGAGGTCACCGGGGCGATCGGCGAGGTGCGGGTGGAGGTCTTCGACTGCCGGGGCCGGGTGGTCGCCGGTCCGGCCGCGCTCCGGCTGCGCAACGGCGTCCAGCCGGTTCCGGTGCCCGTGGGCGGGCTGCTGCGCATCGCGCGCCTGCCGTAGAGCGCCGCCTGCCCCGCCGCGGCCCGGATGGGCTGCGGCGGGGCAGGCAGGTCCGACAGGTGTGTCAGTACTCGTACGCGGCCGCGTCGTCCACCAGGAAGGCGGTGGACGGCGTGGTGCCGGTCTCGTTGGAGACGAGCTCCAGGCCGATGGTCGTGCCCCAGCCGACCTGGCTGATGAACGGGCTGAGGTCGACCGACTCCTGCTGGTAGCCGGAGCCGGCGTCGTAGCTGGACCAGGTCCTGACGGTGCCGATCGGCTGCCCGGTGTACTGGTCGATGGCGATCAGGGACAGCGTGTCCGGGGTGGTCGAGCTGGTGTTGGTGGTCTCGGTGTCCAGCCAGAAGGAGAAGCTGGCCGAGCTGTACCCGGGGTAGGTGTCCAGGTACTGGGTGATGGAGTCGACCGAGCCCGGGTCCTGGCCGAGCCAGGCGTACCAGCTGCCCGAGTGCGCCGAGTGCAGGCTGGAGGGCGTGATGATGTTGTACTGCGACGGGCTCCAGGGGTCGGTCATCATGGTGTGGTCGACATCGGCCGAGCCGTTCTCGAAGCCCGGGTCGATGAGCTGCTGGACCGCGCTGCAGCCGTGCTGGCCCGACGCGAACATCCCCTCCCAGAAGGCGGTGCCGGTGGTGTTGCCGGCTCCGTCCTTGGCGTCGACGGTGATCTGCGACCAGCCGCTCGCCGAGGAGGCGGTGGTGCCGGAGATGACCCCGGTCGAGGGGTCGATGCTCAGGCCGGCCGGCAGCCCGGAGGCGCTGTAGCTGACGGGTGTTCCGGTGCTGTCGGCCGCGACCGCCGGTATCGACAGCGGTGAGCCCGGTGGATCGGTGCGGTTGCACATGGTGCTGAGCGTGAGCGCGGGGCCCGTGGATATCGGATCCGAGGCCATGCACAGATGGTCCTCGTTCGACCAGAGCGTCTGCAGCGGGAACGAGCCGGTCGACAGGTTCTCGAAGAACAGCCCGCCGTTCTCGCCGTAGGGGATCCACGAGCACTTGTCGGCGATCTCCTGGCCGGTGGCGTCGGTCCAGCCGCCGGGGGTGTTCGGGTCGGTCAGGGTCTCGGCGTACTCGTGGCCGCCGATGATGCCGTAGCCGTCCAGCAGCCCGCGGGCGTCGGTCTCGCCGAACCAGTCGGTGCCGCAGCCCGCGACATCGGGCAGGTAGGGCATGTTGGTGTAGGCGAGCTGGCCGTCCGAGGAGCGCTCGAAGTCGTGCCAGGCGCAGTAGCCGAGCTCCTTCCACTTGTCCGGGTCGGTGCCCTGCGGCGAGTCGATGACGTACTGCACATTGCGGTTCTGCGCCTCGGTGGTGTTGCCGAAGTGCTGCGCGGCGGCGGCCGCCTCGACCCCGAGCTGGGTCTCGGTGGCGGACTGCGGCGCGGCGGCGCTGTTGTCGACCCACACGCCGGCCAGCACGCTGCCGGCCTTGGGGTACTGGATGTGGGCGGCGGTCGAGGGGCACTGGATGGTGCCGGCCGGGATGCCCTCGCAGTACTGGGTGAGGACGCCGCTCCAGCCGTCGCCCGGGCTGCCCAGGCCCTTGAAGAAGTCCTGCTGGTAGGGCACGGCCTGGTCGGGGTCGCCCGACATCACGGTGTCACCGCTGGAGTTGGTGGACGCGGTGCCCCACTGCGAGCCCCAGACGACCAGGTACACCTTGGGCGCGCCGGTGATCACGCCGCTGGAGTCCTGGCCGCCCTTGTAGGCCACCTGCAGGTCGTACTCGTTGGCGACGGACCCGTCGCCGTCGTTGCCGTCGCCCGGGTCGGACCCGTCGGCCAGCTGCGGAGTCCTTCCCCCGGGCTTGACCTTGGTCGCGGCCGACCCGGGCGCGGTGGCGTTGCGCTTGCCCGGCATGGCGGCGTGGGCCGGCTTGGTGGCGGTCTTGGCGACGATCGGCGTGCCCGGCTGGACCTGCACCCAGGCACCGTCCGAGGCCCTGGACCACCCGGCCGCGGCGGGGTGGTCGTTCTTGGCCGCAGCGGCGAGCGGATTGGTCAGCCCTGCGGCCACCACCGCGGCGACGAGGCCGCCGACCACGATCGTCCTGCCGCGTCGGAACACACCGGCTCTGAATCTGCGCACGAGGCACATTCCCCTCACGGGTCGACATGGCGATGATGACTCATCGTCAGTGCAATAACATATGTGACGTGTCGCACGACACACAAGAGGCCGAACGTCCCAGCAACGCCGGCAGTCCGCACGGTCACCTCCGGCAGGCCAGGATGGGGTCCATGACCGGCCCGAATCCGATCCGCGTGACCCTGCTGGTGCTGTACACCTCACAGCTGGAGGAGTGCCGCGCCTTCTATGCGGGCCTCGGCCTGGACTTCGTCGCCGAGCAGCACGGTCAGGGGCCCCGGCACCACGCCGCCGTCCTCACGGACGGCACGGTCCTCGAGCTCTACCCGGCCCGCCCCGGCCGCCTGACCGGTGCCCTGCGCCTGGGCCTGGCCGTCGACGGGGCCGCCGCCGACCCGCCACTCGACGCGGGACACCACCAACTCATCGATCCCGACGGCAGAGTCGTCGAGATCCACGCACTCCGGAGGTCCGCCGTGCACCAGCAGCCCATCACCGTGGTCACCGGCGGCAGCCGGGGGATCGGCGCCGCGATCTGCGCACGCCTGTCCGCGGACGGCCATGACATCGTCCTCGGCTACCGTGCCGACGCCGCTGCCGCCGAGGCCGTCGCCTCGACCGTGCGCGAGGCCGGGCGCCGCTGCGTCGCCGTCCGCGTCGACACCACCGACGAGGCCGACGTCGACCGGCTCTTCGACGCCGCGGAGGAGCTCGGTCCGGTCACCGGTCTCGTCAACAACGCCGGGGTCAGCGGCCCCAACGGGCGCCTCGCCGACGCCGACGCGGCCGGGATGCGCCGCGCCCTCGAGGTGAATGTGCTCGGCTACCTCCTGTGCGCCCGGCGCGCCGTCCGCGACATGGCGCGGAACGGCGGCGGGGCCGTCGTCAACATCTCCTCCGCCGCGGCCACGCTCGGCAGCCCCGGTCAGTACGTCCACTACGCCGCGGCCAAGGCCGCCGTCGACGCCATGACCGTCGGACTGTCCAAAGAGGTCGCCGCCGACGGCATCCGCGTCAACTGCGTGGCCCCCGGCACGATCTGGACCGAGTTCCACGAGGACCCGCAGCGGCCCGCGAAGATCGCCGCGAGTATCCCCCTGGGTCGCGCGGGCCGACCGGAGGAGATCGCGGGGGCCGTCTCCTGGCTGCTCTCCGCCGATGCCGGCTATGCGACGGGCACGGTGCTGCGCGTGGCCGGGGGGCTGTAGGGTCCGCGGCGCGACGGAGCCGGGCGCCTGCCCGTCAGTCGGGGACGATCAGCAGCAGCGCGAAGCGCCGCTGCTGATCGGTCCACCACTGGCGGACCTGGAGCCCGGCGGCGGCCAGCTCCGCCGTCAGCGACTCGCGGCGGAACTTGATGGACAGCTCGGTGAGCAGCTCCTCGCCCCGGGCGAAGTCCAGCGACAGGTCCACGTCGGGGATCTTGACCGTCTGCTGGTGGCGGGACCGCAGCCGCATCTCGATGCGTTCCTCGTCCTCGTTCCAGACCGCCAGGTGGTCGAAGGAGTCGAGGTCGAAGTCCGCGTTGAGCTCGCGGTTCAGCACCTGCAGCACGTTCTTGTTGAACGCGGCGGTGACGCCCTGGCTGTCGTCGTAGGCCCGGACCAGCACGTCGCGGTCCTTGACCAGGTCCGCGCCGAGCAGCAGCGCGTCGTCCCCGCTCATGGTCCGCCGCAGCAGTCCGTGGAAGGCCCGGCGCTCGGGGGTGTCCAGGTTGCCGACGGTGCTGCCGAGGAAGGCCAGCAGCCTCGGCCCGTGCTGCTCCGGCCCTTGCGGCTCCGGCAGGACCAGATCGCGCTGGAAGTCGGCGACGGTGGCCTGCACCCGCAGCCCGGGGTAGTCCCGGCACAGGGCGGTGCCCGCCTCCTCCAGCGCGGACGCGCTGACGTCCAGGGGGGCGTAGCACTCCAGGGTGCCCGCGGCGGTCAGCGCGTCGAGCAGGACCCGGGTCTTGCGGGAGGAGCCGGAGCCCAGCTCGACCAGCTGCCGGGCGCGGGTCAGCGCCGCGATCTCCGGGGCCCGGCGGATCAGGATCTCGTGCTCGGCCCGGGTCGGGTAGTACTCCGGCAGCCGGGTGATCTCCTCGAACAGCTCGCTGCCGCGCGCGTCGTAGAACCACTTGGGCGGCAGCCAGCGCGGTTGCGCGCCGAGGCCGTTGAGCACGTCGGCGCGCAGCGCCATGGCGGTGTGGTCGGCGGGCAGACGGGTTTCGAGACTGAATCGGCTCGTCATGCGGTCGGCGTCCTCGGGGCTCGTCGGCGTGCGGTCGGCACGGTGGGAAGGGCGCGGGGCGCGCCCCGGTGGCCGCAGCGGGGCGATGTGCACCGCGGCGGGGGTGGCCAGCAGCAGGGAGTGGTCGGGGACCTCCTGCCAGGGGGCGCCGCTGCGGTCGGGCTCGGAGGCGACCAGCACCCGGCCGTCGGCCCGCGCGTACCAGAGGGTGTCCCCGTGGCGGGTCGCCGCGATGCCGCGGCCGTCGGTGAGCAGCAGGTTGAGCCTGGCGGTGGGGCGGGCGGCGGCGGTGCGCCGGACCACGTCCGCCAGGGCGGCCCCGGCGGGCTGGCCGCGCCGGAGCCGCTGCACCAGCGTCGCCCACAGCAGCGCGGAGTCGCTGTGCGCCTCCAGGGCGAGCATCTCGGCGGGGCCGAGGCCGGTGTCGGGCAGCCGGGTCCAGTCGGGGACGGCGCCGTTGTGACTGAACAGCCACGGCCCGTCCCGGAAGGGGGCGGCGGCGGACTCGTCCTGGCTGGTGCCGGCGGTGGCCGAGCGCACCGCCGCCAGCAGGGCGGTGGAGCTGAGGGTGCGCAGCAGGTCCGGCAGGTTGGGGTCGGCCCAGATCGGTACCGCGCGCCGGTAGCGGCCCGGCCGGGCGGGGCCGCCCGGGGGATCGTCGGGCGGGTCGTCGGGCGGGTCGTCCGGGGCGGGGTACCAGCCGAAGCCGAAGCCGTCCGCGTTGACCGTGCCGTGCCGCTGCAGCCGCGGGGCCCAGGACTGCTCGTAGAGGCTGTGCTCGGGGGCGGTCAGCAGGTCGGCGAGCGGGACCGAGGGCCCCAGGTAGGCCAGATGGCGGCACATCAGCCGGCCTCCCCGGGGCGTGGGTCGAGGGGGCCCGCGTCGCGCGCGGTGCGGAAGCCGCAGAAGATCTGGCGGCGGATCGGGTAGTCCCAGTTGCGGAAGGTCCCACGGCAGGCCACCGGGTCCACGCCGAAGGCGCCGCCGCGCAGCACCTTGTAGTCGGGGCCCCAGAAGACCTCGGAGTACTCCTTGTAGGGGAAGGCGTTGAAGCCGGGGTAGGGCAGGAAGTCGCTGGAGGTCCACTCCCACACGTCGCCGATCAGCTGCCGGGCTCCGCTGGGCGCGGCGCCCGGCGGGTAGCTGCCGGCCGGGGCGGGCTCCAGGTGGCGCTGGCCGAGGTTGGCGGTGCGGGCGTCCGGGTCGGCGTCGCCCCACGGGTAGCGGCGGGAGCGCCCGCTCTCCGGGTCGTGCCGGGCCGCCTTCTCCCACTCCGCCTCGGTGGGCAGCCGCCGTCCGGCCCAGCGGGCGTAGGCGTCGGCCTCGTACCAGCACACATGCAGCACCGGCTGCTCGGGCGGCACCGGCTCCAGCCGCCCGAAGCGGCGGCGCAGCCAGCCCTCGCCGTCGCGCTGCCAGAACCCGGGCGCCTCCAGGCCCGCCTCCCTGCGGTGCGTCCAGCCCTCGGTGGTCCACCAGCGCGGGTCCCGGTAGCCGCCGGCGGCGATGAACTCCTGGTAGGCGGCGTTGGTGACGGGGGTGGTGTCCAGCCAGAAGGCCGGGACCTGGACCCGGTGCGCGGGGCGCTCGTTGTCCAGGGCCCAGGGCTCGGTGTCGGTGCCCATGGTGAACGGGCCGCCCGGGACGAACACCTCGTCCGGCAGGGCGGCGGCGTCGGCGGGCGCGGGCGGCGGCGGGGCTCCGTCCAGGACCGCCGGGCCCCGGCGCAGCTGGTGCGTGGCGAGCATGGTCTCGTCGTGCTGCGCCTCGTGCTGCGCCACCATGCCGAAGACGAAGGCCCCGGCCAGCAGCGGACCGGCACCCTCGGCGTCCCCCGCCGCACCGGTGAGGACCTCCAGGGCCTGTTCGCGGACGGCGGCGACGTACCGGAGGGCCTGGCCGGGGGAGAGCAGCGGCAGGGCGGGGCGGTCGGAGCGCGGGTGCCGGAAGGCGTCGTAGAGGTCGTCCAGGTCGGGGCGCAGCCCGGGGCGGAGGCCGGCCTCGCGGAGCAGCCAGATGTCCTCCTGGTTGCCGATGTGCGCGAGGTCCCACACCAGCGGGGACATCAGCGGGGAGTGCTGGGCCGTGAGCTCGTCGGTGTCGAGGCAGTCGGTGGTGAGGGCCAGCGTGCGGCGCCGGGCGGCCTCCAGGGCGGCGCGGGCGGCGTCCGCGGTCCGGGGGGCGGCGGAGGCGGAGCCGGCCGGGGGAGGGGTGTTCGGCTGAAGCGTCACCATGTCTGGTCCAGGGGGTATGGCGCGGCGCCCAGGCGCAGCGCGTCAAGCCGGTCGTCGGCCGGACATCGGCCGCGTTCGGGGTACCGCTGGGAGAAGTCGGCCACGGCGTCCCGCAGCGCGGCCGGGGCGTCGGTGCGGTCGAGAGTGGCGCGCACCACGGCGAAGCACTCGTTGACGGCCCGCCCGATCAGCGGGTCGGACGGCCCGCAGCGGCCCGCCTGCTCCCAGACCTCGGCGGACGGCAGCGGGCTGCGGGCCGTGCACAGCGGTTCGGTGACGTCCCAGGCGGCGCGGGCGGCGGTCGGGTCGTCCATCAGGGTCGCGGTGACCACGGTCGCCACCATCCAGTCGTCGCCGGGCAGGGCGTCGAGCATCCGCAGCTCCAGCCAGCCGCGCGGGCGCACCGGGGGGAACAGCGTGCTGAGGTGGTAGTCGAGGTCGGCCAGGGTGGGCGGCCGCAGCCCGCGGTGTCCGCCGTCCAGCCAGGAGCGGAAGGTCAGCTCCGGCGGGGCCGACCAGTCCTCCGGGGGATTGCGGCGCACGCACAGCAGCTCCTGGTCCAGGGCGTAGCGGGCCCAGGCGGTGCGCGGGTCGTCGTCGTGGTCGGGCGGCGCGGTCCTGCGGGGGTCCAGGCGGTCCCAGACCGCCCGCCGGGCGGACCGCCAGCCCGTGGGCGCGCCCTGCCACAGCGGGGAGTTGGCGAACGCGGCCACCAGCACCGGTCCGAGCCGGTGCGCCAGCTCCCAGCGGTAGCGGTAGCCGGTGACCCCGTCGGAGCCGTCGCCGTTGTCGAGGTTGACCTGCACGGCGGCGGTGCCGCGCATCATCACCCGGCCCCAGGGGCCGATCCGGTCGAAATAGGCCTCCATCGCCCGGTACCGGGGGTGGTCCAGCACCCTCGGTGGATCGCGGTAGGGGTCGAGCCCGCAGCCGGAGAGGGCCAGGCCGTCGGTGGCGAGGGTCCGCCGCAGGACGGCCAGGTCGGTCGCGGTGCCGTGGACGCTGTCCACGAGGGTGGCGGCGGGGAGGGAGCTGAGCTCCACCTGCCCGCCCGGCTCACGGGTGATGCTGCTGCCGTAGGGCAGTGCGTCGGGTGCCGCCAGCGGGGCGAGGGCCTCGTCGATCCGTGCCTTCGGCACCGTCCGCAGCGGGTCCCCGCTGTCGTGGACCAGCCACTCCAGCTCCACACCGGTGAGTCCTGGAGGTCCGTTCTTGAAGCAGACGCCGCGCACATGCGCCTCGGCGTCGTCCAGCTTCAGCTCATTTCCCCATGGCATCGCTGTCGCTCCAGTCGAGAGTGATCGACTCGATCAGTACCGTACCTGGACGACCCTACGTAGATCGGGCGAGATGCGCAGCAGGGCGTCGAAGAGTTCATCGGGCGTACCGGTGTTCGCACCCGTCCCCGCGCATGCCACGATGTCGTCGTGAACGGCGACCTCAACACCCCCCTGCACCGCGGCGAAGCGGCCCCCTTGTCCGCTGATCGGGCCGTCCCGGAGGCCGGAGCGGGGACCACGCGGGGCGCTCGGCTGGTCGGGCGAATACCCGAACGGCTGCGGATGCCGCTGGGCATGGCCGCGCTGGCCGAGGCCGGATACCTGGTGTGGTGGGCGGCGTTCTACCCGGGCCTGTTCAGTTACGACAGTTTCACCTACAGCCAGGAGGTGACGACGGGCCACTGGATAGCGGACCACTCGATCGCCTACGACGGCGCGGTGTGGCTGTCGCTGGTGGGTACCGGGGACTACTCGGCGCTGACCCTGACCCAGACCTTCGCCATGGCGGCGGTGATCGGCTACCTGGCGGCCGGGCTGCGCAGGTTCGGCGTCCGCACCCGGTGGATCGCGCTGAGCGTGCTGCTGTCCGTGATCCTCCCGTCGACCAGCGCGTTCGTCATCTATGTGTGGAAGGACGTCCCGTTCGCCATCGGGTCGGTCCTGGCCTTCGCCGCCGTCGTGCACCTGGTCGCCGGGACGCTGCGCGAGGAGCGCTACCACAGCCGCAGCGGCACCCGCGGGACCTGGCTGCTGCTCGGCCTGGGGCTGCTGCTCATCTGCCTGGCCCGCAACAACGGCTTCCTCGCGGCGTTCCTGATCGGGCTGGCCCTGCTGGCCGTGCTCCCGCGCCTGTGGAAGCGGATCACCGCGGTGGTGCTGGTACCCGTCGTCTGCTTCTTCGCCCTCTCGGACGGGCTCTACCCGGCGCTGGGCGTGACCAAGCCGCTGAACAACGCCGCCTACAGCTTCTTCTACGGCGACATCGCCTACGCCTACAGCAAGCACCCCGGGAGCTTCACCGCCGCCGACCGGGCGGTGCTGCTGGAGGTCGCCCCGCTGTCCCACTGGTCGACCTACGGCGCCGCCTGCTACGACATCGACGGGCTGCTCCAGGGCTCGTTCGATCTCCCCAAGGCCGTCCAGATCAACAGCCGGCTGATGCACGTGTTCACCGAGGTGGCCGAGCGCACCCCGGTGGACGTGGTCCAGTCGACGATGTGCCGGTCGCATCCGGCCTGGTCGGTCCTGCAGGGCAGTGATCCGCTGAACGTCGCCGGGGTCACCGTGGGCCCGGACCTGGTCGGCTACGTGCCGATCCACCCGGACATCCGCCAGGACAAGTACTTCCCGGAGATGAGCATCCGGCCGCTGTCCGGCACCCTCAACAAGGCCGGGCGCTTCTGGTTCGAGGGGCTGCGGCGCTCCTGGCTGGTGTCGCTGGTCTGGGGCGGTGCGTTCTGGGCCTATGTGGCCTACGCCATCAGTGGCCGGCTGTTCGCCGGTTTGCGCCGGCGCGAGCTGTTCGCCCTGGGCGCGGTCACGCTCGGCAACCAGCTCAATGTGATCGCGGCCAACCCGGCCCCGCTCTACCGCTACCTGGCCTCGCCGACCTACATCGGCGTGCTGATGCTGCCGCTGCTGTTCGCGGCGCGGTCCGACCGCAGGAAGCAGCCGGACGCGGTGGTGGGGGCGGCCGCGGAGGCCGTGCCCGGCACCTCGGGCGACCGGTGAGCCGCCGCTCTCCGCGCCCCGCCGCCCGTGACGCGGCCGCCCGTGACGCCGCTGCGCAGGGCACGGCGGCGCGCCCCACGGTCACGGTCTGCCGGGGCTGCTGCTGCGGCACGCCCAAGATCCCCCGGCTGGACCATGCCGCCCAGCTCGCGGACCTGCGCGGATCCCTGGCCGGGGTCGCCGCCGTCCGCCCGGTCGACTGCCTGGACGCGTGCGAGCACGCCAATGTCATCGTGGTCCAGCCCTCGCCGGAGGGCCGCCGTGCGGGCGGCCGACCGGTCTGGCTCGGCCTGGTCAACGACCCCGACGCGGCTGCGGACATCACCGCCTGGGTCAGGGACGGCGGCCCGGGCGTGGTCGACCCGCCCGACATCCTCGACCTCTACGCCTTCCAGCCCTCGCGGCGGATCCGTCAGGGGCTGGAGGAGGACTGAGCGGACCCGGCCTCACCCGGTGCGGCAGGCGCTGCCGCGCGGCAGCGCATAGCCTGAGCCGATGCGGAAGGTGCCCGCGGCCGTGGTGGTCAGCCGGGTCCAGCCGCCGTCCGGGGCCAGGCAGCCTCCGTCCTCCCCGCTGTCCGTGCCGTCGACCACGTCGAGCCAGGGCGACCAGACCACCCGCACCAGCGTCGTCCCCGCCTCGGGCACCCGCAGGGTCAGCCCGGCCTCCCCGGCGTTCAGCACATCGGCCGGGGCGGACACCAGCGGCACGGCGTCGGTGACCCGGTAGACGGACCAGTGCGGGTCGGACCACACCGGCCGCAGCCACGGTTGGCCGTCGGCGACGATGTCGCCCTCGGTCTCGGACGCGAAGTCCGGCGTGGCCATGGGGAGCACCACATAGCCGACCGCCCAGTCGCGCAGCCAGGCGTGATAGGCGGCCGGGGTGAGCGTGTCGCGGTAGAAGAGCGGGTTGCGGGTGGTGTCGACCTGCCGGTTCCAGCCGCGGGCCAGCTCCACGGCGGGGGCCAGGCTGGACGCCTCGACATGGGAGGCGGCCCCCACCACCTCGACCCGCCCCCGGTCCGCGCCCAGCCGGTTGAGCTCCGCCGCCAGCGGCTGCGCGTACTGCGTCCAGCCCTTGGCGGCGAGGGCGACCCTCAGGTCGAGGACGGGCTGCAGGCTCTGCCAGGAGAAGGCCACCGCGAAGGCGAGCCACAGCGCCACCGCCCGGCGGCCCCGGCTCGACATCGCGGCGGCCAGCAGCACCGCCCCCGCGAACAGCAGCGCCATCCGCTCCACATTGCTGCCGATCGGGGAGGGGATCAGCAGGGCGAGCAGGTTCCCCAGCAGATACGTCCAGGCGCCGATCCGCACCGTCCGCCAGACCCCCGACACCAGCAGCGCGACCGGAAGCGCCGTCACCAGCACCATCCCCGCCGCGCCGAGACCGTAGGGCTGCACCCCGTAGAAGGGGAACAGCAGGGTCGTGGTGGCGACGACCAGCGGCGGTCCGGCAGCCAGGGCGAACCCGCCCCAGCGGTGCCCGGTCAGGAACAGCGCGGGGGCCACGGCCAGCAGGAACAGCCCGTCCACCGGGCTGGCCGTGGTCGCCAGCATCGCCAGCAGCCCGGCGGCCGCGATCCTGACGGGCACCGCTCCTCGCGTCTCCAGGACGGCCAGGACCGCTGCCAGTCCGAAGAGGGCCCCGATGGCGAAGGTGATCCGCCCGGAGGCGACATTGCCCGCCAGCGCCGCCGCCGCGCACAGGGCGGGCAGCAGCGGACGGGCGAGGCCGGAGCGCATCAGCAGCCGGGCCAGGACCGCGGCGGACAGCGTCCCGGCCAGCACCGCCGAGGTGCGCACCCCCAGCCAGGCCATCAGATACGGCGCCAGCACGCTGTAGGAGACCGGGTGCATGCCCCCGTACCAGGCGAGGTCGTACGCCGAACCGGGGTGCGCGGCGGCGAACTGCGCCCAGGCGTACTGGGCGGCCATGTCGCCGCCGTTGGTGGCCAGCAGTGCCGCCCACAGCGACTGCAGCGCCGCGGCCAGCAGCGCCGACGCCACGACCGGGTGGCGGAGCCAGGACAGCCCGAGGATGGGGGCGGTGGCGGCGCTGCGGACCGCAGCCGCGGCGGGCTCGGCGGGGCGGCGTACCTGGACCAGGCGGGTGCGGTTCATCAGCGGCGGACACCGGTACCGGGCCACCGGTTGCGCGGGCCCGCGACAGGGCGCACGGCACGGTGCGCGGCCACCCGTTCTTCGTCCTCGACGACCAGAATCCGCATGGGCTTATTCACTCCCGGGCGGCGGGGCGGTGACCGCCGACTCGCCGCCCGATTCCTGATGATTTGCCGCACGAGGTCGGCGGTGAACCCCGCGGCCGCTGCGCGCGTACCCATCGGGACGGGCACAGTCGGTGGCCGTCGGTGGAGCTGAGGTGCGTCGTATGTGGATGCGTGGCGTGATCGGTGTCGTCCTGGTGGCGATAGGCGGCCTGTGGATCGCCCAGGGCACGGGGGCGGTGCACGGTTCGATGATGTCCGGGCACGGCCAGTACGCCGTGCTGGGCGTGCTCGTCGTCCTGGTCGGGGTGGCCCTGCTCGGGTGGGCCTGGCGGGGCCGTCGGCGCGGCTGACGTCCGGCGGCTCCCTGGTCCAGTCGCTGTCGTCTCGCTAGGCTCCTGACGGATCGTCATCATCCATCGGAGGGGCAGCACATGACCGACAGCAACCGCCATGCCAGGGACGCCGCCGCACTCGCGCTGCGGGCGACGCTGGGCCCGATGCTCTTCTACCACGGCTGGAACAAGGTGGCCGGCCCCGGCGGCCTCAAGGGGACCACCAAGTGGTTCGCCGCGCTGGGCCTCAAGCCGGCCGCCGTGCACGCCGGGATGGCGGCCGGGACCGAGATGGCCGCCGGGGCCGCGCTCACGGTGGGCCTGGCCAATCCGCTCCCCGCGGCGGCGGCCGTCGGCCTGATGACCGTGGCGGCCCTGACCGACCACCGGGGCAAGGGCTTCTTCGTCTTCAAGGGCGGCTGGGAGTACACCGGCGTGATCGCCGGAACGGCCGTCGCCCTGGCCGCCCTGGGCCACGGCCGCTACTCGGTCGACAGCCTGCTGAGCCGGCGCCGCGAGGGCCCGGCGCAGGCGCTGGTCGCCGCCGGTCTGGGCGGCGCGGCCGCCGTCGGCCTGCTCGCCGCGTGCTACCGGCCCGCGCCGAAGCCCGAGCCGAAGCCCAAGGCCGGGGCCGCCCCGAAGCCGCAGCCGGAGAAGCCCGAGGAGCAGGCGGCGGTGTGACACCCTGGCGTCGATTCCGGGCCTGTCCCGATTTCCGGGACAGGCCCGGTTTGAGAGAGAGGGGCCGGTATGCAAAAGTAGCGAACGCAATGTTTCCGATTGATTACCCAGGGTGGTCAGCCGTGCCAGAGACCCGTCCCCGCCCGGAGGCAGCACGCGTACTCGGGTTGGCCGAGGTCACCTCGCGCACCACGTTCCTCAAGTGCATGGGGCGCACCTACACCGCCACCGCCACCGGGAACGGCGTGGTGGCCCTGTGCGACGCCACCGACATCACCCGCCCGGTGCCGCTCGGCACGGCCCGCCAGGTCGCCCCCGATCTGTGGGCCGTCCACAGCGCCCGCGGGGACGAGCTGCTGCACACCGCCGACCTGCTGCCCGCGCTGGCCGCCCTGCGCGAGGCGTTCACGGCTCCGCGCTGACCCGCGCCCGGTCGAAGCGGACGCTGTCGGTCACCGGGCCGCGCCGCATCAGCCGGATGTCGCGCAGGTAGTTCTGGTGCAGCCGCCACGGCGCGGACGGTCCCTGCCTGGGCAGTGCCCCGGCGCTGCGCAGCACATAGCCGGACTCCAGGTCGATCAGCGGCGCGAGCCGGTCCCGGTCGCCGAGGGCGGGCGCGACCGGGGTGACGCTGTGGTGGCCTCCGGCGTCCATGTGCCGCAGCAGCCGGCAGACATACTGCGCGACCAGGTCGGCCTTCAGGGTCCAGGAGGCGTTGGTGTAGCCGATGGTGAGCGAGAAGTTGGGCACGCCCGACAGCATCATGCCCTTGTAGGCCAGGGTCTCGGAGAGGGTGATCCCGCGGCCGTCGACGCTCAGTGCCATGCCGCCGATGGCGAGCAGGTTCAGTCCGGTCGCGGTGACGATGATGTCGGCCGGCAGCTGTGCGCCCGACGCCAGGGTGATGCCGGTCGCAGTGAACCGCTCGATCCGGTCGGTGACGATGTCCGCCCGGCCCGCCCGGATGGCGCGGAACAGGTCGCCGTCGGGGACGACGCACAGCCGCTGGTCCCAGGGGTTGTAGGTCGGGGCGAAGTGGGTGTCGACGTCGTAGCCGGGCGGGAGCGCGGCGGCGGCCTTCTTCCGCAGGACGGATTTCATCAGCTGCGGCCGGCGGCGGCTCAGCTGGTAGGTGCCCATGGTGTAGAGGACGTTCTTCCAGCGGATCAGCCGGTGGGCGAGCCGCGCGGGCAGGACCCGGCGCAACCCGTCCGCGAGCGCGTCGGAGGCCGGCAGTGCCGCGACATAGCTGGGTGAGCGCTGGAGCATGGTGACCCGGGCGGCGGATTCGGCCATGGAGGGGACCAGGGTCACCGCGGTCGCGCCGCTGCCGATGACGACGACGCGCTTGCCGGTCCAGTCGAGGTCGGCGGGCCAGTGCTGCGGGTGCACGATCTGCCCGGTGAAGTCGTCGGCCCCGGGGAAGTCGGGGCTGTAGCCCTGGTCGTAGCGGTAGTAGCCGGAGCACACCATCAGAAAGGAGCAGGTCAGCGTGGTCGTCCGGTCCTCGTCGCCGCGCTGTGCGGTGACGGTCCAGCGCGCGGTCTCCGAGGACCACGCCGCGGCGGTGACCCGGTGGTGGAAGCGGATGTGCCGGTCGATGCCGTGGTCCCGCGCGGTGTCGGCGACATAGCTGCGGATGGACTCGCCGTCGGCGATCGCCTTGGGATCCGTCCACGGGCGGAAGGAGTAGCCGAGGGTGAACATGTCCGAGTCCGACCGGACGCCCGGGTAGCGGAAGAGGTCCCAGGTCCCGCCGACCGCCCCGCGCGACTCGAGCAGGGCGAACGACCTGCCGGGGCACTCGCGCTGCAGGTGGGCGGCGGCGCCGACACCGGACAGGCCGGCCCCGACGATCAGTACGTCGACATGCTCGGGTGCCGGGTCCTCGGCGGTGGTCACCGTCTGCGCCTCTTCTCTCTCGGTACGTCCTCGGTACGTCGTCCGGTTCAGGTCCACTCCCAGCGGACGCCGACCACGCCCGGGGGCTGGTCCAGGTTGACCACGTGGGCCGTTCCCGAGGGCCCGATCCACAGTGGTCTTCGCAGCCGGTCCTCGGCCTCCCCGCAGTCCCGCTCGTAGTGGTAGCAGTGCGCGGGCACGGAGGCCGGGTCGAAGTGGACCTGGAGGACATACTCCCGCACCGGGGTGGTGAAGCGCCGGTGCCCGTTGGTGGCCCCCAGGCCGTCGGGGAGCAGCAGCTCGTACTCGAACACGGCCGTGTCGCCGGCATTCAGGGGGGTGTCCAGGACGAGCTCGCCGAGGACGAAGCCGGAGTCGGGCCGCTGGCGGATCCGTCCGATCCTGGCGTTGCGCACCACGCTGAAGACCGCCGGGTGCTGCTGGGCCTCGTTCGTCTGGAAACCGACCACGCAGCGGGAGATCCGGTCGGTCGTCGCCCTGACGACCTGGCGGACCCGCAGCAGGTACCGACCGCGCTCGGCGTCGACGTAGTAGGAGTCATGGATGCTCAGCCGCTCCAGTGACTCCGGGGGCGGGGCCTCCAGCTCCTCCATCACCTGTAGCAGCCAGGGGTCGTCCGGCCAGAGCTCCTCGAAGCGGCGGGCCTCGGGCTTCTGGCGCTGCGCCGCCCAGCGGCCCCGGAGCCGGGGCGTGCCCAGCAGCCCGCTGAGAGCCTGTTCGGGCAGCCCGAGCAGCTCCTCCAGCAGGGCGACCGCGCGCAGCGAGACCGTCCGCTCGGGCTGGCTGCGCCCCCGGCGCCAGTAGCTCAGCGTGGTGACGCTGACGGTGGCGCCCCGGGCGGCGAGCCGCTGCTGGAGCGTGTAGAGGCTCAGGCCGCTCGCCTCGATGGCGGCGTGCAGGCCGCTGGCGAACGCGTCCCCCTCCATGACGGGGTCGGTGGCCTCCGCCTCGACGGTGGAGGCCATGGCCTCGGCGGCGGGCCGCTGGCCAGGCACCTTGGCGATTGTCCGTAGGTCGTTCTGGTAGTGCGTCATCGAGCTGCCCCGTCTTGCCGACATACCGCATCGCGCTGAACGCCACCATGCTGCCCGCCCCAAAGCTGCATGTCACCTGTGAATACCTTCATGAGGGCTGTGAGCCACGCCACTTTTCTTGACGTGTATAGCACACGGAAATACCGTCTCTGTGATCAAATAATTGCGTTGGGTAGCAGATTTGATTCTGTTTATGAACAGTTTCTTAACATTTGAAAGTTCATGGACAAGTTATGGGCTTCTCCTTGCCTACGCGACCGCCCGCGTCTGTCAGGTTGCGTTCGACGCTCCAAGATCTGGAGTGCGAGGCCCCTTCCTGGTGTGCGGCCAGGACGAGGAGGATCCCTTGAAGCATCGTTCCCTTGCGGCAGCAGCGGCGTTCGCCCTGCTGACCCCGGCGATGGCCATACTGAGCGCACCCATCGCCCAGGCTGCCGCTCCGTCAAGTGCCGTGGTCCCGCTGGTCGGCAGCACCACGCCGGCTCTCGCCTACTCCCACCGCGTCGGTGCGCTGTCGGCGACCCAGAACCTGTCCATCGCGGTCACGCTGAAGCTGCGCAACACCGGCGCGCTCAACCAGTTCGTCGCCGCGGCGAGCACCCCCGGCACCGCAGCCTACGGTCACTACCTGACCGCGGCCCAGTTCAACGCCACCTACGCGCCGACCCAGGCGCAGGTCAACACCGTTGCGGCCTACCTCAGGAGCAAGGGCCTCAGCGTCGCCCGGGTCAGCGGCAACCGCGAGTCGCTCGACGTGACCGGCACCACCGCGAAGGTCCAGAGCGCCTTCGGCACCACCGAGAGCACCTACCAGGACCCCTACGCGCACCGCGACTTCTACGCCAACGACCACGCGGCCGTCCTGCCGGCGAACATCGCCGGCCTGGTCTCCGCGGTGGCCGGTCTGGACGACCACACGGTGCGCACCCCCGAGCTCGTCCGCAAGGCGAACGTCGCCCCGCACTCGACCCCCTCGGGTGTGACGCCCAGCCAGATCGACACCGCCTACCGGATCAACCAGACCGGCGAGAACGGCAGCGGCGAGACCGTGGCGCTGTGGGAGTTCGACGGCTACAACGCCTCGGACCTCACCACCTACAACTCGACGTACGGCCTGTCGGGCCCGGCGGCGACCACCGTCTCGGTGGACAGCGCCAACTACAACTCCAACCCGGGCCAGGGCGAGGGCGAGGTCGAGCTCGACAGCGAGGTCGTCCGCGCCGTGGCGCCCCAGGCGACCCAGCTGGTCT
>Ga0302314_10002800_pt1 | contig 32288 bp, 31 predicted proteins | sample III_Palsa_N2_3_FD_200533 | JGI IMG/M metagenome (GOLD analysis project Ga0302314, IMG submission 200533) | Peat permafrost microbial communities from Stordalen Mire near Abisko, Sweden - III_Palsa_N2_3 | ecosystem: Environmental > Terrestrial > Soil > Palsa > Peat permafrost | place: Sweden... | reverse complement strand
GGTCGCTCAGAAGGCGCTCCGGGCAGGGGACACCAACAAGGCGCTTGCGGCCATGCGGGCGATCGCCCTCACCCCCGACATGGCCGTGGTGCTCACCGAAATCGTGACGCAGCTACCCCTCCCCCAGGCCGACGAGCGGATCGCCAAGCGCCTCGCCGACTACGAGTACCGCCATCTGCGGCGTCTCGAGCGCACCCGCGTCCTCGTGCGCTTCGGGCCCGCGCTCGGGCTCATGGGAACGCTGATCCCGCTCTCTCCGGCCCTCAGCGGTCTCGCCCATGGGAACGTCAGCGCGCTCACCAGTAACCTCCAGGTCGCTTTCAGCGTCACCGTCACCGGACTGCTCATCGGCGCGCTCGCCTTCTCGATCTCGCTGATCCGGGATCGCCTCTACGGCCAGGATTATTCCGATGTGCAGTACGTCGCCGCGACGCTCACGGGGACGCACATCGCCATCGACGAGCCCGTGCACCTGCCCGCCGCCTCGGAGACGACGACATGAGCATCAAGACCAGCCCACGCGCCCGGTCGCGCGAGGACCGTGCGGGCGACCCGCTCGACGGCCTGGTCAACCTCTTCGACCTGGGCATCGTCCTCGCCGTCGCCTTCCTCCTCGCCGCGCTCTCCTCGCTGAAGCTCACGAGCGTGCTCATCGACCATACCCGTACGAGCCCGCAGATCAGCATCAGCAAGCAGCAGACGACCCACCCCCTGCACCTCAAGCCGAACCAGCGCGTCATCGGCCACGGCACCCCGGCGGGAACGGTCTACCGCCTGAGCGACGGTCAGCTCATCTACGTCGCGCCCGCCCCGAGCACACGCAAATAGCCCGCCCGGGGGATTCCATTCAGACCTCGACGACGACCGGTAGCACCATCGGCCGCCGCTTCAGGCGGTCATAGACGAAGGCTGCGAGGTCGTCGTGGAGCTCCTGCTGGAGCATGTCGATCTCTCGGATGCCGCCCTTCGCCGCCCGCAGCAGCGAGGCCTCCACCTCCTGACGAATGTCCTCGACGAGCTCATCGGCCTGCTCGATGAAGGGGACGCCGCGGAAGATGACCTCCGGGGGGACGACTGACTCGCCGCTCTGCTCGGACACCGTCGCGACGACGATGAAGATGCCATCGGCCGAGAGCATCCTCCGGTCGCGCAGGGCGACGTCGGCTGGGTCGCCGATGTCGACGCCGTCGACGAAGATCATTCCCGACTGCTCGGGCGTGCCGAAGCGTGCGCCGCGGCCGTCGATCTCGAGCGGCAGCCCGTTCTCGCCCTTGAAGATGTCGTCGGGGTCGATCCCCACCGCCTCGGCGAGCTGCGCGTGGAGCTGGATTCGCTTGAAGTCGCCGTGGGCTGGGAGCACGTAGCGGGGGCGGACGAGGTTGAGCATGAGCTTGAGCTCCTCCTGGTAGCCGTGACCGGAGGCGTGGATCGGCGCATCGCGCGGCGTGATCACACCGCAACCGATGTGGTACAGGCGGTCGATCGTCTCGTTCACGGCACGCTCGTTGCCGGGAATCGGGGTTGCCGAGAAGACGACGGTGTCGCCGTTGTGGAGCTTGATCATCCGGTGGTCGTTGTGCGCCATCCGGCGCAGCGCCGAGAGCGGCTCGCCCTGGGAGCCGGTGGAGATCACGACGACTCGGTCATCGGGCCAGTCCTCGACCTCCTGCGGCTGGATGACGATCCCGGTGGGCAGGTCGATGTGACCGAGTGAGCGGCCGATGTTGACGTTCTTGCGCATCGAGCGCCCGACGAGGGCAACCTTGCGGTCGAGCGCCGCGGCAGCGTCGACCACCTGCTGAACGCGATGGATGTTCGACGCGAAGCTGGTGACGATGATCCGGCCCTCGGCGTGGGCGAACACCTCCTCGAGGTGGGGTCCAACCCCGGACTCACTCGGAGAGAAGCCGGGGCGATCGGCGTTGGTCGAATCCCCGCAGAGCAGGAGAACGCCGTCACGGCCCAGCTCGGCCAGGCGTGAGACATCGGCGGGGGAGCCGTCCACGGGAGTCTGGTCGAACTTGTAGTCGCCGGTGACGAGCACGGTTCCGAGCTCGGTTCCCAGCGCGACGGCGCACGTGTCGGGAATCGAGTGGGTCATGTGGACGAGCTCGACGGTGAAGGGTCCGAGCGTGAGCTCCTCGCCGGGTTCGAGGTCCTCGAGCGAGGCTTCCCTGAGCTTGTGCTCGTCGAGCTTGGAGCGCGCCATGGCGATGGTCAGGCGGCCCCCGTAGACGGTCGGCGAGTGCTCCTCTCCGAGCTCGCGCAGGACCCAGGGCAGCGCCCCGAGGTGGTCCTCGTGGCCATGGGTGATGACGATCGCCTCGATGTCCGCCGCCCGCTCGCGAAGATAAGTGAAGTCGGGGAGAACGAGGTCGATCCCGAGCATCTCGGCGGTGGGGAAGCGAAGGCCGGTATCGACCACGATGATCCGGCCGCCGTACTCGACGACCATCATGTTCTTACCGATCTCGCCGAGTCCGCCGAGCGGAAGTACGCGCAGGGCGTCGCTCACGCCCGCACGGAGGCTTCGCTCAGGAGGCCATGGCGCTCGAGGACCGCGCGCAGGACCTCGAGCTCGCGTTCGTCGGGCGGTACGTACGGAAGTCGGGGTCCGCCGACGTCGAGTCCCAGCAGCCCCAGGGCCGCCTTGGTGGCCACGGCAAGCGGTACTACGGACATGTCGCGGTAGACGTCATGCAGCGAAGCGTCAATCTCGCGCCGTCGCTCTGGCTCGTCCACCATCCGGCGCATCTCCTCGCCGAAGAAATGACTGGCGACGAGGATCCCCCCGGGCTCGCCGAGCTCGAGCACGTCGACGAGCATGTCGTCGTTACCGGCGTAGATCATGAGCGCGTCGATCTTCGCCAAGTTGGCGGGATTGGCCTGCTTGACGCCGGCGATGCCGTCGATCTGGGCAAGCTCGGCCAGGAGGTCGTTGGGCATGTCGCTACCGGTCCGCTGGGGGATGTTGTAGAGGAGGATCGGCTTGTCCGTGGCCTTGGCCACCTCCTCGTAGTGGCGGACGATCCCCCGCCGGCTCGGGCGGTTGTAGTACGGGTTGACCGAGAGCAGCGCGTCGGCGCCGAGCTCGGTGGCGCGCTCGGTCAGGTGAATCGCATGGCGGGTGTCGTTGGACCCCACACCGGCGACGATCGTGCCCTGCCCGCCCATCTCACCGACCGCGAGCTCGATCATCCGCAGGTGCTCCTCGTCGGTCAGCGTCGAGGCCTCGCCCGTCGTCCCGCAGATCACCAGGCCGTCCGAGCCGTGCGCCAGAAGATGATGCATGAGCGCGACGGCCGCCTCCTCGTCGACGCGCAGATCGGCGTCGAACGGGGTCACCATCGCGGTCAGGATCGAGCCGAGGACGGACATGGAGTGGCGATTATCGCGCAAGCGGAGGCGGCTCGCAGGCCGCGGATCGCTGAGGGCCGGGGGGGGGGGGGCGGGCGACGTCGCCCGCACCCCCGCAACCTGAAGAGGAAGCTAAGCGGCGAGCGTCAGGGTGACGCCCTTGGAGCGCACACGGCAGCGGAGAGGGCAGGGACTTATCGCTTCCCGAGAGAGTGCAAAGGTGTTTTCTCCTGAACGGCAGGTGCCTACGAGAACAGCAGCCGCTCGAGCCCCACCACCGGTGACTCGGTCAGCTCCCCGACCCGCCGGATCGCGAGCAGGACTCCGGGCATGAACGACTCGCGGTCGGTCGAGTCGTGACGGATCGTCAACGTCTGGCCGACGTCGCCGAGGATGACCTCCTGGTGGGCGACGAGCCCGGGCAGGCGAACGGAGTGGATGGTTACCTCGGGCCGATCCGGGGCGGCTTGCGCCATCACCTCGGCCGTACGCGCCGCGGTCCCGCTCGGCTTGTCGATCTTGCCATCGTGGTGCAGCTCGATGATCTCCGCCCGCGCCATGTGCGGCGCCGCCTCGGCGGCGAAGCGCATCATCAGCACGGCGCCGATCGCGAAGTTGGGGCCGATGAAGATGTTGGACCTAGGGCCGGAGCCGGCCGCTTCCGCCAGGTCCTGAACCGAGAAGCCCGACGTCCCGATCACCACGTGGACGCCGGCGGCGACTGCCGCCCTGGCGTTCTCGACCACCGTCGAAGGGGTCGTGAAGTCGACGAGCACGTCCGCGTCCGGGAGGACGTCCGCCACGGCCACGCCGAGCGCCGGGTCGGCGCGCCCGGAGAGGGTCATGTCCGGCGCCTCGGTAACGGCCCGGCACACCGTCTCCCCCATCCGCCCGGCTGCCCCGGCCACCGCGACCTGGATCACCGGTGCCCGAGCCCTCCTCGGGGCATTCTGCCTCGCGGTCCGATCTCGAGCTCGGCGTCCGGCCTCACTTGACGACCAGCGCCGGCTCGATCGCACCCAGCGCGTCACCGAAGGCCGCCGCATCGGGTCCGATCCCGGCGGCGGAGAGGCGGTCCGCCGACCACAGCTCGGCGGCCAGCGCCCGCAGGTCGTCGAGCTCTACCGCGTCGATCCGACCTACGACCTCGTCGAGCGAGAGGAGCTCGGTACCGCCCAGGACCTCGGACCCGAGGCGATTCATGCGGGCGCCGGTCGACTCGAGCGCCAGGAGCACCCTCCCCTTGAGGTTCTCCTTGGCGCGTGTGAGCTCGTCGGGCGTCGCCGGGTCCTCCTGCATGCGCGCGAGCTCGGCGCCGATCACCGTCGCAGCCTCGCCCAGGTTCTCCGCGCGAGTGCCCACGTAGATTCCGATCTGACCGGTGTCCTGGTAGTGGCTGGTGAACGAATACACGGCGTAGGCAAGTCCCCGGCGCTCGCGGACCTCCTGGAAGAGCCGCGAGGAGGAGGTCCCGCCGAAGATGGTGTCGAGTACCCGCAGCGCGAAACGGCGGTCGTCGTGGCGCGAGATACCGATCCCGCCCACGCACACGTGGTACTGCTCGGTGTCCTTCTCCTCGAAGCGGATGCGTCGCGGCTCTGCCGCCGGCGCCGGGGTCCAGCCGGCTTTCCCCTCCCGGGGCGCGGCCGGCACACGACTGCGCGCGAGCTCGACGAAACGATCGTGGTTCACCGCGCCGGCGGCGGCGATGACGATGTTCGTAGGCGCGTAGCGCTGGGCGTGGAAGCTGACGATCTCGGGCACGGGCGCGTTCGCCACCACCTCGGCGCGGCCGATGATGGCGCGACCGAGCGGATGCGGCCCGAACACCGCCTCACCGAGGACGTCGAACACCTTCTCCTGGGGATCGTCCTCGTACATGGCGATCTCCTCGAGGATCACGGCGCGCTCGGAGTCGACATCGTTGAGCAAGGGCCGGAAGACGATGTCCGCCATCACGTCGAAGGCGGGATCGAGGTGGGAGTCGATCACGCGCGCGTAGACCGTTGTCGTCTCCTTGCCCGTCCCAGCGTTGAGCTCGGCGCCCATGCCGTCGAAGATCTGGTCGATCTCGAGCGAGCCGTACTTCTCCGATCCCTTGAACAGCAGGTGCTCGAGAAGATGCGAGAGGCCTGCCTGCTCGTCGGTCTCAGCGCGAGACCCCGTGCCGACCCAGAACCCCAGCGACACGGACCGGACGGAGGGCATTTCCTCCGTCACGATCCGTACGCCGGAATCCAATGTGGTGAGTCGGTGCTCCTCGACCACGGTCGGGGGCGCCTCCAGAGCCGGCTAGCTGCGCCGTTCGGGGTCGCGATCGCGGAAGCGCCCGCGATCGCCGCCGTTACCGCCGCCGTCGCGCCCGCCGCGCCCGCGGCCTCCGCGATCGCCGCCGCGGTCACCGCGGTCGCCACCGCGGTCCCGGCGCGGGGGTCCGCCGTCGCCGCTGCCGACACTGGCGAGCTCCTCGGCGGTCTTGCCCTCGACGTCGGGATCGTTGGCGAGGCGTAGCCCGATCCGGCCACGCTCGCGGTCGACCTCGACCACGCGGACGTTGATGTCATCGCCCTTGTTGAGGACCTCCTCGACCGTCGCGATCCGCTGACCGGGGGCGACGTTGGAGATGTGGAGCAGTCCGTCGGTCCCCTTGGAGAGCTCGACGAAGGCGCCGAAGGTCGTCGTCTTGACGACCTTGCCGGCGAACGTATCGCCGACCTCGACCTCCTTGGTCATCGACCTGATCCGGTCGACGAGCGCGTCCCCGAGCACGCCGTTGGAGGCGTACACGAGCACCTGGCCCTCGTCGTTGACGTCGATCTGGGACTCGAACTCCTCCTGGAGCGAGCGAATGGTCTCGCCGCCCTTACCGATGAGCAGGCCGATCTTCTCGGGATCGATCTTGATCGAGGAGATACGCGGCGCGTGCTTGGAGAGCTCGGCGCGTGGCGTATCGATGACCTTGGTCATCTCGCCCAGGATGAACTCCCGTGCCGTCTTGGCCTGCGACAGCGCGTCGCGCATGATGTCGAAGGTCACGCCCGTGATCTTGATGTCCATCTGGAGCGCGGTGATCCCGTTCTCCGTGCCGGCAACCTTGAAGTCCATGTCACCGAGATGGTCCTCGACGCCCGCGATGTCGGTGAGGATGATGTAGTCCTCACCCTCCTTGATCAGGCCCATCGCGATCCCCGCGACGGGATGCTTGATCGGTACTCCGGCATCCATCAGCGACAGCGTCGAACCGCACACGCTGGCCATCGAGGAGGACCCGTTCGACTCGAAGATGTCCGAGACGACACGGATCGTGTACGGGAACTCTTCCTGCGAGGGGATCATCGGCACCAGGGCCCGCTCGGCGAGCGCACCGTGGCCGATGTCGCGGCGCTTGGGCCCGCGCATGAAGCCCGCCTCCCCGACCGAGAAGGGCGGGAAGTTGTAGTGATGGAAGTAGCGCTTGGTCGTCTCGAGCCCGAGCGTGTCGAGCCTCATCTCCTCGCGCGTGGTTCCCAGAGCGACGACGCTGAACGCCTGCGTCTGGCCACGCGTGAACAGGGCCGACCCGTGCGTGCGAGGGGCGATGCCGACCTCGATCGAGATCGGCCGGATCTCATCGGCGCTCCGGCCGTCGGGACGCTTCTTCTGGAGCGCGATCCGCTCGCGGATGAGCGTCTTCTCGAGCTTCTCGAAGGCCCGGACCGCGTTGGACCGGTACTCGGGGTAAGTGGCAGCCTCGGGCTCGCCCGCGTACTGAGCGATGATCTGCTCCTCGACCGCCTTGGTGGCGTCCTGGCGCTCGAGCTTGTCCTCCACCTGGGTGGCAGCTTCGAGCGCGGCGCCGTGAGAGGCCTTGATCTGCTCGTAGAGCTCGGAGTCGACCTGCGGCACTACAACCGGCGTCTTCTCCTTGCCCGCCTTCTCGGCCAGCTCGCGCTGAGCGGCGCACAGCTTCTTGATCGCGTCGTGGGCGATGTCGAGGGCGTCGAGGATCTCCGCCTCGGGGATCTCGTTCGCGCCCGCCTCGACCATGAGGATCGCTTCCTCGGTACCGGCCACGATCAGGTCGAGGTCGGTGTTATCGGTCAGCAGCTCCTCGTCAGGGTTGACGACGAAGTTCCCGTCGATCTTGCCGATGCGCACCGCGCCCACCGGTGTTGGGAACGGGATGTTGGACACCATCAGCGCGGCGGAAGCGCCGTTCATCGCGAGCATGTCGTAGGGGTTGACGTGGTCAACCGACATCGGCAGCGCGACCAGCTGCGTCTCATACCGCCAGCCCTTCGGGAACAAAGGACGGATGGGACGGTCGATCAGACGCGCCGTGAGCGTCGCCTTCTCTCCCGCGCGCCCCTCGCGCTTGAAGAACGAGCCGGGAATCTTCCCGGCTGCATACATACGCTCCTCCACGTCAACGGTGAGGGGGAGGAAGTCCACGTCACGGAGGTTCCCCGCGGTGGCAGTACAAAGGACCATCGTGTCGCCCGAACGGACGACGACGGCGCCGGAGGCCTGCTTGGCCAACTTACCGGTCTCGAAGGAGATCTCCCTACCGGCGATCTCGACGGAGACCCGTGTCTCGGCGTCAGACATATTCAGTTTCCCTTCTCTCTCCACCCTTCGGTCGGCGGAGTGCTTCTAGTTTCTCTTTAGTCCGAACACTGGCAATGGTAGCGGGGTCGGGGGTCGCCGTGCCTGGCGCTAGCTGGGCCGCGCCGCCCGTTGGGGTTCCGGACGAACGCAAGGATTCAAGGACGAATCCCGATTTGATGGACGAATCCCGGATTCACGGACGAGCGCCACGTTCGAGCGTGGTCAGCACACTCTCGTCGACCTTCCCGGGATGGAGCACCCCACCGGCCCACAATGTCGGCGTCGTCACCACCCCGGCGCGAATACCCGACTCGAAGTCCTGTCGGACGCGCGCGAGAACCTTCTCGCTGCGGCGGTCGGCGTCGAACCTGGCCAGATCAAGGCCGAGCTCGCGCGCCCGCTGCCACAGGTGCGGATCCTCGAGCCGCCCCTGGTCGGCGAACAGGAGGTCGTGCATCTCCCAGAACTTGCCCTGGGCCCCCGCCGCCTCGGAGGCGCAGGCGGCCGACCACGCGCGCGGATGACTCGAGCGAACGGGAAAGTGACGGAACGCCCGCCGCAGCAACCGATCCGCGAGCCGGGCGCTGAGCACGGCGCAGAAGGGACATTCGAAATCGGCGTACTCGATCACGAGGGTGGCGTCCTCCGCCCCCCGGACGTGGTCATCGGCGTCGAGCGGCGGAACGGGGGCCGAGCCGAGCTCGGTCATCGCCGCCCTACTAGTCTGCGAGGCCGTCGAAGATCAGGTTGGCGCCGGGAAGGTCTCCCGGCGAGTCCGCCTGGTAGCTCCATTTGACCACCCCGTCGGGATCGATGATCACGAGCGCGCGCTGGGGAAAGCCACCAGGGTGGTAGACACCGAAGGCCCGACAGGTCTCACCCTTGGGCTCGAAGTCCGAGAGCTGCTCGATCGAGACGCCGAGCTGCTCGCGAAAGGCCGTCTGCGACCACGTCGCATCGCACGAGACGCCGTAGAGCGTCGCGCCGCGCGAGGCGAGCTCGCCGCGGACTTCGTCATAGAGGCCCATCTGATCGGTGCAGACGGGACTGAAGGCAAACGGATAGAAGACCAGCACCGACGTCTGACCCGCGAGGTCCTCGCGGGTGAACTCGCCGCCTTCGGCGCGGGCCAGCGTGAACTCCGGAGCGGGTGTCCCGGGCTCGATCACGCGCTCCCCCAGGGTGTTCCGGACGAACCCCCAAGCATGCACGGATGCATGCCGCTCACTTGCGCAGGCCGAGCTCGCGAACGAGCTCGCGATAACGCTCCAGGTTCGAGCGCTGCAGATAATTGAGGAAACGCCGGCGGCGGCCGACGAGCATGAGCAGCCCGCGGCGGGAATGGTGATCCTTCTGATGCGTGCGCAGGTGCTCGGTCAGCTCGTTGATCCGATCGGTGAGCATGGCGATCTGCACCTCGGTCGCACCGGTGTCGGCGGGACCGTGGCCGAACTTCTCGACGAGCTCGCGCTTGCGTTCTGCGGTAAGGGGCATGCGGCCGGTGAGGCTAGCAGGTGGGGCGCGTGGCGTGTGGGGGCGGGGGGTGTCGTGGTGTGGAACGGACCGGCGCTCGCCCGCCTCACCCGCCGGAGCACACCAAGCGCGTCGCCTCGACGTCTCGGTGCATCTGCTCCACCAGCGCCTCGGCGGAGTCGAAGCGGCGCTCGCCGCGCAGGCGCTGGAGGAACTCGACCCGGAGGGTCTGGCCGTAGAGGTCGATGTCGCGGTCGATCAGGTAAGCCTCGATGAGGACGGCGCGGCCGGTCCCGAAGGTCGGGCGGACGCCGACGCTGACGGCGGCGCAGACCCCGTTGGCGCGGGCGGCGTAGACGCCGTTGCCCGGGTACACGAGGGCCTGATCGGGGACGATGTTCGCGGTCGGGAACCCGAGCTCGCGCCCGCGGCGGTCGCCGGACACCACGACGCCGCGGAGCTGGAACGGAGCCCCCAGGAATGTCGCCGCGAGCTCGACCTCACCGGCGAGGACGAGGCCGCGGATGTGGCTCGAGGACACGACCTCATCCCCCACCTCGACGAGAGGGACGACCCTCGTCTCGAAGCGCGAATCGGCCGCGAGCAGGGAGGGATCGCCGGCGGCGCGATGCCCGAAGCGGAAGTTCTCGCCCACCGCCACGCGGACCGCGCCCAGCCGTTCGACGAGGACACGGTCGATGAACTCGGCCGGCGTCTGCTCGGCGAACCCCTGATCGAAGGGGATGACCACGAGCTCCTCGACGCCGAGCTCCGCGATCAGCTCGCTCTTGACGTCCAAGCTCGTGAGGAGCTTGGGTGCCGCCTCGGGCCGGATGACCTGGAGCGGATGGGGCTCGAAGGTAAGGACGGTGTCGCTGCCCTTGATCACCTCCCGGTGGCCGAGGTGGACGCCGTCGAACTCGCCCACCGCGACGCGACGCGGCCGCGGCTCCGTCTCGTCGAGCATGGTCGTCCGCATCGGCGCCAAAGTATTCAGGACGAGGGCGGCAGGCCGACCACCGGCTTCAGCGTCCCCTCCTCCGCACCGGGCTCGGCGAGGGCGATCAGGCCGTCTGAGCCGGTCAGCCGGACGGTCCCTGACGCCTCACCGGGGACCGCCACGCCGTGTCCCGCCTTCACAGCGTCGTGCGGTTCGAGCCGGTGCTCGGGCAGGAAGGCGAGCGCCTCGTTCAACCCGATCAGGCGCTCAGGGTCGGCGTCGGAAACCTCGAACTCCCCGATCCGCGTGCGCCTGAGCTCCTCGCAGTAAGCGTCGCCGAGATCGGCGATCAGGCTTCGTACGTAGGTCCCCGACGAGCACTCGATGACGAACCCGCGCCGGTCCCCCGAGCGCCACGTCTCTTCGAAGTGAAGGACTTCTATCTCACGCTCGGCGAGCTCCACCCTCTCGCCCGCGCGAGCGAGGGCGTAGGCGCGCCGGCCGCCCACCTTGACCGCCGAATACGCGGGCGGCCTCTGCATCATGCGACCGGTCGGGAGGGCAACCTCGCCATCAGGCAGCACGCCGGTGGCCACGATCTCCCCCTCTGGGTCACCGGTGCTCGACACCGCTCCGAACCGCGCCACCGCCTCGTAGCGCTTCCCGAGCGCCATGAAGAAGCGCTGGGTGCGAGTTCCGCGGCCCACGAGCACGATCAGCAGCCCGGTGGCGAAGGGGTCGAGCGTTCCGGCGTGCCCCACCTTGACGCCGCGTCCCAGCCGCCGCCGGACGCCGGCCACAACATCATGGGAGGTGATCCCGGCAGGCTTGTCGCACAGGAGGATCCCGTCCACTAAGGGCCCGCAGGAGAAAGCTGCGCCGCGATCTCCCCACGCAGGAAGCTCACCAGCTCCTCCCACGTCAGCGCGGTCGAGAACCCGGCGGCGCCGCGGTGGCCGCCTCCCCCCTGGGCGCGGGCGATGCGCGAGACGTCGACACGGTCGTCGCTCGAGCGCAACGAGACCTTACGCGGCCGCTCGTCGTCGGACGAGCCGATCCGGTCGCGGACGAGCGCGGCCACCGCCGTGCCCTCGACCGCTCGCAGGTGGTCGATGACGCCCTCGGCGTAGCTCTCCTCGGCGCCGGCCTGCGTGAAGTCCTCGGCGGTCAGGCGCGTGAGCGTGAGGGACCCGTTGTCGAAGCGCTCCACGCTGGCAAGGCCCCGTGCCAGCAGTGCGAGCTTCCCGTAGGGCACGCCCTCGTACACCCGACGGTAGATCTCGTGGACGTCGACTCCGGCCTCGATCAACTCGGCCGCCATGAGGTGGGCGCGCGGGCCGGTGTTCTCGTACATGAACCGCCCAGTATCGGTGACCAACCCGACGTAGAGCGCTTCGGCGATGGTGATGGTGAACTCGACGCCCAGCGCGTGCATCAGGTCCCAGACGATCTCGGCCGTGCACGAAGCCTCGGGGACCACGTGGTTGATGGTGCCGAAGCGGGTGTTGTCGTGGTGGTGATCGATGTTGACGATCTTGCTGCCCGGGTGCTCGAGCGCGTCCCCGGGCCCGCGGTCGAGGTTGCCGCAGTCGAGAAACATGATCGTGCGCTCGCCGAGGTCCTCGGGGGTCGTGGTCACGAGCCCCGGGAGCGGGAGGAAGCGGTATTCGTGAGGAAGGGGAAACTCTGAGGTGTCGATGAACATGACGCTGTCCTTGCCGAGCGCGGTGAGGACCTCCTGCATCGCGATCAGCGATCCGAGAGCATCTCCGTCGGGGTTCTCGTGGGTGACGACGACGAACCGATCGCCGCGGCGGACCTCGTCGAGCGCGAGCTCGCGGCTCGAGCGGTCCCCGTTCTCAGTCATCGGGGCGCTCGCTCTCGAGTAGCTCGTTGATGCGCATCCCGCGATCGACCGAATCGTCATAGGCGAAGGACAGCGTCGGGGTGTGCTTGAGCGTGAGCTCGCTGGCGAGCAGGCGCTGCAGGAAGCCCTGCGCCGAGCGCAGGCCGAGCATGCTCTGCTCGCGCGTCTCGTCGTCTCCGAGCACGCTCACGTACACGCTCGCGTGGCGGAGGTCGGGGCTGGTCTTGACGGCGGTCACGGTTACGAATCCAACGCGCGGATCCTTGAGTTGCGTCGCTATCGCGTCGCTGAGGACCGCCCGTACGGTCCCATCGACGCGCCGCATCCGGGCGCCGCTCATCCTATCCGTCGCGATCGATGCTTGACGGAACAATTTAGGCGCAGCCCGGTCACTGGCGTAGATCCTCCAGCGACGCCACGATCCGCTCGACGTGCACGCCGTCGGGGAAGCGCGCCTGCAGCCACCGCTCAACGTTGTCAACCGCGGAGCAAAGCCGCGACAACGATCCGCCGGTCAGCGCCGCCGTCAGCGTGCCGCGCTGCCACAGGTCCTGATGGTCGGTCTCCGACACCGCGACGCCGAAGCGCGTGTTCAGCTGAGCCTTGACCGACGACAGATCCTTGCGCTTGCTCTTGAGGCTCCCGGCCTCGGGAAAGTGCAGGTCGATCACGAGGACGGCCACGTAGCCGCTCGCTGCCACGGCGTTACGCCAGCTCGCGTTCCACCTGACGCGTCGCGTAGGTCTCGAGCACGTCACCGTCCTTGATATCGGCGAAGTCCCGCAGCACGATGCCGCACTCGAACCCGGCTGCGACCTCGCGGACATCCTCGTTGAAGCGCTTGAGGCTGGCGATCTCTCCGTCGTAGACGACGGTGCCGTCGCGCACGAGACGTACCTTGGCGCCGCGGGTGATCTTGCCCTCGAGCACGTGACAGCCGGCGATGGTGCCGACGCGCGAGGCCTTGAACGTCTGGCGCACCTCGGCGCTGCCGACGGCATCCTCGACCTGTTCGGGCTCGAGCATGCCCTGCATGGCCAGGCGCAGCTCGTCGATCGCCCGATAGATCACCGCGTAGTTGCGAATCTCGACGCCCTCGCGCTCGGCGACCGCCCGCGCGTCTCCGACGGGCCGCACGTTAAAGGCGAGGATGACCGCGTCCGAGGCGGCGGCGAGCATCACGTCGGACTCCGTCACCGCGCCGACGGCGCGGCGGATCACGTTGACCGAGACCTCGTCCTGAGGAAGCTTGGCGATCTCGTCCTCGATCGCCTCGAGCGACCCGGCGACATCGGCCTTGAGCACGAGGTTGAGCTCTTGCAGGCCCCGCTTGAAGATGTCCTCGAGCGAGATCTTCTTACCCGCCCGGCGCGCGAGGGCCTCGGTCTTCAGGCGTGTCGCCCGGTCTCCGGCGAGCGACCGAGCGCGGCGCTCGTTGTCGACCACGCGAACGATCTCGCCCGCTTCGGGAACGCCGTTGAAGCCCAGGACCTCGACCGGTTCGCCCGGCGAGGCGGCATCGACGCGATTACCGAGGTAGTCGTGCATGGCGCGGACGCGGCCCCAGTCGGCACCGGCGACGAAGGCGTCGTAGACGTGGAGCGTGCCGCGCTGGATGAGAATCGTCACCACCGGGCCGCGACCGGGATCGAGCTTGGACTCGATCACCGTTCCCGACGCCTCGACGCCGGCGTTGGCGCGCAGCTCTTCGACCTCGGCCATGACGAGGATGGTCTCGAGCAGGTTGTCGAGGCCCTCCTTGGTCTTCGCTGAGACGTCGACGAACTCGGTCTCCCCGCCCCACTCGACGGGCTGCAGGCCGAGCGCGGTCATCTCCGTGCGCACGCGGTCGGGCTGGGCGCCCTCCTTGTCGATCTTGTTCACGGCGACGAGGACGGGCACGCCGGCCTCCTTGGCGTGGTCGACCGCCTCCTGCGTCTGGGGCTTCACACCGTCATCGGCCGCGACCACGATCACGGCGATGTCGGTCACCTTGGCGCCGCGGGCGCGCATCGCCGTGAACGCCTCGTGGCCCGGGGTGTCGAGGAAGGTCACGACCTTGTCCTCGTGGTGGACCTGGTAAGCGCCGATGTGCTGGGTGATCCCGCCGGCCTCACCCTTGGCGACCTCGGTCTCCCGGATCGCGTCGAGCAGCGAGGTCTTACCGTGGTCGACGTGGCCCATGATGGTCACCACCGGTGGACGTTCGACGAGATCGTCGGCGGTGTCTTCGAACACCGGCTCGGCGATCTCCTCGTCCTCGGAATGGACGATCTCGACCTCTTTGCCGAGCTCGGTGGCGAGGACCATGATCGAGTCGTCAGAAAGGGTCTGGGTGAGCGTCTTCATCTCCCCGAGGGCCATCAGCTTCTTCATCACCTCGGGCACGGGTACGCCCAGGTACTCGGCGACGTCCTTGACCGTCGAGCCGGAGTTGATCTGGACCGTGTCGGGCTGGTCGGCGGTCGCGCTCTGCGATGGACGCGATTCGGCCTCGTCGTCATAGACGCCGCGGCGGCGCCGGCCACGGCGCTGGCGCCGGGGAGGCTGCTGCTGGGGGCCGCCGCCGGGAGCGCGCCGGGAGGCCTGGGAGTCGATCACGACGCGGCGGCGTCCGCCCGCGGCTCCGGGGGCTCGCTCGCCCTGAAGGGAGTCGCGCGTGGGTCGCTTGTAGCCCTGCTCGCCCTCGGCCTTGGGGGCACCGGTCGGGGCGGCGCCGTCGCCGGCGCTCTCGGCGTTCTCTGGGGTCGGGGCGCTCGTGCGAGCGGGAGCCGCGGCGGCGGGTGTCGCGGCCTCAGCGGGGCGCGCGGCCGCGTGCGTAGCTCCCTCGCCCTTGGCGCCCGTCTGCGACGCCGGCTGTCCGCGTCCCGTCGCCTTGGCGCCGCCGTTCGGGCCGCCTGACCCGGCGGGCGTGGCGCCGCCGTTCGGTCCTGAGGCCGGAGCGGGCTGCGCGCCGCCGTTGCCGAGCGCGCGGAGAGCCGTCTCCTCGTCGACGCTTGACGATGCGGCGCCGACCTTCATGCCGGCGGCCTGCATGCGCGCGAGCGCGACCTTGGGCGACATGCCCTGTTCCTTGGCGATTTCGTGAACGCGTTTCTTCATAAGTCTCTTCTCAGTTTAGGCCGGTCATTGGGGAATGGCCTTCGGCCATTCCCTTAGAAGTTCTGCTGACGCAGAACTTCCGGCCCTATGCACCGTCAATCGGGGCAGCCTCGGCGACTGGGACCGGCTGCTCCAGGTCGCCTGCGCCCTCCGGCGCGCCGCTCTCGGCTCCGGCCTGCGGGGCCGAGCCCACCGTAGCCTCGAGACCGCCATCCGGAGTCGGGGCGCCCGTGGCCTCAACCTGGTCGGTGTCCTGGTCTGCGAGCGCCTGGTGGGCATCGATGCCGCAGTAGCGCGATGCGGGCAGGGCCGCGTTGGGGCAGCGGCGGCCGTTGGACAGAATCGCGGCGCAGCGGCCCTGCGCCTCCTCGTGCTCGTAGCCGTGCTCGGCCTCCTCGGCGGCGAACTCGGTCTCCGAGCGGATGTCGATCCGCCATCCGGTGAGACGCGCCGCCAGGCGAGCATTCTGTCCCTCGCGTCCGATGGCCAGCGAGAGCTGGTCGTCGGGGACGATGACCGTGGCCTGCTTGCCGCGGTCATCGACGAGGACCTCGCGCACGCGGGCGGGCGAGAGCGCCTTGGCGACGAACCGAGCGGGCTCGTCGTTATAGGGGATGATGTCGATCTTCTCGCCCCGCAGCTCGGACACAACCATCCGCACCCGCGAGCCACGAGGCCCGACGCAGGCGCCGACCGGATCGACGCCGTCCACGTGTGAGACGACGGCGATCTTCGAGCGATATCCGGGCTCGCGAGCGACTCCGGTGATCTCGACCAGGCCGTCGGCGACCTCGGGGACCTCGAGCTCGAAGAGCGACTTGATGAGCTCGGGATCGCGGCGGGAAACGATGATGCTCGGGCCCTTGGTGGACGCCGAGACATCCTTGATCACCGCCTTGATCCGCTGCGAGTGGTCGTAGCGCTCGCCGTCGACCTGCTCGGACTTGGGCAGCAGCGCCTCGACGCGCTCGCGTAGCTGCACGAGCGTGTAGCGCGAGTCCGACTGCTGGACGATTCCGGTGATGAGCTCGCCGACGCGGTCGCGGTACTCCTCGAACATCATGTCGCGCTCGGCCTCGCGGATCCGCTGGAGGATCACCTGCTTCGCGGTCTGCGCGGCGATGCGGCCGAAATCGTGCGGCGTGACGTCCTCGGTCTCGATCTGGTCCTCGTACTCCTTGAGCTTCTCGAGGTCGATCTCCGGCTCCGGCGGATCGCGCATCTCACCCGTCTCGGGATCCACCGTGGGCTCGCCGTCGGTGGCTGACTCGACGAGCAGCTGCTCCTCGAGCTCTGGCGGGATCTTCAGCTCCCAGACGATGAAATCGCCGGTTTCGCGGTCCATCTCGACTTTGGCGTAGGGCGCTGAGCCGGGGGTTTTCTTATAAGCCGACAGGAGGGCATCTTCCAGCGCCTCCATGAGCTTCTCGCTCGAAATGTTCTTCTCGGCCGCCAGTCCCCGCACGGCTTCCAGGATCTCCTTGGACATGCTTACTCTCCCGGGACGAGGTTGGACCGATGGATCTGCTCATAGGGAACTGTCACGAGGCCCGCTTCGGCGACGATCGCCACGTCACGGTCTGACGCTCCCACGAGCTCGCCGGTCACGGTGCGATGCCCTTCGATGGCATCGCGCAGACGGACGCGAGCGCGACGGCCGAGGAAGCGGCGAAAGTGAGCGGGACGAGTGAGGGGACGGTCTTCGCCCGGTGAGGAGACCTCGAGCATGTAGCGGTCGCGGTAGTCGCTCAGGCAGCCCGAGACGCGCTCGCATAGGGCGAGCGTGACGCCTTCCGGATGGTCGATGAACAGGCGCAGCGTGGAGCCGGAGACGACCTCTGCGAGCAGCACCTCGACCTCGGGCTCTGTCTGCTCGAGTCGTGCCTCAATCTCGGTCTGGATCGTCTTCACCTGGTGCTCACCTCCGTCATAAAAAAAAGCGGGCGGAACGCCCACTTTCGGTACGTCCGCCGGAATGATCTCCGACGCGAAAGCTGTTAGCCAAATGTAGCACCGCCCTGGCGGGCCTGCACCATTTGAACGGCGTCGCCCGAGCCCGAACTACGAGCGCGCTGCCGCGGCGCGGGCCCGGTCCCGGTACAGGCTGTAGTCGCGGCGCTCGGGCTGCAGGCACGCGGCGAGCGCCAGCGGATGGCGGGCCTCGGCGTGCCGGCCGAGCAGCTGCAGGGAGCGCCCCAGGCAGAAGAGGGCGAAGTCGTTGGTCGGCGCGCGCTCGATCACCGCCGCGAACTCGGCGGCGGCCTCCTCGTAGCGCTGGGCGTGAAACAGCGCCCGTCCCAGGGCCTCTCGAATCGAGCTCTTGTCCGGTGCGAGGTCACGCGCCCGCCCGAGCGGGATGGTGGCCTGATGGTGATCGCCCTCCTCGAGGAGTGACGTGCCCCGCCGGAACAGTTCGTAGACGTCATCCATGTCCGACTATTTTAATAGACGCGGCGGCAGCGCCCAGAGCGCCCGCAGGCGCCCGAAGGTGCCGCGCCCCTCGGCGAGCTGGGCCCGGAGCGCGCGGCGCTGCGCGGTCGTGGGCGGCTCGGAGACACCGGCATAGCGCGCGCGGCCGAGGGCCCGCACGTACTGAGCCGCCGCGGTCGAGCGGCGGAAGCGCCGCTCGAGCTCGGCGAGCGTCGTCGCCGGGGTGAGGGTTAGGCCGCTACGCCGGAGCGCCCGCTCGAGCTCGCCGAGCAGCTCGTCGTTCGTCGGCGGCCCGCTCGTGCGCCGGCGGCGGACGCCGAGCGCGGCGCCCACGAGCCCGAGCCCGAGCAGGACGATGGCCACGATCGCCGCAAGCGGCAGAGCCGACCCGTGGTGCAGGCGCAGGGCCCTCGACGGGGTCGAGGTCGTGGCGCGGAGCTTGCCCGGGAGTGCGCCGGCTCGCAGCTTCGAGGCCGCGGCGAAGCTCCCCAGCTTGGCGCTCGCAGTGGTCGACGGCGTCGGATTGAAGGCCACCCAGCCGTAGGTGGGGAACCAGGCCTCGACCCAGGCGTGGGCTTCGAAGTCGTCGACCACCCAGTCGCCCGTCGACGAGTCGTAGCTCCCGGGCTCGAAGCCAACCCCTACGCGCGCCGGGACCCCGCCCATCCGCAGTAGCAAGGCCATCGCCCCCGCGAACTGCTGGCAGTACCCATACTTCGCGTTGAACAGGAAGGTCTCGATCGGATAAGCGCTGCGCGGAGCGTAGGTGTCGTACTTGTAACCGTGTTGCAGGTAGTCGAACACGCGCTGTACGAACGCGTAGGGCGTGCTCGCTCCCGCCGCCAGGCGCTGCGCGAGACGATATGCCGGAGCGTATGGAGAGGCGGCGAGCGTCGAGGAGACGTAGCGGGCGCCGGCCGCGGCGGGCGATGACCCGAAGGGGGCAAAAACGACCGAGCCGGGCACACTGGTCGCCCCGAGCACCGGCACGAACATGGTCCGGTAGTAATCGAGCGAGGGGGCATTGGAGGTCCCCGCGCTCGCGAGCTCGGCACCGGAGGGAGTCGGCGCGTAGACCTTGACCAGGTAAGCGTCTCCGGGGCCGAGCTGCTGGTTGGCGATCCACGTTCCCGGGCTCGGGCCGGGCGTCACTCCGTCCGGGACGTTCCGGGGCCGCTGCGCCGTCCCGCTCGCGACGATCTGGGTCGTGTACATGGTGCCGACGGTCACCCGCAGCGACTGCGTCCAGGTCGCCGTCGCGGCCGCGGAAGGGGCCGGCGTGGCGGGCGCCGCGTCACCTAAGGATGGCTGGGCCTGCTCCGCTTCGACCCATCCCGTACCGTCGAAATCGTCGAGGTTCTCCGTCTTCCAGAACCCCGGACGGGCGGCCCTTACGCTCAGTACCTGCTTTCCCGACGTGGGCCAGTAGTAGGGCCCGTAGCCCTGGAACCAGTCGAACGTCTCGGTGCCCGTGGGGCTGAAGGAGTTGGCGATCGCCTGGTAGTTCAGAACCGGGCGGTGGACGTCGAGTCCCGGGGCGAGGAGCACACCGGCGAGCCCCGCCACGGTGGCTGTCGCAACCGCCGGCAGCAGCTCGCGACGCCCCAGCCGCTCCCCCCACACGAACGCGGCCACGAGCACGAAGAGCAGCAGGCCCTGGAGGTAGGCGACGTGCGGAACCTCGAGCGCCGAAGGAACTACGGCCAGGGCGATCAGCGGCAGCGCCGCGGCCGCTCGACGAGCGTCGCCGAGCGCCTGCGGCACGAACGCGAGGAGCACTCCCGCGTCGAGCAGGAGCAAGCCGCCCCCGAGGAGGATCACCGCTCGCGCCCAGCTGTTGACGCCGACGTAGGGCACGAGCGCACGCGGCAGCGCGGTCAGCCCAAGGCCGATTCCATTCGCGATCACGGCCACGCGAAGGTGGACGACGAGCGTGAGGGGGACGCCACAGATGGGGAAGACGGCGACGAGCGGCACGAGGACACCCGCGGCAGCGAGGACGCGGTTTCGGCCCCCCAGTTGCGCGCGAGCGCCCAGGACACCGCCGGTGGCCGCCGCGAGCGCGAGGAGGACGAGCATCCGCCCCGTCGCCCCGGGAGCGACCAGGGTCGCCCACCTCAGTGAGCCATACAGTCCGAGCGCGGAGAACGTGAGCAGGCGCACGCCGGGCCTCGCCGGCGGCGCAACGAGCTTGGCGTGCCCCCGGCGCCGGAGCGGCTCGAGGGGGACGCGATGCGCTGGGGCGAGCGCGCTCACGACCCTCCCGCTCCCGTCGCCGCCCTTCGCGCGGCCGGTCGGTGCGGGCGCTGAGCGGCGTGAAGCTCATAGCCGCTGCACCCGGCGACCTCGAAGCTCGCCGACCGGCCCGCAAGCCTGCCGGGCACGACCAGCACCCGGGCCGCGCGGGCGATGCCCTCGGCCGCGACCGGCAGGCGTTGGAGCCTCCGTGCGGCAACGTAGAAGGTCGGCCCCCGCCGGACCCCCGCGCCGGCGAGAAAGGGTGGCGGCGTTCCCGACGCGCCCTCGACCATGGCGAGCCTGGCGTGCGCCGCGGACCACGGTCCGGGACCGCCGTCGAGGGGGGTCGCCCGCCGCTCGCCGGGCAGCAGGAGCGCGCACCCGCCGTGCTCGGCGAGCTCGAGTGTGATCGAGGCGGCCGCGCGAACGGCCGCGTCGAGGTCCTCGGGCCGGGCCGCGCCGCGCGCGTCGAGCACGACAAGCGGACGGGAGTCGCTCTCGGCCCGGAGGCGCCGTTCGAGGAGGCCGGCCCCCCGGGCCATCGCCGCCCAGTGGATCCGCGAGGCCGGGGTGCCCTCCCTATACGGGCGCAGCCCGTCGATCTCCACTTCGGCGAGGGCAGCGCGAGGAGCCCTCGCCGTGAGGTGGAAGCTCATCGCCGCCGTGGCCGGTGCCGACCCATCGCCCGCGGCGCGGAGGGGCTCGGTGCGGGGCAGCACGAGCAGCTCGTGGACCGCGCCGGTCCCGGGGCAGACCCGCCGCGAGAGGTCGAACGGATCGCGGATCAGCAGTGCCGGCGGCTCGAGCCGGCGCGGTCCCCGCCGGGGAAAGCTGGCGGACACCCGCAGTGTGGTCGCCCGCCGCCGCGGCCCGAGGGGAATCGGCTCGGCCGCGAGCGGTTCCAGCACCTCGCCCGAGAGCGCCGGTGTGCGCCCGTATCGCACCTCGAGCGCGAACTCGAACTGCTGGTCCTCCTCGATTCGGCGGAGGTTGAGTTTCCGTTCCACGCTCGCGCCCCGCGATGCGAGTCGCGTCCACAGCGGAGCTGCGATCCCGATCAGCAGGAAGGCGACGCCCGGGACGTAGAGCGGCAGGGCATCGAAGAGGCGGGCCACCACGACGAGCCCGACGCCCGCAGCGACGATGCCTCGCGCGCGTTTCACGGCGCCGCTAGCGCGCGGCCACGGCCGAGACCGCGTCGGCGATGACGTCCTCGGCGGTCACCCCACCCGCCTCCGGGGCGAGCACGAGGCGGTGGGCGAGCACGGGCACCGCGAGCGCCTGCACATCGTCGGGGACGGCGTGGTCACCGCCCCGCATCATTGCCCGCGCCTTGGCAGCCCGCAGCAGCATCAAACCCGCGCGGGGGCTGGCGCCTAGGTCGACCCGAGGATCCTCACGTGTGTGCCAGAGCAGGCGCACGACGTAGTCGCGCAGGGGCTTGGTCGCGCGCACACGGGTGCACGCCTCCTGGGCGAAGAGCACCTCGGCTGCCGTCACGACCGGTTCGAGCATGAGCACGCGGTCGCCCGCCTCGTGGTCGGCGAGCATCCCGATCTCTGCCTGCGGGTCCGGATAGCCGAGCGACACGCGAACCATGAACCGGTCTACCTGTGCCTCCGGGAGCGGGTAGGTGCCCTCGTACTCGATCGGGTTCTGCGTCGCGAGCACCATGAAGGGCCGCGCGAGCTCGTGCGTGTGAACGTCGACCGTGACTCGTCGCTCCTGCATGCATTCGAGCAGGCCGGATTGCGTCTTCGGCGACGCGCGGTTGATCTCGTCCACCAGCACGATGTTGGCGAACACGGGGCCGGGTCGGAACTCGAAGCGTTGCTCGCGCTGGTTGTAGACGTTCACGCCGACGACGTCGGCGGGGAGGAGATCGGAGGTGCACTGGACGCGGGCGAACTGGCAGTCGATCGAGCGCGCCAGCGAGCGGGCGAGGGCCGTCTTGCCCACGCCCGGATAGTCCTCGATCAGCGCGTGTCCCTCGGCCATGAGCGCTACGAGCAGATGGCCGAGGATCTCCTCGCGTACATGAACGGCGCGCTGAATGTTCGCCGCGATGCGCTCGACGACGCCGGCGGCGGCTTCAGACTCGTGCGGCGCTACCGGCGGTAATTCCAACGGCTCCATCGACTCCCTCCCGTGAACTGGCGGCATGTGCGCCGGCCGTGCGGAGCCGCTCGACCTCGTCGAGCAGGGCTGCCGCCACCTGCGATTTGCTCGTGCGTGGTACGCGGCGCTCTCGCTCGGCGGTGACGATCGTGACCTCGTTCTCGGGGACGTCGAACCCGATGTCCGAGCGTGAGATGTCGTTGACCACGACGGCATCGAGCTGCTTGCGCCGGCGCTTCTCGCGCGCGTACTCGAGCGCGCCGGCACCATGTTCGGCCGCGAACCCGACCACCACCTGATCGGGGCGCCGCTTGCCGGCGAGGGCGCTCAGGATGTCGGCGGTCGGTTCGAGCTCGATCATCGGTGCGAGCCCCGCGTTCTTCTTCAGCTTGTGGGCAACGGGTGCCGCGGGTCGGAAGTCGGCGACGGCCGCGGCCATGAGCAGGATGTCGCAGCCGTCGAACTCACGCTCGCAGGCGTCGAGCAGCTCCGCGGCGGACTGCACCTCGATCCGCTGCACTACCGGCGGCGGGGCCAGGGCGACGTTGGCCGAGATCAGGGTCACGTCGGCGCCACGGCGCTGAGCCTCCCGCGCCAGCGCGAACCCCATCCTCCCCGAGGAGCGGTTGCTGATATAGCGCACGCTGTCGATCGCCTCGCGGGTTCCGCCGGCGGTGACGAGGACGCGCAGGCCGGTGAGCGGATGCTCGAGGGCGCCGCTGGCGAGGAGCGCCTCGCACGCCGCGAGGAGCTCGGAGGGCTCGGGGAGCCGGCCGACGCCGCGCTCGCCGTGAGAGGCGAGCTCGCCCTCCCCGGGAGGTATCACCGTGACGCCGCGCTCGGCGAGGAGCCGAAGGTTGGCCTGCGTGGCCGGGTGCTCGTACATGCGATTGTTCATCGCCGGCGCCACCACGACCGGGCAGGCGGCCGCGAGCGCGGCCGTGCTCACCAGGTTGTCGGCTTGGCCGTGGGCGAGCTTGGCGAGGGTGTTCGCGCTCGCCGGGGCGATCAGATACACGTCCGCGCGCTCGACGACGCCGAGATGGCTGATCGGCGCCCGGTCGGGAACGGGCTCGCCCGGGTAGGCGCCCCGAGCGGGGTCGGGCTCGAACTCGCTCCTCAGCACCGGCGCGCCGGTGATCGCCTCGAAGGAGGCGGTGCCGACGAACCGCGTGCTCGCCTCGGTCTGGATCACTCGGACCGAGTGCCCGGCTCGGACCGCGAGCCGGGCGGTCTCGAGCGCCTTGTATGCCGCGATCCCGCCGCTCACTCCAAGGAGCACCCGGGCCACGTGCGCGCTCCTACCGGTAGTGGTACTTCAGTTTGCCCTGGGCCACTTCCTCGAGGGCAATCGTCAGGTAGTTCTTCGAGCGCGTGTCCACCATGGGCGGCGGAAACTCGTCGAACGTTCCCTCCCCCAGGTTGTGGTAGTAGGAGTTGATCTGGCGCGCGCGCTTGGCGGCGATGATCACACTCGCGTAATCGGAGTCCGCGTGCTCGATCAGCTTGTCGATGCGGGGAGAGATCAAGGGTTTTCGTTTCCTTCGCGTTTGGGGGTGAGACAAGCGTAGCGAGTTACGCCAGCGCCCCCCGCACAATCCCCACCAGCTCGTCGGTCGCCTGCTCGAGCCGGTCGTTGACGATCACGTGGGCGAACTCGGGTTGGGCCTCGAGCTCGCGGTCGGCGGTGCGCAGGCGCTCGTCGACCTGGTCGGGGGCATCGGTCCCCCGACCCACGAGCCGGGCGCGGAGCGCTTCGCGGGACGGTGGCGCGATGAACACGGCGACGGCCTCGGGCATCGCCTCGCGGACCTGGCGGGCTCCCTGGACCTCGATCTCGAGCACCACCGGCGCGCCCGCCTCGAGCCGGCGCTCGAGCTCTGCGCGCAGCGTCCCGTAGCGGTTGCCCGAGTACGCGGCGTGCTCGACGAAGCTTCCGGCGCCGGCGCGGCGCTCGAATTCGCCCTGAGTCATGAAGTGGTAATCGACGCCGTGCTGCTCGCCGGGCCGAGGCGCGCGGGTGGTCGCCGATACCGACAGCTCGAGGTCGGGAACGCGCTCGAGCAGCCCTCTGATGAGCGTGCCCTTACCGACCCCGGAGGGCCCGGTGATCACGAAGACCTTGCCGTTTGTCACCCGGGCGGCTAGCGCCGCATCAGCGCGACGAGCTCGGCGCGCTGGCGCTGTGAGAGCCCGCCGATGGTCTTGCTCGGAGAGATCCGGCACTGCGTGAGAATCTTGTTGACCTTCACGCGGCCGTACTTGGGGACGGCGAGCAGGAGGTCGAAGACCTTGGCCGTCTCGAGATATTCAGGGGGCTCGAGCAGGAGCTCGTGGATCGGCTGGCGGCCGGCCTTGAGATCGCGCTTGAGCTTGGCCCGCCGCGTGCGCACGTCGTTCGCGCGCTGCAGGGCGTCCATGCGCTGGAGCAGCGACCGCTCCGGCGCAGCGATGTGCTTCGTGGCGGATTCGCTGACCGTCGGCATGGGCGGCGAGTCTACATCTTGGGCGCGGGCGTTCAAGGGCAGTTCTCAAGATTCGACTCGACCTCAACTTGAGGTCGAGTCATATCGAGCCTGGTTACGGTAATCCAGTTGCTTTGCAGGGGGTTTTATACCCTGTTAGCAATTAGCGCACTACCATTCCGGGAAACCCCGCTCTTTGCAGCAAGGTCGCTAGCTCCTCCGAGATTCGGGCCCCCGCGGCCGGATCTCGAAAGCTCTCCGTGCCCGCGGCGACCGCCGCTCGCCCCCGGCGCTCACCTAATGCCGCTCGCCCGGGCGTGGATCTCTTGCAGGGACAGAACCTCGGGCTCGCCTCCTCGCGCCGCGCCGATCGCGCGCGCCGCCGCCATCCCGCCCGCCATTGTCGTGATGCACGGGATAGCGTGGGCGATGGCCGCGGCGCGGATCTCGTAGCCGTCGGCGCGTGCCCCGGTACCCACGGGCGTGTTGATGACCAGGTCGACGCCGCCGCGCTCGATCCAGTCGACCACGTGGGGGGAGCCCTCGCCGATCTTGTTGATCGTCTCGACGGGGATGCCGCTGCGGCGAATTGCCTCCGCGGTGCCCCGCGTGGCGATGATCTCGAAGCCGAGGTCGTGCAGCATCATCGCCACCCCCGTTGCCGCCGGCTTGTCCCGATCGGCCACGGTGATGAAGACGGTGCCGCCGGTGGGGAGCTTGGAGCCCGCGGCGGCCTGGGCCTTGGCGAACGCGGTCGGGAAGTCGAGCGCGATCCCCATCACCTCGCCGGTGGATCGCATCTCGGGTCCGAGCAGCGAGTCCGCGCCCGCGAAGCGATCGAACGGGAGCACCGCCTCCTTGACGCAGACGTGGCCGTTCGTGGTGTCGGCGGGCAGGTCGAAATCGGCCAGGCGCTCGCCGAGCATGATCCGGCAGGCGAGCTTGGCGATCGGCAGCCCGATGGCCTTGGAGACGAAGGGCACGGTACGCGATGCCCGAGGGTTGGCTTCGATCACGTAGAGCTCCTCACGGTGGATCGCGTACTGCACGTTGAGGAGCCCAACCACGCCGAGGCCACGGGCGATCCCCACCGTCTGCTCGGCCACGAGCCGGAGCATCTCGGGGCCGAGGGCATGCGGCGGCAGCACGCAGGCGGAGTCGCCGGAGTGGATGCCGGCCTCCTCGACGTGCTGCATGATCCCCGCGATCCACACCGCCTCGCCGTCGCACAGCGCGTCGACGTCGAGCTCGATCGAGTCCTCGAGGAAGTGATCGAGGTATATGGCGCTCACGCTCGACTGCGCCGCCCCCGCCCGGTCCAGATAGTCGGCGAGGCCGTCGAGGTCGTAGACGATCTCCATCGCGCGCCCGCCGAGCACGTAGCTGGGTCGCACGAGCAGCGGGAAGCCGACGTCCCGCGCGCGCTCGAGCGCCTCGGCGGGAGAATGGGCGGTCGCGTAGGGCGGGCCCCTGTAGCCGAGCCGGTCGAGCAGCGCGCTGAAGCGGGAGCGGTCCTCCGCGAGGTCGATGGCATCGACGCTCGTGCCGAGGATGGGGATCCCGCCGGCGGCGAGGCCGGCGGCGAGCTTCAGCGGCGTCTGCCCGCCGAACTGGACGACCACACCTTCGAGGAGCCCGCCCTGCTCGCCATTCTCGACCTCGCACACCGCGACCACGTCCTCGAGCGTCAGCGGCTCGAAGTAGAGACGGTCCGAAGTGTCGTAGTCGGTCGAGACGGTCTCGGGGTTGCAGTTGATCATCACCGCGTCGCGTCCGGATTCGCGCACGGTCTGCGCGGCGTGCACGCAGCAGTAGTCGAACTCGATCCCCTGGCCGATCCGGTTGGGCCCCGAGCCGAGGATCACCACGCTGGGCCGATCCCCCCGCTCGACCTCGTGCCGACGCCCCGGTCCGGGTCGCTCCCAGCCCGAGTAGAAGTAGGGGGTGCGCGCGGCGAACTCGGCCGCGCAGGTGTCGACCGCTCTGAAGGTGCGCTCGCCGGCGAACGGCGCCTGCGGATCGGCCGCCAGTTCGCCGAGCTCGCGCAGGAACCAGGGGTCGATGCTCGTCAGCCGCTCGAGCTCGTCGATGCTCGTCCCGCGCCGGAGGGCCTCGAGCAGGTGGTCGAAGCGCTCGGGACCGGCGTGCGCGACGGCGGCCAGGAGCTCGCGGTCGTCGGCCGGCGATCGCGGCGTCAGGTCGAGCTCGCGAGAGCGCAGCGCCTTCGCGAACGCCTGCTTGAAAGTGCGGCCGATGGCCATCGCCTCGCCCACCGACTTCATGTGCGTGGTCAGTCCATCCTCCGCTCCCGGGAACTTCTCGAAGGCGAAGCGCGGCCACTTGATCACGCAGTAGTCGATCGTCGGCTCGAAGCTCGCCGGCGTCGCCCGCGTGATGTCGTTGGGAATCTCCTGGAGCGTGTATCCGACGGCGAGCCGGGCGGCGATCTTGGCGATCGGGAACCCGGTCGCCTTGCTCGCCAGCGCGCTCGACCGCGACACCCTCGGATTCATCTCGATGACAAGGATCTCGTCCGTCTCCCGGTTGACGGCGAACTGCACGTTCGAGCCGCCGGTCTCCACCCCCACCGCGCGGATCACGGTGATCGCCTGGTCGCGCAGCGCCTGGTACTGCCGGTCGGTCAGCGTCTGCTGCGGCGCCACGCAGACGCTGTCGCCGGTATGGACGCCCATCGGGTCGAGGTTCTCGATCGAGCACACGATGACCACGTTGTCCGCGTGGTCGCGCATCACCTCGAGCTCGAACTCTCCCCACCCGAGCACGGACTCCTCGAGGAGGACCTGGCCGATCGGCGACGCGGCCAGGCCGCGGGCGACGACGGCCTCGAGCTCTGCCTCGTTGCGCACCACGCCGCCTCCCGACCCCCCGAGGGTGAAGGCGGGGCGGACGATGAACGGGACTCCCAGCAGGCCGACCGCCGCACGGGCGTCGGTGATGCTGTGGGCGATCACGCTGCCCGGGACCCTGAGGCCGGCCGCGGTCATCGTGTCACGGAAGCGCTCACGATCCTCGGCGCGGTCGATGGCTTCGTAGTCGGCGCCGATGACCTCGACTCCGTAGCGCGCCAGCGTGCCGTTCTCGTGCAGGGCCTTGGCCAGGTTGAGCGCCGTCTGGCCACCCATTGTCGGCAGCAGCGCGTCGGGGCGCTCGCGCTCGATCACCTGCGCCAGCGGGCCCGGCAGCAGCGGCTCGATGTACGTGGTGGTGGCGACCTCCGGGTCGGTCATGATCGTCGCCGGGTTCGAGTTCACGAGCACGACCTCGTATCCCTCCTCGAGCAGGACCTTGCATGCCTGGGTCCCCGAGTAGTCGAACTCCGCCGCCTGCCCGATGACGATCGGACCCGAGCCGATCAGGAGGATCTTGTGGATGTCGTCGCGGCGCGGCATGGGCTAGTGGCCCCGTCCGGCTCTTATCTGTCCCACGAACCGGTCGAAGAGGTGGAGCGCATCGTGGGGACCGGGACCCGCCTCCGGGTGGTACTGCACCGTCGCGCCGGCGACGTCGCGAAGCGCAAGCCCCTCGACGGTGCGGTCATAGAGATTGATGTGGGTGAGCTCGGCCGCGCCGAAGTCGGTCTCCCAGCGCACCGGCTCATCGCCGGCGATCGTCTGCTCGCCTCTCGGGCCGAGCACCGCGAAGCCGTGGTTCTGGCTCGTGATCTCGACCCGCCCGGTGGTCAGGTCCTTAACCGGGTGGTTGGCGCCGTGGTGGCCGAACGGGAGCTTGTAGGTCTGCAGGCCCACGGCCTGGCACAGCAGCTGGTGACCGAGGCAGATCCCGTATACGGGAACCTTGCCGACGAGCTCGCGGACCGTTTTCACGATGTATCCGAGCGCGCCGGGGTCGCCCGGGCCATTGGCGAGGAAGACCGCATCGGGGTCGCCGGCGAGGATCTCCTCGGCGCTGCTCGTGCACGGATGCAGCTCGACGGTGGCTCCCCGGGTGCGCAGGTTGCGGAGGATCGACAGCTTGACCCCGGTGTCAATCATGGCGATGCGGACGCCCGCTTCGCCGGCCCGTGAAGGTTGGCCTGCAGGCCAACCTCCGGTTGCCGGCAGCACGGTCACCTTTTCCGGGGTGACGTGCCGCGCCAGATCGCAACCCACCATCGACGGTTCGTTCTCGATCCGCGCCCGCGCCTCTGTCTCCGTCATCGCGGCGGGAAACACTCCACCCCGCATCGCGCCCGCGTCGCGGATGTGACGTACAAGCGCCCGCGTGTCGAGATCGGTGATCGCGGGGATCCCGCAGTCGTTCAGCCAGTCGAGGAACCCGCCTTCGGCGCCGGGCGCATCCTCGCGGTTGACCGCCTCGCGGATGATCGCGGCACGGGCGTGGATACGGTCGGATTCCATCGCCTCGGCCGAGACCCCGTAATTGCCGACGTGGGGATAGGTGAAGGTGAGCAGTTGCCCGGCGTAGCTCGGATCGGTCAGCGCTTCCTGGTAACCCGACATCGAGGTCGTGAAGACGATCTCTCCGACCGCGTGTCCGTCTGCTCCGCAGGCCAGCCCGTCCAGTCGCGTCCCGTCTTCGAGCAGGACGTAGGCCGTCGTGTTCGCGGGCACTACGCGATCGCCCCCGCCTCAGCGAGCATTCGCGCGCGGTAGGCGACTCCACCATCGGCGAGCGTGAGGACGACGCGACCTTGCAGCATGCGGCCGTGGAAGCAGCAGTTCTCAGAGCGGCTCGCGTACCCGTCGGCGCCGACCTCCCAGCGAGAGCCGAGATCGACGACGCAGATGTTCGCCCGCTCGCCGGGAGCGATCCGGGGCGTGGGCAGGTCGTAGAGCGCCATTCCCGCCGTCATCCGTTCGATCAGGACCCCGAGCTCGAGCTCGCCGGTGAGCACGAGCTCGGTGTAGAGGGCGGCGAATGCCGTCTCCAAGCCGGTCGTCCCCATCGGCGCCTGCTCGAAGGGAACCTCCTTCTCGTGGCGCGCGTGGGGGGCGTGATCGGTCGCCACGCAGTCGATGACCCCGCTCTTCAGGGCTTCGATCAGAGCGCGGCGATCCACTCCCCCGCGTAGCGGGGGGTTCATCTTGTAGCGGCTGTCGAGCGTGCGCACCGCTTCGTCGGTCAGGGTCAGGTGGTGCGGGCAGGCCTCGCCGCTGACCCGCGCTCCGGCCTCCTTGGCGGCGGTGAGCGCCGCCACCGACTCCACGCAGCTGAGGTGCTGGAAGTGCACGCGCGCATCCTCGTAGTAGGCGATCGCCGCGTCGCGGGCGACCATCGTCGATTCCGAGATCGACGGGATCCCCGCCAACCCCAGCCTCGCGGATACCGCGCCCTCGTGCATCACGCCGTTGGCCGAGAGCGCCGGGTCCTCCTCGTGGAGGGCGATCACGCCGCCGCACAGGCGCTGGTACTGGAGCGCCTAGCGGAGCATGCCGGCCGAGGCGACGGGTCGTCCGTCATCGGTGAACCCGAGGGCGCCGGCATCGCGGAGCTCGGCCATCTCGGTGAGCTCGCTCCCCCCCAGCCCGCGCGTGATCGAGGCGAGAAACCCGACCGGCACCTGTGCCTCGCGCCTGGCGCTGTCGCACAGCGAGGTGAGCACAGCGGCCTCGTCGACGACGGGCGAGGTGTTGGGCATGGCGATCAGCGCGCAGAACCCGCCGGCGGCGGCGGCCGCCGTCCCCGTAGCCAGATCCTCCTTATATTCCTGTCCTGGGGTGCGCAGGTGGACGTGCGGGTCGACGAGGCCGGGGAAGGCGTGCTTGCCCGAGCCGTCGATCACTTCGCAATCGGCCGGGGCAGGGATTGAGTCAGGCGCCCCGAGCTCGGCTACGACGCCCCCGCGGATGAGCACGTCGCGCTCCTCGTCGAGACCGGCGCGGGGGTCGAGCACGTGGACGCCGCGGATCAGGAGCCCGGCGGGCTCGAGCTCGCGTCGGTACAAGCGCTCGCTCGTGCGTCGCCTCCGCTCGCCGTCCACGCCCGTCAGCTTGGAGGCGGCACGAGTCATCCGGCTGCCACCGCCGCAAGTATTGGCGTGCCCGCGAGGAGCTCGTAGAGGACGGCCATCCGTACGGCGACCCCGGCCTTCACCTGCTCGCCGATCAGCGCTTGGGGAGAGTCGATGGCGTCGGCGGAGAGCTCGACGCCGCGGTTGACCGGGCCGGGGTGCATGAGGAGCTGCCGGGGCCCCAGGCGCGCGGCGGAGATCTGGTAACGCGCCGCGTATTCGCGCAGGGAGGGGATGAAGGACTCGTGCATGCGCTCGTGCTGCATGCGCAGGACATACACCACATCAGCCTCGCCCAGGCGCTCGATCGTGGGCTGAACCGAGCACCCGAGCGCCTCGATCTCGCGGGGAATGAGGGTCGGCGGGCCGGTCACCGTGACCTCGGCGCCCATCCGCTTGAAGGCGAGGATGTTCGATCGCGCCACCCGCGAGTGCAGTACATCACCGACGATCCAGATGTTCACGCCGTCGAGGTTGCCGAGCGCCCGGCGCAGGGTGTACACGTCGAGCAGGGCCTGGGTCGGATGCTCGTGCTTCCCATCGCCGGCGTTGATGACCGAGGCGTCGCACCAGCCGGCGACGAGGGCCGCGGCGCCGACATGCGGCGAGCGGATCACGATCGCGGCCGGGTCGTAGGCCGACAAGGTCTGGATGGTGTCCTTGAGCGACTCCCCCTTGTCGACGCTCGATCCCGTCGAGCGGACGCTGACGACGTCGGCGGACAAGCGCTTGGCCGCGAGCTCGAAGGACGAGCTCGTCCGGGTCGACGCCTCATAGAAGAGGTTGACCACGGTGCGGCCCCTGAGCGCCGGCACCTTCTTGATCTCCCGGCCCGACACTTCGGCGAAGGACTGGGCGCGATCGAGGATCCGCTCGATCCCGGTGCGGTCGAGGTCATCGATCGAGATCAGATGTCGCGCGGTCATAGGTCACCCGGCGGTTCGCCGCCAGATGGGATGTTCGGCGCCAGCCGAACTCCCAAGGGCGCGAAGCGCCCCGACGTCGTTCCCGCGCGCGGCGCCCCAGGCGCGGCGGCGGGGCCGATCGTTACCTCGTCGCGACCGTCGATCTCCTGTACCCGCACGTTCACGCGCTGGTTGCGCGAGGTGGGCAGGTTCTTTCCGACGTAGTCCGGGCGGATGGGCAGCTCCCGGTGACCGCGGTCGACGAGCACGGCGAGCTGGATCCGGGCCGGCCGCCCGTAGTCGAAGATCTGCTCTACGGCGGCCCGTACCGTCCGGCCGGTGTAGAGGACGTCGTCGACGATGACGATCGTGCGCCCGTCGATCGGGAAGTCGAGGTGGGTCGAGTGCACGACCGGCGCGCTCGGCCGGATCGACAGGTCGTCGCGGTAGAAGGAGATATCCACATCGCCGAGCGGCACGGGCGCGTCGAGGAGCTCGCCGACGAGCGCGTGCAGGCGAGTCGCGAGCACCGCGCCACGCCGATGGATGCCCACCACCGCCACCGCCCCGGCGGGGTTCTTCTCGACGATCTCATGAGCGATCCGCATCAGCGTGCGGCGCATGTCAGCGTGGTCGAGGACGACCGTGGACTCTGGCAACGTGCCCCTTCCTGGTCTCGCGGGACCGGGTTAAAGGAACCGACGCTGGTCAGCCTAGCAGCGAGGTCGGCGGTTGCCGCTCACGCGGGGCCGGGGCCGACGGGCACGACCGCCGGAGACCCGGACCGAGGGAGAGAGACGGGCCGGGCCTCCGG
>Ga0302314_10002799_pt1 | contig 32299 bp, 23 predicted proteins | sample III_Palsa_N2_3_FD_200533 | JGI IMG/M metagenome (GOLD analysis project Ga0302314, IMG submission 200533) | Peat permafrost microbial communities from Stordalen Mire near Abisko, Sweden - III_Palsa_N2_3 | ecosystem: Environmental > Terrestrial > Soil > Palsa > Peat permafrost | place: Sweden... | reverse complement strand
GTGAATCAACCGTGGCCGCTGCATTGATGGCGGTTGTCGAACCGCTGCTGTTGTTGGCGCTGGCCGACAGCCGTGCCCAGCTCGTACCCCCATCGTGGGTCACCAGGATGAAGATCACCGTCGCGCTGTTGGCTTGCACCACGTACACGGTGTTCGAGTCGGTTGGATCGACCAGCAGCCTTTCGACGATGGTCGAGGTCGACAAGAAAGGTGTACGTTGAGACCAGGTTTGGCCTCGATCGGTACTGCGGTAAAGTTGATTGGCGCTGCTCGCGTACAAGGTCGTTCCATCCCGGCTCACGGCAATCGCCTCGGCGTTGGCGACTGCGGAAGGGAAGGTCGCCGAGGGTGCCAACGTACTGCCGCCGTCGGTGCTGACGTAGAGCGATGGCGAGTTCGGAGCGATCACATAGACCCGGCTTGAATCGGCGGGATCGACCGCCAAGTCCCATGCAGCGTTGGAAAAACCGGAATAGATCGGCTGCCAGCTCACCCCGCTGTCCTGGGAACGGTAGAACCCGCCCGTGGCAATGAGAAACACCGTGCCCGGCGTGGGGCTATAGACGACCCGGACTATCCCGCCGCCTTCCGGTCCGAGAGGTGTCCAGGCGTTCGTCGCCGCGTGAACATTGATGGCAACGGAACCCCACGCGGCCGCCGCGGCCGCCCTCCATATCTTTGAGCCCATGGTTAATCCCTTTATATTCTTTTGATCCCTATCTCGAGACCGGCTCAGCCGGCCTCTGGGGCTCAGCGTTGTAGCGTGCGGGCGTTGAAAAGGGCCAGGAAATTTGCGCGGTGCCTTGGTTATGTCGTATTAGAGGCTTTATGCAATGATGCGTGGTCAACCTCGTCGGGAGATTTCATTGAAAATTGTCGCGTGCCTTCCCGTCCTGTCTTGTTTGATCGCGGTGTCCGCCGGCGCTGCCGACCTGGATCGCGCGATCGACCAATCGCTGCCCGGTCTCCTCGAACGGTACAAAGATATTCACGCCCACCCCGAGTTATCGCATCACGAGGAAAGAACAGCCGCGCTGCTTGCCGGGGAGTTGCGCAAGGCGGGGTACACCGTGACGGAGCATGTCGGTAAGTATCCGGATGGGACACAGGCCTTCGGGCTGGTGGGAATATTGGACAATGGGCCGGGGCCGCGGCTGCTGATTCGCACCGAGCTGGATGCGCTGCCCATCATCGAGGAGACCGGTCTCAGCTATGCCAGCCATGTGAAGACTCGGAACGCGGCGGGGCAAGACATCGGAGTCATGCATGCCTGCGGCCATGACATACACATTACCAGCATGATGGGCACGGCTCAGGCTCTCGCGGCGAATCGGAAGAAATGGCATGGGACCGTGATGATCATCGGTCAGCCGTCGGAGGAGACCGTCGACGGCGCGAAAGCCATGCTGGCCGATGGATTGTACGAGCGGTTTGGCACGCCGACCCTGGCCATTGCGCTACATGACACCAACGCGTTGGCGGCGGGAACGGTGGGGATCACCAGCGGCCCCGCGCTGGCCGGAGCGACCTCCGTCGATGTGATCCTGCGCGGGGTGGGTGGGCACGGCGCCTTTCCGCAGGATTCGAAAGATCCTGTGGTCATGGCGGGTGAATTCATCGTCCAGTTGCAGACCATTGTGAGCAGACAGGAGAACCCGCGTGACCCGGCGGTGGTTACCATCGGCGACATTCACGGCGGTGCCAAGCGAAATGTCATTCCTTACGAAGTTAAAATGGAGTTGAGCACCCGCTCGTTCAATGACAAGTCGAACCAGATCATTGTCGACGGCATTCGGCGCACCGCTGCGGGAGTCGCCCTGGCCGCGGGCGTGCCGAAAGATCGCGAACCCATCGTCACGGTGCTCGACAACGAATCGGTACCGGCCACCTACAATGACCCGAAACTCACGGCGCGGGTGAAGGCAGCCTTGGGAGCGGCGCTGGGCGCGGCCAATGTCATCGACTCGGAACCTGTGATGGCGAGCGAGGATTTTGGTTTGCTGGGTCTTGCGGATCATAAAATTCCCACGGTGATGTTCTGGTTGGGAGCCATGGATCCCGCGAAGCTCGCGGCCGCGAAGAAGGAGGGCGCCACGCTGCCGGGTCCCCATACCAGCCGCTTCGAACCGCTTCCCGAGCCGACGCTGCGCACCGGAGTCAAGGCCATGACCTCGGCCGCGATAGCCCTGCTGCAGTAGTCGTGACCTGGGCGTTGTTACAGCCGTGACGCCGCGATGAAAATCCTGGTTACCGGTAGCGCCGGTCACTTGGGCGAGGCGTTGATGCGCACTCTGCCGGCTCTGGGGCACGATGCCTTCGGGATGGACATTCGTCCTTCGCCCTTCACGCATCTTGTCGGGTCGATCAAGGAACGCGGTTTTGTGGCGAGCGGCATGCGGGGCGTCGATGCGGTGCTGCATACGGCGACGCTGCATAAGCCGCACATAGCCACGCACTCACGGCAAGACTTCATCGACACCAATGTCACCGGCACGTTGAATTTGCTCGAAGAAGCCACGCTGGCCCGGGTGAAAGCCTTCGTATTCACGAGTACCACCAGCACCTTCGGCCGCGCGTTGATACCTCCTGCCGGAGAGCCCGCCGTGTGGATCAGCGAGGCGGTGGAGTGCCTGCCGAAGAATATTTACGGCGCCACCAAGCTTGCGGGGGAGCACCTATGCGACATGTGGTGCCACGAAAAAGGGCTGCCCTGCATCGTGCTCCGAACCTCGCGGTTCTTTCCGGAGGCGGACGACGACCCGGCGGCGCAAGCGGCCTATGATGATACCAATCTGAAGGTGAACGAATTCCTGTATGGCCGCGTCGATGTCGAAGACGCGGTCGCAGCGCATGTTCTCGCCATGCAAAGCGCGCCCGACCTGGGCTTCGACCGGTTCATTGTCAGTGCAACCACCCCTTTCGTACCAGCCGACATGTCCGAGGTGCGTCAGGATGCGGCGTCCGTGGTGAAGCGGTACGTTCCCGCATACGAAGCGGAGTACGCACGGCGCGGATGGTCAATGACACCCAGCGTGGACAGAGTGTACGTAAACCACCGAGCGAGAGAAAAACTCGGATGGCGGCCCCACTATGATTTCAATCATGTGGTGACTCGCCTGCTTGCTGCGGAGGACTATCGTAGTCCGCTGGCCCGGGCCGTCGGTTCCAGGGGGACTCAGGGCGGCGCGACGGCGACTGACCCCAGTTCCGGTTGATGCCCAGCCAGGGCAGGTGCAGGCCCTGGTAGAGCTTCGTCTATTGAGAAGATCGCCTCCCCTGCTTACAAAGATGTAATCGGGTGGTCGGCGGTGCGTAAGTGCTCTGCTTCTAACCTTGATGTGTCGATTAGTCGGAAATCTTTCCGACAGTTATTCATCAAGTAGCGGAGACAGTCATGCAGTCATTTACAACGAATTTTACGCGTGCAAGCGCACTGGTGTCGGCCCTGATATTGGCGAGCACGCTTCCAGGATGCGCTACGTACCAAAAATGCGGGTTCAAAGGCTGTCCGGGAGACGCTCAAGTCACCGCCGATGTAGAGTCGGCGTTCGCCGAACATCCGGTACTGCAGCCCGTGCATGTGTCGACCTTGGACTCGGTGGTGTATCTGAGCGGGACGGTCAGCACCAGCATGCAGGGTGATATCGCCGCAGCAGTCGCCAGTCAGGTCAACGGCGTCAATCGAGTCGTGAGCACCATCAACGAAAGCGAGTGATGCACTTCACTCACTACAGACACCATCATCAACCGGGAATTGCCCAAGGCCGCATGTCGAGGTGCTGCCTTGGCCTAGGCCGGCTTGTCGAACTTCGCAGGGAAGTAAATCCTGAAACGGGTTAGGCCGCCGCTGCTCTTTACCGACACTGAGCCCCGGTGCAACTCCATGATCGATCGGACGATGGCGAGCCCCAGACCAGTGGAATCGGAAGAGTTGGCGCGCGCCTCGTCGATGCGATAGAAACGTTCGAAGATTTTGTCCATGTGTTCCACTGGAATCTCGGGTCCGGGATTGCTTACTACAATGGCGGTGCCGTCACGCATGGTTTCCGTCGTCATCTCGATGACGCCGCCGGGCGTGGTGTGGCGTAGTGCGTTGGAAAGCAGGTTGCTGATGACGCGGCGAAACAGGACCGGATCCGCATCGATGGATCCATCGGCGTGTACGCGAATGGATGTTCCGCTGTCATCCGCCAAGCCTTCGAAATACTCGGCGACATGCTCCAGCTGCTCGCTCAAATTCAATTCAATGCGCCGCAATGAAATCTGGGTATTTTCCGCACGAGCCAGAAATAGTATGTTCTCTATCATGCGGCTGAGGCGCTCGTACTCCTCCAGGTTGGACGCCAGCAGCGCCTGGTATTCCTCCGCGGCGCGCGGGCGGGACAACGTGACCTCCGTCTGGCCGCGCAAATTGGTCACCGGCGTGCGTAGGTCGTGCGCCAGGTTTTCGGTGTAGGCGGACAACAGTTTGAACCCCCTCTCGAGGCGGGCGAACATGTCATTGAGCGAGCGGCTGAGATCGCGCAATTCGGGCGACACATGCGTGTCGTCCAGCCGCACGCCCAGTCCCTCCACGGTAATGCGGTTGGCCTGCCGGCTGATGTGATGCAGCGGCCGGATGGCGCGGTAGACGAGTAGATAGCTCAAGGCGGCCGCGATGAGTACCGCCAGGGCAACCGTGCGAACAATGGTGGCGCGATAGCCGCTGAGGAGGGGCTGGATGTCGGCGATGGAACAGGCGACGACGATGTTCGCCGAGTCGCCGTTGCGGTAGTGGGCCAGCACGGTGACGCCGTAGATGTCTTCGCCGGAAGGGGACGTCCAGCGACCGACGGCCTTCTCATTCGCGGCCGTGGAATTCGCTACGATCGGAAGAGAATCGATATTCAGTGACGACGGATTGAAGTTCAGTATCAGTTGGCCGGTTGCGGAGCGGATTTGCTCGACGAAGGCGTTATTGCCCGCGGTCTGGCCCCGGAACCGATACTCGTGCTCGAGGAGTGCCGTCAGAGAATCCTCGCCGCCGACCAAGCCCTGTAAGTGCTGAGCCTTGATGCTGACTTCATCGGTTTTGACTCGCAGCAATTGGCCGCGCAGATTGTCGTAGAGGTAGCTGCCTGCCAGATAGAAGGTCAGCAGCGTGATGAGGCTGAAGGTGCCGGTCAGCGTGGTGGTCAACGAGAATTGACGCACTAAGGAGCCTCGACGTCCAGGAGGTAGCCGGTCCCACGTATGGTGTGGATGAGTTTCACCGGAAAGGGATCATCCACCTTGGCGCGCAGTCGTCGCACTGCCACTTCCACCACGTTGGTATCGCTGTCGAAATTCATCTCCCAGACGTAGGAAGCAATCTGGGTCCGGCTGAGCACCTCCCCTCGTTTGCGCGCCAATAAGTGCAGCAGCGAGAATTCCCGGGGCGTCAACGTAATCTTCTGACCGGCGCGGCGGACTCTGCGCTTCACGACGTCGATCTCGAGATCCCCCACCGTTAGGTGTTCGGCCTCTCGTACGGGTCCGCGGCGCAACACGGTTCGAATTCGCGCTAACAGCTCGACGAAAGCGAAAGGCTTGACGAGGTAGTCGTCGCCGCCCAGCTCCAGCCCATGGATTCTGTCCTCGAGATCATCTCGGGCGCTCAAGAATAAAATAGGCATGGACTTGGTAACGCGCAGCTTCTCGACGACGCTCCATCCGTCGAGGCCCGGCAGCATCACGTCGAGCACCACGAGATCGTAGTCGCCGGTCAGTGCCAGATGAAGTCCGTCGACGCCGTTGCGTGCGGTGTCGACAACGAAACCAGATTCTTCCAGTCCTCTCGCGAGGTAGGCCATCGTCTTCGGCTCATCTTCAATCACCAACAATCGCATTTGACTCTGCCCGTTTATATCCGAGTAAAATAATACTCCTCGCAGTGGCGGTTACGCTCATCATGTCGTCCGCTTAATGGGATTTGGTGCGGTTATGCAGCGATTACATAATTGTAATCGCGCGGACCCGATACGGACAGCTTGGTATTTGTAGCTTGTTGTGGACCGTATTCACAACAAGGATTTTCTCATGACTGACGAACTTAGACGCAGGGTCGTATTCGGCGCGGCGGCGTCGGCCGCCGCACTGGGTATGGCGAGTGCCGTCGTGAAAGCGGCATCCTTCGGCAACCCCGACACGCCTTCCGAAGGCCGGATCAATGTTAAAGATCCGACCTCATTGAGCGAGCCGGGTCCGCAGAATCCGGCGCTCGCCAAACAGTTTCCCTCCTTTCAGGATCCACCGGCCACCGACATCAATGGCATGCCGCTGTTCTGGGCATCCTTCAACAACGCGCACAAGCGTTATCAAAATGGCGGCTGGGCGCGTGAAGTGACGCAGGCGGATTTCGCGATCTCAGAGGACATCTCGGGCGTGAACATGCGCCTGGGTAGAAACGGCGTCCGCGAAATGCACTGGCATCAGCAGGCCGAGTGGGCAATCATGGTGGACGGCAGGTGCCGCATCACCGTGCTCGATGAGCTGGGGCGTCCGCAGATTGCGGATGTGAAGACCGGCGACCTATGGTATTTCCCGCCAGGTCTGCCGCATTCCCTGCAGGGATTGGGTCCTTCGGGCGCGGAATTCGTTCTCGCCTTCGACAACGGCAGAGCATCCGAATTCAACACCTTGATGCTGACCGATTGGATGGCGCACACGCCGCCGGAGGTGCTCGCCGCGAGCTTCGGCGTGCCGGCGGACTCTTTCAAGGATATTCCGCTCGACAATCTGTGGATCTTCCACGGCGAAGATCCCGGCCCCCTTGCCGAGGCGCAACGGGCTTGCGCGTCCGCGAATGGCGCACCGCCTCATCCCTTCGTGTTCTCGCTGAGCGATGTGGCGCCGACCAAGAAGACTCAGGGCGGCATGGTGCAAATCGCGGATAGCAGCAACTTCTTCGTCTCCAAGTCCGTGGCGGCCGCGCTGGTCACGTTAAGGCCTGGTGGAATGCGAGAGCTGCACTGGCATCCGAATGCCGACGAGTGGCAGTACTACATCAAGGGCGAGGCGCGCATGACCGTGTTCGACACGGGTCCCAAGGCGCAGACCGCGGATTTTCGGCCCGGCGATGTGGGGTACGTCCGTAAGAGCCTGGGTCACTACGTGCAGAACACCGGCAATACGGACTTGGTATTTCTCGAATTGTTCAAGTCCGATCACTTCGCCGAAGTCTCGTTGTCCGACTGGTTGGCGCACTCGCCGCCGCAGTTGGTGCGGGACCACCTCAAGATCTCTCCCGAGGTGCTGGCGCGATTCCAGAAGACTCGGCCGGAAATCATGCCGCTTTAGTCCGAACCTTAATAACAGACGCGGGAGTCAGAGCATGTATTCACTCTTGAAACGACCTGAGGTGCCCCTCGGGTGGGCCGCCGCCGCCACCCAGCGCACGGAATTCGCAGCGCGCGCCGCGCTCGACGGCAACCGGCGGGGTTTGCGGGCGTTACTGCCGTTCGCGGGGCCCGCCGTGGTCGCTTCGGTGAGCTACATGGATCCCGGTAACTTCGCGACCAACATTGAAGCGGGTTCCGCCTTCGGCTATCAATTGCTCTGGGTGGTGGTGGTCGCCAGCGCGATTGCCATGCTCTTTCAGGCAATGTCGGCCAAGCTGGGAATCGTGACGGGAAGGAATCTTGCGGAACTTTGTCGGCAGGAGTTTCCGCGGCCCGTGGTTTTCGCGATGTGGATCGCATCGGAGGTTGCGGCCATCGCCACCGATCTCGCGGAATTCATCGGCGGCGCCCTTGGCCTGTCGTTGCTCTTGCATGTGTCGTTGTTGATCGGGCTGATTCTCACGGGCATGGTTACGCTGATTATTTTGGGTCTGGAAAAGAATGGCTTCAGGCCCATTGAAATGGTGACCGGGGCGCTCATTGGGGTGATTGGCGTGAGTTACCTGGGCGAACTCGTCATCGCGCCCGCCGACTGGCCGGCCGTTTTGGTGCATTCGGTGGTCCCCGAGCTGCATGGACGCCATGCCGTGACGCTTGCCGTGGGCATTATTGGTGCGACCATCATGCCGCATACCCTGTACCTACATTCGAGTCTGACGCAGAACAGAACCGTGCCGCACAACGACACGGAACGCCGCACGCTCATTCGGTTTTCGAATCGGGAGGTGTTGGTCGCCTTGGGGTTTGCCGCGCTGGTCAATTTGGCCATGGTGGTCATGTCGGCGTCGGAATTCAGCCAATCCATGCCGGGGTTGTCCGATATCACCGTGGCCTATCGCACCCTGATTCCTGCCTTCGGAATGGGGTCGGCGGTGCTGTTCGTGATCTCCTTGGCGGCCTCGGGAATTTCCAGCTCCGTGGTGGGAACCATGGCGGGTCAAGTCATCATGCAGGGGTTCGTCGGTTTTCGTGTGCCGGTGTGGGTGCGCCGCCTGCTCACCATGGCTCCGGCGTTCGGCGTGGCGCTCTGCTGCAATACCATGACGGCCATGGTGTTGAGTCAGGTCATCCTGAGTTTCGTGCTGCCGCTACCCATGATTGCGCTGGTGGTTCTCTCTTCGCGCAAGTCGGTGATGGGTGACTTCGTCATGGGCAGGCGCGATAGGTGGGTGGCCATTGCGGCGACGGTGGCCATTGTGTTGCTGAACGGAGTTTTGCTTCTTTACGGCGCGACATAATTCAGTAATATGGGGTCATCGATACGGAGGTGCGCCATGATCGTTGAAAAGGTGACTAAGCGTAAAACCATTCGAACCCGGGCGAAACCGGACAAACCCGCGGCGGAAAGCACGCCGCCAGCCGTCGATCGACGCTTGATAATCGAACGCGAGGCCTATCTTAGGGCGGAGCGACGGGGCTTCGAGCCCGGACACGAACTCGAGGATTGGCTCGCGGCCGAACACTCGCTCAGTTCAGTCGCCACCGCCTGAGGAAGGGCGCGCGACGAAACCGAAGCGCGGTTAAGCGTTGCGCTCGAAACTCCCACGTCTTGCCGCTGCGGCGGCAACGGCGCAGAATTCCCTGTCGAGTCGTGAACCGTGCTGGGCGCGCTCGCGAAATCAGCCGCCGCTGCGTTTCCGCCGCGCGGCTCCAAACCATTCCAGTCGAAGTTTTCGCTACAGGAACATATCGCCATGCGCTATCACATGCTGGGTCGAACCGGACTTTTTGTCTCTGAACTTTGCCTTGGCACCATGACCTTCGGGAGCGGCGAGGGGATTTGGGCAGCCATCGGCGGTTTGGCGCAGGGAGACGCCGAGCGGCTGGTCGGGCAGGCCATTGATGCCGGCATTAATTTCATCGATACCGCTGATGTGTACTCGGCGGGGCTCTCGGAGCAGATCACCGGGCAGGCGCTGAAGAATCTCAAGATTCCGCGTGAGGATGTCATCGTCGCGACCAAGGTATTCGGCGAGACCGGCAAGAGCCCCAATTCGCGCGGCGCGACGCGCCACCACATCCTGGACGGTGTGAAGGCTAGCCTGAAGCGCCTACAGTTGGATCACATCGACTTGTACCAGATTCATGGCTTCGATGCGGCCACCCCCATCGAAGAGACGGTGCGCGCCTTGGATCAGTTGGTACGGCACGGTCACGTGCGCTACGTGGGCGTGTCCAACTGGGCTGCCTGGCAAATCGTCACGGCTCTCGGAATATCCGAACGGCTGAGTCTGGCGCGCTTCGATTCGCTGCAGGCTTATTACAGCGTGGCGGGTAGGGACCTCGAACGTGAACTCATCCCCATGCTGCGCGCCACCGGCCTCGGTTTACTGGTGTGGAGTCCGTTGGCGGGCGGACTGCTCAGCGGCAAGTACACCGACGCGAAACAAGTCGAGGAAGGAAGTCGGCGGTCCAACTTCGATTTTCCGCCCGTGGACAAAACTCGGGCGAAGGATTGTATCGATGTCATGCGGGGAATCGCTGAGGCGCATGCCGTGTCCATCGCCCAAGTGGCGCTGGCGTGGCTGCTGCACCAGCCCCAGGTGACCAGTGTGATTATCGGCGCGAAGCGCGCGGATCAACTGACCGACAACATCGCCTCGACGGCATTGGAGTTGAGCGACAAAGAGCTGGAAGCTCTCGGCAAGGTCAGCACTCTGCCGCCCGAATATCCCGGATGGATGTTCGACATGCAGGGCAAGTACCGCACGTCGCAGGTGGTGGCCAACACGCGCACCTAGCGGCGCGCGCTACCCGCCTGCAACATCCGGCCGAGGGCCAGCAGCGCGGGTAGGGTGACCGGATCGTTGGCCGCGCTGGCTGCGATGGGGTGCGAGGCGAAACGTGCCACCACCATCTCGGCGCCAGGAGCAATATACAGACGCTGGCCGTGAATGCCGCGTGCCTCGAAGGCCGCATGCTCGTTGTGGGTGACCCACCACATGTCGCGGTAGGAAAAACCCGCGAGCAACGTATAGCCCGCCATGGCGAACTTGTCACGGTCGCCGCCGCGACGAATGTCGGCGACCACCGCCGCGGGAATTAACTGCTGGCTGCCGTAGGCGCCGTCGCAGCGTAGGACCTCACCGAAACGCGCCATGTCGCGCAGCGTCGCGGCAAGACCGGCGCCGCCCATGGCGGTGCCCGTGGAATCGACGCTCAGGTACGCGTCTTCCTCGCAGCCCAGCCGCGACCAGAGATGTCGCGACAACAATTCCGCCAGGGATGTGCCAGTGACGCGATGCATTATCCAGCACAGCACTTCGGTGTTGACGGTTTTGTACGCGAAGGCCTGGCCGTGCTCGCCTTCCTTGCGCAGCGTCACCAGGAATTCGTGAAAGCTGCGGGGACCCTCGTAGCCGGGAGGCTGAGTGCGTAGGCCTCCCGCGCGCGCGTAGTCCCAGATCTGCGCATTGGGATCCGAATACAGTTCCGAATAGGCCACACCGACCTGCATGTCGAGTATCTCGCGCAGGGTGGCGTCGGCGTAGGCGGTGCCGGCCATTTCGGGCAGGTAATAGGGCACGCGACGGTCGGGGTCCATGACGCCCTCGTGTATCAACATGGCCGCCACCGTCGCCGCGTACGATTTGGTGATGGAAAAGCAGGCGTGCGGCAGTTCGGGGCGCAGTGCGCCGAAGTAGCGCTCATACACCAGGCGGCCGCGATGCAAAATGGCAATGCCGTCGGTGTAGGTCTCGAGCAGCGATTCGGACCAGCTCAGCCGTCTACCGTTCAAGTCCGAGAACGAGAGGGTGTCGATGGCGTCGTCCGGCTGCGCTGTTCCCAACTCGCGAGACCGGTTCGCGCCGCGCCAAACGTTGACGGTGGGCAGCAATTCACGGAAGTGCGACAGGGACCAGCGGTTGCGGGGAAAGCTCAAAAACCGATCGTCGGCAAAGCGAATGATTTTGTCAGCCGGCGGCGGGCTGCCCTGCATCCACCGCAGCGTGTTGGGGTCCGAGGCATTGCCGTCGAGATACTCGACGCCGTCGAACTCCATTAAGACGCGTCCTTTAGGTACTTGGCGTACCAGGCGATATAGCGCTCGGCGCGGTCCTTGAGAAAGCTCGGCCGGGTGAAGACATGGAATTCGCCGGGATAGACCACGAGTTCGGCCGGCACCCGCAGCGTGCGCAGCGCGAAGTACATTTGCTCGGAGCCCGCGATGGGTACGTTGAAGTCCTTGTCGCCGCCCATGAAGAGCGTCGGCGTATGGATGCGGTCCGCGTGAAAAAACGGATAGGAAATCTTCAAATACAGCGCCGTGTTTTTCCACGGGGCGCCGATTTCGCTGTTCCACTGCAGCGCGTATTGATCGAGGCCATACATGCCGCTTTGGTCGCCGCTGCCGGCGCCACTGATGGCCGCCTTGAAGCGCGTGTCGCTGGCAATGGTGTAGTCCGTGAGTATGCCGCCGTAGCTCCAGCCGCCGATGCCCAGCTTGGCGGGATCGGCAATGCCTTTGGCCACGACGTAATCGACGCCGGCCAGCAGATCTTCGACCTCCTTGTGTCCCCAATCGGCTTGAATGCTTTCCTGGAAGGCCTTGCCGCGCCCGGTGCTGCCGCGGTAGTTGACGCCGAGCACGACATAGCCTTGGGCCGCGAAGAGTTGACGTTCCAGCGAGGGGGAGTAGCCGCTGTTGATGAGTTCGTGCTGATCTTGTCCGTTGGGTCCGCCATGGATCCAAAGTATGGTGGGGTAGCGGTGGCCCGCGACATAGGACGGCGGCTTGAGGAGCTGCCCCTGAATTTGGGTGCCGTCACGGCTCTTGAAGTGAATATCCTCCACGCTGCCGAGCTTTATATCGGCGAGCGCCGCCTCGTTCTGTGTGGTCAGGCGTCTCGCGGCGCCGTCCTCGATGGCGAAGAGTTCGGGGGCGACGCTATCCGTGGTGCCGACCATCACGCTGTGTCCCTTGCCGGAGGCGATGTGTAGAGCCGTGAGGTTCTGCGGCGAGCGGCGTTCGATCTTCCCCGTACCCATATCGATACGTGATACATAGGCGAAGCCGCCGTCCTCGACCATGAAATCGATACTGCCGTCCGCGTTGAGGGTGGGGGAGGACACTTGTTGGTCCAGCTTGTCGCTCAAGGGACGTACGCTGCCGTCGCTCAACGTCACCACGGCCAGACGATCCGCGATATAGGCGTTGTACTTGGGCTCCCGACCCTGCAACAGGCTCAAGGATTTGCCGTCGGCGCTGAATGCCAGGTGTTGACTATTGGGTGAGTAGACGGTCGCGAGCTTGCGCGGTGTTGCGCCTTCACGGGGCTCGATGAGGTAAATTTCATCGCTGCCGGTGCGGTCGGGCTCCTTGTCGTGATTGCTGACATAGGCGAGCAGCGTGCCGTCGGGTGACCATGCGGCGCCGCTGTCATCGTATTCCGCGGCCGTGGTGAGGGTGGATTGCGCACCGGATTCCACATCGACGAGGTACAGGTGCCGGTGGTTCGCCGCGGTCAAGTACCCCTCTTCGTCGGCCTTGAAATGGTAGTCCTGGATGACCATGGGCTGCGGAGTCTTGGCGGCCGGTTGATCCCCCTTCGCGGTGACCACCACCATGCGCTTGCCATCGGGCGACCAGGCATAGCTCGAGATGTCGCCGTTGGTGTGGGTGAGTTGACGGGCTTCGCCGCCATGCAGATCGAGCACCCAGATTTGCGCCGGGGAATCGGCCGGGCGCTCGGACAGGAAGCTCAAGTAGCGGCCGTCCGGACTGAAGCGTGGCGTGTTTGCACTGTCGGCACCGGTCAGGCGCCGGCGCTGCGAGCCGTCCCAGGCGACGACCCAGATACTGTCCTTACGCGCGTCGGCGGTACGATCGCTTTCGGTGACGACGTAGGCCACCTGCGAACCGTCGGGTGCCACCTGGGGGTCCGTGAGGTCGACCAGTTGATAATAGTCGTCGGGGCTCAGCAGGCGTGGTTCGGCATTGGCGGCCGCAGCGAAAGAAGCACCGAGGCAAAGGGCGACGCAGCAAAGTAGGGCGCGATGTTGCAAGATTGTCCTCGATCAGGCGTGGATTTTCTGGGAGCTTACCCCAGAATTCGCCGCCGGCGCATGGCCTACCCTGCGGTTGACGCTATCGCGACAAGGGGCTATACCAGCCGTCAATTGGGGCACATCAATAAGAAAGGGAGTTTGCCGTGCGTAATGTACTTACCCTACGTAAATCGCTGATTGCCTGTGGGGTTGTCCTGGTCGCCGTGCGCGTCGGTGCGGCGGGCTTTGGGCTGAAGCCCGGGTTGTGGGAAACCCAAATCACCAAACAGGTGGTCGACGGCAAGGACACGACGGCGCAAATCAACGGCGCGACCGCGCAGATGCAAAAGATGATGGCCAACTTGTCGCCCGACCAACGCGCCAAGATGGAAGCCATGTTCAAGAGCAATGGCGCGTCCTTGGAGCCGGGCGGCGGGTTACGTCTATGTATCAGTCCTGAAATGGCGAATCGCGATACGCCGTGGGTGGATCCGAAGGGGCGCTGCCAGCCGGCCAAGGTGAGTCGCAGCGGTAATCAATCCACTTTCGAGGTCAACTGCGCATCGGACGGTACCACCACGACGGGCAAGGGCGTGTCCACGATCAGCGGCGATTCGGTGAGCAGCGTCATGGACATGACGACTACCAAGCCCGGCGGCCAAACTCGCGTGATCCACATGGAGACCGCGATGAAATTCCTGGGCACGGACTGCGGGGACGTGAAGCCCTTGGGCACGCCGAGTGCCCCCGCTGCGCCGAAGTAAAACGGCCTAGTACGCCGTCGCCACCGAGACCGGACCGGATTGACCGGATCCCACGGTCACCACGGCGGGACTGGTTGCATTGAGCGCGCCGCCGGAGGCGATCGGGAACACGGTGACGGTGTAGTCCCCTTCGTTCGCGATATAGACATACTGCCCCGCGGGATCGATGCCGATCGCTTGAGGATCATCGCCCGCGGTTACCGACGGAGTGCTCATGGGGGTAAGGGTGCCGTTTGCGCCGATGGTGTACTGATCGATGACGCCGCTTTGATTGGCGACATAGACATACCGGCCGGTGGGGTCGATGGCCACTGCCGTGGGACCGCTATCCGCAGCGACGTTGGCGGGGCTCAAAGCGGACAGCTGCCCGCTCGGGCCAATGGCGTATTGCGCGATGTTGCCCAGGCCGCCGCCGGCGACATAGGCGTAGCGCCCCGTGGGATCGATGGCAATGCCCTGCGGCAGGCTGACGGTGGTCACCACCGAGGGACTTGCGGCCGTGAGCACGCCGCCACTGCCAATGAGGAATTGCGAGATGGTCGCGTCGCTCTCATTCACCACGTAAGCGAAGCGGCCGGTGGGATCGATGCTGATGGAGAGCGGGCTGTTGCCGGTGACCACGGTAGCCGGGGACATGGGCGAGAGCGCGCCGTTCGTTCCAATGGTGAATTCCGATACGGTGCCGTCGACATTGTTCACGACATACGCATACCGGCCGCTCGGATCGACGGCGATGGCTTGCGGCCCTCCGCCGGCCTGTACGGTGGCAGGGTTCATGGGGGAGAGGACGCCGCCGGTACCGACCGAGAATTGCGATACCGTGCCGACGCTGTTGTCGTTGTTGTTGGCCACATAGGCATAGCTACCGGTGGGATCGACGACTATCGATTGCGCGCCGTTGCCGGCCGTCACGGTTCCCGGGGTCAGGGCGTTCAGGCTGGCGCCGGCTTCACTGAACTGAGAGACGGTACTGTCGTCGTTGTTGGCCGTATATACATAGCGCGAATAGCTGCCGACGGTGAGCGTCGCACCGGTCGAGGTGATGCTCCCGGAGGATGCGGTGATGGTAGTCGTGCCGGTGCCGACGGCGGTGGCCAACCCGACCGAACCCGCGACGTTGCTCAGGGTGGCGGCGGCGCTCGACGAGGAGCTCCACGTGACCGCGGTCGTGAGGTTTGCGGTAAAGCCGTTCGAATACGTGCCAACGGCCGTGAACTGCACGCTCGCTCCGCTGATGGTGCGGGTTGATGCCGGCACTATCGTGAGTGATACGAGGGCGACGCTGGTCACGGTCAATGTCGTTGTGCCGGCGACCGAGCCCACGGCCGCGCTGATGGTGGTCGAGCCCACCGCCAACGAGGTGGCGAGACCCACCGACCCCGCGTTGCCCACGGTGGCAACGGTGGTATCCGAGGAAGTCCAAGTGGCCGTTGTGGTCACGTTCTGCACGGAACCATCGGAATAGGTGCCGGTGGCCGTGAATTGCTGGCTGTTGCCGTCGGGAATGCTGAGATTTACCGGTGTGATCACAATGGACTGCAGCAGCGCCGGTGACACTGTCAACGTCGTCGCCCCGGAGGCGCTCCCCAGCGTCGCCGTGATCGTGGTCGATCCGGCGGTAAGTGCGCTGGTCAGCCCATTGAAACCCGGTGCGTTGCTGACCGTCGCTACCGCGGGCGTCGCGCTGGTCCAGGTGGCAAAGGCGGTGACATCCTGAGTCGAGCTGTCTGCGAAGGTCGCGACGGCCTCGAATTGCTGACTGCCATCGTCGGCAATGCTGGGATTCGCCGGTGTGATCGCCATGGATAAGAGAGTGGTCGAGACGACGGTCAAGGTCGCGGTGCCGGAGACGCCGACGGAGATCGCCGTGATGGTGCTCGCCCCCACGCCGGCGGAGGTGGCGAGTCCGTTGAAGCCGGCGGCATTGCTGATGCTCGCCACGGCGGCGGCGGAGGAGGTCCAGGTCACCGACGTGGTGATGTTCTGCGTCGAATTATCCGTATAGGTGCCGGTGGCGGTGAACTGTAGGGCCGTGCCGTTGGCAATGGTGGTCGCGGGCGGAGTCACGCCGATGGACACCAACGTGGCCGGCGTGACCGTCAGCGTTGAACTACCGGCGACGCCGTTCAGTGTGGCGGTGATCGTGGTCGTCCCGGGGGTGACGGCCTTTACGAGACCGTTGTAGGACGCCGCGTTGCTGATGGTCGCAACTCCGGTGGCGGATGAAGTCCAGACCACCAAGGTCGTCAAATTATGGGTGGAATTGTCCGTGTAGGTGCCGGTGGCGGTGAACTGTTGGTTGAGTCCCGCCGCGAGACTGGAGTTTGTCGGCGTCAGTCCGATAGATGCCAGCGCGGCTGCGGTGACGGTCAACGGGGCCGTGCTGGAAATGGTGCCTAACGTAGCCGTGAGGGTGCTGGTACCTACCTGCGACGCGCTGACCATGCCGGCGGAGCCGGCTTGATTGCTGATGGAGGCGACCGTGGGTGCCGACGAACTCCATGTTACGGAGTACGTCAGGTCGTGCGTGGACTTATCCGTATAAATACCGGTGGCTCTGAACTGACGGGCGACACCCACGGGCAAGGTCAGCGTCGCAGGTGTGATGCCGACGGACACCAGAGTCGCCGCCGTTACCGTCAGAGAGACGGTGCCGGACACGCCATTGGCTGTCGCGGTAATGACGCTGGTGCCGGCGCCGAGTGTGCTTGCCAGACCGTTGGAACCCGACGCATTGCTCACGGTGGCCACCGCGGTCTGGGAGGAACTCCATACGACGGAGGTCGTCACGTCATGAGAGGAGTTGTCGGAATAAATGCCCGTCGCGATGAATTGATGCGTGAGGCCGACGGCCACGCTGAGATTCGCTGGGGTAACGCCGACCGAAACCAAAGCCGGTGCGGTGACCGTCAGCGGCGTCGTTCCGGACACGCCGCTCAAGGCGGCGGTTACCGTAGCGGTGCCGGGAGCTTTCGCGGTGGCAACGCCGGTGTTGCTGATGGAGGCGATGCTCTGATTGGTCGAACTCCAGGTCACCGACGCGGACAGATTCTGACGTTGGCCATTGGAATAAATACCAGTGGCCGTGAAAGAGGTTGTGTTGCCTTGAACGAGCGAGGCATCTGGCGGTCCCACGGCGATGCTGGTGAGTTGCGGCCCCGAAACAGCGGAGTCACCTCCGCATGCCGTGAGAGTGAGCGTCATGAGAAACAGCAGCGCACCCGCGAGCCGTCGCGAATAGGTACGCAATTGTAATTTTTTTAAAGCGCTAAGCATGCAAATGAGTTATCCGCTGTCCGGAACTCTCTCGGACAGAGTGAAGAAGTGGTGCCGACTGACTGTACAATTGCGACTCGGTGTCGTCCAATGATTAAAGTGATCGTTTCTGATCAGGCAACGCAGCCGGTCACAGGGAGATGAAGAATATGGACAAATTGCCCCGCAGAGAATTTTTACGCCGCTCGGCGAGCATGTTGGGCGTCGCGACTTCATTGTCGATGCTGCCGCCGTCCATCCGGCGCGCCCTGGCGATTCCAGCAGCCGTGCAAACGAAGACCATCCAAGACATCAAACATGTGGTGATCTTGCAGCAAGAGAACCGCTCCTTCGATCACTATTTCGGCACACTGCGCGGCGTTCGCGGGTTCGGCGATCCGTTTCCGATTCCTCTGCAAAGCGGCAAGCCGGTGTGGTACGAGTCGAACGGCACCACGGAAATTCCTCCGTACCATTTGAATCCGGAGACCAGTAGCGCGTTGCTGGTGCCGGACACGCCGCATACCTTTTCGGATGCGCAGGCGGCCTGGAATCAAGGCATGTTCGGCCAGTGGCCCTTGCATAAAACCCAGTACTCCATGGGCTACTACCGTCGAGCGGACATTCCGTTCCAATTTGCTCTCGCGGAAGCCTTCACGCTCTGCGACGGATACCATTGTTCGGTCTCTACCTGTACGGACCCGAATCGCATCGTTGCCATTTCCGGCTCGAATTTCGATCCCACGCTGCGCGCGCAGGGCGTCAACGGCACCTATGCCAATGCCGAGGTCACCAACCTGCGTTGTGTGGTAAGCGGCACGATGCCGACACCGGGCTATAAATTCTCCGGCAGCGCGCTCACGTGGCCCACGATCCCCGAACTGCTGCAGGCGGCCGGGGTGAGTTGGCGCATTTATCAAGATCCCAACAACAATTGGGGCGGCCTCATGCACGGAGGTCTGGCCTTCCATAATTTCCGCGCAGCCACGGCGTCGTCGGGTTCAGCATTGTACGAACGCGGCATGACTCTGCGCACCATCGAGAACTTGCAGCAGGACGTACTCGCCGGCAACTTGCCGCAGGTGTCGTGGATACTCCCCTCGCCGCAGCAGTCGGAACATCCGTCGGCGTCGAGTCCCGATGGGGGAGCGTATTTTATTTCTCAGGTGCTCGACGCCATCACGGCGGACCCGACCGTCTGGAGTCAGACGGCGGTGTTCGTCACCTTCGATGAAAACGACGGCTTCTTCGATCACCTGCCGCCGCCGGCCGTGCCTTCCTACGACACCCAGGGGAACATGGCGGGGGCCTCGACTCTGTCCTTGGCCGGCGAGTATTTCGACGGAGCCACCGGCGGATTTTTGAACGCGAGCACCGTCACGGGGTCGGTGCGGCCGTGGGGCCTCGGCGCTCGCGTGCCCATGTACGTGATTTCGCCGTGGAGCCGCGGCGGGTGGGTGAACTCCCAGGTGTTCGATCACACCTCACTCGGGATGTTCCTCGAGAAGCGCTTTGGCGTGACGGTGGACGCCATAAGCCCCTGGCATCGGGCGATCAGCGGCGATCTGACGTCCGCCTTCGATTTCAGTTCGCCCAACGATGCGACCGTGCCCTCGTTGCCCAACATGAGCGACTACGCGGCGGTGAGTGCGGCTCAGGCCAAGCTGCCTCTGCCCGTGGCTCCCGCGCAGCCACAGGCGCTATTTCAAGAAAAAGGCTTTAGATCCTCACGCGCGTTGCCTTATGTGTTGAACACCAGCGTATTCGTGCGGGTATCCGGCGTTTCATTGACCTTTACCAATACCGGTAGTCAGGGCGCTGTTTTTCATGTTTACGATTTGCTGAACTTGGATCGCCTTCCCCGCCGCTACACGGTGGAGGGCGGGAAGTCGCTGACGGATACCTGGACGAGCGGCACCGCTGGTGCGTATAGCCTGTCGGTGTACGGTCCCAATGGCTTTCTGCGCAGCTTCAGCGGTAGCAGCACCGCTTGGACGGCCGCCGCGTTCAAGCCGGAAATCCTGGTGGGCTACAACCCGTCCCTGAATCAACTCCTGGTGCATGTGCGAAACGCCGGCTCGCAGGCGGGCTCCATCACCCTGACTCCCAACAATAAATATGTCGGGACCGCGATCACCACCGTCGCGGTCGCCGCAGACGGCGAAGCGCAGCAGGAATTGAGCTTGGTCAATAGCGTCAACTGGTACGACTTCACCGCCTCGGCGACCGGCTTCGAGCGGCGCTTCGCGGGTCGCATGGAGACGGGGCTGGATGGGATCAGCGATCCCGCCATGGCGAGCACGCTGTAGCTCAGTTTAATTCCCCCGAGCAGGCTCACCTCCGATGGCCGGCGGAAAGCGAACGACTGCATTATCCCGATAATTTTAAACGGCGGGCTGCCCGCAGTTGGGCGATTTTTGTCCGATCCAGACGACCAGCGGACAACAGGCGGGTCTCGACCCTAACGAGCGGCAGGTTCCGGGCGGCGTGACGGGGTGGGGATACGCCGAATCGGCTATTGTTTCCGCTCCTTCCACCATGAACGGACAACCAACGCGACAACCACTGCGCCCAAGCACCACAGCACGCTGAGTCGCGTCACATCTAGCGATGAAGCGAACGAGATGAATGATAGGTAAACGACCACAATTACAACGAAAAATGTTTTCGCAATGAGTCGCGCACGTGGTGATCGGAAGCTCAAACGGTTTCTGATATTTTGATTCATGAGCTGCATTCCTTGCTCTTCGGGGGCCCGAACGCTAGGTCGTCGAACGACTGCTTCATGGCTAACAGTAGCTGTTCAGCATAGCCGCAGCGCTCGCGTATAGGTTCATTTCTTTTCTTGGTCCGTATATTTTTGTTCAATGGTTTGTACCAGCGCCTCTATACGAGAAAGTAAAGCGTCCCATCTCTCTTCTCGTTGTTGAGACCGAGTCCACATGATGTCTTGGCGGGCGCGATTTTCGTCGCTGCGTTGCTGATTCGACTCCATCCGAGCCTGTCTGTCTACTAATCGGTGGTGCGACTGCTCTAGACTATCTCGATTCTGCTTAGCGTTGTTTTCCTGCTCTTGGCGTTGCCGTGAGAACTCTTCTATCAAACCTGCGAGTCCCAAGCGCAGGATAATAGCCCAGGCTAAAGTAACGAAAACGAAAGCGCCGGTTCCGATCAAGATTGCATTTGGTAGCGACATACAGCGGTCCTTGCTTGATTCTTTTCTACCGACCCATCCTACTGTAGACCTCGAACGGCCGCTAACCGGGGAGTCAAATCCGGAGCCAACAGTCATGGTCCGGTGGAAACCGGTGGGTCGAGGAGCCCTACGCCGATTACGGCGCCGACCAACCCTATGCGGATCTCGGCAGCGGGATGATCGGCGCGGGCTATGCGCCGATTTATGACGCTTGTGCGAAGCGGAATCTGTCACTATTGACTCAAGCGCTGATCAGACATTCCGCGCGGACGCGCGCGCAAAAGGAATGCGGCGTCCTCGGCTCACGAGACAATTCTACATGCTCATTTGATTTTGACGGGCGACCCATGCCATTTCAGTATTACCGGACGCGAGAATCATCATGATTGAATGGCAGTGGTCTTCCTTTGAAGCGTTGGGCAAGAACGATTTGTATGCATTCGTCGTGACGCGTCAACAGGTGTTTATCATCGAGCAGCAATGCGTGTATGCAGATCTCGATGGAATCGATCCGCGGGCGTTTCATTTGCTCGGCTGGCAAAACCACGGTGAGGACCGCTCCCTCGTTGCTTACCTGCGCTGCGTGTGTCCTGGCGTGACTTATCCGGAAATGTCGTTGGGTCGCGTCTTAAGCGTCAAGTCGGTGCGGGGCACCGGCATAGGGCGCGAATTGGTTACACAAGGAATCGAGCATGCGGAAAGACAATTCCCGGCAGCGCGCATCCGAATTGGCGCGCAAGCCCACCTGGAATCGTTTTACTCCAGCTTTGGCTTCGAGCGCACTTCCGATCCGTATGACGAAGATGGCATTTCGCACGTCGAAATGTTGCGCTAAAACGCAAGTGTTCACCTTGAGCACGCGACGCGGTGGTAACTGAGCGGCCGCTACGAGGCGAGTCGATAAGTATGCCGAATGGCCCAGATTGGCCGACCAGAGACCAATGCGCCGCTACGAACCGGCCAAAGGTAACGCTAGCGGCCACGCACATGAGCGACCAAACCTGCTACCAAATTTCCATTCGTTCAAAATGGGAATGCCCGCGCATCAATGCAACGGGTGCCGCGTCACCGGAGATGCCGATGTGCTGGGTCGTTTTGGCGCGCGACCGTGACGCAGGATAAGATCGGTGCTTTGATTGAGACGAAAATCTTCAGGAGGTGCCCGATGAGTCGCGCGGACGTTGAGATCAAGACCAAAGACGGTTCCTGCCGTACTGCCGTGTTCCGGCCAGCGTTCGGTGCGGGGCCGTGGCCGCCGGTGATATTTTACATGGACGGCGTCGCCATTCGCCCTACGCTCTACGACATGTGCCAGCGTTTGGCAGATTTCGGCTATCTGGTGCTGCTGCCGGACATGTTCTATCGCATTGGCGCTTACGAGCCGTTCGATGGCAAGGCGGTTTTCACCGTTGGGGTGGTGGGCGACAAGCTAATGTCGATGGTACGCTCGGCCACCAATAAGAAGTTGGCTACCGAAGACACGGGATCCTTTCTGGCATATCTCGACAGCCTCCCGGAAGTGAAAGGGAAAAAGGTCGGCGCGACCGGGTATTGCATGGGCGGCGGCCTCGTACTGACGGTCGCGGCCGCGTATCCTGATCGCTTCGCCGCCGCCGCAAGTTTCCATGGCGGGGGCTTGGCGACGGATGAGCCCGACAGCCCGCACAGAAATTTCGACAAGATCAAAGCTCACGTGCTGATTATCGGGGCAGATAAGGATCAGCACTATCTGCCAGAGCAAGAGGCGCGCGTGAAAGCGGCACTCGATGCGGCGGACGTCGAGTATCGCGCCGAAATCTGGCCTGGCGCGCTGCACGGTTGGACGATGGCGGATCTGCCGGTTTACAACCACGAAGCGGCTGAACGGCATTTTGATGAACTGCGGAATTTTCTTGGCGCGGTTTTGAACGGCTAGGGCCACTCTCCCCCGCGGCAGCGCGTCCCAGCGTCCGCCAGCGTTCCGCAGCGCACCCGATTGCGTGAGCAGCCGTATCCTGGAGAGGGCGCGTGAAAACGCGGTGTCGGTTGTAGAAGGAGGTAACGCGTTCAAGGCGAGCATGCGGAGGACATCTTGGAGAACATCGGTCAAGCGGGTGAGAAATGCCCGTTCGAATTCAATTTTGATCCCATGACTTTTAAGCCGGGAGATCTCGTCTCCTATCGCATTCCGGACCAATTCGGAGACATGCCCTTTGTGGGCACGATCTTGGCCGTGTTCGAAGGGCCTGTCGAGATCTCTCCGAATGACCCCTCCGATCCTGATCGCCGGATGCGCGGTACGCGCGAAAGCCGCCCAGTGGTGAGCGCCGCAGCCGCGCTTGATTGAGATGCGCATCGACCACCAGCCGCGAATGCCCGCTTAGGAGAAGCCAATTCGCTGGGCCTAATGGCCGGAGTAGCCGCAATCGGCCTTCGGCCAGTCCGTTGCCAGCGATAGACTGCACCGACCCTCTGCAGTCATCTGCGAACGGCCGGTATCAGGCGTAGAAAATTGTCGTGCAGTGGAAGTGTTGGGTGTCACCGTCAATCAAAATGCTATCCTGTCATTGATTTGACGGTTAACGTTAATCGTTATACGATGATCACATGCTAAAAGGCTTCCGGTGCGCGGATACGCTGGCATTGTTCGAGACCGGCAAGAGCAAGCGCTTCGCGAATGTGGCGAAGGTAGCAACCCGCAAACTGGCTCAATTGGACGCCGCGAATACTTTGGAGTTTTTGCGATCGCCACCTGGCAACCGACTCGAGGCACTGACAGGGGATCGCAAGGGTCAATATAGCATCCGCGTCAATGATCAATTCCGTCTGTGTTTCCGCTGGACTGCCGAAGGACCCACCGACGTTGAAATTGTGGACTACCACTGAGGGTAATAGCGATATGTTCAAGAATGGTATGCGACCTGTACACCCTGGCGAGGTACTGCAGGAGGATTTTCTGAAGCCTCTTGGGATGAGCGCCAATGCTTTGGCTAAGGCATTGAACGTACCGACACCTCGGATCAATGATGTCGTGCGTAAGCGGCGAGGCGTGAGTGCGGATACGGCCATGCGCCTGGCGCGCTATTTCGGCGGGGATGCGCGTTCGTGGTTGAACCTGCAGACGGCCTATGATTTGCGCATTGCGGAGATCAGCAACGCGAAACGAATAGTGAGAGAAGTGTCTCCGTCATCGACGGCGGACGCCTCCTGACCAATGGCCGTCCTTCGCGACCGGTTTCGAGGCGATGACTACGAGACGGTGACTGGCAGGCGGTTGCCAGCTATCCCGCCGACGGTCATTCTTCCGGAATCGACCCCAACCGGCGGGTCACCATTGCCCGCTATCCGATGGGCTAAGCGCCCTCATGCTCAGTACCCGTGCTAAAAAATTGCGAGATGTACTCTTGCGGTGACAGCTCACTTCCTCTCAACAGTGAGAATACCTCGCAGCCGCTTACCGACAATGGCTCCGGCAGCCGGTACGCCTGAGAAAACCCTAGGAATCGTTCACCATCGCTTGCGTATTCCTCCGCCTCCGCTTCGGCGAGTGAAATGGCTTAGTCGATGTCGGCCGCATGCCACAGCGTGATGCGTTCTTCATACACATGCGAAGTTGCAGACCCAGGTCGAGGAGGCCACAGGAAGAAGCATCTCACCGAGTACGATTCCATTTTGAGGTCTACCTACCTAGTATTCGGCAGCACTGATGGATAACTCTGATCATGGGTGCTGCCTTTGATCTGGATCTGGATCGTAAACCATCAGTTAAATGTCGGCTATGTGGCAGCGACTTGCGGCCTTCGATCGTCTGGTTTTGGCCGGTCAGCGACGTTCGCGGAACCGGCGTCCGCCATCGCCGCGACTCGATTGCTCTGACCATCTTCATCTACTGGTGACTGCCAGTTTTACCGCCATTGGATGCCTGGTCCATAGTCCGGATGTACGGCGTCACATCCTCCCCTCGCACCGTGTTGCATAGTCCCAAATTCATCATATTGGGGTCGTCTGAGTAGACCAACATCTCGTCTCCAATTTGAATGAAGAACCCGCACGCACCGCTTGGTCCTGGTGTTTGAACTTGCAGTGTCACGTTCGGGTGCCACGGCCCCTTCCACGACTTCTCCACAACAATCGTCACACTCCAAGGACCGGCACCGATGGGCTTCGTTTCAAGCCTGGTGACCTTTGCGAGGATTACAACATTTGCTGTTGGAAGAGCTGCGGGATCGCGCCGAATGCACGAGCACGCGAACGTGTTAGCGGCGGCGCGGAAACCACCGAAATCGAGCGGTTTGAAAACCGGTGACACCAAAGCCACGGACGGTCATCGTGGCTGGCCTCGGACTACCAGGTCAGTGGATGTATCGCCCGACGGAGCGTCGCTTGCGGTTCGCGTCCCGCACCTCGGATGAATAAGACGATAAATATAACTTGCTGGAAGAAAATGGCCGAAGAAGATGGCGGTTTTCAAACCGCTCATTTTCGTCGAATATCAGGTCGCCGCTGACAGAACGCTGATTGCGCCAATAGGAGGGCTGAAAATCCAACAAGTACCGAACTTGGCCTCAGACGCATGTCGTGACCCCCAAATGAATGCTTAATAACTTAAACGACCATGCGTGAATCGTAGGGCTAGCTTACTTTAGGCGGCGAACGGCGGCTGTATTGCAGGCACTCCGGTTCGTCGTACGTCGCAAACTGGCCGGGAACGTCGCGGAATGACCGGTGTCCGCCGGCCACAGCTGTCGTTCGAAGAGTGGAATTTAACACCTATGAATTTGGGCCGCTGCGCCAACGGTCAAAGGCGACCCGTTGCGGGCGGTCACGAACGTCAGCTTCGGAGCCGTCTATTGGAACTCCAAGTGAAACTACGAACTCACGGTTCAATCCTTTCTTGAATTCAGTTGGCCTCGACTGGGTTGGTCGGACTCGTCCACTCAGCATCGAACCCCTCTTTGATCCTGGCAAGAACCTCGGCGTGATCTCGACCCTCAAGCGCGTACGCTTCCGCTGCGTGCCGTGCTACATCGACTAGAAGAAGACCCCAGGCTGCCGGATCTTTCAACGTTGATTTAAGGACGAGCTCTTGCGGCCGCCCAGGGGCCGCCCACACTCGCAGGACTTCTACTGCGCTCCGGTCCGCCTCCGCAGCGGAAGGAACTGGCAAGGCGTTTGGATTCGTTCGCTTCCCGAACATATTGGACACCTAACAAGGTTGTTCTTCAGGTTTCAACGTCGTCGCGCTCACAAATAATCCCCTTTGCGCGGTCAATGCTGTGATCCTATGCTCGCATATCCAGTGCCGGTAATCTGCAAATCCAATTGGGTCGTTGAACTTCCGGTTGTGGCCGGCAGGAGCCCGTCGGGCCGCCACCGGCGCCGAATGAGTCCTCTCGACCCTGAACCGACGCTCACCGATGACCGCTTCCGAGTGGGGAAATTTCTAACTTTCCCTGGGAGTGTGCTTTTTCGCAAAGTCCTTCATAGCTGGTATCCGCCTCAGTGCGGCTCGTGTGAACGAGTTGAGTTGTTCAAAACATTCCATTCGTTAATTGACTTCCAGATGGTCTCATCGATATCAGGAATGTGTGAGGGGTCCAAAGTCCACGCCTTCCAGAAAACGTGAATTCCCCCGTAGCGGATTGAAGGATAATCTGCGATCACCAAGACAAAGGGAGTCGCTGCATATCTTCCGTACCTCGCGCGCATAAAGTCGGTGTCGGAGACGCGGGTGCCGCCAAAGCACGATGTGTCCATCGAACTCCACTTCGAGAGGAAACATGTAGCGCGCCCGAATTGTAGCGTACCGGTGGACTCCTGCTCTACGGCCCCTTTGATCATCTCTTGATCGTGTTCTTTCTGCTCAGCGGTTGAATTGTCAAATTCCGGTTGAATGCGGACAGCGACCACGTCGGGTGTAAATTGCTTTCCTGTGCCGACTGTAGGTATGTCCTCCGGTTTATAGCCAGCAGACCAGTTTCCCGCGATTGCAAAGGTAAGATACCCCGCCGGCGGCAGATCACTTATCTCTTTGCAATGTGCTGGTTCACTTTCAATGCTGGAAGAAGACGGCAAATTTTCTACAGGTACCGCCAGCACGAGCTGATCGTTAACTTTGAAAACCGGGCGCTTGACCCGCTGGCTACCCTCTTCGCCGTTCGTCAATTGGCTAAACGCCGGACCAGTGCAATTCGTTATCCAGCCGTTCTTCAGTTCAGCCTGTTGCGGGTCAGGCTGAGTAGCGGCTGGTGCAACAGGGCGGAGGTCAGCGATGCCAACTGGTCTCAGGTATGCAATGATGCCTATGGCGATAAGAATTGAAACGCCCAAGCCCACTTTGCCGCGTGTCGTCCGCGTCACACGCGCGAACAATTCCTCAATTGCATTGAATATACGGTTCACCTTAAGTTCCGGCATCCTTGTTGGTTCCGCATTCGACCAGTCTACCGCGCGCCGTGAATGACAGTTTACCGGCGCGCATTTCTGGTGGTCGAATGACTCAAAGTGGCCGGACTCGTCGCAGTGCGGCCGGTACCTGGCGGCCAGAGCTGTCGTTCGAGTCGCGGATTTAACACCTTCGAAATTGGATCTGTCTGCCAGCGGGCGAAGCTGACCCGTTGCTGGCGGTCGCGACTGTCTGCAAGGGGGCGTGTCACTTATCTGCCGATGCGTGCAGATTTAAGCGCAGATATCACGGCGTCTGGGAGATCACCTGTAAATTCTCGCTTCGATTTTGCCGCCTCTATGCGAATTGCAACCTGAAAGATTGGAGCGTGTGAAACTTTGACATCCATAGAAACCGGTTGCTTTAGAGCACGCTCGCTGAAGGTCGCATAATCACCAATGGCCATCCAGATCGCGTCCATCAACCGTGAATTGAAGTCCGGATAATATTCGGATCGCGCTTCTGATCCATCGTCCGATACCCTTATTGGGTATCCCCCGAAAGCGATTTCGATTCCCCGATCTTCGCCACTGATCAATGAAAGCGTCTCTCGGCGATATTTTTTGTTGGTTTTGTTGAACATGGGCGCTCCGGTGATTCTCCAGCTTACCTTGATGTGCAATGTCCGTTAAGGAGTCAAGAGTTCAGCCCGCCGAATGCCTGGTTGCCGATTGCGGCTAGTCGGATCTCGCCGCGAAACACGCCCATTCCGGAACTTTTTTAGGAAAGCTTATACGGCCCCAATTATTGTTTTTATGAATTCGGATTTCGCTTCGGTATAGGCGTTGCGGTCGTGTGAGTACTGTAGAGCCACGCTTTTCTTCAATTCAGAATACGCGTCTCGTATCGCTCGGTCCGCGCGCAAAGCGTCGCGGAAGGCCAAGTGCCGACGTAACTCAGGCGCGCTGGGGTGGAGAACGTAAAAGTGATGTCTCGGCTCTCCGGAAGGCCAACGAAACGCCTCCCTTCCTGCAATACCTAGGTCGCCTTCGTGTGCATATCCCAAGGTTCCGAGAAGCCGAATGACTTCTGAAAGATAGGAGGGCGAGGCCAAAACGACATCCATATCGATTACCGGTTTGGCGATGAGGCCAGGAACCGCGGTGCTCCCGACGTGCTCCACCTGGGTAATAAGCGCACCTAGGTGCGCCTTCACTCTGGTGGTCAGTTCCGAAAATCTGATTGGCCACGTCGCGTCGTAGTCGCGAATCACTAGTTGATCCTCGTTGCTATCCATAACCCTCCTTAGACCCCCTTCGCCCTGGGAGTCCTGCGTGAGTTGATCGAGCGCCACTCCAGGCAAGCCTTTCGGCCCGTTTGACACATTGGGGCGTCCCCTGCGCCGATGACCCCGTCCGCTCGTCCCCATTCTTTAGCACCCTTTTAGAGACTTAAGTCGCAGAAATGGCGGCAAAAGGGGCTTTACAGGCGCAGGCGTCGGTCAATTGTGACAGTCATCCCGTTAAGCAAAACCCTTAATGCCCAGTATCTATTGCCTGATGAACCCTTAGGGTTTTCCCCTAGGAACCAAGCAATGATCGCTGGGAACCGGATGAATAATGCCAATGCCTGTGCCACCGCTAAGGAGTTAGTTGCGGTGGCGGGAGCCTATTGGTGTTCTCGCTGAAGCGCCCGCCGCGCCGCTCTATCTCGAGTTGCAAGTCCGGCGTCTATTCAATTCTGCGGTTTCTGGCGGCATGTTTGCCCGCCCTCGGACACTATCGTTTCGCGTTGGGCTTGCTGAGTCTGGTTGCCATCGGCGGCCACGCGTGGGGAGCCACTTGCGCGCCGGCGACCAGCGGCGGTTCGGCGCCGGCTGACTGGCCGAGCTATTGCTGGTTCGATTTCTCCTCGTACAGCGACGCGACTGCACGCTCGGCCGCGGGCCAGAGCTTCACGTTCACCCTCAACGACGGCTCGACGCTGAGCTTCACCGTCAACGTCACCTCGGCCAACACCACGGCCTTGAACGCGGTGAAGGCGCCGGCGTGGTCCGGAGCGGCGGTGGGCAACACCGCCTTCCTCGGCATACCCGGGAAACCCATTCTTTACACCGCGGCGACGGGAACGGTGACGGTGACGTTTTCAGGCATCACGCTCACGCCGCCCGCGGGCGTGACCGGCGGTTCGACGTACTCCTTCGTCGCAGCCGACGGTGAGTCCACCAACAGCGGCGAATCGCTGGCCTTTACCACCAACGGCGCCAATTGGACCATTTTGGACAAGGTGCCTCCAATCTCGGGCAGCCTGTATCCGACGATTTCCAATACGGGTACGACCTTCAGCGAGACCGGCGTCGCCGGAACAGTGGGCGGATACATCGTGGGGTCGACCAGTGCGACCACGGTGTCGACCACCCTGGTGGCCGGTGGTCTGCAAGGCGCGATGTTCGCCCTGCGTTACTCCGCGATTTCACTGAACAAGACCCTGGTGGGCGGCCGCGTCAATCCCGCGGACCAGTTTACTTACAGCATTAGTGCGACCTCGTCGGGCAGCGCGTTGGGAACGGGGGCCAGCACCGGCACCGGTAACGGGCCATTCACGCAGACCTCCTCCTTCATCACGACGCAGCAGTCGTTGACGTTGACCGAGGCCATGTCCTCGAGCAGCGTCAGCCCGCTGGCCAACTATAGCCCGAGTCTGACCTGCACCAATTCGACGGCCGGCTCGACGACGGCATTGCCCATCGCGGTCGCCACCACGTCGTACGTGTTGCCCACCATCGCCTTCGGCGACGTGATCGCCTGTACGTTCACCAACACCATTGTGCCGCCGGTCCTGTCCATCACCAAGTCGGCGCCTAGCCCGGGACTAAAGGTTGGCACCAACTCGGTGTACACGCTGACGGTGACCAACTCCGGACGCGGCCCGGCCACCACGGCGCAGGTCAAGGATCAGCTGCCGAGCAATCTCACTTTCGTGTCCGCGGTTGGTACCGGCTGGACCTGTACCAATGCCTCCTCGCTCGTCACCTGCGCTTACTCGGGCAGCATTCCCGTCGGCGGCACCTCGACCGTCGCGGTGACGGTGAGCGCACCGGCCTCGGCGGCAGGCGCCTCCGACACGAATTACGCGTCCATCGATTCCACCAGCGGCACCTCCGCGCCGACTCCCGGCGCCACCTGCACCACCACCGGCTCGTGCGCCAGCGCTGGCCCTAATACCGTCATTTACATCAATCCAGTCGCCGATACCGGCACGGCACCGGCGGGCACGGCCTCGACCGCCATCGCGAATGTAGCGGCCAACGATGCGGTGAACGGCGCGGCGGCCACGCTGGGCTCATCGGGCAACGCGACGGTGTCACAGGTCGGCACGTGGACCACGGGTATTGCCCTCAACACCACCACGGGCGCGGTGACCACCACGGCCGCCGTGCTGCCCGGCGCATACAGCGTGCAGTACCAACTCTGCGACAAGAATGCGCCGGCGAATTGCGCGACGACCACGGATACGGTGACGCTGACCGCGGCCGTGCTGCCGGTGGCCGATACGGGAAGCGCGGTGGCGGGCATGGCCTCGACCCCCATCGCGAATGTGGCGGCCAACGATACGGTGAACGGCGCGGCCGTCGTGCTGACCGGCGCAGCGGCGAACGCGACGATCTCGGCCGTGGGCACATGGGCCGCGGGCATTGCGCTCAACACGACGAGCGGTGCCGTGAGCACTACGGCCGCGGTATTGCCGGGCGCCTACAGTCTGCAGTACCAGCTCTGCGATAAGAACACGCCGGCCAACTGCGCGACCACGACGGACACGGTGACGCTGACCGCGGCCATCATGCCGGCGGCCGAGTCGGGAACCGCGGTGGCGGGCACCGCGTCGACGCCCATCGCGAATGTGGCGGCCAACGATACGGTGAACGGCGCGGCGGCGACCCTCGGATCGGCGGGCAATGCCAGCGTGGCGCAAAGCGGTACCTGGGCCACTGGGTTCGCGTTGAATACGACCACGGGTGCCATCACGACGACCAGCGCGGTGGTGCCAGGCACGTACAGCTTGGTGTATCAACTTTGCGATAAGAACACACCGGCGAATTGTGCGACCACCACGGACACCGTGACGGTGACGGCGACGATTGTCGCGGTGGCCGATACAGGCAGCGCGGTGGCGGGCACGGCATCGACGCCCATCGCGAATGTGGCCACCAACGATACTGTGAATGGCGCCGCAGCCTCACTGGGTTCCGCGGGCAACGCGACCGTGGCGCAGGTCGGGACATGGGCCGCCGGCATTGCTCTCAATACCGGCACCGGCGCGATTACAACCACGGCAGCGGTGGCGCCGGGCTCCTACAGTCTGCAATACCAGCTGTGCGACAAAAACACGCCGGCGAACTGTGCGACCACCACGGATACGGTGACCGTCACGGCGGCGATCGTCGCGATGGCCGACACGGGCACCGCAGTGTCGGGAACCGCCTCCACACCCGTCGCCAATGTGGCGGCCAACGATACGGTGAATGGTGCCGCGGCAACACTGGGTTCCTCGGGCAACGCGACCGTGGCGCAGGTGGGCACTTGGGCCGCAGGCATCGCACTCAACACCTCGACGGGTGCCGTCACTACGACAGCCGCAGTGGTACCGGGAGCCTACAGCGTTCAGTACCAGCTCTGCGACAAGAGCACTCCGGCGAATTGCGCGACCACCACGGACACGGTGACGGTCACCGCGTCCATCATGCCGGTGGCCGACAGCGGCACGGCGGTGGCGGGAACTGTGTCGACGCCCATTGCCAATGTGGCGGCCAACGACACGGTAAATGGCGTCACCGCGACGCTCGGCTCGACGGGCAATGCGACGGTGGCGCAGAGCGGCACCTGGACCACGGGCATTGCCTTGAATACGGCCACCGGTGCGATCACGACCACGGCCGTGGTGGCGCCCGGCTCCTACAGCGTTGCCTACCAGCTTTGCGACAAGAATACCCCGGCGAATTGCGCGACGACCACGGATACGGTGACGGTGACGGCTTCCATTCTGCCGGTGGCCGACACGGGTACGGGCGTGGCGGGAACGGCGTCCACGCCCATTGCTAATGCGGCGGCCAACGACACGTTGAACGGCGCCGCGGCGACGCTGGGTTCGGCGGGCAATGCGACGGTGGCGCAAGCGGGGACTTGGACCACGGGATTCGCGCTGAACACGGCCACCGGCGCCATCACCATGACGGCGGCCATGGCGCCCGGTTCGTACACGCTGCAGTACGAACTTTGCGACAAGTACACGCCGCCGAATTGCGCGACGGCGACGG
>Ga0302314_10002798_pt1 | contig 32300 bp, 28 predicted proteins | sample III_Palsa_N2_3_FD_200533 | JGI IMG/M metagenome (GOLD analysis project Ga0302314, IMG submission 200533) | Peat permafrost microbial communities from Stordalen Mire near Abisko, Sweden - III_Palsa_N2_3 | ecosystem: Environmental > Terrestrial > Soil > Palsa > Peat permafrost | place: Sweden... | reverse complement strand
AAAGGAATGTCGAGGTACGGTAATACCCGCCCATCGGCCATGAGCTCGACCACCTGATCGACGTGCGGATACGGGTAGACGTAATGCAGCCGGATCCACACGCGCAGCTCACCCAATGCCTCGGCGAGATCGTAAAAGCGTGTGCGGCGCGCGATCCCGCGCCACGGCTCCTCGGCATATTTCAGGTCGGCGCCGTAGGCGCTCGTGTCTTGCGAAATGACCAGCAGCTCCTTCACGCCGGCGCCCACCAGGCTCTCCGCTTCGCGCAGCACCTCGCCGACCGGGCGGCTTGCGAGGCGGCCGCGCATGGAGGGAATGATGCAAAAGCTGCAGTGGTGATTACATCCTTCCGAGATCTTGAGATAGGCGTAGTGGCGCGGCGTGAGCTTGACGCCGCCCGGGGGAATGAGGTCGAGGAAGGGCTGATGCTTGGGCGGCAAGAACTCGTGCACCGAGGCGAGCACTTCCTCGTAACGCTGCGGGCCCGTGATTTTCAGCACCTGCGGGTGCCGCGCGAGGATTTTCTCGGGCTGCGCGCCCAGGCATCCCGTGACGATGACTTTGCCGTTCTCGGCCAGGGCTTCGCCGATGGCCTCGAGCGACTCGTCGATTGCCGCATCGATGAAGCCGCAGGTGTTCACCACGACGAGGTCGGCTGCGCGATAGCTGGGCGCGACTTCATACCCCTCCGCGCGCAGGCGCGTGAGGATGCGTTCGGAATCGACCAGGGCTTTGGGGCAGCCCAGACTGACGAAGCCCACTTTTGGGGTCTTAACGGCTTTCAACGATGCGTCGACCTGGAGAGGGGAAAGGCGGCGGATTTTACTCTAGAAAACCCGGTTTAGGCCGATACATGATATATCTCGCGCTTCGGCTTATAGATCAGTCCTCAGGCGGCGGAACGTGACCCCGGAAAGCAAGCTCCCGCAGCGGCCGGCCCCCGCGGTATCGGCGGCGGCCTCCCCGGCGCCGGTGGCGCAAGACCTCGACGCGAGTGAGCTGGCCGCCATGATCCATGCCGGGCGCTATGCCGACCTGGAGACGAAGACACGTGAGGCGCTGCGCGCACAGCCGGACAACGGGCTCGCCTGGAAGGCATTAGGCGTATCCCTGATCTTGCAGGGAAAAGATGCTCTGCACGCATTGACGAGGGCGGCGACGCTGTTGCCGGATGACGCGGAGGCGCAGAGCAACTTGGGCCACACGCTGCGCGGCCTCGGGCGGCTCGAGGACGCCGCGGCCAGCTACTCCCGGGCGCTCGCGCTAAAGCCCGGCTGCGCGGTGACGCAGCACAACATGGGCAATACGTTGCTCGAACTCGAACGATTCGAGGACGCGGCGGCGAGCTATTCGCGGGCGCTCGCGCTCAAGCCGGATCTGGCCGAAGCACACAGCAACTTAGGCAACGCGCTGCGCAGCCTCGGCCGGTTCGACGAGGCGGCGGCGAGCTATCGGCGCGCGCTCGCGCTCAAGCCGGATTTCGCCGGCGCGCATAGCAATCTCAGCGACACGTTGCGAGACCTCGGGCGGATCGGAGAGGCTTTCGCGAGCGCCCGCCGGGCCATCGAGCTCGAGCCCGAGCTCGCCGGCGCACACAACAGCAGCGGCAACGCAGCGATGGATCTGGGCAAACTCGAGGAAGCGGCGGACAGCTATCGGCGCGCACTGGCGCTCCGGCCCGGGTTCACGGCGGCGTACGTCAACTTGGGACTGGTGCTGCGTCAACTCGGGCTGACGGAGGAAGCTGAAGCCAGTTGCCGCGCGGCGCTCGATACGAATCCGCACGCCGCTTCAGCCGTGGTGCTGCTGGCCGAGCTGTGCGCCGACCGTGGGCGGTTCGCGGAGGCAGAAGAGTTCTTCAAACAGGCGAGCGCAATCGACCCGAAATCGCCCGAAGCCTGGGCCGGCATCGCGCACCTGCGCAAAATGACGGTCAGCGACGCCGCATGGGCGGCGCAGGCGCAACGCATGGCCGAACAAGGACTGCCGCCGCGCGCGGAGGTTCATTTGCGCTTTGCGATCGGGAAGTACTTCGACGACGTGCGTGAATTCGAAGCCGCCTTCGCCAATTTCCGCCGCGCACACGAACTCAAGAAGCGCTACGGTGAGCGATACGACAGGCAGCGAATGACCCGGGGGGTCGAGCGAGCGATCCACTCCTACGACCGGGAATGGGCGCGCCGGCCGCGAGTCGATGCGAATCCGTCGGCGCGTCCGGTATTCGTGGTCGGGATGCCGCGTTCAGGCACCTCGCTTGCCGAGCAAATCCTCGCCTCGCATCCGGCGGTTTTCGGTGCCGGTGAACTGCCTTTCTGGAACAGTGCGGCCGAAGCGTACGCGCGGAGCGCCGCGCCGAGCGGCGAGCCAAGCGGCGACACCCACCTTACGCCGGCCGCCGATTATCTACAGCTGCTGGAGAAGCTGTCTGCCGACGCGCCGCGGGTGGTCGACAAGATGCCTACGAATTTCTTATCGCTGGGACTGATTCACGAGATGTTGCCCAACGCCCGCATCATTCACATGCGGCGCAACCCGATCGACACTTGCCTATCGATCTATTTCCAGCATTTCAAGAATGCTCATTCCTATGCCGACGATCTGGACGATCTGGTGCACTATTACAGCGAATATTCGCGCCTCATGAAACACTGGCGAGACGCGCTTCCCGGGGAGGCGATTCTGGACGTGCCCTACGAAAGCCTGGTGGACGACCAGGAGGGATGGAGCCGAAAAATGTTGCAATTCATCGGGCTCGCGTGGGAGCCGCAATGCCTGGATTTCCATCGGGCGGACCGCAGCGTCATGACCGCGAGCAAGTGGCAAGTGCGGCAAAAAATCAATCGATCATCGGTCGAACGCTGGCGCAACTACGAGCAGTTCATCGGACCCTTGCGGGGCCTCTCCTCTAGGTGACCGCGGCGAACGCGGCAGGGAACCTTTGCCGCAAGTCCGCACTGACCCGCGCCAATACTTCACTCCAATCCCCGCTCCGTTCCTGCCGGTAGAGCTTCACGGTGGGATACCACGGGCTATCGTCACGATCCAACAGCCAGCGCCAATCGGCACTGAAAGGCAACAATATCCAGGTCTCCCTGCCCAGAGCGGCGCTCAGGTGCGCGACGCTCGTGTCGACGCTGATCACCAGGTCCATGCAGTCGCATAGCGCGGCCGCGTCACCGAAATCCGCCTGATCATTCGAGAAGTCCATGACTCCGGGGTAAGAGCGGAGCACTTGCGGATCGCTCTCGCGCAGCTCTTTCTGCAAACTCACATACTGCAGTCCAACCGGCAAATGGCGAAGTAATTCGGCCAAGCCGATGCTGCGATGACGGTCGCGCCGGTTCGAACGGCTCCCGCTCCACATCAAACCGACCCGCGGCTCAAGTCCGGGGCCCAACGCCGCCTGCCAGCGGACGAGCTTCGCCGGGTCGGCATCAAGATATCGCTGCGTTGCGGGTACGTTATGCAGATTAGTTTTGAGCGCCAATGGCAGACTCAAGAGCGGGCACTGCCAATCGAACGAAGGTAGCGCGCTGCCTCGCGTGAGCACTTGCGCGGCGCCCTCGAGGTTCGCCAACAGCCCCGCCAGCGGCGGCTGTACTTCCAGAATGACGCGAAAGCCCAGCTGCGAGAGCTGTTTGACGTAGCGGCAGAACTGCAGGGTGTCGCCGAGTCCCTGCTCGGCGAAAACCAGGATGGCGGCGCCCGCCGAACATTCCTGACCGCGCCAGAGCGGCTGGCGGAAGCGGCGTGTGTCTGCGCTGTTCGGTCCGTTTTTCTCCTTCCAGCGCCATTCGTAGTCGATCCAACCGTTGTCGAAGTCCGCGCGCAGCAACCGAACGAACGATCGGTTGACGTAGGCTTCGGCGTACTCGGCTTGCAAACTGATGGCCTTGTCGCAACTGGCGAGCGCCGCGTCCCACTCTTTGATCTCCTGCAACAACAGGCCGCGATTGCAGTAGGCCTCGGCATACTCGGCGTTGACCGCGATGGCTTGTTCGTAGCTCGCCAACGCAGCATCGATCCGGTCCAGTTGATTGTAGAGAGCTCCGCGGTTCGCATACGCCTCGGCAAACAGGGGATTGAACTCGATCGCCCGCCCGTAGCTCGCCAGAGCGGCGTCCCATTGCTCGAGCTGCTGGAGCAGATTGCCGCGGTTGAAATGTGCCTGCGCGAAGCCGGGATTGATCTCGATGGCCCGGTCGAGACTTGCGAGCGCGGCGTCGGGTCGGCGCAGCTTCGCCAATACGGTGCCGCGATTGTAGTGCGCGTCCGCATGGCCGGGTTGCAGGGCGATAGTCCTGTCGTAACAGGCAAGCGCCGCATCCCACTGCCCGAGCTCGCACAGCACGTTGCCGCGATTGAAGAATACCGTCGCATGGCCCGGATCGATTTCGACGGCTTTACCGAGGAGCGCCGCGGCTCTCTGTGGATTCCCCGTGCGGGCGGCAATCAATCCCAGCAAATGCAGGGCATCGAAATGCCGGGGTTCGATTGCGAGAATTTCCTCGTAGAGCGCTTGCGCCTCGGCTAATTGTCCGAGCCGGTGCAACGCAATCGCGCGGCTCAATTTTTCGGACGGTTGCAAAGACGTAAGCTCGCCTACTCTGTAATGTCGATTTGCGCGCGCGTGGCGCGGAATTTTCGGGAGAGATCCGCCGACACGCGCCGCAGCACGCCGCTCCAATCATCAATGCGCTCTTGCCGATAGAGTTTAACCGCCGGATACCATGGGCTATCAACCCGATCCAAGAGCCAACGCCAATCGGGACTGAACGGCAGCAAGATCCAGGTCTCCCTTCCCAGCGCCCCGCTCAAGTGGGCCACGCTGGTGTCGACACTGATCACCAGATCCATGCATGCACACAATGCCGCGGCGTCGCTGAAGTCCTGTTGATCGTCGGCAAAATTCAATAATTCGGCGTTCGAGCGCAGCGTCGGCGCATCGCTCTCGCGCACCTCCTTCTGCAGACTCACGTAATGAAACCCCGCCGGCAGATATCGGATCAGCTCGGCGAGCGCGACGCTGCGGTAACGATCGCGTCGATTCATCGCATTGCCGCTCCACATCAAACCGATGCGCGGCCGGGCATCGCTCGGCAATCTGGCGCGCCATTGCGCCACCCGCGCCGCGTCGGCGCGAACATAGCGCGTGGCGACAGGAATGCTCTCGAGCCGTGTCTTGAACGCCAACGGCAAACTCAGCAACGGACATTGATAGTCGAACGCCGGCAAAACGCCGCCCCTCGCGACCACCTGAGATACGCCGGCCAATCCTGTCAGCAGAGTCTCGAGCGGCTTTTGCACCTCCAATATCACCCGCGCGCCCAGCTCCGCGACCGGTTTCACGTAGCGACAAAACTGCAGCGTGTCCCCCAATCCCTGTTCGCTGTAGAGCAGCACGGTTTTGCCGGCCAGGGATTGCCGTCCCAACCACAAAGGCTCCCTGAACTCCCGCCGCTCCTTGGCGCTCGTCCCGCTCTCATCCTTCCAGCGCCACTCATAATCGATCCATCCCGCGGCGAAATTACCCGCCAACAACGACGCTATCGATCGATTGACATACGCCGCCGAAAAATCGGGGTTGATGGCGATGGCCCGGTCGTAACTCGCCACGGCCGCTTCCAAGCGGTTGAGTTCGGCGAGCAATACGCCGCGATTGAGGTACGCGTCAGCGGGTAAATTCGAGCTGAGGCCGACGGCTCGGTCATAGTTGTGCAGCGCCGCTTCGAGCTGACCCAGGTCCTTGAGCACCGCGCCGCGATTCACGTAAGCCTCGGCGAGGTCCGGCTTGATCGCGACGGCTCTGTCAAAACTCGACAGCGCCGCATCCAGTTGCCCGAGTTCCTTTTGCGCGTTGCCGCGGTTCGAATAGGCCGCCGCGTAGTCGGGCTTGAGCGATATGGCGCGGTCGTAGCTCGACAAGGCTCCCGCAAAGTCCTGAAGCTCCGCGAGCGCCACGCCCCGATTGCAGTGCGCGGCCGCGTGATCAGGCCGAACGCGGATCGCTGCACCGAATAGCTCCACGGCTCGCGGCAGATGTCCGGATTGAGCCGCGATCAGTGCCGCCAGGAACAGCGCTTCGAAATGTTTGGGCTGAGCCTCGAGCAGCCGCTCGAGCACCGCTTGCGCCTCGGCCAGTCGTCCGCTTCGGTGCAGAGCGGACGCGGCCTCCAATGCGTGGGCCGCTTCCGAAGGATCGCTCTCGGTGCCTTGCAATCTATGCTTCGACTCGTGGATGAGAGGAACGCGGCGGATTCTATCTGAAAATCCCCGGTCGATGCGCGGGCCCCGCCTATGCCGCGGAGAGGTAATATGATTCAATCGGATCATGTCCTCAGATTGGCTACCGCTGCAGCATCACTACGAGCGCTGCCTTGCGCAGGCGGGCGCAACGCCGCTCGGGGTCGACTGGCCGAATGCTCGGGATCTCGAGGAACGATTCGATGTGCAGCTTCAGGTTGTGCGCGCGGTGCCTGCGGGAGCCTCCCCGCCCAGCCTCCTCGATCTCGGCTGCGGGCCCGGGCTGTTGATGGACTATCTGGCCGCGACCGGCCGAGCGGACGATGTCGATTACCAAGGCATCGATATCTCGTCCGCCATGATCGATCTTGCCAGGCAACGCTGGCCGGACAAGTCGTTTCAAACGCGCGATATTTTGAGCGATCCGTTGCCGGCGCAGTCCGTCGACGTCGTCCTCATGAACGGCGTGCTGACCGAACGGCAGGACATTCCGAGGGAGCGCATGATCGTGATGGCCGAGGCGCTGCTCAGCGCGGCGTTTCGTGCCGCGCGCCATGGCATCGTCTTCAATGCCATGAGTCGGCATGTCGACTGGGAGCGCGAAGACCTGTTCCATTGGGGCTTCGATGAAGTGGCAGCCTTCCTCAATCGCGACCTCACGCGGCATATCGCCATCCGCGCGGACTACGGTCTCTACGAGTTCACGGCCTTCGCCTGGCGCCACGTTCAGCGGCAAAACAACGGCGCGGGCACCGAGTGGTGGAAGCGATGACCAAGGAACTGGTGATTTTCGGAACCCGGCAGATCGCCGAGGTATTGGCTTGGTATTTCAACCACGACAGCGATTACCGCGTGGTCGCTTATACGGTCGACGCCGCCTACCTTTCGGAAAGCAGCTTTCAGGGCGCCCCGGTCGTGGCATTCGAGGAAGTGTCGCAGGCATTCCCGCCCGAACGGCACAGCATGTTCGTGGCGTTGAGTTACGCCAAGATGAACGATATTCGTGCGGCAAAGTACGCCGCCGCCAAGGCGTTGGGGTTTCGTCTCGCCAGCCATGTGAGCCCGCGGGCTTCCGTATGGCAGGGCCTGACTTTGGGAGATAACAGCTTCATCATGGAGAACAACGTGGTGCAGCCTTTTTCCAGCATCGGCAGCAACACCTTCCTCTGGGCCGGCAACCACATAGGCCACCACGCGAGCATCGGCGATCATTGCTTTCTGGCCTCGCACATCGTGGTGTCCGGCGCCGTGCGCATCGCCGATCATTGCTTTGTCGGCGTGAACGCGACCTTTCGCGATGGCATCTCCATCGCCGAGCGGTGTTTGATCGGTGCGGGCGCACTCATCATGGCCGACACGCAGCCGGGGCAGGTTTTCGTGGCACAGGCGACGGCCGCACGCGTACCCGCCTCCTCGCGCGTGCGCCTGTAGATCGGCAAGCGGTGGGCTGGCGGCGACTCGGTCGGATCTACGTCCCGTGCGGAGAGCGGGAATTCCTCGTCTCGCATGCCTCCGTGCCGTTCGCCGAGGCGCTGACCGGCGGATTGCATCGCATCTGGTTCTCGCCGCGCGACGCGCAGAACCGTTCGCATGTGGCATGGCTGGTGGTCGACCTGCACCGCCCGCAGGAGATTCTCGAAGTATCGCCGGTCGCGGTGCTCGGCACGGGACCCGCCGGCGCTTTCGACGACTGCGGCGCGATGATGTCCTGGCTCGTCGAGCAAGATGGCCGGCGCCGTATCTACTACATCGGCTGGAATACGCGCCAGAGCGTCCCTTACCACGTATCGATCGGCCTGGCCGAAGCCGCGCCGGACGGAACCTGGGTGCGGCTCCCGGGTCCGGTTCTCGAGCGCAGCCTGGACGATCCATGGTTCTGCTCCAATCCCTGTGTGCTGCCGGAGGCCGGCGGCTTTCGCATGTGGTATCTGAGCGGACTCGGCTGGGAAGACGTCGGCGGACGCCCGTCGCCTTCGTACCATATCTGCGATGCGCGTTCGGTTGACGGCGTGACGTGGTACGAGCGGGGCCGGGTGGCGGTGCCGCTCGAGGGCGAGGAATTCGCGATCGCGCGGCCCTGCGTGCTGCGCGAGGGCAGCGGGTACCTCATGTGGTTCGGCGAGCGGACCCGCCGGCGGCCGTACCGGCTCGGTGCCGCTCGTTCGGAGGATGGATTGACCTGGCGGCGCGCGCCCGAGTGGGCCGGCCTCGCACCCGCGGCGGAGGGGTGGGATTCGGAAATGATCGCCTATCCGCACGTGCTCGAGCATGACGGCGCGCGCTGGATGCTTTACTGCGGCAACGGGTTTGGCCGCAGCGGTTTCGGCCTCGCGGTCTGGGAATGACATCACGCGGCAGTCGCTCAAGAAACTGCCCGCCCGGCCGCTGACAGGGTTTGCGCAATCTCGCACTGATGCGAAGGATCCAGGATGTCGCCCGAAGCCAAAATCCATCTCGATGCCGTGGCGGAGCGCGGCTATACCGTGATCCGCGGCGGCGTGAACCTAGGTAACGCCGGAGAATTGCTCGCCAAGATCCGCCGACTCAATGCGGAGCACACGCGGGCCCCTGACTCCGAGCAGCCCTTTCTCAACCGCGGCCACGATGTTCTCTATAACTTGCAGCGCGAGGATCTTGCGTTCACGCGCGTCTACACCAGGAATCCGCTGCTCGGCGAAATTCTGCGGGGCCTGCTCAACGATCCGTATTACAAGCAAATTCCGGGTGACAGGCCGAACTTTCTGCTGCGCGCGCTGGGCGGGCGCAGCAGCGGCAAGGGGACCCTGCCGCTGCATATCGACTCCTTCATCCCGAGCAGCGGCAAGTATTGCCTCGCGTGCCAGGTCGCGGTCATTCTCGAAGACCAGACGCTCGAAACCGGCTGTACGCTGATCGTGCCGGGCTCGCATCGATCGGATGAGTATGCGGATCAAGAGGCGATGTCGCGCGCAATACCGCTTGAGACCAAGGCCGGCGACATCGTGATCTGGGACGGCCGCATCTGGCACGGCGCGCTCGGCAATAAAACCGAGCGCAGCCGCTGGTCGCTCATCGCCACGTTCGCACGCTGGTGGGTGAAACAGAACTTCGATATCACGGGAACGCTGCCGCAGGCGCTGTACGCGGCCATGGACGACGATGAGAAGGCGATTTTGGGATATTGCAGCCGGCCGCCGCGCGACGAACACGAACGGGTGGACATGAAAGCCGGGCACTCCCAGTTGCGGCCCCGGGTGGCGGACTACGCTACGGAGCGATCCAAATGCTCAGTCGCCGAAGATGCGCCGTACGTCGTCGGGGGTCGGGAAGTCGTTCTGCAATAGGCGCATATCCGGTCGATAGACGTAGGGACTGGGATAATTGCGCGCGACAAAGCTCGGCTCCGCAGCATTGTTGTAACGGTAGCTCAGTGCGATGCGCACCCTGGCGCCGCCGAGGCTGCCGGTTCTGTGCACCAAAAAGCCCGAAAAGAAGATGACGTCGCCGCGCCGCACGGGGACGGGTACGAAGGCCGCGTCGTCGACCTGGCCATCGACGATACGGTGGCCGAACGGATCGTCCACGCTCTGCAGCAGGCCACGGCGGTGGCTGGCGCGGACGACCTCGAGCGGATAGTCGCCGGCGCCCACGTCGAACAGCGGCAGCCAGAGGGTGATGCCGTCGAGGCTGCCTTGAACACTGCGCCAGTCCTGGTGCATCGGCGTCTTATGATATCCGCCCTCGACTTTCAACTGATCGGCCATGTAGTGAATGACCGGCCGGGTCGACAGCGCCGGCACCATCAGTCCCAGTTCCGTCACGATGCGCATCAGCTCCGGCGCCAATCCCAGACGGTGCACGCTCGCGAGATGCTGCGTCTGCCTTGCAGCCGCCATGTAGGCCTGCCGGTCGTGCTCGAACAGACGGCTCAGCAGCGCCGAGAGACCGGGCTGGTCCACCGGGTCGGCCATGCCGAGGCCGAGCGCACGCGCGCGGCGGCCGAAGACCCCGCCGATATCGGCAACCAGCAGGTCGAGGTCGGCGGTGCCGATCAAGTCGCGCACCACGGCGAAGCCGTCACGACGGAAATGGTGGAGCGTCATTGCGAGTTCCTCGCTTCGTGCAATGCTATGATTTTCGTGACATGACGACCGTCGCAGTGATGCAGCCTTACTTCATTCCGTATGCGGGCTATTTCCGATTGTTCACTGCCGCGGATGTATTCGTCGCCTTCGATTGCGTACAGTTTCCGCGGCGGGGATGGGTGCATCGAAACCGCCTGCCGTCGATCTCGGGCGATGCCGATTGGCTGACGCTCCCGGTTCAAAAGTGCGATCGCGATACGCGCATCGACGAGCTGCGCTTTGCGCCCGATGCGCACGCGTTGCTCGAACGCGGCATGCAGCGTTTCCCGGATTTGCAGAGTGCACGGAAAAGCGCATCGCCGCTGATCGAGCTCGTGACCGAAATCGGTTCGGGGACGGTTGCCGACTATCTGTGCGCGCAACTCGCCCGTCTCAGCTCGATACTCGGCATCGTCCGGCCGGTGGTACGCTCGAGTACGCTGGGAATCCCCGCGGACGTGCATCGGCAAGCCCGGGTGATCGCGATTGCCCGCGCTCTCGGCGCCACGCGCTACGTCAACTCGCCCGGCGGCCGAGAGCTCTACGATGCGGAGGCTTTCGCTGTTCACGGTATCGAACTGAAATTTCTGGCGCCCTTTTCCGGGCCGATGGACAGCATTCTCCTGCTCCTTCTCACGCGGCCGGCGGCCGAAGTCGCGGCGCTGATCCAGAGCGAAACCGTCCTTTGCTCATGATCAGGTAGCGAGCAGATCCAGCACCCGATCCACCTGCGCGTCGGACAGCGCGGGAAAAATCGGCAGGCAGAGCACTTGCTGTGCGATCTTGCGGGCGACCGGCAGATTGTTGTGCGCGGCCGAGGGCAACCCGCGGTACATCGGAAAGTCGCTGATGAGCGGATAGAAATAGCGGCGGACGTAGATCTTCTCGGCCTGGAATTTTCGGTACAGCTCATCGCGGCTCAAGGGATAGTCCGGCTGGATCAGTATCGGGAAGTAGGCGTGATTGGACAAAGTCTCCCCGCTCGGCTCGAGGCAGCGTATGCCCGCCACATTCTTAAGGCCGGCTCGATAACGCTCGTCGATCGATTTGCGCTTCGCGAGCGCCAGATCGATCCCCTGGAGTTGCAGCAGCCCGAGAGCGGCATTGAACTCGCTCATCTTTCCATTGATGCCCGGTGCCACGACGGTCACTTCGTCCTTAAAGCCGAAATTCTTCAGGTAGTTGACCCGTTGCCGGGTTTTTTCATCGGGACACACGATGGCGCCGCCTTCGAAGGTGGTAAACACTTTCGTGGCATGAAAGCTGAGCACCGACATATCGCCGTGCTTGAGCACGCTGCCGCAGTGACATTTCACGCCGAAGGCGTGCGCGGCGTCGTAAATCACTTTCAAACCATAGCTATCCGCGATGGCTTGAATCCGCTCGACGTCGCAGGGATGACCGTAGCAATGCACCGGCATGATGGCCGTGGTTTGCGGCGTGATCGCGGCTTCGATCTTGTCCGGATCGAGATTGAGGGTGTCGGGATCGATGTCGACGAACACCGGCTTGATGCCGTTCCACAGCAACGAGTGCGCCGTCGCGACGAACGAATAGGGCGTCGTGATCACCTCGCCGGTGATGCGCAGGGCCTGCAGAGCGGTCACCAGACCGATGGTGCAATTGGCAAACATCGCGATGTGCTCGACGCCCAGGTATTCGCCCATTTTCTGTTCGAACGCTTGATGAAATGGGCCGCCGTTGGTGAGGATTCCGGAGTTCCAAATCTCCTGCAGGTAGGGAATGAACTTCTCCAAGCTCGGCAGCTCGGGACGCGTGACGTAGAGCGCATCGGTTTTTGGCGGTTCGAGAATCCGCAGGATCTGTTCGGGAGCGGCCAGTTTTTTAATGCTTTTCATTTGTGAGCTCCGCTCAGTCGGTCAAGTTGGATGCGCTTAAGTCGAAGGATTCCGCGGGCAGGCCGGCACACCAGCGCCGCCACATGCGCCGTAACGCCGCTGCGAGCGCCAGCGCGATGATGTCGGCCCGTCTGCTCGGCGAGTCCTGAAGACGCCGACGAAGCCCTTGGCGTACCTCGGCCAAAGCGTCGAGATGACCTGCCCAGTGAACGCCCTGGGCAACGAATTCCGCCGTGTCGGCCGCGGTGAACCCTTCCAGGCCCACCTGCGACAGGATCGCCGCGCCCGCGCGAGCCGCGGGTGTCGAGCCTGCGATGGTCAACGTGGGCACTCCCATCCACACGCCGTGAATGCTCGTGGTGCCGCCGTTATAGGGATACGTGTCGAGACACAGATCGACCTGATGGTACAGCGCAAGGTAGGAGTCCATGCCGCAACGCTCATGAATCGCCAGGCGTTCCGCGCCGATGCCGCGGGCCGCGAATTGAGCCAGCAACTTGCCGTGCTCACTGGCGGGCTCGATGCCGGCGATCAGCATCCTGGCCTCCGGCAGCTCGTGCAGCAGCCGCGACCACAAATCGACGGTCGTGTCGTTGATCTTGCCGAGGCGGTTGAAACTGCCGAATGTCACTCGTCCGGCGGCGAGCGCAGGCAAGGGACTGACGGGAGGTGCATTTTGGTGGGGTTGAAACGGCGCTTGCGCCGGCAGATAGACCAGCTTCTCCGTAAAGTGCCGGTCGAATTCTCCCGGCGGCAGGAAATGCGGATCGCCCAGGAAGTAGTCCATCGCGCGCAGCCCGGTGGTTCCCGGATAGCCGATCCAACTGGCTTGAATCGGCGCGGGCTTGCGCGCGAAAGCCGGCAGCCGATTGTGCGCGGTGTGACCGGACAGATCGATCAGGATATCGATACCATCCTTCGTGATTACGTTCGCGAGCTCGAGGTCCGAGAGCGGGCAAACGACGTTCCAGGTCTTGAAATTGGCGAGCAAGCGCTGGCTGACATCGTCATGACTCGGCTTGGTGTAATAGGCATGCAGCTCCAGATCCGGACGGTCCTTGAGCTGGGTAATGATGGGCTCGACGAAGCTGGCAACCGCATGTCGGCATAAGTCACCCGAGACGAATCCGACCTTCAGACACCGCTCCGGGTCGCGGACATTCGTGTGCGTCGGCCATGAGTTGCGCACGCGCTCTTCGAAATACTCGCCATACCGGCAGTGCTCGGCGAACAACGTATCGGCGTCGATGAGCGGATTGTGACTGATGAGAAACAGCAGATGGGAATAGCTGATCTCATCGTCGCCGGCGATGTACCCGCTCCGCAGCGCAATGCCGCGCCGCAGACTCGCTTCCGATTCGGCGAACCGGCCCTGGAATTCGTAGGCCACTGCAAGGCGGTAATGAGCCGCGGCGAATCCGGGCTCGATTTCCAAGGCTTTATGCAAGTGAAACTCAGCTTCGGGGAAGCGCTTGGCCTTGGCTAGCGTGAATCCCAGATTGACATGCGCTTCCGCGTCCCGGGGCAACAGCCGCACGGCGGTCTGCAAGGCGACGATGGCTTCGTCGTAGTTGTCGTTCATCGGCGGGAAAGCGCCGACAATCTTCCAAGCGAAGCCGCTCTTCGGAAATCGTTCCACCATGGCGCGCGCGAGCTCGAAGGCGGCGCCGAAATTGCGCTTCTGCACCAGCGCCTGCAAGGCGCTTTCCTGTTTGCGCAGGGAAAGCTCCTCGATGCGCCGGCCCGGCCGCGGCGTCTTCGGCGCCTTAGCCGGCCGTGCCGTCACGGGGCGTGCCGTTACGGGCCGTGCCGTTTCCGCTCGCTCGGCCGGCTGAGGAACGGACGCGGGCGTTTGCACGGCAGCTGCGTGCTCGAGTTTGGCTTGCAGGCGGCTCGCGAAATCCTCGACCGCCGCGCCCGCAAGTCCATGTTGTCGACCGATTGCCAAGGTGTTGCGCGCCGTGTCGAGCTGACCGGCCAGAGTCAACGCCTCCAACAGACCCAGCCAGTAGGCGAACATTTCGGGCTTCGCTTCCAGCGCAACGATCAAATGCGGCAAACCTTCGGCAGGCCGCCGCGCATGCACGTGCAGCATCCCCAAGCAATGGTTCGCCGCGGCGTGTTGCGGCTCGGCTTGCAAGATCGCGCGGTAGATCTGCTCGGCGAGATCGAGTCGACCGGCGAGCTGAAGCTCCATCGCCCGGGCGAAGTCCGCATCGAGTGTCGCGGCCGCCAAGGGCTGCCGCAAGGCGTTTGTCGATGTCATGAGCGTGTCACCTCGGTGCCTGAGGCGTGAAAGGACTCTGCGGGTAGGTCGGCGCACCACAGTTTCCACATGTGCCTCAATGCCGTGTCGAATGCGGTGCCGATCACGTCGGCGCGTCGGGCGGGCGAGTGTTGCCAGCGCTCACGCAACCCCGCGCGTACCGCCGCAAGCGCGGGAAGCCGCCCGGCCCAGTCGAGCCCCGAAGCGACGAAATCATCCGGGCTCGCGGCGACGAATCCGTCCAAGCCGAGCTGCCCCATGATCGCCGCCCCTTGGCGCGACGCGGGCGTCGTTCCGGTGGTGGTCAACGTGGGCACGCCCATCCACAAGGCGTGATAGGTCGTCGTGCCTCCGCAGTAAGGGATGCTGTCCAGGCAGATGTCCACTTGATGATGAAGCGTCAGGTATGCGCCCATGTCGCGGCGCGGATGAAATATCAACCGTTCGCGAGCGATGCCGTACGCGGCGAACCGCTCGATGAGCCGGGTATGCAAGGACCCGCGCGCGATACCCCCGAGGATCATCTGGGCCGCGGGCAACTCGAGCAACAGCCGCGACCACAAGTGCAGCGTCGCATCATTGATCTTGTCCGCGCGGGTGAAGCTGCCGAACGTCAACCTGCCCGCTGCGAGCGCCGGCAATGCGTTGACCGGCGGCGCCGAATCATGCGGCTGGAAGGGCGCGTTGCCGGGCAGGTAGACCAGCTTCTCGGTGAAATACGGGTCGAATTTGCCCGGCGGCAGGAAATGCCGATCAGCCAGGTAGTAATCCATGGCACGCAGCCCCGTGGTGCCCTGGTAACCAATCCAGCTCGCTTGAATGGGAGCGGGTTTGCGGGCGAACGCCGGCAAGCGATTGAGTCCCGTATGACCGGAAAGATCGATGAGGATGTCGACGCCCTCATCCATGATCGCCTGCGCCAACTGCAGGTCCGGGAGAGCGGCAACCGGGTGCCAGCCGTACACGAGTGCTCGCAGACGGCGACTCACGCCATCTTCAGCGGCACTGCTGTGGTAGGCATGCAGTTGCAAACCCGGGTGATTTCGCAACTGCGCGAGCAGCGGTTCGACATAACTCGCGACTGCGTGGTCGCGCAGGTCCCCGGAAACGAAACCGACTTTGAGAAGACGGTCCGGATCGCGGCTGTTCGTGTGCCGCGGCCAAGAAGGTCGCAGCCCGCTTTCGAAGCACTCGCCGAATCGGCAATGCTCCGCAAACAGCGCATCGGCATCGAGCCCGGGATTATGGCTCGAGATGAACAACAGGTTGGAGAAGTTGAGCTCGTCATCGCCCGTGGCGTAGCCGGCTCTCAAGGAAACGCCCGTTCGCAGGCTCGCCTCCGCCTCGGGCATGCGCGCCTGCATGTAGTAGGTCATGCCCAGACGGTAATGTGCCGTCGCAAAGTTCGGATCGATCTGCAGGGCCTGAAGCAGGCAAGTCTCCGCCTCGTCGAAGCGCTCCAATACGCCCAAGATCAACCCGAGATTACTGTGGGCCTCGGCGTCCCGCGGCAGCAGGCGCAAGGAATTTTGCATCGCGTTCAAGGCCTCGGCAGCGCGCCCTTCCGCCCAGAGCAGGGCCCCCAATACCTTCCAGCCGAGGCCGCGCTCGGCAAAACGCCGGGTGAGGTCGCGGGCCAGCGTACGCGCCGCGCTGGTGTTGCCCTCCGTCAGCAAGTTAAGCAGCGCTTGTTCCCCAGCCTGCGCAGTCTCGATTACATCGCCCGCAACTCCGTAGTGCGCAGTGAACGCGCGCGCGGACGATGCGTGATGAATTTTTGACGCCATGCCGAGCTAAAGCATGAAGCATGCCAATGGGCGGATTTCAGCATGACTATCGATTGCCGATAGATACCCACGGCGCGAGGCCCACGGCGCGAGGTTCAGGAAGCCTTGTCAAATCCCCTTTTTGAAAACCGTGACGCAATCGTGATACCGCCCGAATCAGATTGGGCATTCCCCCCTCAAGAACGGCGAACACCATCCGATAAACCTACTGCATGTGGTCACCGGTCCGCCCGCTCGGCGGGTGAAGTGAACACGACAGCAAGGGCCTAATACGGGCCGGTGTCCTCAACTTTATTAGGAGCTTTTCGATGTCACTAACTTTAAATACCAATATCGATTCCACAATCGCACAGAATAATCTGTCCGGTTCACAGGCCCTGTTGACACAGTCCCTGACGCGGCTGTCATCGGGCTTGCGCATCAACAGCGCCGCGGACGACGCTGCGGGTCTCGCGATCAGCCAGCAGTTCACGACGCAGGTCAACGGCACGAATCAGGCGATCAGCAACGCGAACGATGCGGTGAACGAGGCACAGACCGCCGGCGGCGCGCTGACCACGATCGTCAACAACCTGCAGAGCATTCGTACCCTCGCGGTCGAAGCGGCCAACGGCTCGAACAGCGCGTCGGATCGCCAGGCGCTCAATGCGCAGGTGCAGCAGCAAATCGCGGAAATCACGCAGATCGCCGCGCAGACCTCTTTCAACGGCGCGAGCGTACTCAACGGCAGCAGCGGCACCACCACCTTCCAGGTGGGCGCGAACGTCGGCGACACGATTTCCATCGACTTGGCGCAGGGCGTGCAGGCCAACCAGGTCGGGCAGATTGCGTCGAAAACCGCAACCGCGACGACCGCCGCATTGAACGGCGGCCTGACGATCGCCGTGGGCACGGCAGCCGCCGTAACCGTCGGCGCGAGCTCGAACTATGCCACCAGCTCTCCGGGGCAGACCGCTGATTCGGCCTACGCGAAAGCGGCCGACATCAACGCGGCGGATATTTCGGGCTTGACTGCCACCGCGACCAACGTGGCTTCGGAGACGACTGCGTTTACCAACGTCACCACGGCCGCCACCAATGCAGCCGGCACTTACTCGCTGTCGATCAACGGCACGCAGATTTACGGCGGCGCCGGCGATGTCGCGGCGGGAACGAGCCTGACCGCGAATCAGGTCGCGACTCAGATCAATCTTTACTCATCGGTGGATGGCAACGTGACGGCTGCGGTCTCGAGCACCGGCGCACTGTCGCTCACGGCCGCTGACGGCAGCGACATCGTGGTGAATCAGTCGGTCGGCACGGGCGCCAGCGGTGGCGGCATCAATGCCAGCATCGCAGGGTCCGTGGCGGGCGCCAACTTCACCAACGTGGGTACGGTGACTTTGTCGGCCAACACCAACATTGCGATCGGTGGCAGCACCGGTGACATTTCGGCACTTGGCCAGGTCACGGGCAACATTGCGCTCGGCACGACGACGCTTGCGAGCCAGAACGTGTTGACGGTGCAAGGCGCCAACAACACGATCGCCGCGGTCGATTCGGCCCTTTCGACGGTCAGCGCATTCCAGAGTCAGTTGGGCGCCATTCAGAACCGCTTCACGGCGGCGGTGAGCAACCTGACTTCAACTGCACAGAACCTGACCCAGGCGAACAGCACCATCGTGGATGCCAACTTCGCGCAAGAAACGGCGAATTTGACCCAGGCCCAGGTGTTGGAACAGGCGGGTATCTCGGTGTTGGCGCAGGCCAACCAGGAGCCGCAGCTGATCCTCAAGCTTCTGAGCTAATTGCCGAAAGATAGATGTAGGAAATGAAGACTCGAGGCCCGGGTGCGCAGGCACCCGGGCCTTGGGATTCCGGACGACCGCAGCAGGAGTAGTGCGCTGTTTCAAGTTCCAGGACATAGAACACAGCAGGTACTCACATGGTCAGCGATGGCAATTCGGGACCGATCCCAGCCGCGAGCTCAGTGCAAGGAACTCAGGCCCCGATAACGGTGCCCCCGGCGAGCAGCACGGTTGCATCGCCGAGCGGCAAGTCTTTGCCCCCAAGCGGCAAGAATGTGCCTCAAGCAGCCGCATCGGGCGGCGCAGCTTCGGCGCGCACCGATTCGCAGGCGCTGGTCGATCTCTTGAACAAAAATCTCAACGATTCGGGTCAGCCCGATCAATTCCGTGTCGATCCAGCCTCGAATGAGCTGATTCAACAGATAAATCCCGCCAACGGCGCGGTCGTTGGGCAGTTCTCGATCGATGAGTTCCCGGCCCTGGCCCGAAGTGTCGGAGCTTCCGGAGGCATCGTCGACGACCTCGCTTGAGCGCCGGGCCAGGGGCTGGTACGGCTTTTGCTTAAGTCTTCACGCGATGCGCCGATAAATCTTCTGACCAGCAAGGGATAGGTTCCATATGAGTTCGACCATATCGAGTGTCACGACGCCGGCAGCGACCTCAACGGCCAGCACATCGGCGGCATCCGCCGGCAATGCGCTCGTCACCTCGACGGGCATCGGGTCCGGACTCGACATCAGCGCCATCGTCTCCTCGCTGACCAGCGCCTTCGGCGCAGGGCCGCAGGATCAGATCACCAACCAGGAAACCGCGCTGGATTCGCAAGTCTCGGCGTTCGGCACCTTCCAGAGTGCGCTCGATACGCTGCAAGGCACCCTGTCCGCGCTCGAGAATCCGACCCAGCTTGCAGGGTTCGATGCGACCGTGGGCGACCCTACCATTGCCTCGGCTACGGCATCCACCGGCGCGGTGGCGGGCCAGTATTCGCTTTCCGTACAGAATCTCGCCACCGCGGCGACGCTCACCTCGAGCCCCGTCGCGGCTTCGACCACGACCATCGGCACCGGGACGCTGACGATTGCCGTCGGCGGTGTCTCCGATGCGATCACCATCGACTCGAGCAACAACACACTCGCCGGCATCGCCGCGGCGATCAACGAATCGACGAGCAATCCCGGCGTGAGCGCGAGCATCATCACCTCCTCCGACGGCGCCCGGCTGGTGCTGTCCGGCACGAGCACCGGCGCGGCCAACGCGATTACCGTCACCCAATCAGGGGGCGATGGCGGCTTGGCATCCTTAGCCTATGACCCGGCCGACGACATCACCAACCTCACGCAGACCCAGGCCGCCGCGGATGCGAACTTCACGATCAACGGCTTCGCGGCCACCAGTTCGACCAACGTCGCGAGCGGCACCATCTCGGGCGTGAGTGTGGATCTGCTGAAAGCCTCGGCGGCCGGCGCAACGACGACGTTGACCATCAGTCCAGACACGACCACGGCGGCCACCTCGATCGGCACGTTCGTCACCGCGTTGAACGGCGTACTGAGCAGTATCCAGACCCTGACCGGCTACGATGCGACGACTCAAACGGCCGGCACCCTGGAGGGCAACGCGACGCTGCAGGCGTTCGGAAATCAATTGCAGAACATCCTCGATACCGTCACCTCGAGCACGTCGGGCGTCGCCTCGCTCGCCGACATCGGCCTCACCGCGGATGCGAATACCGGCAGCATCGACAGCGATTCGACCACCTTGAGCAACGCGCTTTCCTCGAACCTGGCCGCGGTCGGCCAGCTGCTCGGCGGCACCAACGGCATCGCGACGCAGATCAATTCGCTGGTGACGCAATACACGCAGGCCGGCGGCTTGCTCGCCACGATCAATCAGGGGCTGCAAACGGGTTTGACCAATCTGTCGACGCAGCAAACCGCGTTGAATGCGGAACTGGCGACGTACTCGGCAACGCTTACCACGCAATATAACGCGATGGATAAAGCCGTGGCGGCGTTGAAAGAAACCCAAACTTATCTGACGGCGGAATTCGATCCCGGTTCCACGTCGGCCAGCAGCTCCGCGACCAGCAGCTTGAGCAGCGGCACCACCACCAGCTAGAGCGATCCAGAGTCATGATGAATTCGCAACGCCAAGCAGCACAATATCGTGCCGTGCGCAGTCACGGATTGGTGATCGATGCAAGTCCCGCACGGCTCGTGCAAATCATGTATGAGCACGTGCTGTCCAACCTGGCGGCGACCCAAGGGTGCATGGAGCGCATCAAGGGCAATTTGCCGTGGACCGAAGTCAAGGCCAAAGGGATTGCGATCGGCAAGGCCATTCGACTGCTCGGGCAACTCGATTCCACTCTCGACATGGAGCGGGGAGGGGCGATCGCGCAGAATCTGCACGACTTGTACGGCTACATGCTGAACCGGCTCACGGTCGCGAATGTGACCAATGACCCGGAGATCGTCGCCGAAGTAGCAGCCCTCGTTCGAAAGATCAAAGGCGGCTGGGATCAAATCGTAACGGACGATGTCCGATGAGCCACGCCGCAGCAACCGCGGCACTCGAGCGCGCGCTGGAGATCTCGCGCGAGCTGGCGGCGGACGCCGATCGCGGCGAGGTGCGCTCGACGGCGAGCCTCGACGCTGAGCGCCGGCAGCTGCTACAGTTCGTCCGTGGGGCGTTGCAGCCCCTGAACGCGGGCGCCCGCGAGGTGCTTCGGGAGATTGCCCAGCTGAATGCTCGGGCGATCGGGCACTTGGAGCATCGCAAGCGCTCTCTGGCGCGCGATATGGACTTGGTCGTTGTCGGTCGGCGAGCCGTGCGCGCCTACTCGAGCACGCGGCTGCATCGCTAGCGTCGTAGCTCGAGTCTTCTTAAGGCTCCCGAATGCTTTGAGGCGGGAATCATGGCTGCAGCCCTCGGCGATGGATTGATATTCGAGGAGATGCTACCGCTCGAATGGTTTCCCGGAGCGTTGCCCGAAGGGCTCGAGCTCGCCCGGCTGAATGCGGACAACCACCAGCTCCTCGGGGCCGAATCCACGCTCGAGGAAGTACGCGTCTCCGAAGCGGTCAGCAAAGAGGAGTCGTCCGCGCTGATACACGAGTTGCAGCGGCTCGAATACAAGCTCAACGTGCTGCTGCGGATCACGGCCGATCTCGTCGCGCAAGCGAAGCAGCTGTCCGCGCCCCAGCGAGTGCGGTTCAATGCGCGCGCGTTGGAATGGTACGACGCACCATCGATGAATCGCGGCGATCTGGGACTGCTTCACATTTACATCAATCGGACGCTCCCGCAGCCGCTGAAGATCCCCTGCGTGGTGACCGGCGAGCGTGCACAAGACGGCACGCACGTCGCGCAACTGCTGTTCCGCGACCTGAGCGACGCCGTTGTCGACATGCTTGAAAAGCTTGTCTTTCGTCATCATCGACGCCGCGTCGCGGGCGCGAAGATCACTTCACCTTAACGACCGCACAGCGTCAGCCTTAGCGATCCCTGCAGTGGAACCCTAGCCAGGGCTTGGGTGATCACCTCACACCCGTTCCGGGTATTTCCCAACTGCCTACCTGTGGAGCTCATCAGTTAGCATGAGCCGCCTCGTTGAAATTGATTGAACAATCTCAATGAGTTAGAAGCGATGCTTAAGATGGGACTGGAGATTTGTGGACTCCGTCACAGTTTTTAACGGGAAGGAGCCCCCGATAGTGGTCGACGCGAAAGTTATTGTGATGGAACCCTCAGATTCGCAGGCGCGAACCTTAGAGGCGGTACTCAAGTTTCTCGACCTTTCCCCGGTCCGCTTTCATGATTTAGCCGAGCTCGGCCGCAAGACCGAAGGTGCCCACGACTGGCTCGCGCTGATTGTCGGCGCAGAGACCATCGCCCGAGAGGGTCCCGAGCTCGTCGCACGCCTGCGCGCACTGGCGCAGCCGCTGCCGGTCATCTACCTCTCGAACGACGGACTGCCGCAGATTGCCGAGACGAGCGGCGACCTTGCCTGGCTACACCTGGATCTGCCGGTCAAACAGCGGCGCCTGTCCGCGGTGCTCAACCAAGCGCGGAATGTACGCAACGGTCACCCGACGCAGCCGGGAACGTACCGGTTTCGGCCGAGCGGCACCTCCGCTCCGATGCGCGCCATCCACCGGCTGGTCGAGCAAGTGGCGCCCTTCGATACCAACGTGCTGATCCTGGGCGAGTCGGGCACGGGCAAGGAGATGGTCGCGCGCCACGTCCACGAGTTGTCCGGCCGCTCGGGCCATCCCTTCGTGCCGGTCAACTGCGGCGCGATTCCCGCCGACTTGCTGGAGAGCGAGCTGTTCGGTCACGAGAAAGGCGCGTTCACCGGGGCGTTGAGTACGCGAGTCGGCCGTTTCGAGTTTGCCGAGGGCGGCACGCTGTTCCTCGATGAGATCGGCGATATGTCGCTGCAGATGCAGGTGAAGCTCCTGCGCGTCCTGCAAGAGCGCACCTTCGAGCGCGTCGGGAGCAATCGCACGATCGACTGCAACGTGCGCATCATCGCGGCCACCCATCGGGACCTCGACGCGGCGATCATCGCCGGCCGGTTTCGCGAGGACTTGTTTTACCGCCTCAACGTCTTTCCGGTGCAAATGCCGCCGCTCCGTGAGCGGCTCGAGGACTTGCCGATCCTGATCGAGCACCTGCTCAACCGTCAGGGCCAGAACTCCGGACGCTATATTCGTCTCGACAAGAGCGCGATGCACTGCCTCGCGCGCAATCGCTGGCCCGGCAACGTGCGCGAGCTGGCGAACTTGCTCGAGCGCCTCGCCATTCTGTATCCGGATCAGACCATCAGCGCGGCCGATTTGCCCGAGCGCTATCGCGCCGGGGAGTCCGCGCCGTTTGTCGGCGACGCCCGCTTACTGTCGGGTGAGACGTCCGCAGAGCCGCTCCTGCTTCGCGCGCGCGATAGCTCCGACGAGGAAGGCGCCGATGAGGCTCGGGCAGAGCGCCTCGTTTCGTTCGAAAGCTTCGACGAAGATCCGGCGGTCGAGAGCGCCCTGCAGAACGGCGGGATCAATCTCAAGGATCATCTGTCCGCCATCGAGATCGGCCTCATCCGCAGGGCTTTGGAAAAGGCCGACGGCACGGTCGCGGAGGCCGCGCGGCTCCTCAATATGCGCCGTACCACGCTCGTCGAGAAACTGCGCAAGTACCGGCTTTGCGCCTGACGGAAAATTGACGCTCGCCGCCCGCACCCTCGCGGGCAATTCGTAAACGATTGATCGGAAGAGGAAAAGCGGCGAGGGCATAGAAGTTGCTTTGTTCCGGTCATATGGCCGCAACGTCCCTCGAAGTCATCGACAACCAACGCACTGAGCTGCAAGCCGCATTTCTGGCCTTCGGGTCCGTTTCGGAGCAGCTCGCCGGCGCCTACGAGGCGCTGCGCGGTCAAGTCGCGCAGCTGCACATCGAGCTCGGCGAGGCCCGCGCCGGCAAGGAACACCTCGCCTCGCGCCTTTCCGCGCTGATCGAGGGCTTGCCCGGCGGCGTGCTCGTGCTCGATGCCCGCGGCGCCATCAAGGAAAGCAATCCGGCGGCACTCGCGCTGCTCGGCGAGCCCTTGCTCGGCCAGTCCTTCAGCGCCGTGATCGCGCGCGCCGCCGTACGGAGCAGCGGCATCGGCGAGCACACGGAGCTGCGCAACGGCCGGTTCGTGAGCGTCTCGAGGCGCGAGCTCGCCCCGCGCCGCGAACCGGATGAGGGCGGCGAAGTGGTGTTGCTCGCGGACGTCACCGAATCCCACCTGATGAATGTCTTCCTGACGCGCCAGCAACGGCTGGTCACTCTGGGGGAGCTGGCGGCGGGACTCGCTCATCAGATCCGCACGCCGCTCGCGGCGGCTTTGCTCTACGCCTCACAGATGACCCTGCCGGGCCGCGCTCCCGAGGATCTGTCGCGCTGCTCGGAGAAGACCGTCGCGAGCCTCAAGCAGCTGGACCGGCTGGTCACCGACATGCTCGCATTCGCGCACGGCGGCGCCGCGCGCGAGATCGTGAGCGTGAGCGCATTGCTCGAACAAGTGGCGCAATGGCTGCGCCCGGCGCTGCGCGCGGGCGTGCGCCTGACCATTCGCACCGAGGCGCCGGGGTTGACGTTGCGCGCGAACGCCCCCTCCCTGGTATCGGCGGTTCTGAATCTCGCCACCAACGCTCTGCAAGCGAGCGCAGGCGATCTGCATCTGGAGCTGCTCGCACGCCGCACGCATGAGGGCCGCGCGGAGATCGTGGTGAGCGACGACGGCCCCGGCGTGCCGCTGCACCTGCGCGAGCGAGTTTTCGAGCCGTTCTTCACGACCCGTGCGCGCGGCAACGGCATCGGACTTGCCATCGTCAAGAGCGTCGTCGAGTCGCACGGCGGCGGAGTGCGTCTCGCACAGACGACCCGCGGCGCCACTTTCATCATCGACTTACCTGCCGAGGAAACTGCATGACCACCGTTTTAGAATCGGTACTTATCGTCGAGGACGATGCGGCGCTGCGCGAGGCGCTCACGGACACGCTGCGCGCCGCCGGCATCACCTCACTCGCCGCCGCCGATGCGCGCGAGGCGCTCAAGCTCCTTGCCAGCGAACAAATCGCCCTCGTCATCTCCGACGTGCAGATGCCGGGTGCGAGCGGCTACGAGTTGCTCTCGGACATCAAGCGGCTGCGCGCCGATCTGCCCGTGGTGCTCATGACGGCCTACGGCACGATCGCGCAAGCGGTGTCTGCCATGCGCGAAGGGGCGACCGACTACATCGTCAAGCCCTTCGATGCGCAGGCGCTCATCGACATGGCGCGACGGCAGCTCGCGGCGCGCACCGCGCCAGGGGACCTCGTCGCGGCGGATCCGGAGTCGAAGCGCACTCTCGCGCTCGCCCGCAAGATCGCGGAGAACGATGCCACCGTGCTGATCACCGGCGAGAGCGGCACCGGCAAGGAAGTCTACGCACGCTACATCCGCGACAACTCCGCGCGCGGCGACAAACCGTTCGTCGCCATCAACTGCGCCGCGATTCCGGACAACATGCTCGAGGCCACGCTGTTCGGATACGAGAAGGGCGCGTTCACGGGCGCGCTCGCGGCGCACGCCGGGAAGTTCGAGCAGGCGCAGGGCGGCACGCTCCTGCTCGATGAGATCTCGGAGATGGATTTAGGGTTGCAGGCCAAGATTCTGCGCGTCTTGCAGGAGCGCGAGGTCGAGCGGCTCGGCAGCAGCCGCACGTTGAGTCTCGATGTGCGCCTGATCGCGACTTCCAACCGCAACTTGCCGGACGAAGTGCGCGCCGCGCGCTTTCGCGCCGACCTTTATTACCGGCTGAACGTCATGTCCTTGCGCTTGCCCGCGTTGCGTGAGCGCCGCGGCGACATCCTGCCCCTCGCTCGCCGCGCGATCCAGGCGTGCGCGCGCGGCGCACAGCCGCTGTACTTATCCCCTGAAGCCGAACGCCGGCTGGTGCAGTACGACTGGCCGGGGAACGCGCGCGAGCTCACGAATATCGTGCAGCGTGCAGCGTGGCTCGCCTCCGGCGGCCGAATCGATGCGGCAGACCTCGATCTGCAGACGCTCGTGCTCGACGCCGCGCCGGTCGCGATGTCCGGCTCCGAGGCGCTCGCAACGCCCGTGGCCGCCGACGCCTCGACGACGCACGATGTCGGACTCGGCAAAGATCTCAAGGAACGCGAGCGCGAGCTCATTCTCGCCACGCTCCGGGTCACGGGCGGCAGCCGCAAGCTCGCGGCAGAGCGGCTCGGCATATCGCCGCGCACGCTCCGCCACAAGCTGCAGCAGCTCAAGGCCGCCGGCGTGACGGTGCCGCGCCTGCACCACGAAGAATTCGCGGCGGTCTGACCATGAGCAGCATGCAGATTCAGCAAGTACTCGCCGAGATGCGCGCGCTGCAGGCTCGCGCCGCGGGCACCCCTGCCGAGATCGCCTCGCCGGCGGCGCAGGCGACGGGCATGCCGGATTTCGCGAGCTTGATGAAGGACTCGGTGGACCGGATCGCTTCGATGCAGAACCAAGCAACGGCGCTCGCGGGTGCCTACGAGACCGGAGACAAGAGCGTCGATCTCACCAAGGTGATGCTCGAAGTGCAAAAAGCCGATCTTGCGTTCCGTGCCATGACACAGGTGCGCAACAAGCTGGTCGATGCGTATACCCAAGTCATGAACATGTCGGTTTGAACTCTTTAAAGGATTGATCCATGGCGGATATCGTACCGACGGCGGCGCCACCCCGCGCCTTGATGCTGGCGGGCCCAGTGATGAAGCAGGTTGGGCTCCTTGGGGGGGTCGCGGCTGCGGTCGCCGCTGCGGTCTGGCTGGTGCTCTGGTCGCAGGGCAATAATTACAGCGTGCTCTATGGCCAGCTCTCCGAGCGGGAAAGCGGGCAGGTCATGGACGCGCTCACCGCTGCGGGCATCGAGTACCGCTTGAGCCCCTCCGGTGCGGTGTCCGTGCCTGAAGCCAAGGTGCAGGAAGCGCGCATCCGCCTCGCGAGCCAAGGACTTCCGCAGAGCGATGCCATGGGCATCGAGATGATTCAAAAGGACTCCCCGCTCGGCGCGAGCTCGATGATGGAGAATGCCCGCTATCAATCAGTGCTCGAGACCGAGCTCGCGCGCACCATCATCAAAGTGCAGGGCGTGCAGAGCGCGCGGGTGCATTTGGCACTGCCGAAACCCTCGGTGTTCCTGCAGGACGCGCACAAGGCCACCGCCTCGGTGATGTTGCAGCTCTATCCCGGCCGCCGCCTCGAGCCGGGGCAGGTCGCGGCGATCGTCCATCTGGTCGCCTCGAGCGTGCCCGAGCTCGCCGCGAACGATGTGACTCTCGTGGATCAGGCGGGCTCGTTGCTCAATTCGCCGGACGACAACTCCGAGTCGGCCGTCAGCACGCGTCAGCTCGAGTACACCCACAAGCTCGAGGAAAGCTATAAACGGCGCATCGTCGAGCTACTCGAGCCGCTGGTCGGCGCAGGCCGGGTGCGGGCCACGGTCACGGCCGATCTCGACTTCACGGTGACTGAGGAAACGCGCGAGAACTACGATCCGCAGAAGACCGCCGTGCGCAGCGAGCAGACGAGCAGCGAGTCGCGCAAGGGGGGGGATGGCGCCGAAGGCATACCCGGCGCGCTCAGCAATCAGCCGCCGGGCACTTCCGGCGCGCCGGCCATCCCGGGCGCCACGCCGACGCCCGGTTCGCCGGCCGCCGCCGGACAGGCGGGGGCCGCCAATCAGGCGAGCCAGGGTCCTTCCTCAAATTCGCAGAAGAGCACGCGCAACTTCGAAGTCGACCGCACGCTTGCTTATGTCAAGCAGCCGAGCGGCACGTTGAAGCGTCTGAGCGTCGGCGTCGTGCTAGATGACTGGCAGAAGACAGGCGAGGACGGCAAAGTCACCACGCAACCACTGACCGATGCCGACCTGAAGCGCTTCACGCAACTCGTGCGCGAGTCGATCGGGCTGAAGGAAGATCGCGGCGATCAGTTGAATGTCATGAACCAAGCGTTCCGCGGCAATGGTCCGGTAGGCCCTCTGGACAGCACGCCGATCTGGCAGGCGCCCTGGGTCCCGGGCGTCGCCAAGCAGGCCCTGGGCGCGGGTCTCGTGCTGTTGGTCGCGTTCTTGATCCTGCGCCCGCTCATGAAGTCACTGACCAAGACCCCCAAGGCCGCGCGCGACGCGGAAGGTGAGGACCGGGTGAGTCTGTCGGCTCAGGGCGGCAAGCCGATCAAGCTGCAGCCGAGTTTCGAGCAGCAGATCGCAGCGGCGCGCACGCTGGTCGGTCAGGATCCAAAGAGGGCCGCACAGGTCGTGAAGGATTGGGTCGCCACCGATGGCTGATAAGCCCGGAGAACTCGCAGGAACTCAGCGCGCCGCGATCTTGCTCATGAGTCTGTCAGAGCAGGACGCCGCCAGCGTGCTGAAGCAACTTGACGCACGCGAGGTGCAGAAGCTCGGCGTCGCCATGGCCGAGCTCAAGCAGATCACGCGCGAGCAGATGACCTCGGTGCTCGACAACTTCATCGGCACGCTCGATGGGACGGCCAACGTCGCCTCCGGCTCGCCCGACTACGTGCGGCGCGTGCTCACACAGGCCGTGGGCAAGCAGAAAACCGACCTGCTGCTCGATCGTGTGTCCTCGGGCCAAACCGGCCAGGGCATCGAGGCGCTGCGGTGGATGGACGCGAAGGCGGTGGCGCAGATCATCTCGTCCGAGCACCCGCAAATCGCCGCCATCGTGCTGTCGCACCTGGAGCCGGAGCAATCGGCGGGCGTCCTGCCGCTTTTGACCGAGGAGATGAGGACGGAGGTGCTGATGCGCATCGCCTCGCTCAACGAGGTGCCGCAAAGCGCGCTGACCGAGCTCGACCAGCTGGTGGAGAAGCAGGCGAACGTGGCGCCGCCCTCGCCGTTGCGGCGCATCGGCGGGGCCCGCACGGTCGCCGGCATTTTGAACGCCATGGAGCGGGACAAGAGCGGCGAGGAGCTCGGCAAGATCGAGAAAGCCGACAGCGAAATGCACCAGCAGATCAAAGATCTGTTGTTCATCTTCGAGAATTTGATGGACGTCGACGACCGCGGCATCCAGGCGCTGTTGCGCGAGGTGGGCTCCGATACGCTCGCCATCGCGCTGCGAGGCGCGGAGCCGGAAGTGCAGGAGAAAATCCTGAAGAACATGTCGAAGCGCGCCGCCGAGATCCTCAAGGACGACATGGAAGCGCGCGGCCCGGTCAAACTCGCCGACGTGGAGGCCGCGCAGAAGGAGATCGTGACGATTGCGCAGCGACTCGCCGACGAGGGAACGATCAGCTTGGGCGGCAAGGGCGGCGGCGAGTTTGTCTAACCCTGTGTCCAAGGCCGGCTCGGCGAAAGTGCAGCTCTGGTCGGCGCCCGAGGTCGGCAACGGCCCGGGCGCGCAGAGGAGCATGGCGACCGTCAGCGGGCTCGCCGACCTGCAGGCCGAGGCGTACAAAGAGGCTTTCGCTCAAGGCCTGGACGAGGGCCGACAGGCGGGACGCGCCGAGCTAGCTTCACAGGTGGAGCGGCTCCAGGGCATGTTCTACGACCTCACCAAGCCCTTCAAAGAGCTCGATGACGAGGTGGAGCGCGAGCTGCTCGCCCTCGCCATGGCCCTCGCGCGGCAGATCGTACGGCGCGAGCTCAAGGCGGATCCCACCCACATCATCGGCATCATCCGCGAAGCGATTGCGGCGCTGCCCGTGGCCGCGCGCGAGGTGCGCGTACATTTGCATCCCGAAGATGCCGCCGTGATGCGCGAAAATCTTGCGCCCACCGAAAGCGAACGCGCTTGGCAGATCGTCGAGGATCCGGTGATGGCGCGCGGCGGATGTCGCGTCACCTCGGCCACCTCGCGGATCGATGCCCGACTCGAGACGCGCTTGGGCGCGATCGTGAGCGAGCTCTTAGGCAACGAGCGCCAGCCGGATCAGCCGCGGGGACCGTCATGACGGCGGCGGCTGCGCCGCCTCGCGCCAAGGCCTGGGCCGCAACGCTCGTGCAAGCGCGCGAGCGCGTGGCCGGCATTCGCGATTTCGTGGTGGAAGGCACGCTCAACCGGATGGTCGGCATGACGCTCGAGGCCGTCGGCTGCGAGGCCGCGGTGGGCGGGCGCTGTCTCATCGATACCGCCGAGGGCAAGCAGGTCGAGGCGGAAGTGGTGGGCTTCTCCGGAGACAAGCTCTTCCTCATGCCCACGGGCGATATCCGCGGCATCATGCCCGGAGCGCGCGTGATTCCGACGCACAGCGCCTCGGAGGTCCTGGTCGGCGATGCGTTGCTCGGCCGCGTGCTCGACGGGGCGGGGCGGCCGCTGGACGGCGCCGGCGAGCTGCGCTGCACCGATCGGGTATCGCTCACCGGCGAGCCGCTGAATCCGCTCATGCGCCGTGCCATCCGCGATCCCTTGGATGTGGGTGTGCGCTCGATCAATTCGCTGCTGACGGTGGGCGGGGGACAGCGCATCGGTCTCTTCGCCGGATCGGGCGTCGGCAAGTCCGTGTTGCTCGGCATGATGACCCGCTACACGCAGGCGGACGTGACGGTGGTCGGACTCATCGGCGAGCGCGGCCGCGAGGTGCAGGATTTCGTAAGCAACACGTTGGGTCCCGACGGCATGCGGCGCGCCGTGGTGGTGGCGACGCCTGCGGACAATCCGCCGCTCATGCGCCTGCACGGCGCGTGGCTCGCGACCGCCATCGCTGAGTATTTCCGCGACCGCGGCATGAAAGTATTACTGCTGCTCGACTCGCTCACGCGCTTCGCCCAGGCGCAGCGCGAAATCGCGCTCGCCATCGGCGAGCCGCCCGCGACCAAAGGCTATCCGCCCTCGGTGTTCGCGCGGCTCCCGCAGCTGGTCGAGCGCGCCGGCAACAGTGATCGCGGCGCAGGGTCGATCACCGCGTTCTACACCGTGCTCGCGGAGGGCGACGATCAGAATGATCCGATCGCGGACGCCGCCCGTGCGATTCTCGACGGGCACATCGTGCTCTCGCGCCGTCTGGCGGAGAACGGGCTGTATCCCGCCATCGACATCGAGGCCTCGATCAGCCGCGCGATGCATCAGATCGCGACGCGCGATCAGCTCGATCTCGCGACGCGTTTCAAGCAGGTGTACTCGACCTACCAGCAGAACCGCGATCTGATCGCGGTGGGCGCGTACCGTCGCGGCAGCGACCCGCGCATCGATCTGGCGGTGGAACAATGGCCGAAAATGCAGGAGTTCCTGCGCCAGGACATGTATCAGCCGGTTTCGATCGAGCGCAGCTACGCCGATCTGAAGCAACTCGTGACGCAGTTCTCGGCGCACCCGCCGGCAACCGGCAGATAGTGGGCCGCCCATGACGAAATCGAAAAGATTCGAGCCGATACGGGAAATTGCCTCGAGCGCGGCCGAGACGCTCAGCCGCGCGATGGCCGACGCCGCGCGCCGGGTCGCCGACCTCGAGCGTCAACTCGAGCAACTCGATAAATTCCGCGCCGAGTACCTGCAAAGCCCGGCGGGCGCCGGTGCGAGCATGGACGCGGTCAAGCTGCAGAATTATCGCTCGTTCCTGGATCGTCTCGGCGAAGCGCGGCGTCAGCATCAGAAGAATCTCGATGCGGCCCGCGCAGAGTTCGATAAGCGCCGCACGTTGTGGAGCGAGAAGCGCGTCGAAGCGGAGTCGCTAGGGCGAGTCGTGGAGCGCTTCCGCAAGGAGGAGCGGGCAGCCGACGATCGCAAGGAGCAGCGCGAAGGGGATGATGTGGCGATGCGGATATCACTCGCACGACGCGAGTTGAGCTGAGGGCGGGCGTCAGCGCTTGCGGGCCACGGCGATGAGATGCGCGCTGGCTCCGACGATCGACGGCTCGTGTTCTATTTCCGCGAGCATCTGAAGAAGAGGCTTGCGTTGCGCGACATCGGCAAGCGCGGAGCGGAAAGCCGCGGTCCCCCAGGCCGGTCCCTCGATACCTAGAATCTTGATCTCGCTGAAGTCGGCGTCGTGGATTTCGGCTCGCAACTCATCCGGACGGTGAAAATAGGCAGTCGTAAAATAATCGGCGTTGCCGGTCGGATTTCGATGCCGGCCGGACGATATATCCGTATTCACGATCGCTCTGAATGGATTCGAGCGATATTTCCGACTTCGCCGCATGTGTCCGCGCCTGCATGATATGCAGCGCGATCGGGTCTATCAGGTGGACGCGAAATCCTCGTTCCGATAGTGGGAAGGCGTAAATTCCGGCAGCTCCCCCGACATCGCAAATGACCGCCGGCGGCGACGGCAGATATCGGCTGAGAATATCCTGCGTACGGACCCGCTCGAGATCTCCTCCCTGAGCGAGCAGTCGGTTTTGTTCCTGACCCAGCTCGTAATACCGCTGGATCTCCTCGTCGAGGGTGTGAACACCCGGGCGGGACGGATCACCCTGTTTGGGCATGTGCCGTCGGAATCCCGCCGAGCGGCCGGCGGCGGTTCCTAAACCGCAGTCAAGGCGCCCAGGTTGGCGCGTTAAATCGGGATTGCGGGGAGCAGAGGTAGCACGGGTCGTGCAGACTCGGTGACGCGTACAGTCCGTTGGTGACGGCCATCGGATCGGGATCAGCGGAGGCGTCGAAATGCGGCAACAGTTTCCGGCCAAAATTGGGCTGATACAAATCGTCGGCGGTGACGCCGGCGCAAGCACTCAGAAGCGAGACCAGAGCGACGAGCGAATAAGGTCTTGCGTA